>ERZ1034865.51-NODE-51-length-96340-cov-2595.721805_pt1 | contig 96340 bp, 104 predicted proteins | sample MGYA00520632_ERZ1034865 | MGnify/ENA primary metagenome ERZ1034865 (study PRJEB33766, sample SAMN09781738) | gut metagenome | biome: gut microbiome | host: Homo sapiens | place: Madagascar | study: EMG produced TPA metagenomics assembly of the PRJNA485056 data...
AAAAAAAAAGTAGGTAAGGGGCATTTCTAGCCTCCTTACCTACTATTACTTGTTTTTTTTTAGTTGACTCCCATTCCTGCGAACATATCATCAATCTCATCATCAGAGTAAGGAGAAGCTGACTTAGGCTTATACTCTTCAGAAGGTGCAGCACTCACTGCAACTTCATCTCCAAGGATACCAAGCACTTCCTCTTTCTCATAATCCTCAATTGTGCCATTATCCTCAAGAATTACTACCAACTTTCTAATAGCAGCTCTTGCTACAGTATCAACATACTCACCATCATTACTTGCAGGTGCCTCTGCCTTTTCCTCAACCTTAGCCTCAGCTTTAGGAGCAACAGAAGCAGGCTTTGAGGCACTATAGTCCTGTACCAATGCAATAAGGTCAGCAGTCTTACACATAGTGAAATTCTTACCAAACTTCTCTACACAAGCATTCTGCAAACCCATAGACTTGATAGCATTATATGCTTCCATTCTACTCATATTAGTAGCACCACTACGAATTTTCTTATTGGCATTAGTAAGCATAAATACCAACTCATTGGTGATAGTTCCCTTGTAAGGAACATCATGAGGAAGAACAGAATTATCATTCTTCAATTCAACCTTTGATGTGCCCTCAAAGAAGGTCATATCCTCATAGTCAATATCATTGGCTCTCAAGTCACTTTTCAACTCAGCAAGGGTTGTAGCTGCTGACATAATAACACTCTTCTTCTGATTCTTAGTCTGTACGACTGTAATTTTTCTTGCTTCCATGTTTTCACTTTTTTTTTAATTAAACTTATTGAAATTTTTAATCTACACAAAAGGCAAATCATTCCAATCATTGTCCTCTTGTCTTGAAGAGTTAAATAGAGGCTTGATTATTCTAAGGAACTCATCTTTGCCCTTAGCCTTATACAAGTCTGAAATATCTTTCCCTTCATTAAAGGGTGGTAATACTACATTAGTAAATCCTGTTTCTTCAGATAATTTCTGGGCATCTTTTAATCCTGGCTCATCATTATCCAAGCAAATGAAGACTTGTTTATATCTCCTTTTCAATTCACTAATTGCAGTATCACTCATCCTATATCCCTCACCTTGAATGGCAAGAGATGGAATACCTGTATTAGCCCATAGACATAAAGCATCTTTTAATGAAGAACAAATACAAATCTGTTCCCCATATTCAGGTACTTTAGTCCATAGGCTTACTACAGAATTGTCATGCTTGTTACTCCACTTATAACCAGCTTTATTGAAAGGCTGATATATCTTTAGAGTAACTTTACCTTCCTTGTGTTCTACATAAGCATAGGCATATTTGTCAGCTCCGAACACATATCTATGACCATTTTTTATGACAATCTTATGAGATATAGGGTAAACCTCTGCATACTTGAGCCATTCCAAAGTTATACCATAGGATGCCCAATACTCAATATCATAATCTCTCCAATCCCTGACTTTGCACTGCAAGTCTGTATCTTTGTTGTAACTACTTGTGCTTCTTACAGCACAGGAAGTATATGAATGAATACTGGCACCCCCACAGAACTTTGAAATGTCCTCATTAATTTTACTCAAGACCTCCTTAAAACCACAATTCCACATTTTACCAAGAAGGTCAAACAGACCTCCACTATCCTTTGTAGCTAAGTCTATATAAAATATCCTTATCCCATCAGAAGAGTAAAGACCAAAGGAGGGTCTCTTGTCCTGCCTAAGAGGGCTATTTATAATACAAGGAACCTCTGTGACTCCTAAGTAATATGATAGAATATCTGCCTCTGTCACTTTACTTAGAATATCATCAAGGCTCACAGAAGGTTTACCTTTGCTGATTGCCATTTTTGCTTCTTTTTAATTACTACTTACCAAAATCCCAAGGTGTACCACCATCATTGCTGGGAGGGAAGGGCATATCACCTGCTGCACCAGAGTTACTGAGGTCTGTAGATTCTACATTATACTCCTTCAAATCACATACAGTAAACTCAGTAGTAGGATATGCACCAGCAGCCTTTCTTTCCTGCAAGTTTTCATCCAACTTACTGTAATCAGTGGTGATATTCCTCAAGAACATCTGATTATAAACAGCCTGATACTGCTTGTTATCATCGGTGGTTTTTACACCAAACAATACCTTAACCCTGTTATTAGGCTGCAATGCAATAACATCTCTCAGCTCCTTGAAATTGCCATTGAAGTACTCAGTAATGTTCTCAAGTCTTGCTTCACAATCCTCAGGATTGTCTACCATAACCCAAGTATTATTGACATACTTCATTACATTAGGAATGTTGAGGTATGCCTTGATAAATTTAGTAAGTTCTTCCTCACCAGAATAAAGAGGTCTGTAATCCTTATCAATGTTGGCAGGACCATTCTTATATACAGGAATTTCATGTGCCTTAGCCTGCTCTACAGTAACCCAAGCAGTTCTGCCATACTTATCAATTACCTGTACCTTAGTCTTATCTCTATTGTATCTGTATTCCTTTCTGATGAAGAAAGGTACCTTAGTAGTAAATTCAATACCACCACACTTCTCAGCATCAGTCTTAACAATGAAGTCAAGTCTGACATTCTGTACCTTGTGCTTATCCTCACCTACCTCAACTTCACCCAAATACTCAGGGTCATTTTCAAGCTGGGTATTATACAGCTTCTCCAACTCTGCCTTGTTAGGATTTACAGCTAATACAAATACAGGAGCCACACCTATATATCTCTTTACTGCATTACCTTCCTTGCTCTCTGTTCCTTTACTGAATGCCATGAAAGCATATCCAACTTTTTTATTATTCTTGTTCATATTCTTATTTTTTTTTAGTTTCTAAACTAATTACTCTTAAAAAAGTAGTCTGCACCAGCCCCTGATTAAAGGTTAGTAGGGTCAAAAGGAGCCTCTTCACCAGCTTTTACTTCTGTCTCAGGTGCCTTCTCAGTGTCATCTACTGTCTCAGGAGCAACATCTTCAACTTCAGGCTCTTCTACATGAATTTCATATACATTAGTCTCCTCATTGAATACCACTGTATCAGCCTTAGGCTCATACTTAGTAACCTTTATAGGCTTACCATCCTTATCAACCTTACCAGTATCTTCTACCTTCTTGACAACCAAGTCTTCACTTGTGAGACCACCTGTCAAAGCCTTAACACCCATCTCATGTCCTTCAATCTCCTCAGTCAGAGCATTATACTCTGCATTGAGTTCATCAATCTTGGCAGCAATCTTATTCTTCTTTACTACCAAAGGATTAACATTCTGTGCAATTCTTTTTACACCTGCAAACTGTCTTACTGTTAATGTCTTATTCATAATAATTGAACTTTAATATATTAAAATAACTTTATTGTTAATACTTAATTTAAACACATTGAACTTGGTAATATAGTAATTGATTGCAGTTACTATGCAATTAAGAATTATACGCATTGGTAATTGAGGTAGTGTTTTAATAAACAAATCAACATTACTTTTCTCTTTACCTCTTTCCAATAAGAACTCTTCTAACATCTGTAACTGACTATTCTTATCAAATGGTGTAATACCATATACTTGATTACCAAGTTCTACTGTCTTCTCTCTATCCATAAATCTCTCTCAATTTGTCTACTACTATAGACAAATCATTAGGAATCTCATCAGGAAGGTCATCCAATGCACCAAGACTGTCTTTAGCAGGATATTCTCCATCAAATTCCTTGACAAAGTGCTTGATAGGTCTCTTGTTTTCTGCATCATATCCTACCTTACCAAAGAGGATAATATCAAATTTTCCTTCTGGTGTAATGTAATCATCAACCATCTTACCAGTGGTCTTGAACTTATAGGAAATAGAGTCTCCATTCTTATCCTTATACTCCTCATAGTGGGCACAGCAGATAATATTCTTATTCTCAGGAAGTCCCTTAAAGGCATCAAAGATAAGACCCATTCCATAGCCAATCTGCTTAGGGGTATCCCATCCACCCTTCATAGCATTAGCCATATAGAAATCCTGTGCAAGATAATTGAAATCATCAATTACAATGTTCTTGAAAGGAGACTTCTTCAGCATATTTATGAGTTCTGCTATCACTGCAAACCTATCAAGACCTGTAAGACTATCTACCTGTACCCTATTACCTGTACCAAGGGCATTTGCATTTGTAAGTTTCTGTGTAGGCTTACCTACATTCTCTACTCCAATGTTACCCTCAATCAGTTTGAAGTTAGGGTTAGGAACACCCCTACCAATACACTGAATAACATAAGTTTCCTTTGGGTCAAGACCTTTAATGCCTAACTTCTCCCTACCACAGTAGGAAGTGGTTTTTCCAAAGCCACTTTTTGCCAAAACTAAAATTTTTGCCATTGTTTTTGTTTTATAATATTACTTTTACTTGAAAAGGGCTGCAAATTTACTAAATAATTTAGTTATCCACAACCCTTTATCTATTTTACTTATTCCATAGCTAAAGAATGACTTAGCTATCTTTGCTCTCATGTCTTGGAGAGATTTATATACATTCTGTATCTTAGGGTCATCAGCTTTTGGGAGTTCACTGAAATAGTTGGCAGCTCCATCAAAGTACAAGGCTATTATACCTCCTGGACTTCCACCTCTATTGATGAGCACCTCCAAGAATCTACAGTTATCCCTTAGTTTTGAAATGTCATAACCAAAGTATTCTTTAAGTTCATACTTGAAAGGACTAAATATGCCTAAAGCTACATTACAATCTCTCATAGTATACTTTGAATCAGCAGCTCCTGCAACTGTAGGTCTTACTCTATTGAGTTTTATGTTCTCAATACCTTCATTCTCAAAGGCTTGCTGTTGTACAATTACAGGACTAAAGTTATATCTGTTTCTAAGTATAACACAATACTCACTTAATTTGTCAATACTTTGTTTCAAGGACATTCCTCTCTCAGTATTAGTCAATGATATATGGTCATAGAATATAATTCTATACTCATCTGGGTCATTAGACTCATACCAATCAAAGGCATCCACAGTGGTAATTTCTCCTAATTCTCCTTTTATAGTTTGCTTCTTAGTATGTACAATACCATTACTTTCTGCATACTTTCTACATTCATTGTATACTCCTGTAGGGTTTGTAGATGCACTAAATATAACATTACTTTCAAAGAATTTAAGAATATCCAAATACTCATCCTTTTTGAGCAAGTCTATTATAGTTTCATCTAATACTTTATTATTCCTTACAGACCTTAGGTCAGTTGGGCTAATTCTTATCTTGTAGCCACTCAATGTATAGAGCAGATAAGACATGAATCTTATCATAATATCCTCAGGAGTTTCCTCCAAAGGATAATAGAATATCTTAACCCTCAGCTTGTCAGGATTATAATAGGCATAAAGTAAAGTATTATATATGAATAAATAAGATGCTATCTGAGTCTTAGCTGACTTTGTTGAGCCAGTTACAACATAATACTTACCCTGTTCTACTCCCAAGAAATCCTCACTAAACCTAATAAAGGGAGAAGGAATAGAGTTTATACCACCATTGATGACTTTCTTTCTTCTCTCTTCAAGACCATTTAATACTCTATTTATAAGACTTTTATCCATACTACCTTAACTCTGTATTCCAATCCTTACTTAGAGTATCTTCTTGTCCGAAATTCTCAATATAACTAATCAATTCTGAGTCTCCTTCAACCTCACCAGCAGCACCAACTTTCTCTTTGAATATGAAATACTTCAGCAACCTCATATATGTATAGTTCCCATTGAAACCCTCCACATACTTACTGGTTGCCTGTATGATTTGCTCATCAGTATAAGTATTTCCGTACTTCTTAAAGAATAGCTTTAATCTTCGTACAATTAAAGCTACTCCATCTGCCCAATAATAGTTAGTACCATCTTTCTTGCCCTTAGGGAATATCTCCTTGAGTCTTGCAGCCAACTGAACTAACCTGTCATTAGGTTCTTGTTTCTTATCAGAGTCCACAATCACAGAATCTATTACCTCAGTGCCCTTATTAGTAAGCCTCCATCCAATCTGCTGAAACAGGTCATTCCTGTTAGCAGTTATATAGCCTTTCTTGATTAGCTCCTTTTGAGCTGCATCAAGGTCAGCATTATTATGGATGGCAATTATCAAGAGAGCCTCAGCAAGACTAATGCTATTATTCTGACACCCTTCTTTACTTAAACATATTGTCATAGCTTAATGTCATTAATACTATTAACACTAATGATAGAATCCTCAGAGTACTCCTCTATCATCTTCTGCACAAGTTCTTCTTCCCTTGTATCCTTGAAATAAGGTATGATGATAATAGGGGATTTATGTCTAAGTATTCTACCAACTCTTTGCTTTACTACAATCTCTGAACTATTCAAGTTGCAGAATATACCTATCCTACAATTAGTCAAGTTCACACCTTCATTGAGTATATTGCAGGCAGTAATATGCTTAATCTTGTTGAGATTAAACATTTCAAGGTTCTTCACTGAAGCCTTATTCTTCGAGGTGATATTATATTTACCTAACCTCTCTGACTGTTCAATACTACTACAGAAAGTCAAAGTCTTGTAATTTCTGAATTTGTCAAGAAGATGTAATACAAGGGCTTCTTTCTGTTCAGCACACCATTTCAACCTTTTACCTGCTGTTGAAAGCCATAAGTTCTTCATCCTCTCATTTCTTGAGTTAAAGTACTTATTCTTGTACCACTCTATAAGTGAAGAGACACTATCATAATAGCCTTTCTGAGTAGTGATTATATCACGACCAAACTTCTTAACCTTATAGGTATAAATAGTAGTGTCCAAAGTCAAAGGCAATAGATATACTGTAGGCTCAGGCAATACTTCATCTTCTACAGCCTCCTTGAGACCACACTTAATGACCTCAGCCTTGTGGCTGTGGATAAAATAATCCCTCATGTCTCTCTTGATAGTGGCAGACAATCCAATGAAAGATTCATTAATATGGATAGTCTCCAATACATCAATTCTTGCTTCTGACAAGTGCTGCATCTCATCTGCCACCACTACATCAAAGCATGAGTTCTCATAGTTCTTCAGTGACTCATAGCATTCAATAGTAATATGGTCAGACTTAATACCTCCCCATTTCTTAATCTCGTCCTTCCAAGTCTGCTTATGTACAGTCTTGGCTACAAGGATAAGTATAGTAGGGCATTCATTATTCCTAAATACCCTATCACATATATGATTAATGAGGTCTATTGCCAATTTGGATTTACCAAAGCCTGTGATTAACTCCAATATCATATACTTAGTCATATCTATCTTAGATAAGGCTAAATCATGTATCTCTTCTCTTGTCATTCTTTGTTATTTACAATACTTTTTAATGTACTTATATATTCTTTATCATTTGCATAGTTTATTTCTTCAAGAAAAGCATAGTAGTTATTCGGAGGTTGATATTTCTTTTGAATCCACTCCTTATAAGCTACAACACTTTCAGTCCAATGCTTGAACTTACAATATCTCTTCTCTTTACTATTATAAAGACCAAAGAGGTTATTATATTTCAAACATGCCTTAGACTTAAAATGTCCTGTTTCAAGTACTGCTTGAGCATATACTATATCTTTATGCTCTAAACCATAATAAGACAAAGCCTCCTCTAGACCCTCCTTAGGGGTCTGAGAGAAGAACTTTGGTTGTTCATTAATAATGGTATCAGCTACCTCTATGACAGGGACAGTTTCAACCTTTGACTGCTGAGAAACTATACTCTTGATTTGCAAGAGTAATACAATTATTACACTCCACGGCACCACTGTAGCTGCTACAATGAGTGCTTTCAACCATTTATTTCTCATATCTTTCTTGAAAAGAAGTTATCCTTAAATCTCCAATATGTGAACCAAAGGCTGGGATAGTATTCAGCAGGAGATGAATAGTATTTTAACCATACAATCCAAAATACAAGGACCTCTACTATATTAACAATTGGTATAAAGCTAGTAATTAACATAATAAGTACTGTCCACAATGGAATATCTATCTTTTCAGCTTTTTCCCAGTCAAAATAAAAGTCACCTCTTATCTTGAGTGTATAAGTGTGCTTTAGTACATATATCTGAAGGATAAAGGATACTAAACCAAATATTAGATTTGTCATTATGTGTTTTATTATTTACTTCCCATTTTACTTACATCTAAGAACACCCCACTATTACCTCCTGCAACTACAGTTGGAATTTCTCCATTCCACTTCTCAATCCACTGCTGTTTAAGAATCAGTGGTGTCAAAGCCTGTGTTCTAAGCTTATTAGCATCTGCTTCAGCCTGTGCTGCAACCACCTTCTTCTCTGCTTCTGCCTTAACTACAGCAAGCTCATTCTGAGCCTTCTGTGCCTTTTGAATAGCTGCATTCTTTGCATTTACTGCATCAACAATAGACTGAGGATACTTTAATCCTGAAGTTAGCTGCTCCAACTGAAAATTCTCCTTGAGCAATGCCTTAGACAAATGTGCTTCAATAGCCTTTTCTACCATATCTCTGTTTGATACAATCTCATCAGTAGTATACTTATTGAGCTGAATCCTGAAAGCATCCTTTACATAGTTAAAGAGAGTTCCATTGATAACATCGGCAAGCTCCTTCCTATACTTCTTGAATACCTGAGGCGACTTACCATCAACAATCTTCAATGAAATAGTAGGGTCAATACTGAACTCTGAACCATCCTTTGCATTAATTGTAAAAGCGGGATAATCTATTGTCTGGACATAAGTAGGATACTCATAAACCTGCTCAGTAAATGGATTATACCACACTGCACCAGTAACTAAAGATACATCATCTACACCCTTGTCAGAGCCATAGAGATTTACCTTAATACCCTCACAACCTGCATCTACTCTCTCATAACCACATGAGGACATACCCAACATGGTAAACAATGCCATAAGGCACATAATTACTTTACTTTTCATCTTCTTTTGTTTTAATGAATTTAATTATTACTTCTACACCCATCCATATAGCTACTATGAACAATACAATTCCTGCAATGTTAGCAGCTGTGTTACTCATGGTGAGTAATTGAGTAACAGCATTTAGTGCTACAAATAAACACAGCACTAAACATACTACCTTGATAATGAATTTTCTCATATTACTAATACCAAAACCAAATATACCTAGCCACCATCTTTCTCATAGATACATGACCTTCTAGGGTCTTCCAGAGTTTCTTGTGTCTAAAGTATTTAAACTTTGCTTTTTCACCGTTTTTACCTCCCATTACCTTATATCTACCTCTTTTCATCATAGGTTTCCTTACAGGATATTTGCTGAGATACTTGTGAGGTATTTTGTACTTCTTTCCTTTACTCATATTACAAATAGTTGTATGTAATTTCTTACTACCGTAGGCTTATTAGGATAATTTGACTTATGGCTGTTATACCATAATAGAACCCTACACCTTTTGCCTTGTACTATTATATCTATTGATGGCTCATATTTATTAATAAGGACCATCACGTATATTATGAGTAAAACTATAATCCATATCCTTGTCATAAATTACTTTTTTTTATTCATCCCCTTTTGGTTTGGGACAACATACTACATACTTAAATCTTGAACAAATTCCTTTCCATTTCCTGTAATCATCACATGAGTTCTTCTTTAATGCTTTTGCTTCAATGGGGTTACTTACACAAAGCATATCATACTTATTAGTAGGAGGATATGCCGCAGTAAAGTACCCATCCAATTCCTGTATAATTGCCTTAATGGTTTCACCTGATGCTATAAAGTCATCCACAACTATAAATCTTGTAGCACCAATCTCATCAATACCTCTTAATGAAGAACTATGAGCACTTACATCCTCTTCCTTCCTGACAATCAGGATATAGGTCTTAGTAGCTGGGCTAATGTTGTGTAACTCATTAAGCATAGCACCTGCAACCATAGCTCCTGATGTACCTCTTGCTACAAAAGTAATGCTTGTACCCTTCTCAATGTCTTCTTTGTATGTATTGAAGATTACTTCTGCACCCTGTTGTATATAACTATGCTTCCAATGGACACCAAATGGATATACTACATTAATGAAATGGTCAAGATGTATAAATTTAGGAACATATCCCATAGTCTCTTGGTTTTATCCCACTTAGTCAGTAGATTATGAAAAAGAAGGACAAGGATATTAATATTACCCTTGTCCTTTACTGTAAGAAATTCCAGTTAGTCCTCAAATACTTGATAAGTGTATGAAGTACCTCCAAGATGTTCTACTGTTCTTTGCAAATGAGCCTCAAGTCTTTCCTTTTCACTCATTGCAGCCCACTTGCCAGGCTTAGACCATGAAGGACAAGAATCCTTGTCAATCATGTATTCATAAGCCTCTTTGTTCATGTTCAAGGACTGTGTAGCTGGCTTGCATTTTCTTGTATGGAAAGTGATAATCTCTGGATTGGTACCATCCCTGTTAGTCACTCTCATAGAGTACTCTTCCATCTTGTCCCAATCCTCTACTTTTACCTTAATGGTTTTCTTGTAGATTTTACCAGCTTTGGTCTTCTTCTCAATCACTTTGTGAGTTGTTTTAAGGCACTCCTCCTTGCTGAACATTGTGCTTCCTTGAAGCTCAATACTCAGACTTAACTTGATTTCATTCATATTTGTTAGTCTTCTCCAAACTTTTCCTTTAAAATTGTAGCAAGTATAAGAGTAGTATCTACATCTTCTGCTGTAGCTTCTCCCTTATCTGTTTTTTCTTTCAGCTCTCTCACCCTCTCCACTATTTTAATGTAAAGAGTACTTTTCAAGGCTTCTGTAATACCTACCAGCTCTTTTATGTTGAGGAATATTGCACTTGTTACAATCACCTCAATAGGTGCTTGCACTGTCTTGCCTTTGTAGCTTTCTACCAAGTTTTCAACAAGTTCAACATTGGTTAAACTACCACTCTCTTTGCCACCTTTAATGGCTTTTGCAGCATCTTCAAAATGCTTCTGTTCCAGATTTCTTTCCAGAACCTTTTCTTCATTCTTTTCCACCTTTAATTGTTTTAATTATTCATGTAAATGTTTTAAGTAATCATTATCTAAGTCAGGATGTTTGTGTATTAAGAATCTGCAACTTATACACACTACCAAGTGAGCTACACCTTCTGCTGCTATAATTCCTATTACAATATCCTGCCATTTAGGAAGGTAATCCCAGCTTGTCAAGAAGAGTATAAGAATAAGCATGGTTATCCAAAAAGTGCTACAATAGATGCAGAATCCCAATGGATATGCTATAAAATGTAGGAACCTATTGCCACTTTTAACCATAGGTACAAACACTTTATTGTACAAAGGATAGAATATCATATCCTTAACCTTCAGGCAATTCCTATAGAATATGCCTAATAGTCCACCTATCACTCCCAATAGCATGAACTCTAACATTAATTGTGTAAACATAAATGATTTATTTATTACTGTATATTAAGTAACTTAGCAATTCTTTGAAAAGCCCTTTCTTCATACTTTCTGTCCTCAGGGTAATTTATTGCATCTTTGTACCATTCTTCATAGCACTCTTTATCCATAGTATCATTTAATACTACAGGGTAGTAGATGTCTCCTAATATAGGATTATTACATTGCATACAGACACAATCTCCAGAGCCTGATATACCCCAACCCAGTTTACCTGCTTCATCTACTGACAACTTGATTACCTTGAACCCTTTGTCATTCTTAACTAACTTTGCCATAAAAAAGAAATTATTATTAAAATACTTATTGTGGAGCATAGGGGACTCGAACCCCTGTCTTACTAATCTTTAATAAAAGAATTACACATGCTTACTACTTTTTAATGTGGTCAGTTACCCACTGGGTCTGTCTGGATTTACAGCATTTCCACCACCTTATTTTATTGTCCATAAACAAGGAAAAAGTTGAGTTACCTTCTGCGAGACCACAGTCTATTAATGCTCTTAAAGTCGGACCCTCAGCCTTAGTCTTTAATCAGGCTTTACACCTTTCTGTTTCCAAGTAAGTGCTACTCAGCCTATTTAGGCAGCAATTCTATAAGAAGTATTGCCAGTTATTGTTTTGATGTCTTTCCATCAGTCTTTGCATGTTCTCTTACCAAATAATTAGTAATCAAAACCAAAAATGCCCCTTATTTGGATTCATTTCCTATTGAAAGAATGTCCTAACAAAGTCATACAGCTTTTCCTATTGAAATTATTGTACTTAAAGTCACGTAGCTTCCTCTTTATATCCCCACATTTGAAGCAGTTGCATTTATTAAGTGGTAATAGCTTACCTATTAGCATCCTTTCTATAACATTTATGGAGTCTTTATGAAAGAAAAACAGTAGGACTCATATAGTATCTCCACTGAGACTCGAACTCAGATATATAGTTTAGGAAACTATTGTTCTATCCATTGAACTATGGAGACATTACAAAAGAAGACCTATATTCACATACCAGTCTCTTGTAGTGACAATATATCACCCGAATTAAAAATCCTTTACCTAAAACAATCAAATTACCTTATATGAGTAATACCTCAGCACTCCCTATGGGACTTGAACCCATGACCCCAAGATTACAAATCACGTGCTCTAACCCTCTATTGTATTTAAAGGGAAATACCTGTAAAGGTATCTCCCTAAGTTTACTTAGTCACCCCACATGTAAGCTTCATACTCACATGTTAATTCTCTTTCAGTCTCTTTTGCATCTTCAAGGTATGTCTTTAGAAATAAAGAACAATCATCAAAACTATTGATATTATCTTCAAATTCTATACACAACCATTGTTCACAGTATCTTACTGCTGCTTGTTGTCTTGCAGTTGATTTTCTTATTCTCATAGTCCCAAGAATTTCTTTATTCTAGACCATAGTGTGCTCTTTTCAGGTTCTGATAAAGCATTACCACTGTTCTTTCTGTTTTTATATGTAGATTCTGAACCTATTGATATAAAGGAAACACCTACTTTAGTAGGATTATTCTTAGGTGATAGTGCTAAATACCAATGTTGTGAACAAGCTTTGTAAGTTCTGTTTAAATTCTTACTAGCTTCCCTGATAGCTTCTGAAAGATTATGAGGATTAGCTGCAATAGCCTGGACCAGAATTTTATTCTCCTCATCAGTCCATTTTACCCCTCTTGCCATTTTGTGTTATGTTAAAATTTTGAGGTTAATAGGAGACTCCAACTCCTATCTGAAGTTTAGGAAACTTCTGTTTTATGCTGTTAAACTAATTAACCATAAAAGGGAGCATATTTCTATACTCCCTAAACCAATTTAAAACAATTATGAATACCAAATCTCAGGAATTTCCATGTCTTATTTTATTTACAAAGTGTATCAAGAATATCTCTAAAGTTAGGATTATCAATTACTGCTTGAGCATCTTTAGCATACATAAACATAGCAGTTATCTCTGCTGCTTGTGTAAAATTATTATCCAAGTCTTCTACAAAATATACATCTTTTAATTTATCATAGCCAATATAATGACCTACCCTCATGTATTGTTTACCATTATAATAGTAAGCAATATTCATGAGCTGATTCAATGCAAGAAGCCTTTCTAGTTGCTTTTCATTTGGAGCGTTGTTTGGTTCTTCAAGAAGTCCCTCAATACAATCATTTATAATCTTTCCATCAATATCTATGTAATACCCTTCATCATCTGGAAATAATCTCCTACAAACCTTTTCATAAGTAAGATTACTAATATCTTTTTTAGGCTTAAACTTGATGCACTCAAATGTAGAGTTTTCCTTGTCTATTTCATAGCCTTTAGGAATATTTATCTTAATTTCTTTTGTTTCCATATTTTTAAGAGATAAAAACTTTAAATAAAATGAAGCAGCTTAATAATATCATTATAAATAGTATTATTATATTCCATGCACAAGGTAGCTTAGCATTAGTTTTTAATATTCTATTTATAATAATTCTATCAGAAACAATTTCATCCTTTTCATTTTTATAGAATGTAGAGTCTTTTGGTATAATACATTCTACAAGAGCAATTCTTCTATCTCCAAGTGCTGCCTTATTATATGCTTCGACTGCTTTATCTAAAGAAATAAAAGAATGAAATCCTCTGTATATTTTCCATCTATAAATATAAATGTCTCCAAGTTCCTCAATGTTTAAATTTGGTTCTATATACTCGTGTTTATAAATATACTCAAACCACATAATAAATGAACGACATCTTAATGGGGAAATATGTACTACTACTTTATAAACAATAAGAGAACATGGAGCAATTCTTCTTATAGGAGGATATTTACTTGACCAACACATAGGATTTTTATTTAAGAAGATAATCAAAAAGCATATAAAGTAGTATAAATACTATAATAATTAGAATGAAAAAAGTTAATAATATCATATAAATTTAATTTAGATATAAAGTAGGGCTTTCACCCTACTTTTTCATGGATTCTTTGTAGTACCTACAAGATGCTCATTTCCTTCAAAAGGAATACAATATTTAAAACACAAGTTGCCAATAGTTATATAAGGATAACTACCCTCTTCTTTGTGTGAATAATAAGATGCTGTCCATGGTACATCATTACTATCACGTACAAGCACCTTGTCGAAAGGCTTGAGTTGAGGTTTCTTCTTCTTGAGGGTTTCACCATTCCATGTATAGCCTGCTTTATCCATAGCTCTGAATAGCTTAGCCTTTATCTCTTTTGTAGCAAAGGTGTAAAAGCAAGCATTCCACTCTGATGGATGTATGATGTTTGTACAGAAATCACCATCTTCCAGCAATCCACAAACCCATTTTTTCTTATCTCGGCTATAATCACCTGTAACAAGACAAGGTACCTGACCATTGAACATGATTACATCACCTTTCTTAGTAGGGATTCTAAACTTATTCCAATCTCTTTGGTCTTTTGATGGGAAGAGTACACATTCTGAGTTTGAAAATTCACGAGAAAGTCTTCCAAAACAAGTAAAAGCTACTGTTACAATTCCTTCATCACGCTTTGTGGCTTTGCCAAGTATAATATTGGCATTTGATATTGCCGTAAATGTTACTCCTCCATAAATAGGAGAATAAAGCTTTGTTCCTTCTGGACAATGCTTTAAAATGTTTACTAAATTTGTCATAGTTCTTTGTTTATATTCCTCCTACAGAATACTCTATAGGAGGAATTGTTAGTTACTTGTATATAATCTCTGTTTTACCTTCATACAAAGGTGATTAAACACACCAACCACATCTGCCTACATGTAGTTTATTTTCTAATTCATTACAAATGCTATAATATTCTTCCTTTGTGATACTGTATTTGCGCAATACTATCTCTGTTGGAGGCTCTGGCTCAAAGTGCATATTACTACAGCCATAAGTGTCTTTTTCTCCTTCTTCATAGTCAATAGTATTACCAAAATCAATACTACTAGCCTTTTTACCATTGATAGTAAATGTTTCTAATTCACAAGGTAAGGCATCATAAGGTTCAATAACTAGTTCCATATTTTTATTTTAAAGTAAATCATCAATATAGAGCCACCGAGACACTCTACTACAAAGAATAGCATCTTCCCATGATGGATAAAAATTATCTTGCCATTTATACCAAACATGGTAAAACATATTCTTATCATTATGCGTTTCTACTAAAATAGAAACATTTTTTCTTGGTTCTTCACTAATAGAATGCCATAAGTCTTTTAAAAACTCATTGATAGCCCAATTAGCGCCTTTTTCAAAAGCAAGACATTTTTCTATATTATAAGAATATCCGCAATTATCTTGACTATATTCATTTGCAGCTTCTTCTATTTTCTTATTGTCAATCATACTTTTTAAATTTATAAATGACCTCCATGACCAGTATTGTACTGGGGCTAAGAAGGTATATGGGCATAAAGCCTTGACTTACTTTTGCTCATTCTGTGTCATGAAGGTCATTATTCAAGTACTGGGTTAAACGCTTGGCTTTTCTAACTATACCAAATTTCTGGGATTTCCATAATTATACAATTTAGTATCTTAATCAAACAAGTTTTTCACTCTATTGCCAAGAATCTTGACTGCTTTAATCGCATCTTCTAGATTCTTGAAATATACAATGCCTGCATATTGTACAGTGTTGTGCTTATATGCACCAACACCATTGCAAATATCAGCTACAGGACCATTACCATTGTTATAATTGCCAAGGAAATATCCTGTATTGCTTGTGGTTTTCTTCCAAGAGCCATTGAAGAACTTAGCAATGATTGCCAAGTCTGCAAGTGTATTATACTTCTCTGCTTCATTAGCAGGGACATTGGCACAGAAGCATGTACTGCATACTTTACTGTTGATGTATTTGAAGTTGAACTTTAATTCATCCTCAGTATATGCAATCAGTGCTAATGCACGCAATGTGTTGTTATCACCGTTATACCACTCTATTGCCTGTTTGAGTGTTACCTTGATATTTCTCTCCTCTTCCATGTTATCTGTTCTTTGCTTGTCAATGTCAAAATCACTTCCTGCTAAGCTACCATTGACTAATCCAGCAGGCTGATTGATAACTTGTCCATTTACCTTGGTAATATAGATGTCTTTCAATGTTATTCCTTGCTGAACTCTATCAGTATCACGAGTAAACTCTACTACCATCATCTTACCAGTGTATCTTGGGTCTTCTACCATATCATAGAGAGATACAGTATCATAGTTACACAAGAATTTATACTTCTTGTAAGAAGGTATCTTATTGGGAGATACTTTTCTTTCTGTGAAAATTACAGTTATTGTTCGCATGACTTTTCTCCTATTATTTTCTTTTGTTTAATTGTTTGCTAAGTTGAGAATAATTCAAGCACATCTTCTGTACTAAATTCTACCTTATTTTTATAGTCTATGTTAGACTTACTCATAGAATCATTATCTTGATTATTCATAATGCTACTATGAGCTAAAGTATTATTATGTACAGAGATGTGCTTTATATATTCATCAATGACCAATCCTATACTCTTGTCAAGAAGAGCATGAGATTGGGCAAAGATATATAACTCTCTAATTGTCACTGTTATATCTTTTATGGAATCCATCTAAGAAAGTAGAGTCAAGCTCATATCTAAGATTAAGATAATCAGACATGTAATCTGAACCATCTTTATCCCATATATCATGGTTATCCAGTATAGTATCTGAATAATTAAGACATTTTTCCATTAGTCTTATTGTATCATTCTGCTTAGATATTTTCTTACTCATTGTTACTATCAGTAGTAACAAAGCAAGAAATGAAAGTGCAGTTATTATCTTACTCATTGTATTTACTTATTTAATTGTTCGTTGGTACTTTTAGCATATTCTATCACTAAATATATGAATAGAATGCCAAGAATTTGTGCAAGGATGAATAGTATTATTTCCATATTATAGTTATCTCCTTTTCAAATCTTGCCACTTCACTTGGAGTGATAGCCATCAAGTTACCAAACACTTTAACATATGCCTGTTTCTTAATGACTATTTCTTTCTTTGTTACCATCTTCATGAATACTTCGTGGTTTTCCTCCAACATACTCATGTGTAGTTTCTTTGAGAGTGTATAGTTATCTGAACTACATACTCTCGTTGTCTTGAATCTTCCTCTCATATTCTTGTATTTTGTTATGTGAATAGTGCAATTAAATCATCAAAAGTATATTCAACCTTATTTAAATCCAATGACTTAACAGGTTGAATAACTTTTGATTCTTTTTCATGGTATTTACTTACAACTATACTAACTTCTTCATCTAATAAAGAGTTATTTATGGCAAATATATATATAGTTCTTTTATAGTCATAATTATATTATTAGTGCATCCAGTGAGACTCGAACTCACAGTACTTGGTTTAGAAGACCAATGCTTTATCCATTAAGCTATGGATGCTGTTGTATTTACAATTTTCTTTTCTTTAATTCTTCTTTTAAGAGTGGTAAATAGTATTCTTTTCTTCCTTTATATTTACTTGTAGAATGGCTATTTTCCAATGCTTTCATTAACCTTTGGATTTCTTCTATTGTCATCTTATGTATATATCTAGCACTGCCCTTATTAGGTAGATATATTCCGCATCTTGACAATCTAAGTAATTCTGGGTCTTCTAAGCTAGCTCTTGGAACTCTTTTTGCTGTAGATATTTTATCTATAAATCTACTTTCTGTTTCCTTTAGTTTATTTTCTGAGAAAATGATACTAGCTTCAAAATCTTCAAAGTATGACATGTTCTTTTTATTTAATCTTGTTAATCTTAAAGTGGGTCAATAGGGATTTGAACCCTAAACCTTCACATTATGAGTGTGCTGCTCTAACCACTTGAGCTATAGACCCTAAATGCTACTATACTAAGACAGTAGCACTAAACAAATTTAACTATAACACTAAAAATCAATATCTTCAATATTAAGTTTCTTAGTAAACCAGTTGTAACCTGATATAACTTTATACTCATCTTCTGTTATATACACAAGACAAGCAAGTACCAATAGAATATCTACCATTAAAGTAATCAATGGAAGAAAAACATCAATGTTGTAGATAGAATCTATAGCACTTATAGAGAAAAGTACTAAGAATGTAGTAGTCCATAATAACAGACCTTTTGCTATTAATCTTGTTTTCATTGTTTAAAAATTTTATCTATTATAATTTAATGTATTCTAGTTCTCACTCTGAGTTCTAACCTCAGTACAATAGTTTTATTTAAGTGAGAAAAGTAGTCATAGTTATTTCCTATTCTTGTACTTCCTCTAAAGAGTCACTATAATCTAGGACACTTCCATTTGTTCTGAGTTGTATTGCGTATCTCATACTTGTAGTGTTATAGCTTATTTGATTGTTTGTTGGTAAATTGGAATAGTTAGATGGCAGTAAAAACAGTCATACATTATTGGATGATTGTTCTACTATTGTTGATTTCAATGAGAGGTATTTATGGGCTTGATTGTCATAATGTCATACATCTGACAATATGTCAGTCCATTTCTATTAACTCTCAGTAAATCAATGAATTACACTCAACACAAAACAAGAAAGATAGGACATAAAGTGTATTCCACACTCTATTATCCTATCCTGCTTATCCAATGTATTAAACCTCTAAATACTCTACTTACCTCTCTAATCTTCTTGTCAAGAAGAGATGTAAATAGAGCACATTTCATCTCACTCTATACATTAAAACAGAGTTAAATCCTATTACATATAATATAATGTGTAACATATCTTAGAGTTATACTAAGAGCATACTAATGCTTACTCATATAACTTTTACACACAAATACTATTAATGTTTAAAGGATTAAACACTATTAATGCCTAAAGGGAATAAAAAGGCAAACAGGCATTCCTGCCTGTTGCCCTCCTGCTTAGAAGCTTGCCAATACAGGTGCTCCACCCTGACCTTCCTCATGCAGAAGCCAGAATGAGCTACCATCAGAGCCAGTGACATTGCTCAGCATAGGATGTGAGGGAATGCCCTTCACAGCTACAGCTCCTGTCTTTGCACCATAGGTGAAGAACAGCTTGCCTGTCTTAGGATTCTTCTTCACGTCAATGCGTGATACATTCATCTGTGCTTTGAACTGCTCTACTGTCAGGGTGTCATTGAAAATAAGATTCTTTTCCATAATGTAAAAAGTTAAATGGTTAATAATGTTAATTTTGGCTTACGGGGGTAGGACCCCCTTGGGCTAAGTGATGGGGAGGGTGGGGTTGGTGTAACCACCGCTCATAAAAATACAATAGAAAAAAAAATAAAAAAAAATTATTTTTTATGCAATAAATTTTTCATTTATATATTTGCATATATCAAAACTTTTACCTACCTTTGCATCCTAGTAGAGGTTAATGGTGGGTTAACCTTTCACCCATGAGGTTAAAAAGTAATGGGTCAGAAGTTGGGTTGGTATCTACAAATAGTAGAGAGATTGTCCCCAATACTACTAAAATTGCTACTATATAAGTTAGATTGCATGAGCACATCCACCTGAGAAAATGCACAGGGAATCATGCTATAGGGGTATAATCAAGAACTGGTCTAATGAAGTTAGTAGTTAAAAGGAGATTAGAAATAACTCTCATGAAGCCATAACAAAGCTTCAGGGACATTACTATATACAAGAATGAAGAAGATTAGTAATTACATTAAGGATTCTATTAAGTGGTTATGGCAGTTTCCACAGAATATGCTTGCTCTATGTATAGAGGGTGTATTATGTCAAGCTGCACACAGAGAGGGTAAAGCAGATGGTAATATTATTATAATGAATACTGTTCTACCTTCAGCTATGTCATTAGGAGATTATCTCTTTGTGAGTCCTATGTCATCACAAAAGTCTATTCAACATGAATGTGGTCATAGTAAGCAATCTGATATATTAGGTCCATTATATTTGATAGTAATAGGAGTCCCATCATTACTACATAACATAGTGCATTATCTATGTAGTAAGATAGGAATTAAGTGGAACTACTACAGTTTTTATACTGAATCTTGGGCTAACAAGTTAGTAGGAATTACTTAAAAGAATATAGATTAGACCTAAAATCAAATCCTAACTTTACTCCTTCATGACAAGAAAAAAAAATGATACTTGAATTGAAAATAATTGAGAAAAAGTTTGGTGGTTTCAAATATTTTGCTTACCTTTGTAAGCAATTAAGAGAGAGATTGGTTTTAGGAAATTTCCATTGTTAGGAATGTTACTTTGACCAGTTGTTTTAAAGTAACATTCCTTTTTTATTGCCCCATAGTATAGTTGGTTATTACACGGGATTTTGGCTCCTGTAACATAAGTTCGAGTCTTATTGGGGTAACAGGTAAGATGCCCTCTTAGTTCAATGGACAGAATAAGAGACTTCTAATCTTTTGATATAGGTTCGATTCCTATAGGGGGTACTGAATGTTGGGTTAGGCGAAGTGGTGAAGCCGTCACACTTTCAATGTGGAGATTATGGGTTCAAATCCCATACCCAATACAATATAGAGCTATCTACTAATGGATAGATAACTGCCCTCTCAAGGCAGAAATTTGGGTTCAATTCCCAATAGCTCTACTATTTAGGGTGTGTAGCATAGTGGTTAATGTGTCTGACTGTCAATCAGGAGATTGGAGTTCAATTCTCCCACATCCTGCTAATCCACTTTTAATCTACTGAAGTCCTATCCTACAGAGGTAGGTAGGCAATGGAGAGGTAACTCAGTGGGACTGGGACTTGTCTTGAAAACAATGGGAGCAGTAAAATGCTTGGGGGTCGGGACCTCATCTCTCCACAATAATAGGTGTTCTTTGACATATTGGTGAAGGAAAATGGAGAGTAAACCTAAGAGGTCTTAGGAACTGTCTGCTAAACAGATTGTACTAGCAATGGTATGTGTTTCAAGTACACTGCTCTCCGCATGGAAAAGAAATTAGAATATAAATGTGCTCAATGTGGGGCTATAGTTTATAAGACTAAAAGTCAGGTTAAAAGAAATAAGAATGGTAATGTATTTTGTAATAGCAGCTGTGCTGCTAAGTATAACAACTCCCATTATAGAATTGGAGAGAATAATCCTAATTGGATTGATGGTTCTCATAAAGGATATTCTTATCTGACTTTAGCCTTTAGGAATTATAAACATAAATGTGCAATGTGTGGTCTTGAAGAAGAGTGTTGTTTACAGGTTCATCACATTGATAAAAATAGGCATAACTCCTCTATTGAAAACTTAATCATATTATGTGCAAACTGTCATAATAGAGTTCACAGGGGAGGTTATGTAATAACAGAAGAAATATTGAATAATAGGGAATTGGTCCAGTCAGGTTAGGACGCAGCATTTGGGATGCTGAGGTCAAGAGTTCAAATCTCTTATTCCCTACTATGGGGCAAGTGATGTAATGGGCTAACATACTTCCTTTGCAAGGAAGAATTAAGGGTTCAAGTCCCTCTTGCTCCACACTATGTTTTCATGTTTTCATAATGTTGAGCTTTTGCTTGAACCCTCTTTTGGGTAGTTAGAGGTTAAAGAAATTACCCTATCAATGCTCCTTAGTTCAGTGGTTTAGAACAGCTCTCTTACAAAGAGAAGGTCATTAGTTCAATTCTAATAGGAGCAACAAATTATGGGGGTGTAGCTGGAAGGTCTATGCACTTGACTGTTAATCAAGAGATGAGAGTTCGATTCTTATCTTTCCCACATAAGGGTATATAACTCAATTGGTTAGAGTACTTGACTGATATTCAAGAGGTTATAGGTTCAAATCCTGTTATACCCACTGTGTTAGTAGCTCAGTCAGGTAGAGCAGAGGATTGTGGCTCCTTATGGCATGGGTTCAAATCCCATCTAACACCCCAATATACTGGCATATCCCCTCTGTCTTATACACAGTAGAAAGGGTAATAGGTTGCATGTGGGTTCAATCCCCTCTGCCAGTACTATCTTGGAGTACCTGAGTGGTCTAAGGGCACAGACTGCAAATCTGATGATTCGTGGGTTCAAATCCCACCTCCAAGTCTATGTGTTATATAGATAAACTTATAAAGAACAATACAGGAGTTTCTTCAAAGAACTTCTTCTTAGTGGCAATTACCTTAATAGGTTTAATCCTATTATTAGTTCCTGCTGTACTTCTTATAATAGAAGTGTGTTATAACCATACTATACAGACAGACCTTAATGGTCTTGCTGCTTATATAGGTGCTGTTGCTGGGGTATTTGCAACAGCAGGTATTACTAAAGCATGGTCTGAAAAATATGAAAAGAAATAATGCTCCTATAGCTGAATTGGTTAAAGCAACAGTCTCTTAAACTGTGGACTCAAGGTTCAAGTCCTTGTGGGAGCACAACCTCAACCTTGGCAAATATTCCCCCAAAGCATTGATGGTGGATGCTCTGGACTTTTAATCCTGAGAGTAAGGTTCGACTCCTTATGGGGGAACATAACATATTATTAACTCCAAATTTTTAATTGTTATGAAAAAAGTTATTTCATTAATCAAGAGGGGTGCTAAAGCATACTTTAGCCAAGCTGCTAAGTCTTATGCTTGGACACCTACAGGAACTATTCCAGTTGGAATATAGTTCCTTTTATGTTGGAGTGAGTAATAAATATTATATGGGGTAGCTTTAATGTGGTGAATTAGTGTGGACTGTAAATCCACTGCCTCAGGCTATTTAAGGTTCGATTCCTTTCTGCCCCACTTCAATAGAAATCTTTTGTCCTTGACTTATGGAAAGTGATGTGGGTAGAGACACAAATAAGTTATTTATAGTCCCTGATATAACTAGCCTAGGTGATATTGTTATTCAAATTATAAGGTATAGTAGTGCTTGCATACTTAACCAAGGTATGTGAGCACTTTAAAAGAAATAATAAAGCTGTGAATCCTAGACTATATGCAGCAACGTAACTCTTAGGGTTTCTGAATATTAAAATAATATTTATAGAGTAAGACTAGCCCCTAATGAATATCGTATTATTCACTTTAGTAGCCGAAGGTGGTTAAAGGCTATATACTCCTGTGGTGGAATTGGTAGACACACTTGCCTCAAAAGCAAGAGCTTGAAAAAGAGTAAGAGTTCAAATCTCTTCAGGAGTACTTATAATGCCCTCTTGGTGGAATTAGGTAGACACATCTGCCTTAGAAGCAGACATGAAGTAATAGTAGTATAAGAGTTCGAGTCTCTTAGAGGGTACTATGAAAGAGATTAATATTAAATACAGTGAGTACATTATTAATGTGCTTTTAAGTGCCAATAATACTTCTATAACAGACTCTTATAGGATAAGGAGAATAGATGACATGGTTAATGTCTTAAAGAAGATAAGAAATACATGTGATAATTCTTATGCTATACACAAGAGAAGTATATTTGGTATGGTTAATGAATGGAGAGTACATAATCTATTATACTTCTTACATATAAAAAGAAGAAGGACAGGTACAGTAGATTTAAATATAAATCAGAGTATATGGGCAAAAATAGCTTATACACTACTCTCTGTATTTTATTTTTAAAGAATAAAAAAAAATAAATAGTATTTTACTTGCATATTTCAATTAAAATACTTATCTTTGCAACATCAAAATAAGAAAATATGTTTGGAGAAGATAGCCTATTTACCCCAATGGAATCAAGCAGAAGTACAGAAGTATCTGGTTCTCAGTTCTTTATTAACTTCTTAAATCAACTTGAAGGTTGGAAAACTAAGTGTAAGAACTTGCATTGGGCAGCACCTAAGAAGAATATCCATGTATATCTTGATGAGTTTCTTGATATATTGTCAGATTATCAGGATGGTCTTGCAGAAGGATACATGGGAATACTTGGTAAGATGCAACCTAATGTAATCAAGGGAACTCCAAGTAATGCACTAAATGCTTTTGACTTTATAAGTGAAGTTAAGTCTGCTACTACTGCATTTTATGATAAGATTCCTCAAGAGACCATATATAAAGGTATAACGTCTGAATGTGAAACCTTTATTCAGAATATCAATAAGTATGACTACTTATTTCACTTATGTGATATAAGACCTTATTGACAAGAGATGCTCTCATGGTGGAATGGTAGACACAACAGACTTAAAATCTGTCAATCAGCAATGGTTGTCTGGGTTCAACTCCCAGTGGGAGTACCATTTGCCTCCTTAGTGTTAATGGTTTAGCAAGCCTGTCTTGTAAACAGGAAGAGAGGGTTCAAATCCTTCAGGAGGCTCTATAATGTAGGTATGGTGTTAGTGGTTAGCACATGACATTGCCAATGTCAAGGGGTCAGTTCAAATCTGATTATCTACTCAATGGAAATGAAGAAGTGTAGTAAATGTGGAGAGCTAAAGCCAATCTCTGAGTTTGCAATAAATAAACTGAGAAAAGATGGTCATGCCTCAGATTGTAAATCTTGCAGAAAGATTTATAGAGATAAACATTATCAGGAACATAAAGAGTATTACAAAACAAAAGCTGCTGAATATAAAAAGAAGAAGACAGCAGAGTTTGAGGAGTATAGAAGTACTTTGAAATGTGAGATATGTGGTGAAAGCAGACCTTGGTGCTTAGATTTTCATCATGTTAATCCTGATGAAAAAGAAAGAGAAGTAGTTAAGCTAATAGAGTCTCCAAGAAAACTTAGAGAAGAGATTAAAAAGTGTAGAGTATTATGTGCTAATTGCCATAGAGACTTGCACTATAAGAATAAACAGGCAGGTATCGTATAAAGGCTAGTATAAGAGACTTCCACTCTTTTGGTGTGGGTTCGATTCCCACTATCTGCTCAAATATATCATGGGGTGATAGCAATGGTAGCTAGCAAGACTCATAATCTTGAGGTTGGAGGTTCGAGTCCTCCCCCCGTAACTAATTACTTTATATGGAAGAGATAGGAAAGGCAAAGATGACAAGAGCCAAGAAGACCAATGGTTCAAAGGTTCATCAAATCATGACTGCATTGACTGATACTACAATCAGAGGTATTGTAAAGTCAGCCAATGAGGAAGGAATCAAGAGAGAGAATATAGTTTCTCTACTTAAAGAAAATGGTCAATTTGTATTAATCTACTTTAGATAAAACATTAAAAATGGAAGAGCAGAAGACAATAGAAAGACCTTTGATGGGTGAAGAGGAGTTCAAGGACTACATGGAGAAGAATAGAGTAGATATTGTGGGAGATTTCTATGAAAGAAGTATTCTTCACTTGAGAACTTATGAAGCAGTAAGCAGGTTTAAGTCTGTAAGGAGAGTAATCAGAAGAGGTCATATATCTCTTGATGGATTTATTTATCCTAAGAGACCTTTTAACAATGCTAAGCATGGTAAGAACAGTCTGAATGACAGAAAGAAGATGATTTATGAGCAACTTAAACACAGAAAATCAGCCTAATGATTACAATAAAGTGCCAGTATTATACTGCAAGCATTGTCTATCATTGAAAATTAGGAACATTCCAAGAATGAGGGATTCAGATTACTGTGATGAGTGTGGCTCCACTGATATAGGAGAATGTTCAATAGAAGAGTGGGAAACTCTATACAAGAATAGATATGGACATAGATTCCTTGAAGAATATTAACAACTTAATTATAAATTAAAATGGAAGAGCAGGAGGGAAAAGTTGTAGAAATGCAACCAACAGCAAAGGAAACAGAGAGACCTGAGAAGATGTCTTATGAGCAGTTAGAGAACATAGCTCATCAACTTAGTGAGCAAGCTAAGCAGTTATATATGAAGCTGCAAGCTGCTAATATGGGTAATATGTTCAAGAGACTTGACTACTTGTTTAAAGTAGTAGAGAGTGGACATATGTTTAAGCAAGACTTCCTTGAGAAGTGTATTGCTGAGATTGAGGAACTCATGACAGTTCCTGAAGAGGATGAGGAAGCACCAGATATTAAAACTGAAGAGTAAGTTACAAGATGGAGAAGGCTAACAATATAGTTAGAATACCCACTTCATTAAATGGTAAATTCTTTAGATATTGGTTTGAATTTTTAGAGCCTTATCATAAGCTAACTAATAGAGAGATTGATGTAATTACATCCTTTGTTAAGCAGAGATATGAACTCAGTAAAGTTATTAAGGACAATAAGATACTTGATAAAGTTACAATGAGTGAAGATACAAAGAAGAAAGTAAGGGAAGAGTGTAATATAACTCTCCCACACTTTCAAGTAATTATGGGCAAGTTAAGGAAGAATAAGGTTATCATTGATGGTAAGATTAATCCAAAGTTTATTCCCAACATAAATGAAGAAACTGGCACTTTCCAACTATTGTTACTTTTTGAATTGAAATGAACTATCCTGATATAATTGGTAAGGTTTCTGAAGAGTTGAATTTACCTAAAGAAGTGGTAGATAAAACATATAAGGCATTTTGGTTATTCATTAACCAATCTATACAGTCCTTGCCATTGAAAGAGAATCTTAATGAAGAGGATTTTGCTAAGTTAAGAACAAATTTCAACATTCCATCACTGGGTAAACTGACTTGCACTTATGATAGAATGTTAGGTATGAAAAAGAGACTCAAGTTTATAAAACAGATAAGGGAGAAGAAATGTTAAAAGTAAAAAAGATAAAGCCAATGTTCACTGCACTTATCACTACAATGGATAAGTATGAGCATGATATGATGGTAGGAGCTGGTCTTATTGATGTGACTAAGAGAGAAGGCAGCTTGAAGGAATATCAGAGGGTACTTGCAGTAGGTAACTCTGTTAGAGACATTAAAGTTGGTGACTTGGTATGGGTTAATCCTACAAGATTTGGTGTGAAGAAGCACCAAGAAGGTTCTCTAAAAGATGGAGTAGTAACTGATAACCCTATCATAACTTACAATTTTGATGTTGTTGAGATGGATGGAAAACAGTGCCTATTACTACAGGATAGGGATATTGACTTCATTATTGAAGAGTATGAGGAAATTCCTGACCCAACTCCTTCACCAATCATTCAACCAGAGAGGAAGAAAATAATAGTATAACATTATAAGCATCAGGAGATTAAAACCTTTTGATGCTTTTTTTTTATTCATAAAATATGAGAGTGGAAGATATTGTAGAGGGATTTAATAAGCATATTGAGGAAAAAAGGAAAGAGTTAAATATAAATACTAAAGGACATTTAGTTCTGCAAAAACTTATTACCCCGAGTCCTACATTTAAGGCTTATAAATTTTATGAGATGATATTGTGGTTTGTTAAATCTAGTAAAAAGCAGAGACTTTTTACTATTTCTCAAACTGTTAGAATGATAGATAGCCAGGAAGAAAGTGTAAATAGGCATATGAATACTTTGCTAAGTACTGAGTTATTTTCTTTTATAGGTACTAAGGAGTATGAACAAGTAATAAAGGGAGAAATATGAAACTGTTAAAATATGAGGGATACAAACTTACTTTTGAGCCAGAAATTCTAACTCTAAAAGTATTTAAAAAGCTATATATAAGAGATAAGACTAAAGACAAGTCAAGGTTCATTCAAGAACTGGGACTAATATATTTCTATGTGGACCCTAGGAGTGATTATCAATATTTGACTGATGAAGATGAAAGACTTAAAGCTATCATTGAAGGTGAGGGACTACCTCAAGATTTTAAAATAGATAGCCTACTAAGTGAAGCTATAGAATATTATAAGAAATTTAGACCTACATCTGCACTGCTACTTGAAGATACAAGAGTGGCAGTAGATAAACTAAGAAAGGCTCTCAGAGAAATAGATTTAAATGCTAGAGATGATAAGGATAAGCCCATCTATACTCTTAATTCTATTACAGCCACTATTAAATTAGTACCTTCTCTCATCAAGGACTTAGATGAAGCAGAGAGAACTATTGCTAAGGAAATAGTACAGAATGACAAAGTGAGGGGTGCAGTAGAAAAGAGCATGTATGAAGACCTTTAATTATGACAGAATTAATAAAGACTAACAAGTACCAAACTCCTATAACTGAAGAGTTACTAAGTTCCTATCCAGATGAGGTTAGGGAGCAGTTTATGGATGCTATATCTACTATACCTCTTATTCAGAACTTAATTTCACCTTCTAGACCAGCTATAGAAACTCTTCCTAGGGACTCTCAAGGAAGAGCCATAATAGACATTACTAACCCCCCTACTTTTGAAGATGCAGATTGGTTTAGGCAACCTGCACTATTCTTCTTGAAAAATGGCTGTTATACATTCCTTAGACCTAATAGTAACCCTAATAGTGAATACAGAAAGTATTGGGATAGAGAAATAGATAGGTGCTACAATGGATTACTAAGAGAAACTGATGGTATGTACATACCTGGGTATCTTTATTGGTTCCTTAATTACTGTCCTATGATGATTAATAAATATAAAGAAGGACAGAAAAAGGCTATAAGAACTGAAGGATTTGCATATTTCTTTGAGGGTATTTGGTGGAGATATTTATATCTTAAAAATGCAAGAGATAAAGGACATCATGCAGTAGAATTAGCTAAGAGAGGATGTGCTAAGTCTTATGGATTAGCAGCTATAATGTCTCATAACTTAATAATAGGAGAATCAGAAGAGTCAAAGAGAAGAACTATTACTGTATTAACTGCTTACCAAAAAGAGTATCTTAAAGATGACAAAGATGGTACATTAAGTAAGTTTGTTCCTATATTATCTTTTTTATCAAAGAATACTCCATTTCCTAGATTAATGTTAAAACAGTCTTCTAATGAAATGACTTGGCAAATGGGTTATAAGGATGAGTATGGCAGAAATCAAGGTTCCTTAAATCAAGTAATGGGAGTATCTGCAAAGGATGATTCTGATAAGTTGAGAGGAAAGAGAGGTTATATTCTGTTTGAAGAGTTTGGTAATTTTCCTTCTCTTCTTGACCTCTATGATGTTACTAGAAAATCAGTGGAGGATGGAGATTATACATTTGCCTTAATGTACCTGATAGGTACTGCAAATAATAAAGAAGCAAACTTTCAATCTGCTAAAACCTTGTTATATGCTACAGAATCATATAATATTGAGTCCTTGAAAAATGTTTATGATAAGAAGGGACAGGGCAGAGATACTTTTGGATTCTTCTTTCCCTCTTATATAAATAGGGCAGGATGCTATAATAAAGATGGTATAAGTGATGTAGTTAAAGCATTACTACAAGTGCTCATGAATAGGTATAAGGCAAAGTATGGTGCAGACCCTACTTCAGTACTTAGGGTTATAGCAGAGGACCCTATTACACCTGCTGAAGCTATAATTAAGGTTAAAGACGCCTATTTTCCTGTGGCTGCTTTAAATGAAAGAGCACAACAATTGGATACTAATCCTCATATCTATGATGATATATATGTAGGAGAATTATTTTTTAATAATTCTAATCAAGTGGAGTTCAGACCTACAGGAGATATACCTATTAGAAAATTTCCAGTGGATAATGATACTAAGGGAGCTTTGGAAATATATGCTATGCCTGAGAAAGATAGCACAGGAACAGTATTTGATAATAGGTATATATTAGGATATGACCCAACAAATAATGACCAAGCAGAATCACATTCACTAGCATCTGTATTTGTATTTGACTTATTTACTGATAGAATAGTTGCAGAGTTTACAGGCAGAACAGAGTTTGCAGATGATATGCACGAAATAGTAAGAAAGTTATGCTTATTTTATAATGGTAAAGTGTTATATGAGAGTAACATTAAAGGATGTTATTCTTATATGGAAAGAATGCACAGTACCTATTTACTGGCTGATACCCCTCAATATCTTAGAGATAAACAGATTATCAAATATAGTGGATTTGGGTCATCAGCTAAAGGAGTGTCTGCAACAGCCCCTGTTAATAATTTTGCTAATAGATTAATTAAAGATTGGTTTAATAAGTTAGTTCCTATAGAGAGAACAGATGAGAATGGCAACAAGGAGATAATACAAACCCCAAGTCTTTATCTTTTAAAGACAAGGGCACTGATTGAGGAAGCTATACAATTTAATCCAGAAATCAATGTTGATAGAATCAGAGCATTGGGTATGGTGATGCTTTATAGAGAAGAATATATTATATTGTATGGTAATAATCTTAATAAGGAATCTAGGGAAAAAGTAAGAAAGGATGACCCTTCAAATGACCCATTCTTTCAAAGAAATTATGACTTTAGGTTCAAACAGTAAATTTAGTAAAAATGAAGACTAATGGTTAATAAATTACTTACATACTTGCATGGGTCAAGGATTTTACTTACCTTTGCACAGTAATTAAATTGAAGTATATGGGATATGAAATGATAAATTTGCCTCCACAGCAACTTCCCTTCAATAAGAAAAATAAAGCTTGGAGGAAGAAGCACTTGGATTGGGCAGACAGTAAGACCTTCTTCAATTATAGCTTAGTTAGAAAATCTGTAATACATAAGAAAATTAACTATGACTTACTCAATGGTAAACTCCATATAAGTGACCTTGAGATGATACTGAATCCTGAAAATCTACAGGCAGGTTTCATACCTGATAGGATTCAACATTATCCTATTATGAATAGTAAGTTGAATGTGCTCAGAGGTGAGGAAAGTAAGAGAGTCTTTGACTTCAGAGTAGTAGTTACTAACCCTAATGCTATTACAGAGATAGAGAATAATAAGAAGCAAGAATTACTACAGAAGTTACAGGAATGGGTATCTAATACTTCTCAATCAGAAGAAGAAGCTAATCAAGAGCTTGAAAAGATAAATGACTATTACAGCTATGAGTGGCAGGATATGAGGGAAATAAGGGCGAATGCCCTATTAAACCATTATGTAAAAGAATTGAATATCCCTCTAATGTTCAACCAAGGCTTCATGGATGCAATGGCAGTTGGTGAAGAAATCTATCAATGTGATATTGTAGGAGGTGAGCCTACTATTGAGAGATTAAATCCACTCAAAGTAAGAATCTTTAAATCAGGATATAGCAATAAGATTGAGGATGCAGATATGATAATCCTTGAAGATTATTGGAGTCCAGGCAAGGTTATTGATACTTACTATGATGTATTGACAAAGAAAGACATGGAGTATATAGAGAAGATGCCTGACCATATAGGTCAGGCTGCTACAGACTCTATGGATAACATAGATGAAAGATATGGCTTTGTCAATAACCATATGATAGGAGATGAAATAAGTACAGAGGGACTCTTTTGGGACCCATTAGGAGAATATGATGGTGTTAATAATTCACTACTTCCTTATGATGTTGCAGGGAACTTGAGAGTACTTAGAGTATATTGGAAGTCAAGGAGAAAGATTAAGAAGGTAAGAAGTTATGACCCTCAAACAGGTGAAGAAGTATTTAACTTCTACCCAGAAACTTATGTAATAGATAAGGATGCTGGAGAAGAAGAACAGATATTCTACATCAATGAAGCATGGGAAGGAACTAAGATTGGTACTGACATTTATGTCAATATGAGACCAAGAGTAGTTCAGTACAACAGGCTAAGTAATCCTTCAAGATGCCACTTTGGAATTGTTGGCTCTATTTACAACCTTAATGACGATAGACCATTCAGTTTAGTAGACATGATGAAACCATACAATTACTTGTATGATGCAATACATGATAGATTGAATAAACTGATAGCAAGGAATTGGGGTTCATTAGTTAGGCTTGATTTTGCTAAGAAACCTAAAGGATGGGATGTAGAGAAGTGGTTGTACTATGCAAGGGCTATGGGTCTTGCAGTAGAGGATAGCTTCAATGAAGGTAATGTAGGTGCAGCCGCAGGTAAACTTGCAGGTGCATTAAACAATGCCTCTACTGGTGTAATTGCAGCTTCTGATGGTAATCAGATACAGCAATACATCAATCTTCTTGAGTTTATCAAGATGGAGATGGCAGAAGTTGCTGGTATTACTAAGCAAAGAGAAGGTCAGGTAAGTAATAGAGAGACAGTAGGTGGAGTAGAGAGAGCTACCCTCCAATCTTCTCACATTACAGAGTGGCTATTTGTAGTGCATGAAGATGTCAAGAAGAGAGCATTAGAGTGCTTACTTGAAACAGCTAAGATAGCATTAAGGGGCAGAAGCAAGAAATTCCCATACATTCTATCAGATAATTCAATAAGAATTATGGAGATAGATGGTGATGAATTTGCAGAAGCTGATTATGGTCTTGTGGTGGATAATAGCAATGGAATGCAAGAATTAAACTCAAAACTTGATACTTTAGCTCAGGCAGCATTGCAGAACCAGACTCTATCATTCTCAACTATTATGAAGTTATTCAGTTCATCTTCACTTGCTGAAAAGCAAAGACTTGTTGAAAAGGATGAAAGAAGTATTCAGGAAAGACAGGCTCAAGCTCAGCAACAGCAGTTGCAAGTACAGCAGCAAGAGATAGAACAGAAGGCTCAGATGGAACAGGCTAAGATGCAACAAGAAGATACTCTTAATCAAAGAGATAATGAGACAAAGATTCTTATTGCACAAATGCAAGCCTATAGCAAGAATAGTGAAGATGATGGCATAATAGAACCTGAATATTCACAAGAGGCTAAGGATAAGCTTATGGAATCAATAAGACAATTTGATGAGAGAATTAAGCTTGATAGGGAAAGATTAGAGTTTGATAAAGATAAAGCAAGGTCTGATGCAAAACTTAAAGAAAAGCAGATAAATAAAACAACTCAAAAATCAAATAAATGAGAAGATTTAGAGACATTGTAGAAGATATTAAAGCACCAAGTCCTCAAAGTCTATGGCTTAATAAAGGAAAACTGAAGTTCTTTGGAACTAAGGGATGGACCTCAATGGTAGGTGAAGGGGATGAGGATAGACAAGAGCTTGAGGAAAAGGTAGATAAACTTGATAAAGAAGTAGGTAGTATACAGAATAATATATCTATACTTAATAGCAAGGCTGTAATAGAACTCGAAATAGGTAATAGTGAAAGTGTTAAGGCTAATAACTTGACTAAACTACAAGCTATACAATCAGTAGACCATTTATTCTTTGCTGATATTGACTATGGTTATGGTGCAGCTAAATGGTTGCCTACTACAGGAGGTGAAGCTTTTATAGTTACAAGTAGTGGTAGAGCTGTTATTTATACTATAGGTAAGGATGGTTCAGTTACTAAAGCTAGTACTGATATAGACCTTACTAATCCTAACACAGATTTATTTGAAGTAGTTACTGAATTACCTACTGAGAATATTTCTACATCAAAGCTTTATTGTGTACTTTCTTCAAAAGTAGGAGAGGAAAATAAGTACACAGAATATGCCTATATTAAACAGACAGATGGTCAATTTGCTTGGGAAAAGATGGGTGAGTTTAATGCAGCTCCTGATTTAAGTGGTTATGCTAAACTTACTGATATAGGTTCTCCTGAAGGTTTTATATTCACTCTTGAAGATGGTTCTAAAGTAACAAAGTCAATAAGAGTACTTAGTACTACTACAACTCCTGCAACTTAAAATAAATAATTATGGATTTTAATAAAGTTACAGCTATAGAAATACCAGAAGGTAAGGTAACTAAAATAGAAGATAAAGACGGCAATGTTTTATGGAGAACTCTACCAGACCCTAATGAATATGCCTATGGTATTAGATGGGACCATACAGTTCCTGATGACCAAGCTACTACTGCTTGTGAAAGAATAGGTAATCTTGAGTTACATAAAACATTGCCTATACAATCTAAGTTTGCTACATGTATACATCAAGGTACTAATATTAAATATTGGTGTGACCCTAATGATAGTAGGTTTAGAAAAGACAATACAGGATTTAGAATTGTAAATGAAAGGATTTATTTAGAGAAGACTACAGATGCTGAAAAGAATGCAGTGCCTTCTGATTATAGTCCAAGTGCTACTTACGATTATACTATACAATTTCCTGATGATACCCTGAATAAATATGAAGAAGCAAAGTTATTAGTAACTACTTATAAATACTTATATGCTTGGATTAAGATAAATGATGTTAATATAGCTAGAGTAAATAAAGTAGATACAGTAAATAAGAAAGCTTATATTACTACAGCTACAGGTGGTCTTATAACAGGTGAAGCTGTTGTACCAACACTTGAATTTGGTTGTTCTATTAATGGCTATGATGGAGAGATAAGTGTATATACTCCTAAGTTCTATATATGGTCTGTAGATAATAATGGTGCTGGTAGTAATGAGGTATGGATTTCTGAAAAGAAATGTGCAAGTTATGCTAGAAGGGTTAAAGCACACCTTATTGGTATAAGTAGATGTCCTTTGTTAAGAACAGCTATGAATGATGACAAATGGGGATGGCTAAATACTTTATCTGCCAATACAGCTGTAAGTGTTGTTAATTATCAACCTAATCTTAGAGGTGGTTCAAATGATACAGATTATGACCAATATCTTGGTGATAATAACTTTAGAACTATGTTGGGTAAAGCTGCTACATATATGTCATTTACTACAATGAGAACTTATACTCAAAAGATACAAGGCAGTCAAATGTTGTATTATCAGATATGGAATGCTATAGTATGGTGTTACTTTATAGAGTATGCTGATTTTGATGTAAAGAAAGCTTTTAATAGTAATTTAACTGATGAAGGATACCATCAAGGTGGTTTAGGTGATGGTTTGTCTACTGTAGTTAACAATTTTGGATATAATTATCAAACGCAAAATGCTCCTGTAGATTATACTTTAAGTATAGGTAATAATACTGGTATTATAACAAATCCAGCACATTCTTTCTTCGTAAAAAGAAAAGATATAAACAATTCTATTTGGGAGAATTGGACTATAAATAGAGTCACAGCTACTATTGATAAGATTCATCATTATAACGTATTAAATATTACAGCTATTCCTAAGATTTATAGTGATTGGATGTTGAAAACTTCATATTATAAAATAGTAGGCACACATAGGTATAAAATAGAGGGTCTTACAGGAGGTCAAACTGTTGTATTTAAAAGACAACAAGGTAATTTGACTATTACAACAGATGGGGAATATGATGTTAATTGGGGAAGTAATCTAGGTGATAGATATATTACATTTGGCTTAGTACAAGAAAGTTGTAATATAAAAATTACCATTTTAAATTCTCCTACATTTGCATATGAACCATTTAATCAAATACAATTAGATGTGCCTTGTTATAGAGGATTTAATACATTTTGGTATGGAGATATTAATTTGGTTATTGAAAACTTTATATCAAAGTATGATTCTAAATATAATGAAAGAACATTCTATCTTACAGATAATCCTGCTAATTTTAGCAATGATATAAATGATAAAGAAACTGTTATAGTCATAGATAGACCTGATAATGATTGGATTAAGAATATAAGAGTAGGTAAAACCGCAGATTTAATAATAAATGAAACATCAAATAATCCTAATTATATGCGTTCATATGTGTCAGATTGGGGCGTAAAAGATGCTACTGTTGCTGTTGGTGGTAGTAGTAGTTATGGTAGTCAAAGTGGTTTGACTACTATTGGGTATACTGGCTTTGACACTAAAGCTTACTCCTACGGTTTTGGTAAATGTTATATAATAGATTAAGTAAATTCTAAAAGAAAAAGATATTAAGTTATATATCCGTATGAAATTTGACAACAGTGGGGCTGAATGGATAATATTTATAATAATAGCATGATAAAATATGTAAAAGTTGGAATAGCCATTATAATAGGAATACTTTTTGCAGGTATATGTGTATTATACAATAAGAATCAGAGCCTAATGGAAGAGTTGTCTGTACTAGTGTCTAATCAAAAAGCATTTATAGCAGAGAACTCTTCATTAAAGAATGAGAATAGAGTATTCAAGTTTACTATAGAGCAGCTTAACTACTACAATGACTCTATCTTGCAAAAGATGAATGATGTTAGAAAAGAGTTAAGTATAAAGGATAAAGATTTGAAACAGATGCAGTATCTTTTATCTGAGGCTACAAAGAAAGATACAATAGTATTTAGGGATACTCTGTTCAGAGAACCTACATTAAATATAGATACACTTGTAGGAGACAAGTGGTATCAAATGAAGCTTGGGCTTAAATATCCAAGTACAATCATTACAGACCCTAAGTTTGTCAGTGAGAAGTACATAGTGATGTATTATAAGAAAGAGACTATAAATCCCCCAAAGAAATGTTGGTTACTCAGACTATTTCAGAAGAAGCATAAAGTAGTAGAAGTGAATGTTGTGGAGAAGAACCCTTATATTGAGAACAAACAACAAAGATTTATCGAAATTGTAGAATAATATGATTGACTTAGGAATATTAATCACTGGAGGTATAGGACTTATTACCACAATAGTCAGTAGCTGGGCATCGTGGTTCTTTGCAAGAAAGAAGTATAATAGTGAAGTTGATAGTAACCTCATAAATAACATGAAAGAATCATTGGATTTTTATGAGAAGCTCTCTGCTGATAATAGAGAGAGGTTGGAAGAGGTACTAAAAAGAAATACAGAATTAGAGCAGGAAGTGGGAGAACTTAGGAAACAGTTGTTTAACCTTATGAGTTCCATATGTACTGACCTTACCTGCCAACTGAGAAAGAGAAACTTAAATCTTTTTAATGAGCATGGAATTAATAGTGGACAGAAAATGGAAGAAACAGAGCTACACAATAAGTAATCTTACTATTGATGGGAAGTGGTTCTGTAATGTGCTTGAGGACAAAGATAGAAATCTTGACAGTTCTATGAGCATAGCTAAGATTAGGGAGTTGAAGAAACCTTCAATTACAGCTATACCAAAAGGTACTTATGAGATTACCTTGGATGTGATTTCTCCTAAGTATTGTACTAATAATTTCTATAAACAAGTATGTAATGGTAAATTACCAAGACTACTTAATGTAAAGGGATTTGAGGGTGTACTTATTCATGCTGGTAATACTGACAAAGATTCAGCAGGATGCCTATTAGTAGGTGTCAATAAGGTTAAGGGTCAGGTGATAAACAGCAGAGAGACTTTCAAAGAGCTATATAGAATCCTTAAAGATAAGCATGATAAAGGTGAAAAAATAACAATTAAAATTTTATAATCATGGCAAGAAGAACAGGTAGAGCAAAGCCTATGACTCCTAAAGCAGGGGTTACTAAAACTCATAGGAGATATAGTTGTGGAGGCAAGCTTAAAAAGTAAAGCACTGTATAAGACAGGATTGATATTACTCAAGATAATACCAATGTTGTTGGCATTATGCTGTTTATGTAATTCAGTCCTGTCTTATTTTAATTTGGATACTTGTATGTTAAGCTATATAGGAGGAATTTCTGTAATCCCATTGATATTTCTATATTTGGCTTCATACATGTTTAGATTCTGTGAATATCATAGAATGTTCTTACATTACATAGTATTTACTTGGATAATAAATATCACTGATTACTATGTTGGGATACCTATAAGTGACTTAGAATATCTATGCCTGCAAATGATAATAGCAGGTATTTCATTATTTATAATACTATGTTTATATGTTAAAAGTCATAAGAAACCTACTATTAAAGATAGTAGATAATATTGATGCAGGCAATTCAAATATAACTGAGGAAGAAGCTGTTAAAATAGTAGATAGTTTGAAAAGATTCACTGATAAAGAGAAAAGATTAAGCAAGTATGCAGCTTGTGAACATTTGAATATCAGTAGGGCAACTTTTGACAACTATGTCAGAGAAGGAAAACTACCAAGAGGTAAGCATGAAATAGGTTTCAAAGAATTAAGTTGGTCTGAGAAAGAGCTAGATGAGTCTGTCAAGAAGTGTGGAGATAATGCTCTCTTGCGGAGCAGGAAGCATTCTCTTACTTAGTAACTAATCTAATAGAACTATATAATGTAATTAGGAGGAGAAGATATGATAACCCAAAAGAAAATAATAATCCCTATATTCAACTATAAGCTAACAATAGTTATATTTGATAAGTGGAAGGAATTGGACAAGTTTTTGCCTGCTGATGAAATGGAAACAGAGGCAAATGCAATCACTATACATAATTATGGTGCATCTCTTGTAGCTGTAAATACATGAGAAACTCAATGAGTGGAGAACACTTTACTGAATCTGAGGCTAAGTATCTTGTAGCTGATATGTATCATACTGAGAATGGCAGAAAGTATAGTGGTGAGAAGTTTGATATGCACAAGGCAAAAGAAGTTTGTGAGAGATATAGAGGAATACTTCCTACATCTGCTACAGTTGCTGATGTATATGTTGCAATCAACTCTCAGTACCATGACTATGCAGAACTGTTTAAGAACTGGTTTGGTGATGGTATAGAACAGAAAATAGTTGAATCTGCTATTGTATTCTGGTTTAAGGATGCAGACTGCAAAGCTGAAAACAAGGTAGTAGAATATCTTGGAGAATACTAATAAGATAAGGGTAAGAGATAATCTTACCCTTTCTTTTTGCCTATATTGCAAGTATTTTACTTATACAAGTAGAAGCAATTTATTTACCATGTTGTAGGTATGCAAAACTTTATTTACCTTTGCACTGTTTAAGAACAAAAAGGTAGAAGAGTATGGAAGAACTTAGCTTGGATAACATCTTAGGAGCAGAGGAGATTGAGAATCTGTTTGTAGAAGATGATGAGACACAGGATACCCCACCTGCAAATGGGGAACCTCCTAAAGAGGAGGAGCCAAATAAGGATAAAGAAGAAACTACTGAGGTTGTTGATGTAGATAACTTGTTTACTGAAACACCAGAGAGCGTAGGTAGTGGAAAAGAAAATACAGAGGAAAAGGAAGATACCACTCCTAAAGGGAATGGCACTTCTCCCAAAAACTTCTACTCTTCCATTGCCAAAGCCTTGAAAGAGGAAGGTATCTTCCCAAACCTTGATGATGAGGGTTTATCTAAGGTTAAAGACCCTGAAGACTTTAGAGATTTGATTGACCAACAGATAAAGGCAGGTCTTGATGAAAGGCAGAAAAAAATTGATGAAGCCTTAAATGCTGGAGTTGAACCTACAGAGATTAGAAAGTATGAAAATGCTATAAACTTCCTTGGTTCTATTAAGGAAGAAAATATCTCTGATGAAGGTGATAAGGGAGAGAAACTTAGAAAAGACCTAATTTATCAAGACTTTATCAATAGAGGTTATAGTAAGGAAAGAGCTGCAAGAGAAGTACAGAAGTCTTTCAATGCTGGTACTGATATTGATGATGCAAAAGAGGCTTTGGAAAGTAATATTGGCTTTTTCAAAGATAAGTATGATGAGCTTATCAATGATGCTAAGTCAGAGGCAGAACAGGAAGAGAAAGAGAGAAAGGAACAGGCTGAAAAACTCAAATCCTCAATCCTTAATGACAAGGAAGTGTTTGGGGATTTATCAGTAGATAAATCTACAAGACAGAAGATTTATGATAATATAGCTAAGCCTGTGTATAAAGACCCAGAGACAGGAGAGTACTTTACTGCTATCCAAAAGTATGAGATGGAGAACAGGACAGACTTCCTAAAGAACATCGGGCTACTTTTCACACTAACTGATGGCTTTAAGAACCTTGATGGTTTGGTGAAAGGTAAAGTAAAGAAAGAAGTAAATAAAGGTCTTAGAGAGCTGGAACATACTCTCAACAACACAGCAAGAACCTCAGATGGTAATCTAAAGTTTGTCAGTGGAGTTGATGAGGACCCTGAATCCTTTATTGGTAAAGGGTGGAACCTTGATGTCTAAGCCTATAATATAGAGTAAAATAACTGATAAATTTAAGTAAAAATGGCTGGAAAATTAGGTAAGTTTCAAATGGTAGGCTTCCAACACTGGAAGGGTCTTACTAAGGAAAACCACCTTGGTTCTATCTTTCAGTTAGCTCCACAGAAGGCTACAAACCTAATGGTGCAACTGTTGGCTTATTACAGAGGAAAGACACTTGACACATTCCTAAATCAATTCCCAACAAGAGAGTTTGAGGATGATAATGAATACTACTGGGATGTTATTGGTTCTTCAAGAAGAAACATTCCTCTTGTAGAGGCAAGAGATGAAAATGGTACTGTTGTTACAGATGCCAGTGGTATGGTTGGAGTAGGCACTGCTCCTTTCTATTTAGTATTCCCTGAAGATTGGTTTGCTGATGGTGAGTACATTGTAGGTAATCTGAATGAAATCTATCAATTCAGAATACTTGGAGACCCAAGAATGGAGGGTACTAATGCAGTGTATAAGGTAGAGCTTGCTGGAGGTAACACAGCAGGTGTTCCTGCTGAAAGATTGCTTGCAGGTGAGAGATTCTCAGTTGAAGCTGCATTTGTTGAGAAGGAACTTTCAAGAAAGGTTGGTGATGTAAGATTTACAAGCCCTGTTTCTATGAGAAATGAGTGGTCTGTAGTAAGAATCCAACACAAGGTTCCAGGTTCTATGTTGAACAAGAAGCTGGCTGTAGGTATCCCTGTTGTTAAGGAAACTGAGGGTAGATATACTAAGTCAGTTGCTACAATGTGGATGCACAATGTAGATTGGGAAGTAGAACAGCAATTCTCTGAGTACAAGAACAATGCACTTGCATTTGGTAGAAGCAATAGAAATGCCAATGGTGAGTACATGAACTTTGGTAAGTCTGGTAATGTTATTAAGACAGGTGCTGGTCTGTTTGAGCAGATGGAAGTTGCTAATACTATGTATTACAACACATTTAGCTTGAAGCTTCTTGAAGATGCTCTATATGAGCTTTCTGCTTCTAAGTTAGACTTTGGAGACAGATACTTCTTGATTAAGACTGGTGAGAGAGGTGCTATCCAATTCCACAAAGAAGTATTAAAGACAGTATCAGGTTGGACACAGTTTGTTCTTGACAACAGCTCTATTGGTGTTATTCAAAAGACTCAATCTAAGTTGCACCAAAACTCATTGAGTGCTGGTTTCCAATTTGTTGAGTATAAGGCTCCTAATGGTGTTAGGGTTAAGATTGATGTAGACCCATTCTATGATGACCCAGTAAGAAACAAGATACTCCATCCAAATGGAGGTGTTGCCTTCTCTTACAGATATGATATTATGTACATTGGTACTATGGACCAACCTAATATCTTTAAGTGTAAGATTAAGGGTGACAATGAGTATAGAGGTTATCAGTGGGGATTGAGAAATCCATTCACAGGTCAAAAGGGTAATCCTTACATGTCATTTGATGAGGATTCTGCTGTAATCCACAGAATGGCTACTCTTGGTATCTGTGTTCTTGACCCAACAAGAACTATGTCACTAATACCTGCAATCCTACAGGGTTAATGATAAAAAAGGAAAGTAGGATAAACTCCTGCTTTCCTTATTTTATTTAATATAATTAAGGAGAAGATATGGCAGAAAAGAAAATGGAAGAGAAGGTGGATTATACTGTACCTGACTTTGAAATAGACAATACAGAAGTTCCACTTCAGGAAATACCAAAAGAAGAGGCTACTGTAAAAAAGCCTAAAAAGACACAAAAGAAAGTAGAGGTATCTGATGATGCCTTAGTTAGTTGTCTGAGAAATGAGAGAATTATTGTAAGACATGTACCTAAGCTGACAGGTATGTGGGGTAATAACCCTAAGCATGTATTGTCAGGAGGTATGGCAGAAGGTGCAGTTAGAACATTTGTAGTACCAAGATTATCTTCAGGTATGTTTGTTAATGTCCTTACAGACAAGGAAAAGGCATTTCTTGAGGAAATAATGGGTCTTGAATATAATGCACTAAGTATTTATAAAAAGGTAGATAACTTCTGGGATGATTCTAATGAGAATGGTATCAATAAGGTAAGATTGACAAAGCAGGATAACTACTTCAATCTATCTGACCCAGAGGATTACATCAGATATAAGATACTGTTAGCTAACAAGGATTATATTGCCCCCTCATTGCAGGCATTGCAAGATACTCCCAAGGCTACTTACCAATTTGTTATCATTTCTGAGGGTGAGGAGACTAAGGTTGCTAAGAGCAATATGAGCACTACAATGATGTGCTATAAAGAGTTTGGTAAGATTGAGGATGATGTTGACACATTAAGAGTTATTGTTGAGACTATTGATGGTAGACCTACATCACAGACTGCTAAACTTGAGTTCTTACAGACTAAGGTTAATAGCTTGATACAGACTGATAGCAAAATATTCTTGAAGGTTATTACTGACCCAATGCTTTCTACAAAGGTTCTTATCAAGAGAGCTATAGAAGCAGGTCTGATTTCTAATAGGGGTAATTACCTGTATTTGAGAAAGGATAATACTCCACTTTGTGAGGCTAATGAAGAGCCTACATTAAATGTAGCAGCTAAATATTTAAACTCTCCTAAGCATCAAGAAGTTAAATTTGCTTTGGAAGCTAAACTGAAGTAGAAAAAGTATGACAACACAGGAATTTTCTAATGAATTTGATGTTCTGTATAACAATATAATGAGCAACCAGGCTCCAGGTCTTGATGAGTATGAGAAAAGTATATTCCTAACTAAAGCTCAAGAGGAGTTAGTCAGAGATTATTTTAATAGTAGGAATGTAAAGAATGCTCAAGGATTTGATGATAATCAAAAAAGACAATATGACTTTAGTACATTGTTAAGTAGTATAACACTGCCTGATTTCATAGATACTTATAGGGCATTATCTGTACTTAATTCAGTTATATATAATACTATTTTTGATAGCAGAGCAAAAATATATATTGCTCCATCAGATTTATTCTTAGTAATAAATGAGAGTATTGAAGATTCTGCAAAAAGAAGGTATTCTGTGTTACCTATATCTTATGATGAATACAACAGGCTTATGTTAAAGCCCTATGGCCTTCCATTAAAAAGACAAGCATGGAGAATTATCTCTGATAGAACATCATCTTTAGTAGGATGGGGTGGAAAACAGGTTGATTCTGCCACATTTCTTTTTAAGAGTAAGTATTTTAAAACTATTGAGATTTACATTAGACTCAGAAGTGAGAATAATATACTAAAACCTGATGTAATTGAGGGTGATAATATTGTAAGCATAAGTATGTACTTACCTATTAACAATTTAGTAAATTATTGGAGTACTTATTTAAGCGATGATAGAGGTTTGAAAAAAGCAGGATTAGATAAATATCTTTATCCTCTTAATGCTGTAACAGGAAATTTTCCTTCAAGTGGTATTACAGAGCCAACCTCATTTACTATAAGTATTGCTCCTGCTATTATGGAATCTGGTGAAGTTGTAAGCACTCCTATATTTGAAATTATAGGCAGATTTACTGGTGATATAGAATATAAGATGAGGTATATTAAAACTCCTAAGCCTATTATACTTGCAAATCTTTCTGATATTCAAGAGGGCTTATCTATTAATGGGTATAATACTGTTACTGAATGTGAGCTTCCTCTCAATACTCACCAAGAAATATTACAAAGAGCAGTAGAATTGGCTAAGGCTAGTTATCAAGGAGACTTATCTTCTGTTATACAGACAGGTAATGCTAGTGGTACTGATATAGGATATGTAAAATAACTAAAGATAATGACAACTGAAGAATTTTCTAATGAGTTTGATACATTACTGAATAGCTATTCTACCATAGAGGCATTTGGAAAGACACCTAGCACTGTTGAGCTTGATGAATATGAGAAATCTATATTTCTCACTAATGCTCAAGAAGAGATAGTGATAGGTATGTATAATGGTAAGAATCCATTTGGAGACTCATTTGAGAGGACTGAGGAAATCAGAAGATACTTGAGTACCCTAATAAAGACTTACACAACTACTGATAAGAAAGTAGGATATACAGGGCTATCCAAATCCTCAGTATTCTTTGAATTACCTAATGACTTATGGTTCATAACATATGAATCAGTTAATCTGAAAGATGATGGATTAGGATGTATGAATGGTGAAGACATCTCTGTAATACCAATTACTCAAGATGAGTATCACAGAATAGGAAAAAATCCTTTCAGAGGTACTAATGAAAGAAGAGCTTTGAGACTTGATTTGAGTGGTAAGGTAGTAGAGATAATATCAAAATATAATGTGGAGAAGTATCTTATCAGATACCTTTCAAGACCTACTCCCATTGTATTAACTGATTTGGCAGATAACCTGTCAATCAATGGCACAAGTGTAAAAACAGAATGTGAATTGAATCCTGTAATACATAGAGCTATACTTGAGAGAGCAGTAAAACTTGCCATCATAAGTAGGGTTCCAAATACAGGAAAAGAATAAAACTATTGTATAATTTAATATTAAATTAAAATGGCAACATTTAGTACAAATCAAGTAAGACAGCTTTATGTGGCAAAGACACTGAAGACTCCTCGTGTACCTGCAACAGATACTGCTGGCTCTATTGCAGTAAAGAGTGATACTGCAAAGAATCACTTGTATTTTGAATACAAGGGTGCTGACAACTTGATGAGAAGTGACCTAATTGACATCAAGAATATCCTTTATGCTAAGGCTACTGATGCTGATGATATGGCACATGAGTTGAGGGCAGTTACAGTAACTCTTGATAGTGAGGTAAATGCAGCTCCTGTAGCTGGACAGGATTATATCCTAAGAATTGCATTCAAGCAGTATGTGGGTATGTCTGATGAGGACCAGTACTTCAAGTATGGTATGGTACATGCTTATGCAGGCATGACAGCTTCAGATTTTTATAAGAAGCTAGCTCTATCACTGGCTAAGAACTTTAGTAGAGAGATAGTTCCTCTTGTTAAATTTATCTTGACAAGTTCAAAGGATGAGGCAGTTCCTGTTGATGCTACTACAAAGGAAAGCTCTTTAACTGGAACTTATAAGGCACTTGTTATTGATGAGGTTGAACAGCCTTGGAGACTTGGTATTATGGAGCAAACTCCTGTGTATTTTGAAGTACAGCCTGTCCCAGTTACTGTAAATGGTGATGAGAGAATTTGGGGTAAAGTAGAAGAGACTGACCCTGCTGGTACTATTGCTAATGGTAAGAAGATTGCAGACCTTGAGTACTTCTGCATGGGTGAGAGAGGTGACATGTATAGAGGTGTTGGTTATCCTAACAATATTCCTACTACTTATCTTGTAGACCCAACTGTTAAGTATAATGTGATTGATATACACTATGCTTATGTAGGTAGCAATGAATCAGTTCAGAAGTCTGAAAAGACAATTACTCTTGTAGTACCAAAGGTAGGAGCAACTAACTCAGTTAGTAATAAGCTAGCTAATGATATTATTAAGGCAATTAATACTGCTACAGGTTTGTCTATAGCTACTCTTAGTGAAGCAGCAGGATAAAATAAACTAATAAGGGAGGCTATTAAGTCTCCCTTTCTTTTTATGTAAACATTTGATTATGGTAACATTTCAAGAGTTAAGAATAACCCCTGATGGGCAAAAGCTGATTATAGATGTATCTGTCAAGGACTTAGAGTATTATACAAATGTATACCTTGATACTATACAGATAGATACTCAAGATACCTTTGTTGAGTCTGGTCCAAGTAGTAAAGTTGTATATAAGGAAGTTATAGTAGGAAATACTAAGTCAGTCAGATTAGAACTAGGAACAGGAGACCTATTACCAACTCTTAATGACAATCTTTTCTTTGTGTATATTAGGACTAAGGGCACACCTGCTGCAAATACTCCTTGTGGGATGGATAGTATTACTACATTAGGAGTTGTATCTAACCTTTATCCTCTGTACCAACATGCCTTTAGTTACATTAAAGAATTGAGTGATACTTGTTCTATTCCTAAGAACTTCATCAACTATATACTTCAATATAAAGCATTTGAACTTGCTATAAAGACAGGTCATTATACTGAGGCAATAAAGTATTGGAAGAGATTCTTTATGGGAATTAAAGACTCAGTGATAACCCCTAATTGTGGATGCTATGGACAAGGTACTTAATGAATCACTTACAAGATATTTCAATGTCCTATCAAAGTTAGGATATATGAGCTATTCAGAGGTAGATAAACTATTGGTGCTAATATTCATATATGATTTGCTTGAGAGTGATTGTAAGTCCTTTATAACAGAAGAAGAGTATAGAATTTTAGATAATGCCCTATACTGTCTATATGGTTCTACTTGCTTAATACCTTATCCAGAGTATATAGCAAACACTTCAATCTCCTGTACAGGCAAGTCAGTATAATTATTACATTAATACTTCTGACATAAAAATAGTAAAATCCTTGTGTAACTGATAATAATTACTTATCTTTGCACAAGGATTTTTAGTTATAGTAAATAATGATGTTATGAGCACATATAAAGAATTAACCTACATGGTACTTGATGAGTTGAAACTGTACTCAGATGATGCCTCGTACACAGAGGAACATGTTATGTTTCTACTTGGTAAGTATAGGACATTCTTACTGAAACAGAGATATTCAGATGTAAAGAAGCAAATACCTGAGAGTAACTATCAGACTATATGCTTAGATTTAATTGAGGTACCTGCTATATCAGGTGAGCCTTGTGAAGGTGGTTCTTATCTAAGAAGTAAGGAGAAGATACCTTTCCTAATGAAGGTAGGCAATCCCAAGGTATATCCAGTTGATTATTATCAAGGAGAGATTACTTATGTAAGTAGGGAAAGGATGAGATATGTAGGATATAATAAGTATCTGAAAAATATCATCTATGCTTCTATTGGTCCAGATAATTACCTATACTTTAAGTCTTTCAATCCACAGTACTTGTATCTTGAAAAGGCAAGAATGACAGGTATATTTGAAGACCCACAGGCTGCATCAGAATTGCAGTGTCCTAATGAGAATGGTGATACAGTATGTGATATATTAGATAGAGAGTTCCCTATTGAGGATGCTCTTATACCTCCTATGATTGAACTTGTAGTCAAGGAATTATTAGGTGCTGAGTATAGACCTAAGGATGATGCTAATGATGCTAATGATGCTTTAGCTAGCTTAGCCACATTTATCAGAAATAATACAAAGTCCACTTTGGCAAAAGCACTTGAATAATAATAGGTCAAGAAGAGAAGTAATATTAAATTAAAGGTTGGGAGGTAAAGTATGACTTATGAAGAATTTAAGTCTGAGGTTCAGCATCTAAGTAGCCCAAGAAAACACAAAGTTACTAACTCAATTGGGGTTTACTCAGCCTATAAGTGGATAAGAAAGAATAAATGGCTCAACATAGGAAGACATCTTACAGAACATGAGTTCTATAGTATTATAAGGAAAGTCAATGACTATTTAGCTGATAGTTTCCTTCATGGTAATGATATTAAGTTACCACACAGAATGGGCAGAATAGAACTAAGGAAATATGATGTAAGAATTAATCTTGATGGGGAAAAGGTCAAGACCAATCTACCTATAGACTGGGATAAAACTCTTAAATTATGGTATGAAGATGAAGAAGCCTATAAGGAAAAAACACTTGTTAAAGTGGAGGAAAAAGAAATTTTTAAAGTCTACTATAATAAGCAATTAGCAGACTACAATAATCAGGTTTTCTATGAATTTAATGTCAATAGAGAACTGAAAAAGAGATTAAAACAAAGAATAAAAGAAGGAAAACTAGATGCTTTCAAGATATGAAAAGATGGGTATTATATAGACATACATCTCCATCAGGCAAAGTATATGTTGGGATTACCTCTAAAAGTAATCCCAATTGGAGATGGCAAAATGGTAAAGGCTATACTGCTTGTATATACTTTTATAATGCTATATTGAAATATGGGTGGAATAATATAAAACATGAAATATTGTTTACTGACTTAGAGGAGAAAAGAGCTAAGAGTCTTGAAATAGAACTTATTAGGCATTATAAAAGTTTAGGTATATCTTATAACATGACTAATGGTGGTGATGGTTATTTAGGATATAATCCCTCTAAAGAAACAAGGAGTAAAATATCAAATTCCTCAAAAGGCAGAACTCATGTCTGTAGTGAGGAAGCAAGAAACAAGATAAGAGAAAGTCACCTCAGAAATATAGCTTCTTATAAATCACAGGAATTTAGAAACAAGATAAGCAAAGCTGTAGATTATAAGAAGTCAAAGGTATCTCAATTCACTTTAGAAGGAGAATATCTTAGGTCATTTTCTTCTGCTAATGAAGCTGAGAAATTCACCTCTGTTAGTAGGGGTGCTATACTTAGATGTTGTAAGGGAAAAGTAAAAAGAGCAGGAAACTTTATATGGAGATATTATGGTAAAGGAATATAATTATGTCAGTGTAAAAGAGGTACTATCAAGAATACTTAGGCATCCATTGTTGCAAGATGTCACACTTGAACAGGTTGTTCAGCATACTATTGATTTCTTGGGAGTGTTTGGAATGCCTAAACTTTTTGAAGACAGAGAAGAAACAATACATATAGAGGATTTTAGGGGAAGGCTACCCTGTAATTGTATTCAGATTAATCAGATTAAGGAGTGTAAGACTGGTGTATGCCTTAGAAGCATGACAGATAATTTTATGCCAAGAGAACATTATGATAGGAGTGCTGGCTACAGGATACCACAAGAGTTGTCCTTCAAAACACAAGGACAAGTATTATATGTATCCTTCAAGACAGGAGATGTGTCAGTATCTTATAAGGCAATCCCAGTAGATAAGGAGGGATTCCCACTACTTATTAATAATCCTGTATTTCTGAAAGCACTTGAAGCATATATCAAGAAAGAGGCATTTACCATTCTATTTGATATGGGCAAGATTGCACCTGTTGTACTACAGAATACTCAGCAGCAATATGCTTGGTTGGCTGGTCAATTACAGAGTGAATTTACTATCCCTTCTATATCAGAAATGGAAAGTATTAAAAGAAGTTGGTGTACATTACTGCAAAGAACTAGTGAGTTTAATAATGGTTTTAAAAATAATGGAGACCAAGAATATATAAGACTACAATAATATGCAAAAAGGTATAAGTTTCAAAACAAAAGGAATGCAAAGAGATTTAGCAGCCTCTGCCTTTAATTCTGAGTTTGCTTATGAAAACAAGAATATTAGAATTATAACAAATGAAGATAATACATTATATAGTCTAGTTAATGAGAAGGGAACAAAACTAGCCAATATTAATGGAATAGACTCTATAGAGGGTGTAGTAATAGGAGAAGCAACAATAGATGATGAGCTTATTCTATTTACAGCAGATACTACATCAGATGTAAAGAATAAGAAAGATAGGATATATAAGATAAAACTAAATGGAGATAATCTAGATGGGCAAATTCTATTTGAAGGTGATTTGAATTTTAACCCAAAATATCCTATTGAAACTTTGATATTCTATGAAAATGAATATATTAAGAAAGTATACTGGACTGATGGTTTAAATCAGCCAAGAGTAATTAATATAGCTGCTACATCTGATGTAATAAGTAAATGGAATACTGACTCATTTAATTTTGTAAGGACTCTTAATCTTAATGAGAAGGTGACTATTGAAAGAAATATTGTAGCCAATGGTAGTTTTGCTCCTGGAGTAGTACAATATGCCTTTACATACTTTAATAAGTATGGTCAAGAAAGTAACATCTTCTATACTTCTCCACTTTACTACATCTCATATAATAACAGAGGTGCAAGTCCTGAGGACAAAGTAAGTAATAGTTTTAACATAAAGATAACTGATATAGACCAAAGATTTGACTATATTAGAATATATTCAATACATAGAACAAGTATAAATGCAATTCCAAATGTTAGAAGGGTAGCAGATTTAGCTTTATCAGTAAACAAAATTTCTTACACTGATAATGGCTTATCAGGTGATACTATAGACCCCACTGAGTTATTATATGTAGGAGGAGAAGAAGTAATTTTTGGCACGATGACCCAGAAAGATAATACTTTATTCCTTGGGGACATTGAGACAAAGAGAAAGATTCTTGACTCTACTATTAGAGACTACTTCAGAGGAAAGAGACCTACCTTCTCTACCTATAATAAAAGTATAAGTTCTCCAGAAGCCAAGGGCTATTATCCTTATAATAACCAACTCAAGATGAACTCTTATCAGTTTAAGACATTCAAGTATCTTGAGTATTATAGATTTGGTATTCAAGCACAACATTATACAGGTAAGTGGTCAGAGCCAATATGGATTAATGATGTAAGGAATACTGTGCACATAGATACTACTTTTTACAGTTCTAACAACATTGGTTTGCCTGTAGCAGAGTTCACACTGAATGATAGCACTATTATTAACAGACTCCTTGACAATGGGTATGTTAGAGTAAGACCTGTAGTAGTATATCCTACTATTAATGATAGAGAGGCTATATGTCAAGGCATCTTATGTCCTACTGTATATAATGTGTCTGATAGATATAGTAACTCACCATTTGCACAATCATCTTGGTTTACAAGACCTAATGCACCATTTGATGAATACAAGGCTTTTCACTATGTTTATAATAATGGTACTTGGGGTGGAGATTGGTTAGGATTAGGACAACCCTTAGGAAATCCATCTATGTATTCAAGGGCAGGTATTATGTCCAATAATAGAACTATAGTTACTTTAGAAGGGAAACAATATAATATTGATATAGTTAATAGGGGAGCTTGGGCTGAGTTTAGGCATAATAGACCTATTCCAGGTAATAGTAATAGGAATGCAGAAATCCAATGTATTTGGAATCCCCCTTCTGGCCCCTATGTTAATGATACTGCAACTGATTCAGATGTTGCAAATTGGGTATCTGATAATGCAGAAAATTATTACATTGACCAATCAATACTTACTCTTCACTCTCCTGATATAGAGTTTGATAATGGAGTAAGAAGTATTGATACATCAGGATTGAAGTTAAGGATAGTAGGTATGGTTCCTTTAACTGCATTTGCATCAGATATTGATATTCAGACTTCTACTCCTGTTAATAACTTTCATGGTAGTTCAGAGTTGCCTGCTGGATTCTATAAGGAGCCTATAGGCGTGGAAAATGATTTTAGCTATGAAGGGTCTATAACACGTTTTGGTGATTCTCACTTTGGATGGAGAGGATTAATCTCTGGAGCATTTTGGTTTGATGAATTAACTGCATATAAGAAAGATTCAGGTAATACTAAGCATCTTACTACAGGATTTGTTGTATATCCTTGGCATAGAAATGGCTCACTTAATAACACTAAGTATGCTACTAATGGGTATAGGTCAGCTATGCTTGACAAGAAGAAGATGTCTAATATGAGGTATTCATATAAGTCAGTCTACTTTGATTTACTTAGAGTATGGAATGCTTATGCAAGTGGTAGTAGTACAAAGACTGGTATATCAGGAGTTGCAGTGTTTGACTCTAATGAGGTATCACTTGTTAGATTACCTGCACAAGAGAACTCAGGTCTTACAGATATTAACTATTATGGCAATGTAGATAAGCTTCTTACTATCTCAAGAGTTGGTGATAAAAAAGATGGTTATCCTATTATGACTACTGGAGTTCAAAGTGCAGAGACTAATGCACATACTCTGTTTAGTAGTAACTATATGCAGGTAGATAGTAAATTTACTGACCAAACTACAGGTACTGACCCTGTTAGAATTAAATATAAGTCTACCCCCCATGCTGTGCTAGCTTTGAATTATACTACATCAGGTGCTCAAAGAATATTACCTAATATCAAGGATGGTGACTTGGATAACACTTGGTATGTAAATGCACAGAGTACAAGTGTTCCAAGTGGTAAACGTATGTACTGGGATAAGTCAGGAAATGCTAAGAGTGTATCACAAGATACTATTATTGTCGGTGCTCCAAAAGGTCCTATATCTGCTGTATCAAGTATTCAACATGGATGGTTGTGGTTAGGAGAATTGTATAATGACAATGTACAGAATAGGTTTGGTGGTCAAACAGAAGAAGCTTTTGAAAATAATATATGGCTACCTTGTGGAGACCCAATTTCTCTTGTAGATACTAATAATGAAGCCAAGGATAGTGTTACTATTAGGTGGGAAGAGGGTGATACCTATTTCCAAAGATATGACCACATCAAGACTTATCCATTTACTCTTGAAGACCAGAATGCAGTAACTGATATTGTTTCATTCATGTGTGAAACAAGGGTAAATATTGATGGCAGGTATGATAGAAACAGAGGTCAAACAAGTAATTTCTCAATTACTCCTAAGAACTTTAACTTGATGAATGATGTATATTCTCAACCTAATAACTTCTTTAATTACAGGACAATTAATCCAAACAAATTGAACTTGGATAACTTCCATAATTCAATCACTTGGACTAAGACCAAGACTATTGGAGAATTGGTAGATACTTGGACTAATATAACCCTTGCATCTACTCTTGACCTTGATGGGGATAAAGGAAAAGTAAGAGCTTTGAGAAGGCTCAATAATGATATTATTGCCATGCAAGATAAGGGTATTAGTCAAATACTTTATAATGAGAATACTCAAATAAGTACTACAGAAGGAGTACCTATTGAGATAGCAAACTCTGGTAAAGTACAAGGCAAGAGATATATATCTGATAAGATAGGATGCACAAACAAATGGTCTATATGTGAAACTCCTAATGGTATTTATTTTGTAGATGATATAACAAAAGGTATATATTTATTTAATGGGCAACTAAATAATATATCAGACAAATTAGGTCTTCATTCTTGGGTTAAGGCAGCTTCCAAAGATATAAATATTTGGAATCCTACAGATTTTAATAGTTTTATAACTTATTATGATAAAACAAATAGTGAGGTATTATTTATATCAAAAGATTCTTGCTTAGGATACTCAGAGTTATTAAATCAGTTTACCTCATTTTATAATTATGAGAATACTCCTTATTTCTCTAACCTTCTTGATAAGGGAATATGGATAAAAGATAACAAACTTTGGTTGCATAATGAGGGAGACTATAATATGTTCTTTGGAACATATCAACCATTCTATACTACTGTAATAGCTAATCCCGACATGCCCATAGATAAAATATTTAATAATCTTGAGTTTAGGTCAGATAGTTGGGATAAGGATGGTAATTTGCTCAATACAACGTTTGACACTTTAACTACATGGAATGAGTATCAGCAAGGTATTTCTAATCTGAAAAATAGCTTAGGTAGTCCTTCAAATTTGAAGAGAAAGTTTAGAATTTGGAGAGCTAATATACCAAGAGCTAAAGCAAATGGTAGAGACAGAATGAGGAACCCTTGGTTATATATCAAGCTATCTATGGAAAAAGAGAATGTAAATAAGACTGTATTACATGATATGGTTGTGCATTACTTTGAATAATAATAGAGGGAGGGTAAGTTTATTACTTATCTTCCCTTTACTTTTTGGATAATATCCTTGTATAATTCAAATACTTTGTTTATCTTTGCAAACAAATTAGTATGATATGGCTAAAAGAAAAGTTATAAGAAGGTCTAACAGACCATTTACATATAACCCTCATTACTATAGTTGGGGTGGTGATTTCAAGAATGCTTTAGGTGGAACTAAACCTTTTGACTTGAAAGGCACTTTCAGTGGAGGCAATGTTGCTGGTATGCTGAAAGGAGGCTTGGCAAGTGGCATAGGTAGTGCAGTAGGTAGTATTGCAGGTGGTGCTATTAGTGGAGGACTTGAATCAGGTGCAGGTAGTGCAATCAGTAATATTGGTGGTACCATAGGTGGTGCAGTAGGTGCAGTTAATCCTGTACTTGGAGGCATTATATCTGCTGGTTCTGGTATTATTGGAGGTCTTACAAACAGAATGTTTGGCTCCAAGTTAAATAAAGAAAAGATTGCTGAAGTTGAAGGAAGCAACAAGGCTATAAATACTGTTATGGTAGATAACAGCAGTGCTGATTCAGTTATGAACCAATGGGCTAATCAAGATTTTGGAGCAGACTTCTCTAAATCAGATATTGGTAAAGATGGTTGGTTCAGCAATAAAGCTAAGAACAAATATAAGAAACTAAAGAAGCAACAGGATATTGCAAGGAATAGAGCATTGACTTCTTATGAGAATGCAGCAGAAGCAGCAGATACTCAGTCAGACCTTAATGCTATGGCAAATTTTGCTGCTTTTGGTGGTCCTCTTGGTATATGGGAAGGATATGGAAGTGGAGCAATAGGCTATGAATTGGCTAAGGAGAACTTAGGTATTAAAGCTCTTAATGCTACAAATAAAGGTAAATTAACTTCATTACCTAACTCATTTGAATCTCCAGAGTTAAACACATTTGCTGAAGGAGGTAAAATACATATTAAACCATCTAAGAGGGGGACTTTCACAGCAGCAGCTAAAAAGCATGGAAAATCTGTACAAGGATTTGCTTCACAAGTATTAGCTAATAAAGAAGACTACTCTCCTGCTATGGTAAAGAAAGCTAACTTTGCAAGGAATGCTGCTAAGTGGCATCATGCTTTTGGAGGAGACTTACTTACTCATGGTGCTGAGTGGGATAATGGTCTTAGAGTAATTGGCAATGGTGGAACCCATGAGGAGAATCCAATGGAGGGTGTACCTATGGGAATGGATGCTGATGGAAACCCAAATCTTGTAGAGCAAGGTGAGGTTATATTCAATGACTATGTATTCAGTAATAGATTATTTGCTGATGGTGGTCTATTGGAGAATTTCAACCTGCCTAAGTCTTATGATGGACATTCTTTTGCTGCAATAGCAGAGAAGTTAGGTGATGAATCAAAGGAAAGACCTAATGACCCAATAAGCAAGAGAGGACTTCTAAGTTCCATGTCCAGACTACAGCAAGCCCAAGAGACTGTAAGACAACAGACTCAAAAGGGTCAAGAAGGAGTACAATATGCTCATGGTGGTAGAATGGGTACATTATTTGATGGTCTTGGTCAATACCCTAATTTATTAATTATAGATGATGATAGTGTTCCTGAGGATACAATATTTGACCCTATTAATAATAGGTATGTATTTACTGGTTATCAAGACTCAGACACTAGACCATTGAACTTTAGCTTTGGTCCAGGAATAACACCATCAGGTAAATGGGCAGAAGAGCCTAAATATATGGCAAGGGCTGCTGCTAAGAGAGCAGGATATTATGTAGGGGACTCATTAGAGGAATATAATAAAACCCCAATTAAGGCTCCTGAGAAGAAAAAGAGTGCTGCATCAAAATTACTTGATGCTACAAATTTAAGATATGCTCCTGTAGTAGGTGCTGCAATAGGATTAGGTCAGAACTTATTTAGTAAACCAGACTATACAAGTGCAAATGCAATACTTGAAGCAGCTAATCAAGCAGGTAATTATACTCCAATAGGATATACTCCAATAGGTAACTACTTACAATATAGACCTTTTGATAGAAACTTTTATCTAAATAAACTCAATGCACAAGCAAGTGCTGCAAGGAGAGCTATTATGAATACTACAAGTCCTTCAAGAAATGCAGCCTTGCTTGCAGCAGACTATAATGCTCAAGGTAGATTTGGAGACCTTGCAAGACAGGCTGAAGAGTATAACTTGGCACAGAGGCAGGCTGTTGAGACCTTTAATAGAGGTACTGACCAAGCCAATGCTGAGATGGGACTCAAAGCTGCAATGGCAAATCAAGAAGCTGCATTGAAGGCAAGAAGTTCAAGACTAAGTGGTGTTGCACAGGCTATGGCAGTAAGGGATGCTGTTGATGCAAGAAGAGGTGCAAGTATGAGTGCTAACCTTACTAATTTCTTTAATTCTCTTGGAGATATTGGTAGAGAAGAGTACAGCAGAAACATGATTATGAGTAATCCTGCACTATACTACTCTATTGATAACAAGGGTAATATTACATATAAGAATGGATATGAAAGCCTTAGTGAAGCAGAGAAGGAGGCAGTAAGGGATGCTGCCAATAAAGCTAAGAAAAAGAAAGCTAAGGGTGGTTATTTAACTATTAAGAAGAAGTAATATGGCTAATTATAGTTTAGTAATAAATTCACAATTCAAGCCATTCTCTTATCAAGAGATGTTGGCTCCAACCTTGATGGCTACTCAGGCTCATCAAGAGTTGGAGAACCAGTATGGAGAGCTTGCCACTAAGGCAAGTGTATGGGAAGAAATGGCTAATGAACAGACTGACCCTTATGCTTACAAGATGTACAAGACCTATGCAAATGACCTTGAAGAACAAGCAGGTCAGTTAGCAAGAGAAGGACTTAATGCTGCAAGTAGAAGGGATATGCTCAATATGAGAGCAAGGTATAGTAAGGAGATAACTCCTATTGAACAAGCTTATACAGCAAGACAGAAACAAGCAGAACAACAGCAACAAGCATTATTACAAGACCCAACATTATTATTAAGTAGAAGAGCTTCAACTACAAGCCTTGATGACTATATAAGGAATCCTCAATTAGCTTATGAAACATATTCAGGTAAATTAATTACTGCACAGGCTGCAAGTGCTGCATCTGCATTAGCTAAGGAAATGCAAGAGAAACCAAGGAAATGGAGAAGCATCTTAGGTAATTCATATTATGAGACTATGATGCAGAAGGGCTTCAGTTCTCAGGCAGTATTACAGGCTATACAGGATAATCCTGATGCTGCTCCTCAACTTACAAGAATTGTTGAAGATGCTATTAATTCAAGTGGTGTTAGAGACTGGGGAGACCAAGCTACTATTGCAAGGGCTATTGACTATGCTAAGCAAGGTTTATGGAGTGCAGTTGGTGAGACTCAATACCAGACTCTTGATAATTGGAGAGCTAAGATGGCTGAACAAGAAGCTATGCAAAAGAGAGCAGAAAAGAGAGCTGCTGCTGCAAAAGAAGCTGAATCAAATAAATATAAAGTTAATCCTTTACCTTTAAGAAGTGAACAGGAAATAGGTGCTAGTAATAAAAAGGTACAAGATTACATCAATAAAGGTTATCTAAAGAGAACTAAAGCTGGTCTTACTATAACACAAAGAGGACTGTCTGAACTTAGAGGAGCTAATAGAACACCTATAGTACAGAGTTGGGAATCTTATAAGAGGCAACATCCAGGAGCTACAAAAAGTTCTTATGATACTATGGTAGCAGAGGTTAAGAGTATTGCAAGCAGACCTAGTGAATTTTATCAGTGGTATAATAAGAATATAGGTGGATATAATATACGAACTGGTAAAGTAGCAACACCTACTACTAGATTAAATGCTTATGAACATTCTATAAAACAAGGTTCTTATGATGTATATCACTCTACTGAATATGATAGACAATTACCATCAACTTATGGTACAGAATATACTAAGCAAATATGGAGTGCTGCACCTACTAAAGATGGTGAAAAATATTTGCAAGGAATAGATTTTAATGGTAAGAATGGATGGTCTAACACTAAGAAATATACCAAAGAAGACCTTGAAGATTATGAAGTAACTAATATAAGACATTCAAGATGGGGGGATACAGCTATATTACAGTCTAGTAAGTCAGGTAAGAATGATGTTATTAGAGTTAAAATACCTAAAGGTATTAATATAGGTGCAGAAACTAATGTAAGAAATGCTATATCAAATGCTGATTATTGGGGAAGTATATTACATAAGAACAGAAGACCTATGATAGATAGAAGTGGTAATATTGCTACTGACACCAAAGGTAATATTATATATTCTAACTCTCCTTTAACTGAAGCTGATAAGATAGATTTAAAGAGAAAACAAGATGCTGCTTTGCAGGATATTTATGGTTATGGCTCACAAACTGTAGTACCTTCAGTAACATCTAATGAACAAATAAGTCCTTGGTATTAATATGGCAAATAATAAATCTAAGATAAAAGAAATTGATGTAACTAAGACTGGTCCTCAGTCTTATAGAGATTTACAGAAAGCTAATGAGGCAGCATATCAAAGTGCTGCCTCTGAAAGCATGTTTTCTAATATGAAAGCTCCTCATGGTTATGTACAACCTAGTGATGTTATATATGAAGGTGGAGAGTATTCTCCTTTGTATAAACAGAGTAAGGGAGAAGATACTTACGGTAGTAGTATCTGGGATAAACCCTCAGTAAATGAAGAAGAATATCAAAATTTAGCAGATATAAGAGCTGAGAATCAACCTTGGTATGCACAGATAGGAGCAGGTCTTGCTAAAGGTGCTATACTTGCAGGTACTACTTTCCTTGATGGTACTTTAGGATTATTATTTGGAATAAGTGAAGATAGATGGTCTGGTCTTTGGGATAATGACTTCTCTAAGGCTATGCAGTCTGTTAATGAATGGTCTGAGCAGGCATTGCCTAACTATTATACAAGGGAAGAACAAGAGCAGCCTTGGTATGAAAATATCTTCACTGCTAACTTCTTAGGTGATAAGTTTATCAAGAACTTAGGTTTCACAGTAGGTGCTTTCTATAGTGGTGGTTTAGAAGCTGCTGGTGTTAGAGGTCTTGGTAAATTAGCTACAGTTGGTGCTAAGAGATTAGGTGCTAGGATTAAAACTCTAAAGGGTATAAGTAAAGCATCTTCTATAGTTGCAGCTGGCTTAGGTTCAGCTACCTCTGCTGTTAATGAAGGTAGAATAGAGGCTATTAATAATAGCAAGGACTGGTTTGAACTCCATAAAGCACAATTAGATGATGAGTATCACCAGAGATTACAGTATATAAAGAATGCCTATGAAGGTACTGAGGTATATGACCAATTAATAAGAGCAGAACAAGAAAATTATAATCAAGCATTAGGCAGATTAAGTGAGGATAGATTGAAAATGGGTAATATGGATTTGCTTATGAATATACCTATTCTTACTGCATCTAATATAATTCAGTTTGGTAAGCTATATGCCAATGGATTTAAAACTGCAAGGAAGACTACTAATATAGTAGGTAAGGCAGGAGAATATACTGCTGGCACTACAAGATTAGGTGCTACTACTGCAATAACAAAAGGTGCATTATCTGAAGGTAATGAGGAGATATTACAAGGTGCTGCAAGTAGAATAGCAGGTAATTATTACTCTACTGATGTAAATAACTTCTACAAGGCAAAGACTAATAGGCAAGCTTCTCAAGAAACACTTGATTGGGTAAAATCATTTGCTGAGGGAATTAATGAGACAGTAAATGATGGCTCTGCATGGGAAGAGTTCTTTATTGGTTTTCTTACAGGTGCATTAGGTATGCCTAGATTCAGAGGTATGAAAAATGCACAAGGAGGATTCCAATCTCCTATAACTATAGAAGGGGGTGCTATAAATGAGTGGAGAGAATACAGTAAGAAGATAGCAAGGGAGAATGAAATTGCCAACTATATGAATAATAGGATAAACTCTCCTGAGTTTAAGAACTATTATCAAGGACTTATCAGGCATAATAAGTATCAAAATGATATGAATAGAGCTGCTGAGGAAGGTGATGAGTTCAACTTCAAGAATGCAGAACATGCTCAATTAGTATCTGATATTGTTATGTTTGACCAAGCAGGAAAGCTAGAAGATTTAAAATCTGCTATAAATGAGGCATCAGGAACTTCACAAGAGGATTTAGAGTCTACAGTGGTTAATACCACCTCAAAGGATGAAAATGGTGATTTAATTGGACCATTTTCCCAATATGCTTCTAAAGATGATAATGGCAATATAATAGCTAATTTTGGGACTGAAGAAGCTATGAATGAGATGGCTTCCAAAATAAACAAGAATAAGGAAGATATTCTTAATACAATAAAGGAGTATCAAGATATAAAGGATGAACTTATTCTTAATACAGGTCAGCAATTATCAGATGACCAGCTTGAAGAATTAACATGGATGAAATCTCAGATAGGTAACTGGGCTGAGAGAGCAACAGCTATGTCTGGAGAGGTTAAATCAGCTATTGGTAATGTAATAGGTAACTTAGATTCACTTCTTAGATTCAATCAACAAGTTAGAGATTTTGAAGGTCAGTATAATGCTGATTTAACTGATAGATATAAACAAGCAGATAAGAATGTAAAGACTATTGAGGGTGCTATCAACACTCTTAATATGGTTAGAGGTCAAAATGATAAGGCATTAGCTTATACATTAGCAACTAATCCTAAGTTTGTAGATGGTCTTATTAAGGAAATTAATGAAGTAGATGAAACTGTACTTAGTGCAGATGAGAAGGAGGATATTACAACTAAACTGAATGATATTGTTAAGTTAGGTAATGCCTCAAAGACATATAATGCAAAGCTGAAAGAGTATCTTGAGAATCCTCAAAAGCAAGCAGAAGACCATGCAAGAGCTGATGAGCAAGCTGCACAACAAGAGACTAAGAAGAAGTCTGATGACTTGAAGGCATCTTTGAATGCTGCACAGAATTTGCAAGAGTTCAGGAGTACAATAGATGCCCAAGATAATACAGAGAATAGAGATAAAGTCCTAAAAGAACTTGAGGATGAAGGTAGTGAAATGGCTAAGAACTACAGAGAAACTTCACAATACAATAATGAAGTGAGAAGAGTTCTTAATGAGTCAGATGCAGAACCACAAGTTAAGCAAGATGCTATGAAGCTCCTTCAAGACCAGTTCAATAACTCTGATAATTTGGAGTACCTGGCTAATCCTAACTCAATCTATATCAATAATGAGAATGCCTTTGATGAAGATTCTGAGGGAGATGTTGAGTTATCTGCAACAAGATTCCAAGAAGCTCAGTATGAGCTACAGAAGGCTATGTCTCAGGTAAACAATGACAATAGATTTAAGGATAGATTCTCACCTGAATATAAGAAGCCTGTAGAAAAAAGAGAGGGAGCTGTAAGAGGAGATGATAGAACTACTACAGGAGATAGTGGTACATCTACTACTCCTACTGTAACAAGTAGTGAAGGATTACCCACAACAGAATTACCTGTAGGTAATATAACTGCTGAAATGGTTAGTGAGGAGAATAAGAAAGCCAATGAAAGGGTAGAAACTCCACAAAGACCAAGTAGAGATACTTCTAATCAATTCTATAGACCTGCTATACCTGAATTACATATAGAAGCAAGTAAAGAAGGAGACTTTAGACCATTTGATGTAGTAGTAGGTGAGAGAGAAAAAGGTGTAGACTTCTCTGGTATTTATGGCTACCTAAGAGATAGTGGAGCATTTAGATACCTAAATGAAGGTAACTTAAAAGCAGGTGATGAACTTGGCTTTATGATTGACCCTTCATTTAATGACCACACTATATTTATTATAGATAAAAGGAATGGTCAAGTAGTTGGCAGTTTGGATGAATCTGACTATAGTGTTTCAAGGTATGAGGGTCTGAAGAGTCTTGAAGAGAAGATAAGAAGAGAGTATGCTCAAAGAAGTGCTCAACCACAACAAAGACAATTCAAAACAGATTACCAGTATGACAAGGAAATGTCCTTCTATGGAGGACAGGTACATGGCACTTTAGATAGAGTAGAAAATGGGACTGCTATTTATGTTGATAGCAAAGGACAACCTGTTATACTTCTAGCTGGTAAAAGTGACCACCAATTTATAGGAATCTTCAGAGAGCCAAACTCTAATAGGTGGTCTATGAAGATGGAGAATAAAGAGGGAGACAAAACTATCTTTAGAGATATGATGTCTTCTGTTATGACTCAATTACCATTAGGTGCTGAAATCTATGAGAGAACCTCTATATCAGTTGATGGTTTAAGAGTGTTTGCACAACAGCTTAATCATGGATTTGAGATAGGAAATGAAACTTATGAAACAGATATAAATGGAGGAGACTTAGCTAATATATTTGGTTTAAGTAAGGAAGACCAAGAAGCTATGGAGAAAGTCCATATATCTGAGAAAGAGTTACCTAGAGTAAAGGAAATACTAAGACCTTACCTTGAAAAGTTTGGCGTAAAAAATATAGATAAGGTAATTTACTTAACTAATGGCAATACTCTTAGTGTTAAACTTCCTATACTTGTAAAGACAAGACAAGCTACAGGTACTCAATCTAAAGGTAAGTTTATTGCCACACCTGTTACAAAGGTATCTAAGATAATGGTAGGTAGGATTCCTTATGGTAATACTGAGAGAAGTCTATCTGAAATACCTAATGTATCTTCAACTGATAGAAAGCCTATTTTTGGTATTATAAAGAATGGTACACTTACTACTAATGGTAAGGTCGATGATAGTCTCATCATCAAGCCAGTAGATATGAGTCAAAAGGAAGGTAGATTATATCTGCTTATACCTAATGGGGCTGGTAAGTATTCTCCTGCTGCTGTAAGAGTTAAGCACTTCAATAATGAGGAGTTCAACCTAAATGACAGTTCAGTAAGTTCTACTCCTGTTGGAGAAGATATAAAGAATGCCATTACTAAGTTATCAACTGCTACATCACAGGATGATGTATCTGCTGCTATGCAAGACTTGGCACAAGACTTGTATATGCAGGATATTATGGTTACTTGGTTTAGTAGTAAGGCAGGTGATGGTATTGTTATCAGTAAGAAGGTAAGAAAGCCAGATGGTACTTATGAGAAAGTAACTATCAATGGAAAAGAACAAATCAAGGAGGATAAGTATGATGTATATTTCTCTACAAGTAGCAAGAGTGCAGAGATTGGAGGTATAAACTTTGATGCAACTGCTCTTGAAACTTTAGGAGATACAAGTGCATTAGGTACTCCTAAGGACCCTGAGGATATATACAATGAGATACTTGGACACCTTGTTAAATTTAATCTTCCTTTACAGGTCAGCACAAGAAGAATAAATGAAGGTGCATACAACAATAGATTGATAAACTCTAATATCCTTACTTCAAATATTACTGAGGCTTCAGTAAGAAGTAACTGGTTCACAACTGATTACTTTGATAATGAGGGTAATCTGCATCAGGCTATAAGCCCAGCTTCTGTAGCCCCTCAGCCTAAGAGGAAGATAGAGACCCCTGTAGGTGGCACTGAAGGTGCTATTGCAGGTACAAGAATAGTATCTGCATTCTCAAATAAGCCATACTATGTTGACTTAAAGACAAATACTATTAGGGATGACCAAGGCAGGACTGTAGGAGTTACTGACAGTAATAGAATATTGTTTGATTTAGCTTGGGCACAAGATAACTTTGGAAATGCTACTAACTCTTCAATGATGGTAGATAACAAAGTTCTTACTCCTGATGGTAAGGTACTTAATAGAAGTAAACAGGTATATCTCAGTGGTCAAGAGGCACAAGATGTAAAGGATGCTATTGCAGGTAGGAAGAAAGAAAGAGAGGATAGAGTTGCTAAGTCTAAGGAGATTATCAGTGAAATATATGAGAATCAGAAGAGGGTAGATAAGACAAGAACTGATGGTGGATTCTATTATGTACTTGAAGATGATGGTGAATACCACCAATATAGTAGAGTACATAGTAGATTAGGCTCTAATTGGGTAGAATCTACCAAGCAAGCAAAGGCTCTTGAATTAGCAAGACTTAACCTTAGCAAGTTTGTAGATAATCCTACTCAGTATGAGAACTACTTAAAATACTTGGAGAAAAAGTTCGAGGTAGACTTAACTGCTTATAGAGGAAAGACTGATGCTAAGAGTAGAGATACTATTGTGAATATAGTAAGAGACAGAATGTCTGGTACTAACTCACAAAGAGCACTTGATGCTGGCTCAGCAGTAGATAGTATCATTAGACAGTACTTTACTATAAGAGATGTATCTAAGATAGTAAGACCATCCAATATGTCAGAAAATGCTTTCATAGATTTGATTACTTCCCTTAATAGGATTAAGTCAAATATGGAGCAAATGGGAGAGAGATTCCTTGCTGATAATATTGTATTGTTCCAAAAATATTCTGATGGTACAAGAGTTGCAGGTGAGGTTGATATTCTTTCTATTGACAAGGATGGTAACTTTAGAATCTATGATGTGAAGACAAGTAGGTACAGTTTCTATGACTTTACAGATAGATATGGTCATAAGGTTAATTACTTTACTACTCCATCTGCTACTCAAAGAATAAGTGCAAAGGATTACTATACTTTACAACTTTCTGCTTACAAGAACCTATTTGAATCTCAGTATGGTGTACCAGTTACTAAGTTAGCTGTAATGCCATTTGTATTGAGTTATGATAAGGAGAATGTATCAGCAGTACAAAGTGAAAAGGGTATTCCTATTACATATAATCCTGCTGTTAATGTGCCCTTAGTAAGTAATGTTAAGATAGATAGACCTGTAGAAACTCCTGCTACTCCAGCACAAGCTCAGACAGTATTACCTATCTTTGAGACTTCATTAGAGACACAAAATCCTATTGAGGACTTAACACCTGAACACAAATCTACTGATAAAGATAAAGTAGGCTACTTTGAGTTAGATGGCAAGTTACATAAGGGATATATTACACCACTTACTGTAATTGATGGAATTGAGGTTCATGTAACTAAGGTTCCTAACATTACAAAGGGATTTGGTAGACAGGGAGAAGCAGCTCATGTAGCTTCAAATAGCTTCTATGCAGTATTTCCTAATGGAAAGACATTCTTATTCTTGAATAATAATCCTGTGCAAGGTGGTAAGACTCAAGAAGAAGTAGAAAAAGCTATCAAGAATGCTCTTGAAGGTAATAAACAGAGGGTTAAGGATTTATCATCAGAAAAGACTATATTGTTTGACCCTGATGCAGTACCTACTGTAAGTGCTGCTCCTGTTACTACTGTAGAGACTCCTGCAACTATTAATCAAGGTAATACTCAGACAGGTGCTGCCTATACTGTCCAAAAGGAACAGGCAATAGACAATAAGAAAGCTTCAAGAACAAGACATAAATTAAGAAAAGTAAAATCACCTGATTATGAAAAGTGGGATGAGAAAAGAGAACTTGAATGGCTAAATAAAGTCTTGCCTCAACTAAGTGAACAAGATAGGGTAAAAGTAGTAAAAGGTCTTATTAAAGTAGGTAAAAGAGGTACTTTAGCTTGGGGTCAATTTGATAAAGGTGTAATCACATTGTCTGACATAGCTGCTGAAGGTACTGCATACCATGAAGCTTTCCATGCTGTATTTAATCTCCTTCTTGACAATGATGAAAGACAGGCACTATATGATGAAGCAAGGAAATTATATGGTGAAAAAGACAATCTTTCTCTTGAAGAAGATATGGCAGAAGGATTCAGAGAGTATGTAATGACAAGACAGAATGCTGGATTATTAAGTAAAATTAAAAACTTCTTTAAAGACTTATGGATTAAAGTAACTAATTGGAATAGTGTTAGACCTCATCTTATTGCATATTATCAGATAATAAATAGAGGAGAATACAGTAATAGAGAATTGCCTGTAGAAACTCTTAGTCAAGCTAGAGCAAGACAAGAAGAATACTCTAAAGAAATGCAAGATATTCTTGCTAATGCTAAGAGAGATTCAGAAGGTCATTTATTAGCTCCTAATGGTAAAAAGTCTAATCTTACTGAAAGACAATATGCTCAAGTAAGAACTAAAGCTTTTAAAGATTGGTTTGGTGATTGGGAAAATAATCCTTCAGAAGCTTCTAAAGTAGTTGATGAAAATGGTGAACCTTTAGTTGTTTATCATGGTACTAATGCTGATAATATTACAGCATTTTCATTAGAAAAAGCTAAACATAATATAGGTATATTTTTATCTAAATCAAAAAATGTAGCTAGAAGTTATGTTGATTGGCTAAATATTAATTATTATGGAAAAATAATTAATGATGAATTAAATAATTTTAATATTTATGAGTCTTATGATGAATATAAAAATAGAGTATTAGAATCTGAAAAAGATGCAGATTTACCATTTTCTAGTTTAATGTCTGAAGAAGCATTTAATGCAAAAAAAGCAGCAATTATCAATTTCGACGAACATGTATATAATACATTTGTTAATTTAAGAAATCCTTTAATTGTAGATGCTAAAAAAAGAAAATGGGACTCTATATTATTTAAAGGTGTAAAAAACACTACTGAAAGTTTAGCTGTATATGCAAAAAAATATGGATATGATGGAGTGATTGTTACTGACGTAGAAGATAATGGTTTGAAAAATCAAAATGATATAATATCTGGATATGAAATATCTGATGAGTATATAGCATTTAATCCTAATCAAATTAAATCAGCTACAGATAATGTAGGAACATTCTCTAGAACTAATGATGATATTAGATATAGAGAAGTGCCTAATTCTTCTTTTAAGTCTTTAGATACAGAGATGCAGGAAAATCTATTGAAGAAAGGTTGGACAGCAGAAAAGTTTGATTCAATCTCTCAAGAGGAGAGAGACCAAGCTGTTAAATGTATAGCCTTTTAATCATAGGATGAAATTTTTTATTAGGGAGGTAACAGAAATGTTACTTCCCTTTTATTTTGTAGGAAATAAAAAAAAATAAGGGGAGGAGTAGAACTTAGTCTACTCACTCCCCTTTCTATTATTAACAATTAACTTTATTGTTTAAAGAATGGAATACTTTCCTCTGGGTGCAAACCTCTATATATAGTCTTATTCATAGGAATTAATGGAGACTCAAACCATAACTTAGTTGCTCTTGAATCACCTTTAAACCTACCTGACTGAATAATAGCATCTTCACCTGCAAAAGTCTCATAATTCATAGGATTTAGTAGTCCTACCATATCCAAAACACTCTCTACAGTATTAATACCAGCAGCAGGAGATTTCAAGATTTTAAGAGCTTCTCCTACCATTTGAGGACCTGGAACCTGAGTACCAATTTCAGTATAAAGTCTTCTTGCTTGATACTCAATCATCTTCTGTAACCAAGGTCTATTCTTATTATCATCCCAATCCATGAGACCCAAGAATGCAGCAATAATTAAGAAGTGTCCTACCTCAGTGGCTGCTCTTTTAATATTAGCTTTCTCAGTTCCTGTAAGGTTTTTCCAATTAGCAGCTATTGCAAATTGACCTTCCTTCAATTCTTTAGCTAATTGCCACATAAATCTTCCTGTAGTATTATAATAACCTTCTGTCCATGCTTGCAAATCATAGTTATATGTGGCAGACTTGAATCTCCTATTCAAAGATGGTTTAATCCACTTTCTGAACATAATACCCATTCTACCTATAGCTAATCTTTGTACTGCACTTCTATCAGCCTTATTGTAAATACCGTGCATTCTCTGGTTTATAGCAGCAGATTTCCTACTAAATGCTATAATATCATCCTTTGTAAATGCAGACCCATCTTTCTTAGTATAACCTTGCTTTAGCTCCAACTTAGCTCCCAACTTCTTGTTGTTCTTATCAATAGGGACTACTTCCATAGCATCCCACAAAGAAACTATTTTACCATCAGGAGCTTTCATCTTGTAAGCATCAGCAAGTGCTAATGAAGTTCTATTCTGCATCCAATGCTCACCAGCATTATTCATAAGGAATAAAGCAGAGGTACCAAACATTCTACTGAACCAAGTCTTCCTGTCAAAGTTTACCTCTCTAACATCAGTTTCATATTCCTGCAATACATTGAATAATTCATCCCATAGAGCAAGTTTACTTGTCTTAACTCTGTTACCTATCTCAGCTAAGTACTCTGGTAATGCTTTGCCATAATTCCTATCAGCTATTAAGGTATTAGATTCATTATAGAACTCACCTGCAAAGGACTCAATTCTCATCATAATTTTACCAGTAGTAACATTTGATATACCACTTAACAGGTTTAGACCTAACATATTAAGAGAAGTAATTCTATTAACAAAGTTAGCTACCTTTCCTTTATCAATCTTGGTATTACCAAATGTACCCTCATCAGCCATATACCTACCATAGACTTGCATTTCAAAGAAGTCATTCAATCTCTGCATAAACCTTGTTTCATCACCAGACTTAGTGAGAGTAGATTCAACTTTCCTACCTACAGACTTGAACTTTTCAACCAATGGTTTACCACCTTTTGTCTGTATAATCTCCCTTTCTCTCAGCATATCTCTGCCAAGCTCAAGAACATCAATTACTTTATTCATTTCATTGAAGTCATTAGCCATAGCTGCATAAGCTGTGAGAGTAGATACTATATCAGTGGACAGGTCATTAGGACTTTCACCCTCTTTCATCTTAGTATAGTAGATAGGAAGTATTTGTACCTCTTTACCTTCAAAGTCCTTCACTGTAGCCCTATCTCCAAACTCAGTATCATCTGTTCTTCTAATGAATTGGTCTTTAACAGCTTCCCATACTTGTGTACTACCTGACCTTACACCATCAGATGCCTTTACTCTTTCAAGTAAGTCCTTTCTGATTTTAACTGCATTAGTTAAGGTAGTGTACTTGTCAGGAAGATATGAATCTAGCTTGGATTTTATATCCATAACCTTGTTATAGTATTCTTTCTGAGCAGGATTCAAATTCTGATAAGTCTTATTGCCATAGATTGATACTTTAGGTTGCTTCTTTCCATTGACTATTTCCATATTAGCATCAAACCAAGCTTGTCTCTCTTTTCTATACTTCTCTGCATTATCTCCTACAGGATTCTTACCATACTTCTCACTGAGGGACTTGAACATTTCTCTGACTTTCTCCTTGAATAGACCTTGGTTAATCTCAGAGATATAATTACCTGTAAAATTACCTTTGCTGTCTCTTTCAAACATCCAATCAGTGTTCTTAACTCCAGCTTGCTCTAACTTAATGGCAGCAGCTTGTAGTTCTTTCATAACATCAATAGTCTCCAGCCTTGCATTTTCTTTACTCTTCTTGACAGCTTGGTCCATAACTTTTAGCATATAATCTGAAGAGTCTGCCATAGAGTCAAGCCATCTATCAAAGAAAGAAATGTCCTTATCAGCCACTTTCACCAAGTCTTCAGCAGTCATAGTCTTACCCTTGAACTTACCAAAGGGAATAGTTATACTCTCTCCTACAAAAGGCTTAATGAAATCAACAAAAAGAGGCATTGCTACATTGTTGTATCTGACAAACAAGTCTCCAAGTAGTGTAGTTGTATTGTCTAACACAACTCTTACTCTTTGACCATATCTATTGTCTGCATGCCTCTCTTCATCAATAAGAGCCTTCCTAATATCATCAGTAATATGCTTGTAACTATACAAGTAGTTTCTGACATCTCTTAGGACACCAGCCCTCTCATTGACATTAGTAGCAGGAGTATTCTGCAACATAGTAAGCCTATCACTTACCTTGGTTAATTCTTCAAGAGCATTTTCAACAAAAGTATAAATACCTTCAATCTCATTGTTGTCAGCTAATTCAATATCCAATCTATCAATGAGTAACCTTTGGTTAGCACTAAACCTGCTATTAGGATTTCTCTTTTCATAAATCTTTAATCTCTTCAACTCATTCTCAATGATTCCTTGAAGCAGCTTTTTATCCCTTGCCACTCTCTCTGAGGTATTATAAAACACTCCACTTGAAGTAATATTGCTAATGTCAATAGCCTCATCCATACTACCATCAAGGATTTGCTGGGCTAAGGAACCAAAGTTCTTATCAGCTTCCTTCATAGCTCTTTGTATAGGACTTGCACTAATGTTCTTAAAGAAATTCTTAACTGCTTGAATTACCCTTTGCAGCAGATTACTGTAAGGGGCAGATGGGACTTTCTCTCCTTGAAGGAGATGTTTTGCAAGTAATTTACCCGCAGCTTCCTTTGCCAACTTAGCCTCATCACTATGATATAAAGTATCATAGGTATCATAGTCCTCACCTATAATTTCTCTTGCCAATCCATTGGAAGATATGTTATTGATAAGTCTTGTGATGAGTGGATTATCTCCCATAGCTTCAATGGCAAAGTGTGCAAATTCCTCAGGAAGTGCTCTCTCACCTTTAACACCATTAGCAAGCCTAATCATTTCAACAAGACCATTTGCTGCATTTCTTGCAACATCAAAGTCAGTTACACCATGAATACCCATTCTCCTTTCAAGGTCAGTCAAAGCACCTATCCCTATACCATGAGATTCAAGAATACCCCTCAACCTGTTATTAAGGTTTTCATTGTATTCCATCTTATCTGCATTAATAGAGTTAAGCCTGTTTCTTTTCTCAACCTTTACTCCAATGAATATTCTTGAAGATTCACTGTCTTGAATCTTAACTACATTAGCCACATAATCATCCCTGTACTCTGAGTTCTGATTAAAGGCTATAGCTCTTTGTTTCAACTTTTGATAATTCTCATCATTGTTTACCCACAAAGCTAGTCTGTCCATTCCTTTCTTATAGTACCCAATCTCCCTATTAAGTCTCTCAAGTACCTTAGTTTCTGGAATGACTTTACTGAGATTAGTCTGCTTTAGCAAACTTCTCAGTGTAGGTTCATTGTTTTCATCAAGTGCCAGTCTTGGCATCCAATCTCTTATAAAAGAGTCAGCTTTTGTGATAAGATATAGTCTTGTAGCCTCACTTCTATTGTTTGAAGTGAAGGACAGCAAGTCCTTAAATAACTTGCTGTCCACTACTTGACCATTTCTATTCTTTACCTTTGGAATAATTGCACAACTTCTTGCCATGTTTATTTTTTATAAACCGTTATAAACTATATAATGTTGGAGCATTACAAATACTATCACCATTCTCATCTTTATACTCTGTATTAGGCTGAATAGCTGTTACATCATCAACACTAGGAGCAGAAGTATCAAGAGGAGTATTATATGTTTGCTGAAAAGCCATTGCACCTATTTGTGGAATAGAGTCTATATATTCTTTTGACCTTTGATATTCAGGCATAGTATCATAATCAAATTCAACATCCCCATTATCAAATCTTGACAATGTATCTGCATAAGGGTCATAATCTTTCCTGTTCTTATCAATTACAGTTTCCATCTCTTCTACATCCTTACCATACTCATATTCAATGAAGCTGTTTCTGAAACCTAATGGTTCAATCCTTTCATAGGTTGCAACATTAGCTTGTTCAGTACTTGATGAAGCCAGTTTGTAATAAATGTATTTTCCTCTAATTCTCTTACCTATATACTTAAAGAAGTCATAAGTAGGACTATCAGAAGAAGTATCTACTTTCTTGATAACTTTCTCATCTCCAAAGGTAGAATTATCATCAATCACAAATGTAACTTTATCCTTAACTTCATTATCCTCTCCTATGAATTGGACAGAGGCTGCATCAGGGATTTCAGGAACCAACTTCCTATTATCCAAGTGGTTATAGACATACTGGTCTACAAATTGACTATAATCATCCTCATTCAAATTTACTAAGGTTCTTAAAGTGCTTATATATTCTGGTACTGCCTTTCTTAATGCAACAGGTGCTAAGTGAATAAAGGTATTAGGACCAAAAGCAAAGCCATTTCTATAGAAACTGTATCTAAATAGATTAAGGGCGAGCTTTTGAGCTTCTGGATTATCCTTATATAATAATGATACCCAGTCCCTCATATATCTCTCTCTTAAAGTAGGACTTAATTGACCTACATTTTTAAATACTAAAGTAGCTACAGGATTATTGTCATTTGCTCTAATTACTTTAAGTCTCTTAATAAATTCTAATTCAGCTATATCCTCATTTTCAGAAACTATCTCTTTAAAGTATTCAGGGAAATAATTAATAAAATCCTTCCTTTTTTCAGCAGAACTCTTAATCTTATCTACCACCTCTGAACTGGGGTTTAGGACTAACTCAGAACCAAAGAACTTAGTTTTTGACATTATATAAGCAAGCAAATCATTATAAACACTATTCATAGTTTTTACATTTAGTTTGCCTGTCTTAGTCATTTTTCTAAGGCTATCAATCACAGCCCTGAATGATTCAGTATATTGAGGGAAGTAAGGTCTTAACATTTCTTCTGTTTTCTGCAAGCCAAGAGTATAGAAAGCCTGTAAGAAAGGAAGAGGAGATGACAATAGTCTTTCTCTTAGAGTGTCAATGTCAGGATTATCTGATAACAAATCATCAAATATTATATTAGCATTCTTCAATGGGAATTTGTCATTAGTCTTTACCTGGTTTAACAGGTCTTTAACTTTCTGCATTTTCAACTCTGTATCTGCAATAGTAGGACCAGCAGCACCATTTTGAGTATCAGCTCTAGTAGCCTGTACTACTTGTTTCAAAGCATCAGCAGATTTCATAATTCTCTTGAACAAATATCCAACTGCAACCTGTCTTGGATAAAACTCAATTTTTCTGAAATCAGAAGTCTGAGTTCTATCAATAACAGCCTCCTTAGCAAGCATTATATTATCTGCAAGGTCCTCAATATAGAAATTGTTTTTATTATAATCTTCATAAGTTAAGTCACTATTAATTGCAGCTTTCTTTTCATATTCTTCAATTACTTGATTTATTACATCATCTGTACTTTTACCATCTCTACTCTCTCTAAAATAAGTTTGAGTAATCTCTTGTACAATAGGTTGCATCATTAACAGACCTATTTCAATAGGATTATAACCTAATCTTGAAAGAAGCATAGAAGCATCAGCAGTAAAAGTATTCTGGTTAAGTGCTGCAAGTACAGGGTCTTTAACATTATCCACAGAAGCAGCCAAGAATCCAGCATTATTCTTTGAGATAAATTCCTTGTCACCATTCATAATATCATGTAAAGATGTAAGTCTTTTTCCATTCAATATAAATGAGCCATTTTCTATACTGAGAGCTAAACCTTTATCTTTATCCTCATCTTTATCTCTATTAAGTGATGTATGTTGCATTAAAGCATGGTTTGCATTATGGTTAGCATAAATACCAATCAACTTAGCACCAGTCATGTTCTGTTGATGCAGCATTACTTGAGTTCTTGGTGATAATGGGTCCATCTTAACCTTTGTTCTCTCTGCCAACTTATCAAGAGTATCAAGGTCTAAGTCAAATAGATATGAAGCAATAGATTTAGGATAAAACTTCTCACCTTTTTGTACAGTCTTATTAAGTTCTACACCTACATCTTTTAATGCTTGAGCCAAGTCACTCTCATAAGAATCATTAAGAATGGTCATTATTCTTGCAGCTTTCTTCTGATAATCAAAACCACCTGGATTAAGAATCTTTGAAGCTGTATCTGCATTAGTCAGAACTCCATACATCATATCTATCAGCAAGTTATTTCTTGCTTTAAGACTATTCTCCTGTGGAGACTTATTGAAGTCATACTTTACCTTTTCTATATTCTCCTTAATGAAGTAATTCTTCTTATTAGTTTTAAACCATTCAGAGAATCTCTTCTGTGCAGTTTCAGAGAATTGGTATCTTTTAACACCTTCTTTCTTTAACCATTCATTAAACTCTTTTGTAAAGTCAGCTATATCATCCAAGTCTGCTGCTTCATCCCAATCTTCAGTCTGCTCTTCAATAAATTGTGTAAGTGCCTCACCTAAGTTTCTATCAATCTCATCTACAATATCTGGGTTATTAAGATAGAAATCATCCCAAGCTCCCTTGATATTATATAGTTTCCTAATATTAAACTCAGGCAACATGATATACATCTTATCCACATCAAAGTCAGAACCTGATAGAGTAGTAATCTCAGCAGGAAGCATAATTGCAGAACCATTCTGTTGAGGAAGAAATCCCTTAATATACAGAGGAGCCATTGAATATTTATCCTCCGTTGGTTGTTGTGTTATCTTACAGATGTTTATTCTGTAATTCTTTATGTTTCCATAAAGCACGGACTATATCTTCACCTATAATAGGTGTTGGGCACTCATGGGTATATTATATTCTATTTTCATAGTTTCAATACCTAGTCTCTGAACCTTTTATAACCATTTAAGTTATAACTTGGCTGCTGATTGTCCCTACTTATTGAATTATTACACATTTGCATATTCCCAATAGTAACCATATCTCTTCTGATGATTCTTAATACCACTAATTATGTTAGAATCCTTTTTGATGTTTCCTAATTGTCTGGCAGCTTCTCTAATAGATTGATAAGTATTTATAATATTACCATCATCATCTATTTGATTAACTTGCCTCTTGTTAGGATTGGATTCCCTAAGCTTTAATCCTATTTTAACTGCTTTGTTTCCATAACAGTTATTGTAAGCCTTGGTACACCATTCTAAGTTCTCTACAGAATTATTAGTCTTATCCTCATCTTTGTGGTTTATACATTCCAAATTATTAGGGTTTGGAATGAAAGTATCAGCTATTATTCTATGTACTGCAATAGTCCTTTTCCTATTAGTATCATCATATAATTTAACTATAGGATAACCACTACTATCAAGTACTGTAGATAAAGGCTTTAGAGTATTACCTTGCCTATAACTGAATACCTTACCACTTTTAGTTACTTTGTAGCTTGGGTATTCCCCAAATCTACTTTTAATATTAAATAGTTCTTCTTCCATATAATGTTCTTGTATAGATTTATATGTGCAAAGATACTATAAATATTTGAATTATGCAAATTTTGTATCAATAATCTAACAGGATGTTCCAGCAATTCACCCAATTTATTATCCATTAGCATTACTGCTAAAGTGAGTCCCAATCTTTCGATTAAACTCTATATCCAATCAACTTTCTTAAATCCTCAGGAAGCTTAGTTATATCAAGCTGGTGAGTATTTGGGTCCATGAGAGGCTCATAGAACTTTCTACTATATGCAGGCATATAACACTCAAGATACTTAATCCTCTTATTAGCACCTTCACCTTCAAATACTATATGAAGTTCATCAGTCAAGCCATAATCAGATACCTGAATTAAAGCTCCACCTCTAATCTTCTGTTTAGTAATTCTACTCTTGATTACACTATTAAGGAGTGTCTGTACTCTTTGAGATTGTACAGGGTCAAAGAGAGGTATATTGAAGTTATTGTTCTCATCAAGAGTACAAGCCCTCATCATATCCATACCATATCTTTGACTACCTCTTATCTCTTCAAGTAAGATTTCCTCTACTTTCTTTGGGTCTTTGAATATCTCATCTACATCAGCAAATGCTTGAAGAATGTTCTCAGTGTTAATGGCATTGTACAGGTCAAGCCACTCTTTCTTAGTCATCTTCTTACCATCAACCTCAATGATTGTATCATCAGAGATGTCAGCAGTAATTAGCTTTCTAATCTGAGTACCTACCAACTGAACTGCATCAATAGCATGTTCAGGAGTTGCAGTCTGAATACCATAATCTTCATAAGATACCTTATGTACTACATTAGGATTCTCATTACCAAATCCAATACCTGTAGTATCTTTAAGTCTTTGAATTACATCAGCCTCTGTATTAACATCATTCAAATCTATTACACCTTGTTTACCAACTTTAGTAGTAGATTCAAACTGAACTACATCAATCTGATTATCTTCCATAAACTTATTTATGGCTTTCAATTTGCCTGACCTTCCTAAAGGACCAGCAATTAGTTCGTGCATAGCAAGTAATAGAAACTCTGAGTTCTTATGCTGTACAGGTGTCTTAATTCCAGTATGACCTTCAATGCCACTGTTATTATTGACTTGTGTATAGACATAAGGCTTCTTAGTCTGCCAAATGATATTGAAGTCTTTGATATTCCAATCTCCATTCTTGAAGTTGTTATATGCTTGCTCCATATCATCTGTCCACTGACCTGACATACCAAGTATTGCCCTATAGGAACTCAAACTTCTATATGCCTGAGCATCTGCTACATTCACCTTTCTAAACTTGCTGATGATATTATCCCTGTCTATCTTGGTCATTTCATTTTTTCTAACCCTTTCATCAAGTACAGTCTTGATGTCTTCAAGTACAGAAGATATTATCTCATCATCCTTCAAATAGATGGTTCTTTCCCAATCTCTACCAATTCTCTCACCTTTATAAGTAGCCTTAGTATTCAGTCTAAGAGCAGGAGCATGAACCTCCTTATATCTCTTCTGAAAGTCCTCAAGGTTCTTATAGAAAGCAAGGTCAGTAGTAGTAAGCTGGATAATTTGTGAAGTAGCTAGCTTACTATTCCAATAGTATTCTCTAAGTGCATCCTTAGCATTATTCTTGACAAACAGGCTTCTTGAGATTGACTGAGCATCTTTCAATTCCATCTCACCTCTTGTTGCCTTATCTGTAAGTAATGACTTAATTTGCTCCATTAGGCTATTAGCCTCTCTGCTATCAAAAGCACTATTATTGTTGTAGGCTCTAAGCATTAGTTCCATATTGGTATTCCACAATGAACCTAAAGCATCCTTAGCCTTAATAAGTGCTTTTGCAGTTATTGCATTCTGCTTGGACTGACCTTCAAAAGGAAGATACTTGTATTTACCATTAGGAAGTTCATCTAAAAGTCCTACTCTTACCCAATCTCTGTAGGTCTGCTCAAACCCATCTTCCATCATGTCATTAAGAGTAGTTCTTAGAAAGTTCCTAAGTTCAGCACCAGTACCTTTGGATTTAAGTCTGCTTAGCCTATCAATGAATGTCTCTCCATTGTCATATCTGAGGTTATTAAGTGCAGGAAGGAACTTAAATTCTGCACCTCCTATACTCTTTATATTACCATTTTTCTTTCTGACAATATCATAGTTGGCAATAGGCTCTACACTCTTATCTCCTCTCTGATAAGCCTCATCTCTTTCCCTAACCAGCATGATTCTGTCATACTCTTGATTAACCAAGTCTACTAACTTATCAAGGATAACATCATCATAGGTTCTCTTCTTACCATTTTCATCAAGTACATCACCTGTTGTGTACTTTCTGAATCTGATAAACTCAGCAGAAGGGCTATCTGAAAGAATAGGAACATGATACCAAGCATACTTTATACTTGACTTTGCAGAATCAGGGTCTCCCCAATACTCTGTAAGAAGAGCTAGAGTATAATCCAAGTCATCCCAATCAGTATAGTCTACCTTATCAGAGTTTAACACTACTTTATGGTTAAGACCTCTTCTTAATTCTTCAGATTCTGCAAGCTGTCTTAGCCAATCATTTCTCCAATGGTCGCCCTTAAAGAACCACTCATATTGTTTAAACTCAGTCTGCATAAACTGTTCAAACCTCTCCTTGTCATTCATAACATTCTTGAGATTCTTAATAAGTTTACCTAAGTAGTTAGGAGTAACATGAGAGTAGTAAGACTTATCATTCTCTCTAACACTACTTTCAATAGCATCCTCAGTTACCTCTGCCATCATACTTGCAATCATATTGTAAGCAGAGCCAAAAGTATTGATAAGGTCTCCTCTCTTCTCAGTGCCATCCTCTCTTGTCTCAGACTTGATTTCTCCCTTCTTAATACCACTAAATATGATATTCAATTGTGGTAAAAGAAGCATGATTGGGTCAGTAAATGTGATACCTGGAGCTGTCTTTATATCAGTTAATGCAGTTCTCAATATAGAAGGATTAGCATCAATACCTAACATATGAAGCAACTTCATTATGGTATTCCATACATCTTCTCTCTCCAAGAGTTGAAGTCTGGATTCTGTATCAAGGTTCTGGAACATATTATTTAATGTCTCAGTCCATTGTAAACCTTTAACTGCATTATCCTTGTTTATTTCCCCATTCTTCTTATATACACTATTATCATCAAGCTGTACTCCATTCTCATAGTTATCTCTCCAAGCATCAATGAGATAATACACACCTTCAGGCTTATTGATGGCAATAGTTTCCATCTTGAAAGTACCATCAGGCATCATCTTCTTCTTTTGAATCCAGTAAGGTGTGAAATCCTTTCTGAAGTCTTGATAGAATTGAGAGAATAAAGTTTCATCACCTTGAAGTAATTCTATTATTTGATTAACCCAGGGTTTAATCTTAGCCGTATTTTCCAATAAAGGAATCATGTCATCAGAGTTAATCATGTTCCTTAACTTGTCTATAAGAGTAGCATGAACATAGTCAGCATCAAGGTATTTTGTAAAACCTAAATCATCTTCTTCATACATTCCTTCATAATCAAGTTTAGGCACTTGTCTGATTACTTTTCTTACAGCTTGTGACAGAGACTCCTGTGAACTTACCTGTCTGAAATTAGTCATCCACCCATCCTTATAAGTCTCTTCTTGTCTCCAATCTTCTGCTTCATCATCTACCTCACTGTTACCATCAGGGTCATCATCATTGAGGTTTGCATCAGCAGGTGCAATGTAGTTGGGGTCCAACCTAATACCCTCAGTCATTACAAGTAAAGTACTTGCTTCCTCAGCAAGAGCTTTATAAACACTAGGGTCATCAACTATCTTCTTATACTCCTGATTCTTATAAGCAGCTTTCTTCTTGGCAGCTTCAAGCTTTTCTTCATCAGAAAATCTTTCAGATTCATCTATTTCTCCAGCTTCAATAAGAGCATTTTCCTCAGCATTAATCTTACCAAGTTCTTGCTGTATTCTGCCTTCTTCTGTATCTTGCACATAAGAATTGAAGATATTAGCTACTCTCTTGAATATACCAGCAGGAGTGTACTTCTTTATAACAGAGAATCTATCCAAGCTATTAAGTTCAGCCTGTAATTCTTCCTTCTCCACACCACTGGCATCATCAATTCTTCCCTTCAAAGAATCAGTCATTTCCTGCAAGGCATTATCAACTTCATTGCTGAAGAATCTTGCAATAAGGGTTACTCTATCTCTTCTTGTTTTTGGGTCAAAGAGTAGGTCCACCTTTTGCTGTTCCTCAACAGAAGTAATCCTTGGAGTATCAAAAGAACTGCTAAGTGCCTCATCAAGCTGTTCAGTAGCCTCACTACTTCTCAGCTCCTTAATAAAATCATTGAGTTCACTACCTAATGGAATATCCTCAATAGACTTATTATTCTTTTCCTGCCACAGTCCAACCAAGTTAAGTACTGATTGCACTGTTTCATTAGGAAACTTCTTAGCTAATTCTCTAATTTCTGGTGTTATAATTAAACAACTCATATAATTTAAAATATTATTTGTGCAAAGGTAAGGAATTTAATTGTAATATACAAGCTTTTATTCAAAAAGCTAAAGGGAGAACAAGTATTTAACTTATTCCCCCTTATAATAGTTATTCAACTACATACTTGACACCATCAAAGATTAAATATTTAATGGTGTTGATATTGACAGGTCTAACTCCAGACTCTTTATCTGTCTGTTGTATATCCATGTCCACACAATTATATCTGCCATCTCTTGATTCAAACTGAATCTTATAGCCTCTAAGGACTCTATCTTCACCCTCCTCATAAGGAAGTACAGGGTTATTAACCAGCTCAGTAACAAGATTCTTTGCTGCATTTGCAACACCTTTCTTACTATTCTTAACTGCATCAATACTATTTGAGAACTGCTCTACAATAGTATCAATCTCTACCTGTAACTTTCTCCTACTCTTAGGCTTATCCTGCTTCTTGAAGCATACAGTAAATACCTGACCAGAATGGATGTTCTCCCAAATACTCCTAATACCAAGAGTACCATCCTTCTTATCTTCCTTAGTTACTTTTACTGTAGTCTCAAACAAGTCAGCAGAATTAGTATAGTTCTCCAAATAGCTCATACCAATCTGAACCTCTTCACCACTTTCAAAATGAGTAAGCCAAGCATTAGAACCTGACACTCTGTTCACAATATAGTGAGAACTCTCACTAATAATGGAACCTTGCTTTAGCTGATTTATTTGTTCAATAGCCATAATTTTTTTTTTTTTAGTTATCAATATAATTTCTTGCAATAAATTCCTTCATCAAAGGTTCTGCTAATTCCTTAGCCTGAGGATGTGGAGCACCTGTAGTACCTCTTGCTCTTAGGTCAAAGAAGTGATTCCAATCAGATGTAAATCCAGTTACAACCAATTCTGTCTTTAAGGAGTTTGGTAAGACAGCTCTTGCTTCCTGTGGTTTCCATCCACTATTGATAAGCAAAGTGTAATGTGTTTCCGCATTATTCAAAGTCCACAGGAAAGCATCAATGTCCTTATGTTCTCCTTCAGGTAATTGAATCTTCATCTTATTAATATCACACCAATCACCATCCCAATAAATATATTGACCTGTAGGAATATCTAACCAACAAGGCTTAATGAAGGTAAGTTCATTACCAAACTTATCCTTGGAGTAGTTACAGTATCTTGTACTTTCCTGAGCAAAAGACATTACTCTATGCCTTACAAATTCATGGGATACACCTCTATCACATACAAAGTGTACAGTAATTCTCCTTTCATGGTACTCTGTAGGTTCACAGATGTACTGCAAGTCATCAAGCCAACCATTCTCTACAAGAACTCTATAGTTTGTAGTTATATAAACTTCTTGTGTAGCTTTAAGTTTCTCCTCATAACTATTATACTTGGGATATTTACCAAAGACAACTTTAGAATAAGGGTTATTGATATATTTATCTTCTATATGGTCCTTCTCATAATTACATAAAGAAAGACCCTTGTTGATAACTTTGAGATACACAGTACCATGCTCCAACATAGCTCCATGACCTGACTTAATCATCCTATCTACAAATGGCTTGGCAGAATCTTCTGTTATCTTATCCTCGGACTTATAGCATACTCTACCTACTCTCTCAATCTGTTTATAAACTCCTTCAAGACCAGCAGACTGTTCCCATATTTCAAATAAAGGTTTACACAATTTCATTTTTTTTTTTCTTTTATTTCAAATTTATAGTTACACTCTCACAGAACATAACACTACATTCATCAATGTTATGTCCAAGCTCTCTTAATAGTGTTTCAGTATCCTTATCTTCAGGATTAGTGTATACACTTACACTACTATCAGAGAAGTCCATTACAACTAATCTTTCCATAGCTATTCCTCCAAATTTGCTTCAAGGTCATCAACACACCAATTACTTAAATCTTCATGTACTTTTGGATTGTTCTTAACATACATATAAGCACTTTGAGGTAATACAATCTGCTCTTCAACTGCACCTTTAAGGTCACAGTCTGAGTAGTCTATATCCTCAAAACACTCACCATCTTCATCCTTTCCAGAGTCAGTAATCTTATAGTCAGATACCCTAACTTTTACAGTTTTACTAAGGGTAACACTTACTGTAACTTCAATTTCCCTTTCAGGATTATCAACCTGATTCCAAGGTGCATCTTTAGTATCTGCACCCATAGGATAATTATAATTGTCCATTATTTCTTTTTCTCCTTTTAATGTCTGTTATCAAGTTATTCTCTTTAATAAGTCTTCGAGCAATTACACATTCAAGATTCTTAGGTATGCTGATATGCCTTCCCTTATCATTCACATAGATAGCATGGTCTCCACTATGTCTGTTATAATAGAAACCATTAAACTCCACTATCTTTATGAACTCTCTTGATATATATTGTCTCATTACCACTACCTTGAATACCTCTACATAAAATTATTTTAGCCATATTATAAAACTCCTTTAATCTTTAATAAAGTTCTCATTCTGTTCCAATCTACATAAGGTCTGTATAATCCACCATCTTTAGCATATATTAATGGTGTTCCAAGTGCTGCATCATCTATATAGATATTAGCATATACCTTAGGAGATGATGTCCATTCCTTTTGTTTAGGGTTTCTCATTTATTCCCCATAAAGGTATCTCATTCTCTTTGAACCAGTCAATAGCATCTTGTAAAGTATCATTAGATATAATCCCTCCACTAAGAGTTTTGTTTTGATTATTTTTTATCAGGATGACTTCTCATAGTGTAAAGAATAATTGTCTTAACACTAACTCTAATACCACTCATCTTTCTACTCTCCTATGATGGACTTAGAAAGATTCAATGTAATCAGCATTAGGAAATGTAGCATAGGCATCATCCCATGCTGCATCTCTTTTCATGCTCTACATCCTCATCATACCTGTTATTATAGGTTTCTCTATGTCCATCTTTGAAATGAATTATAAATGTCATACTTCACCACCTAATTGTTTTATCCTGTCCTTAATGTACCATATAGCCTTCTTCAAATCCTCAATTTCCTTCTGATTATCTGTAAGGCTTGCATCCTGCTTATGCCCTGCCCTAAGTATATACTTAATGGCATTACCTAAGCAAAAACCCATGTGTCTTGTTATATCAATCACCTCAATTCCACACTTATCTTTAAGCCATGTATAATGTGGGGGACGATTAACATTATCAACTTTCTGTCCCATATTATTTTTCTTTTTAATGTACCCAGCAGGGTGCCAGTTCAGGAACTGCCTTAATGGATACCTTTTTACAAAAGATATTAGCTGCATACTCCATACACTCACTTAATTTCCTAGCTTCCTGCTCTGCAATTTCTTCAGGTGGCTCTATCAGATACTCATCATGCACATCATTAGGAATGAGGACTTTGAATATAAGTCCATCATTAACTAAGTGATTAAAGTATCTAATACCTGCTATCTTAGTCATTGCAGCAGCAGTACCTTGTGAAGGATAGTTGCATGACTGATTATCAGAAGCACTCTTTCTCTTCCATAAGTGTTTCATCACTGATACATATACAGTTTCCCTGTTAATATCAATGAATCTTTCCTCCACCTTACCTGCCTTTTTAACCTTATATGAATACCTAACAGCTATTTCTTCAATAGGAGCACCTTGGGCAAACTTCTTTGCAATTTCTTGCATGACAGATGGTGGAATTTCAGATATTACCCTGCCACTATCTCTTGCAGCTTTGTATATATCCCAGAAATCTTCCATACCATTCTTTCTCCTTTCAATACCCTTCAGTATAGGATAGTCATAGATATATGCCCTTAATCCAGTTATCTTTGAGATTAGGATATAGCCTCTATTCCACATGTCTCTCTTTTGTACCTTGAAATAGCTTGCTATACCATTGAATCTCTTGAAATAGTTGTTATAAATCTCAGTTGCAAAGTCCACAGGAATATTACAATTAGTTGCCATTGTAGGAGCCTGACCATTATAATTGAAACAGAACCTTGCCTTCTTAGCCAAATCTCTAAGGTCTTTTCTTACCTTCTTGACATCCTTCTCTGCAACCCCATCAAGGTCTTTAGGGAAACACATCTTGGCTACAAAGGAGTGTCCATCTCTTTGGTTAGGGTCATTGTAGAATGCAATCCACTCCTTATCATTAGATAATTCAGTGAACACATGACCCTCTTGGTCTCCATAATCACAATCTACTAACAAATGTCCTTTTTCAGGTACAAATGCTGCTCTTGTTTCTTCTGTGGCTGGTAGTTGTTGAACATTAACACTCTTGTCATTTGCTTGTATAGAAGTATCTTTGTTCTCATCTACCTCCTCTGCAATATCATCATCTTTAGTCTTGCCTCCTTTACCTTTTCCTCCTGAGCCACAACTCAATCTACCAGTATCCATCATTTGATTGAATGTTGGATGGATTCTTTGTGTAATAGGGTTAATGGCATCAAGGAAATTTTGACCAAAAGATGTTACCACCTTGAAAGCTGCTGAATATTCCAAGTATAAAGGAACAATACTGCTCTTACTTGCTTGCAATTCTATAAACTTAGACTCTACAGACTTTTTCATTTTGCCTGTTTTCTTGTCTTTAACTAATAGGTCAAATCCAAGTTCTTCAAACAATCTGATTACCTGCTTAGAGCTATTCCAGTTAATGATACATTGAGGTCCAGTATTAAACTCAGCAAACAATGATGGCTGTGGTATTACCACATATACATTATCTGCAAGTTTGGCTGGCTTACCTTTCTTGTGAATATCATAGTTTCTTGCAATAAGAGAAGGGTCATCCTTCTTCATTACATAGTTTACTACCCACTCATTAAGTTTCTGCTCAGCAACTCTTAACCTCTCAGCATCCTTATCCATCTTAGCTTTCCATTTAACAGGGTCAAGTTTAATGCCACAATATTCAATATATGCAAGGACTCTTACAAACTCATTCTCAATATCAAGTGCCACTTTCTGACCCCTTGTAGTGATAGTTTTGAGTTGTAAGTTCATAATATCCTCAAGATGCACAACATCATTTGCTGCATAAACTATAACATCCTCTGTCATACCTGCATGTATCTGTCCTCTGACAGTCTTGTCAAGATAGATATGTAAATACCTATCACAACAAGCCTGCAAGGACAAAGATACAACGCCAGGTGGAAATCCAAGAAATAGAATCTTTTCAGCTAAATAAGTATCATAGACATTTCTGACTACAATATGTTCCTTATACAGCCATCTTAAATCAAACTTTGCATTATGAATGATGAATAATCTGTCACTTTCAAGATAATCCTTATACTGCTTGACATCAATAGTCATACAGTCTATTACAACTTGATTTTCCTTATTACCAAGCTGAAGAGTAAGCAACCTACCTTGCCATATCTCTGTACCTGTAGTTTCAGTATCTAAACCTACTACTCGAAGAGGCTCTAATATTTTAAGAGATTCTTCTACAGAGATACACTTATACTTAGCATCAGGAAACTCAAATAGTTCTCTCTGACCAGTAACAAAATATATCATCATTCAAATGTTATAGTCCATCCATAACCCTCAATAAAGTCTATAGATTTGACAACTGCCTTGGCTTCTTCAAGCTCATAACCTACCACAATCATTGGACCTCCTGATGGGTCAATAAACTTATTTCCTCCTTGAACCTCACCTACTCTTAATGTAGGTACATCAGTCTTGAGTACATAAGTTTTGGAATCAACACCATCAGGTTTAGGCATTTTCTTGAGGTAGTTCTCAGTTCCATATCTAGACCTAAGTTTTATAATATCTTCCATTATTTCTTAGAATAAGCAATAAGACCTTCAAAGTCAAAGACATACTTATATTTTTGGAAGAACAGACTGCCAAGGATACCATGAATCTGCACACCAGACTCTTCCTTGACAATAGCAAAGGCATCATCCAAATCATGAATACAGAAATCACCTACAAATTCTTGCCCTTTATAAGTAATTGTCATTTCACAGAACTCAGTATTTACCTTATTACCTTCAATTCCTGTCACATCCATATCTTTTCCCCCTATCTTTTTATAGTCAAGAAGAGGAAGAATAGAGCTGTTGATTTGAGAGATATTACTTCCAGTGTCCAATAAGAAGTTAAGTTTCTTATCTCCATTATAGAATGTCACCACAGGCAACTCTACCAAATCCATAGCCTCTTTGAAAGACATATTTACCCTTTTACTCTGCTTGCAATAATCTTCTACACCATTAATGATAACAGATAAGATGATTACTGCAAGCATAATACCAATTATTTCTAATACCATACTTTATATTTCATATTCTTTTACTTAACTCCTGTACTTCCATGTCCTCCTCTTGATTTATTACCAAGGTGACTTACAAACTCAAACTCAATCTTCTTTGTAAACATCCATTTGATTTTCTGCCAAATAGTAGCATATTGACTAAGGCAAATTTCAAACTGACAAATTCTATCTCCTTTATGTATAGAAGTTTTATCTATTGCATAACAATAAAATTTCCATTCATCAGTATCTCCGTTATAACAATTATCAATAAGTCCTGATGATGCCATTACTAGTTTGAGATTCTTAGTAGTAGAGCTTCTTTGTCTTATCTTAGCTACAAAGCCTTTAGGTAATTGCATAGCAATTCCAAGCTCAATCATCTTTTCATCAAACTTAACATCTCTTGTTTTAATTCCATCCTTTTGATGAAGTATTCCTGCTTGAGGAGCTTCAAAGTTATAATCCTTTGCTGCTCTAAGGTCAATACAGTCACCTTTAGGATTTATGAAAGGAACTAAATTACCATTCTCATCTTTAGCCTCTGTATAAAGACCTCTTACAAATTCTTTTACTTTAATTTTCAGTTTCATATTTCCAAAATTTACTCGTTATATTTATCAACTTTCCATCACTAACCTTATAAAATCTCTGATTAGTAGTCCTACTATTAAGTGGACCAAACTCTTCCTTATATGACCCAATCTTGATAAAATCAAAATTACTAAGTTCAATATCCTTACTAAGTTCTTGTCTGCCACTATACCAAGCTACTTTAAGGTTTGGGAATTGCTCTTTAATTATACTTGCATAGGCATTTACTGATAAAGGGTCAGCATCTCCTCCCATAAATGCTACACAAGTGATACCTTTATTCTTATGTATAAGAGAGATTAAGTTATCATATCTAAGCCTTTCACCAATATCCTGTGCCAAGTAAGAGCTATGACAGCCCTTACATTGACAAGGACAATTAGATATGTTGATAGCAAGAGTCACTTCATCTGGCACTTCAGCAAAGACTACTTTTGCATCTACATACTTTAGCATATCTACTCTAAATTAATTCCTTCTATCTTAGCTCTTACCTCAAGAATATCAAAGTACTCCTTCATAGCTCTCAACTGAAAATTATATGTAGCCCTCGGACAGGTAGGAGTGAAATTAAGAGTACCATTATCCCAATTATCAGTCATTCTTTTTAGTCCCTCATATCTGTTTTTAAGCTGTATATATTCAGCCTTAAACCTATCTTTGTAATCTTCACTTGTCATTAATGCAGCAGTTGCTGCTAATACTTCATTCTTTGCCATACTATTAAATATTTTTACTATAAACTCTTTTACTTGCTTCTATTTGTCTATCCTTACCAAAGGACTTAATAGGTCTAAGATACCCAATTACCCTTGTATATTGGGTAATATGGTTACTATGACACTTTGGACATTCAGTGATAGGGTGCTTAGTAATGTAACCACAATCATCACACTTACTATTAGGAATATTAAATGTGAAGTAGTTAGTTCCATTAGCTATAGCAAAGTCTATCAGCTTGAGATATTGCTCCTTACTCAGATGGTCTTCAAGATTGATGTGAGCTGCACTACCTCCATCAGTATATTGATAAGTCTGTCTTCCATGAAGAATAAACTTGTCAAGCACTGAAGTATCATCATGTGCATCATAGAAGTATGAATTGTACAGATTCTCATCCTTAGGAACCCAATACCCATCTTCCTTATCCCATCTATAGTTCTTTCCTCCCAATCCTTCAGCAGGAACTACCTCAGAATTGAATAGGAATGGTCTATTAGCATCATGGATAGAGTGTGCCTTATTCTGCTCCTTAATAGTACCAAGAACCAGTTGCAAGAACTCAATATATTCCTTGTTGTTACCAACAGTCATACCTAAGAATCTTGCAGCCTCATTCAAGCCATTGATACCTATGGTACTGTATAACTTGCTTATATAAATATATCTACCATTTGAAGCAGCAAACATTCCCTTATCTTCAAGTTCATAGAGCATTGTCTTAAAGGCAATATGATACTTGTAGACTCTTTGGAGAATATCTACTAAGTAATCCCTAAGAAATGAAGTATTCTCCTTCCAACCACCATTTCTCTTCAATCCATAAGCCTTATTGCAATCCTGTACAATCCTATTGATATTAAGAGTGATAACATTACAACTACCAGTCATTACACCAGTAAGACCTGATGTAGGATTGAAAGTATTCTCTGCAAGCTCATTCCTCAACCTACAACATGATGCAAGACTATCAGCACTATCTGATATATAGGTGAAGAAGCTATGACCTTCTGCATACATTTCAGCAGTAAAGTCCTTATAATCCTTATCTATAATATCATTAGTCTTTGGGTCATACACCATAGCCATAGTTTCCACGGGGAATGTAAGAATCTGCTTGGTTCTCAACTTATTGAAGAACTTCATAAACAGCCTTTGTAGACAATCTACTGCTTCCCATTGAGGCTTAGTACCATCAGGATAATAGAACTCCCCAAACAATGAATCAAAGTAAGTGTGGTCATAGTAAGACACATTTGTAAATGGACTTTGATATGACCTATTACCAGCAGGCTGATTTACACCATAGATAAACTGTTTGAATGCCTTATATATAGCATCCCTGATAGTCCTTTGCTTGTTACAATGTTCTGTAGTAGTTATCACATCCAACTTTTCATACCAATTAGGACCAAATTCCTGTACAATGTAATAGTTAAGGGCAATAAAGTATTCACCTACTGCCACTGCACCCTTACACTGAGAGGATAACAAAAAGATAAGATTAGTTACTTGACCACTGAATGATTGCAAGTCATTAGGAGGTGTTGGAGTGATACCATCAATATTACCTACTCCTTCCATCATAAGAGGATATAGACTCACAGCCATACAATACTGCTTCAAGACAGGAGTAGTTGCTTCATCATGTGTATAAATGATATGAGAGTTCAAATCATCTTCATACTTCTTGGCTACTTCAGGGTACATTTCATTCAGCTTGTCTTTCATCCTTTGCCTCTGAATAACCCTATTAGTAGTCTTATACACTTCACCTTCAAGGTTAGCAACATTCTTCATAGTTACATTTGCATTGGCATCTGTCTCTGATGAAGTAGCTGCATTCTCATTAGATTGACTATACTCATTCATATAATCAATTCTTTCCCTAATGAACCTTGCCTGCTTATGTTGCTCTCTATAAATGATATAACTCTTTGCTACATCAAAGTGTTTGTCATTCATAAGAACATCTTCAACCTTATTCTGTATCTCCTCAATACCTATAGTATCCCCTTCCAAAGTGCCAAACAAAGCACCAAGCATATCATACAGATACTGAGGCATTTCCTTGTTACAAGACTTAAAGGCTTTCTCTACAGCACCTATAATCTTATCAACATTAAATTCCTCTATACTGCCATCTCTTTTTACTACCTGCATATTACAATGTATTTAACCATCCTCTTAAATCATTAGAACCAGTTTCACTAATTCCCATAGGCACCTTTGGTCTGGAAGTGAGATATGAAGAAAGCTCTTCTCCTATCACAAAAGGACTTCTCATTTCTATTTGGTCATTCTTTCCAAACTTCAATGTGCCTGCTGCCTGTGTAAATGGACAATTCCATACTAGTGGGACAAGGGTTCTCCTATTGACTACAATGAAATCATAGTCAAGCAGCTTGAAGTCTTTGAAATACTCATCCTTATCCATATTCTGCCTTATAATAGCCCAATATAGTCTGGCTTGAATATCATATCTCCAATCTACAAAGGATTTATAGAAATCCCACTCTGTATGGGAACTTGTTTTCAAATCCACTGGCTTTACCCACTTCTCCTTATGATTGACTATAATTAAGTCAGCCATGTTTCTATACTTTACACCATTGAACTCTCCTTTGAACTTCAACTGATAGAATCTTTCAATGTCTGGTTCAAATGGATTATTCTCTGCAAAATAGAGTTGAGTGGATTTACTCTCTTTCAATGCCTTTACTGCATTGCATACATCTTGATAAGTCTGAGTATCAAGTATAGTCTTACTACCTGCTATAAATAACAGGTTATAGTAGTCTGCTCCTTTCTCCTTGATAACCTTAGCTCTTGTTTCAGGCTTCCAGTTCATCTGATAACTCTGATATTCAGTCTCCTTAATGATTGCATCATCAGGAATTGTAATAAGACTCCTATAAGAATCTCCATACTGACTGAACAAAGATTTTACCATCTTTGTAACAGAGTCTGGAGTAGAAGGAAACTCAGCAACCATAAATCTTTCATCAAACTCTTCTTGACCACCTGTGATAATGCTGTCCACAGCACTACCAAAAGTAAGAGAAGGTGTTTCTATCCTGTCAAATAATTTATCCAAGTTATTGAATCCTTCCCTCTCATATTTTGCAAGAGTTGAATAGCTTAATGCAGGGTCTACTCTATATGTTTCTTCAGGTACATCCCAAGATGTATCTCTTAAACTTTTTCTATTCATCATCTATATGATTTACAGTTAATTCATAATCTATTTCCATTTCCAAAGTCTGTAAGATACCAAGTCTTCTCTTGACTGCTCTTATGGTATCCTTGATATTATCCTTGAAAATTAAAATATTGTTACTATATTCAAGTGTAGGACTTTTGTTAGCTTCCTTTATCAATTCTTGTATTACATTCTTCTGCATATTGTTTGAATATTTCTATAGCCTGTAATAACTGCTTCTTACTATAAACCTCAAAGAAAATACTTTTTACACCTTGCTTAGACTGATTCTCTAAATACCTCCTAAATAACTTTTTCTTCAAATAATACACATCATTTTCCATTCCCTTAGCTTCTATCCAAACATCTGTATTATTATGTTGAATATAAAAGTCTGGAGTATAAGTAATTGGTAATAATACATTACTTTTAAGGTTGAGAAGCCTTGGAGATTTCCCACCTTCCTCAAGCCTCTTCTTATATTGAGTGTCAGTTTCCTTATCATAGAAAGGGACAGTACAAGGCTCAAAGTTCAATAGTACAATTCTCTTAGGTTCATATTTAGGAGTAAACCCTTGTTCTATCAAAGTATTATAGATAGTCTTCTCTAATTGAGATTTAAAAGTAATGCTACTGCCTTTACAGACAGTAGCATTTCTAATCTTCTTATTTCTAATCTTCTTATTAGCCATTATTCTTGAACATTTCTTTCAGTATATCTCTCACAATAGAACAGGCAATTTTTGCATCACTTACAGACCTGAATGCTGCAAAGTTCCTATAATTCTTAATGTGAGCTTTATTAGCCTTAGTGATTCTACCATCAAGTGTAGAGATTATATAAATCTCAGGACTCTTCTCAATATGGTCCTTATACTTTTTGTCCAACTCAATAGCTATTTCTCTAAGTACCATAGAGAATGCAGCAGCAGGAAGAATAGCATCTACACTATTGAGATAGTTATAAACCTTCTCAATCTTCCAACCAAGCTTATCTGCAATCTTCTGAATGTAATACTCCAGTTCCATAGGAACCTCAGTCTCAGCTACAGGCTTTTCAGGTTTAGTAGTAATAACAATGCCAAGTTTAAGTAGTTCAGGAAGAATATCCTCAGTCACTACAATGTGCTGAACTATAGTGCCCTTACCAAAGAAGGGGTCTTTCACTTTAGATACTTTAGTTAGGGTGTCTCCAATCTGTACCTCTTTACCGTTTGTCAAATAAATCTTTTCCATTTTGTTTTCTATTATTTAGTATTAATATTCTTCGTACCATTTTATAGGTACACCATAAATCCTTTTCACTTCATTACTTATATCAACAAATAGCTGATGTGGCATCCTAGTACCATTCCTTGCAAAGTATGCAGGATGCTCAATCTCTATAATGTGATTGAATCTACTATTGATATAAGGTTTGAAGGTTTGAGCTTGTCTGCCAAACAATACATATACTATAGCTGTATTATATTCAGACAAGTTCTTTAGCAGTTTAGCTATGAATGGTCTCCATAACATTACATGGGAACCTATCCTATTCATTTCTACAGTGAGTGCAGAGTTTATCATTAGTATTCCCTGTTTAGCCCAACTCTCCAAAGTTTGGTCAAAGGTAATACAATAATGTGGAACCTCAAAATTAATGGCTGCTTCTTTAACAATATTTAATGAAGGAGACAAGTTATCCTCATTCACTTCCTTCCTATTACCAAAAAGTATGCCAGTTGCAACTCCCTTTTGTGGATAGGGGTCTTGACCTAACATAACTACTTTTAAGTCCTTGAGAGGACAAAGCTCAAATGCTTTGAATACATCAGATTGGGCAGGACACAATGGCTTCCTCCTGTATTCCTGTCCAACCTTAACCATTACATTATTAAGCTCTGTCCTATCAATTACTTTCATCCAATCTCCAAAGTATTCATCTGATGTCATATCAACATCATTATGTCATCAATATTGTCAATAAGGCATTCATTCAGTGCATCATTAGAGCAGGCAGATGGAGTAGGTTTAATAGGTTCTACAAAGAACTTATTGAAATTATCTACTATGACCTTTACTCTCATGTCCTCTATATTATTGCTGAACCTGTAATGGCTTCTTGGGAGATTTATATCCCTACTTGTATAACAGGGAATCAATTTCTTAATGATGCCTTTATTAATCAACTTATTAGGCTCTAAGAATACTTTGGGACTAACATGGCACACAGGTCTGTAATAGACCATAGTATCATTATTGTCCTCAGTATGTACATTTCTTGCAATTAGCGTACATAATAGTAATGGAGTGTAGCTCTCATCAAAGATAATACCTTTACCACCATAATACACTTCACCCTTACTGGTAATTATTTTTTGCAATCTTTTACCATAATCTACATTAACAAATAATTGAGTTATAATACTATCAAAGGTTTTTCTCTCTTGGCTTAGTGCATTATCATATAATGGCAGTATTATCTTCTTAATTCCCATACTTGTGGGATAAGCCCTATTGCGTGAAATCAGACACTCAAAGTGGTCTCTTGCAATCACAGGTATCTCTACCTCATCATTGTTTATTTCAACAACAAGACTTCTCCTAAATACATTGTTACTATCAAGAGACAGACTCATTTCAAGCTGACTTGGTTGGTTATTATACTCAAGGTCATTGAAAATACCCATTACATTACGTGCAAATCTTAGACTAAATTCCATTATATTTCAGTTTTAAGATACATTGTTTCTGCATTATATGTGGTAAGGAATGGCAAGTCTCTGTCAATGATAGGCTCACATTGGTTAGCACAGAAGTTCACAAACAAATTAACCATATAAGATGCAATCATATTTGCACAGAAGGTAGTTTGTTTATAGGAACAGATTGTTTCATCAGCTTCTGCATCAGAGAATAGGAACTCATTATTGTATCTATTGATATTGTACTCATCATCTCCCTTAATACACAATATCTGAAATTCTTCTGCTGCTAATCTGCCATCAATAAACAAGCAATTCTTTCTCTCCTCTTCTGGTTTGGATTGAACATGATTTACCCATTTATTAAAGAAAAGTCTTCTTGCTGCCATGTTATCAAAGCCACAAATCATGATGTCTGATGCCTCAGACTCATTAGTGAATCTTTCAGTCATTGCAAAAACATTACCATAGCCAGCATAGTTTCTAATCATCCCAGCTAGTGCAGATACCTTAGGTCTACCTAAATCAGATTGACCATATAACTGACCTGACATATTGACAGCTTCTACTATATCATCATCATAGATAAACATAAAAGCTGGCTTCATTCTTGCCAATAAGAAGCCTACATAACTACCAATACCACCTACACCTGCCAAAGTGACAGTCTTCTTCTGAATGTTCTTATACCAAATGGCAGAACTAAACCTACTTGTAGCTTCATCCACAAGCAAAGTTGCAGAGTTTGTAGGTATCTCTTGGTGTGCATCTTCTACAGCTTGGTCAAGGATAGCTTGCTCTTCCTCTGAAAGTTCAAAACTAATACTATCACCATTATCTTCTACAGAGCTGCCTGTCCTTATAGCCCAAGCCTCTTCAATTAAACTCTTGAAGTGTTCATTGACAAAGATACTTGTTACACCTTCAGTGTCACTATATACAATTTTATAGGTATTAGGTACACCATCCAAACCAACAACATTAAGAGAGGTAATAAGACCCATTCTAATACCATTAAGAACATTATTGGTAGTGCTAATGTCAGCATATCCTACCTCATGATATTCACGAACATTATCCTCATTAATACTTTCCATAAGGGAATTGTAAGCTTCAGTTGCTTCTTGTGGAATTGTTACTTCTTCATTCATAATACTAAATATTTTTGAAGTGCATCAATATACCCTTTGATATAGTCATTTTCAGGGAGTTTTGTAAGCTCCTCTATCATATCATGGGCACAAATAGCACAAATTTCTATTTCATCATAGCCAAGCTCTTCTAATTTCTCATCTGTCACATACCATGTCAGATATTCTGTATAGGTATCTGCCCACATTTTGAAATTTTTCATGCCTTCTTCACCCTTGCCAAATCTCTTTTCATACAGTGTAGGCATTGACTTAGCCCATTTGGAAATGTCAATCTTACTATCATTAGAGATAATAATACTGCCTGTAATCAATTGAAGTATAAGAGATTTCAAAGTGACTTTATCAAATGTCACCTGACCATAAGGTAGACTATAGTTATCATCAAATGGCAAGTCATCTGTACTACTAAAGAGAGTTGGCTGAATCACCTTAGGTTTATCAGCTTCCTTCTTGACAAGATTTGCTGGACCTGCCTTTGTATCATAGGAATTGGCAATAACAGGTTTATAACCACCTTGGTATATGGGTGTCTGCACTTTCTTGGCTTTCTCTGCCTTAGCTTGCTTGATTCCCTCAAGTCTTGCTGCTATGTCTGGAAAGGAATAATTCTCATCTTCTTTCTCTACTTTAAGGTAGAACCACTCAATCTCATCTACATCACTTACATATTCCTTAGTGTCCTGTTTTTCACCATCACCAAAGAACTCATAAGATACAGACTCCTTGACTTGCTTTGACTTGGCTCTCCTTGTAATTGCAGCAGTGTAGGAACCTGCATTATTCACAATAAGAGACACAAAATTATTTCTATCCCTACCTTCTTCCTTTAGAGTAGCAGTATCTGTTCCACTAAAGAAAGTACTCATATTGTTATGTGAATGGATTAATCCCATCTGACAATCAAGCAGCTCAGGATTCTCACACATATAGGATATTACATCAGGATTCATATCAAACTCTGTATAGGCTTGAGTTCCAATATCCATGATGTAAATATCCACACATCTTATCACAAGGTCATCATTTTCAAATGAACCTTCATGTGTAAAGAACAATGTACCTGACCATTCAGTACTCCACACTTTTTGGCAGACAAATCTTATCTTTCTCTCTACTTCTGCTGGGATAATCAGTTTATAATTATAAGTACCAAACTTCTGTACCAAGCTGATTACTTTCGTGGGTCGCTTTACTTCTTCCATATCTATAATTTAACACTTTAAGTATTATTGTTAATATATATAGTGCAGTACGAATATTAAGAATTATACTCTTATTCTCATTCCTCACCTCATTAATATCTGCAATATCAATAGTAATTTCCTTTCCCTTGAACATGCAAACTTTTTTGCCTATATATTGAGTATAATTATTCCTATTGTTCAAGTCTTTATCATAGTAAATCTTCTCATTATCTATGACACATTCTTTCAAGATACCTTTTCTCTTCAATTCTGCAAACTTGGCAGTTAGCCCCTCTTTATTAAACTGGTCATTATACCATTTAATAAATTCATTGCTGATAGATACAATAAACTCAATGAGTGACATACCAATAGAATAAGAGCCATTTACATAATTGAATTTAAGTTTCTTTGAATTGATAAAGACTCTTACAAACTCCTTCAATTTATCAGAACTAAGAATATTTCCATGGTAGGCTGGTAACAGATATGTAACAAACCTATCTACACCCATCTCCATGTTATTAGTACCTAGCTTTTCCAAATAATTATAAGGTCTGCCAACAACGGATTCTACAGTTACATACTTACTTAGCTCAAGACAAAACATATTCCATATATCCTTATCATAGTCCCTATTGAGGGCACTAATAGTACCATTAATAGGACCACTACCTGTGCAAGGAGTCTGAAACCTAGTAAAGTCGCCTATAGGAATATGACTGATATGACTGTGCATATATCCACTGCTAAAGTGAAGCATAGTATATTCTGACCTATTAAGTGCAAATCCACCATTCAATGTGCCATTGTACATTACCTTTACCTTAGCCCATAGATGGTTAATATCCACAAATCTGTCATGTTCATTAGTTACCCTTACATGAGGAAAATGTACAAGAATGAATATGTCATTGAACTTAGCATCACCAACTATTTCCTTTACTGTAGTATTTGTAAGTGCATCTACAACCTTTTCTACTTGGTCTTTAGGTAAATCAGTGATAGCCTGTGCTCCATACATACCCCAGTCATTCGTGTCCATGCTTACAATATGACTATCGGGAATATAAGTAGATAAAGGCTCTATACTCATCCAAGATTTGAATTTGTCCAAACTCCAATATCCTTGCATATCAACTTTATCTTCCCCAAAGAAATTATTGAATATGCTTAACACTTGAAGTGGTCTATCCATCAAGGAGTTATATAGTTCTTCTATCTTTTCCTCAATTAATTTAATCGTTTCTCCACTCATATTACTGTAAAAAAAAAGTAGGTAAGGGGCATTTCTAGCCTCCTTACCTACTATTACTTGTTT
>ERZ1034865.55-NODE-55-length-89122-cov-145.883391_pt1 | contig 89122 bp, 110 predicted proteins | sample MGYA00520632_ERZ1034865 | MGnify/ENA primary metagenome ERZ1034865 (study PRJEB33766, sample SAMN09781738) | gut metagenome | biome: gut microbiome | host: Homo sapiens | place: Madagascar | study: EMG produced TPA metagenomics assembly of the PRJNA485056 data...
AATGAAGGTTCTCGGGTTTTTCTCAAGGTTTGGATTTCTCTAATTATCAATTATTTATCTTCTCCTCTCGGGCGGTAAAAACAAAAGGTTATCTCTCGTAAAACCTTAAATACCAATAGTTTAGAGGGGATTTAAAATTATTCTAAAATAATTCACGCTATCCAAAATCTTAGATAAAAATACCTAAAATATACGCTACCTAATCAAAAAAAATATATAGGAAAACAAATAAATATATAACTTTTAACTAGGGATATTTGCAAAAAACCAAATAAATTTATTACCTTTGCACCGGAATTTAAAGAACATATATATAAATAAAGAAATTATGAAAGAAAATATTAAGCCAAAATCGGAAATCAATCTTCGCAAACTGATGCAGAAGTTAGGTTTGGGTACCAATGCGTTCGCTGAGAAATGCGGCATGTCATCGCAATCAATGTCGCAGTTCCTCCGCAACAAGTCATTAACGACAAACACTATCTATCGCATAGCTATGACTTTGGATATAGACCCTCGTGATATGTTCTTCCCGACAAACGAAAAGGATGATCTTTTCTCGAATGCTGACAAGAAAGAAAACGAGGATGTAGCAGAGAATGAACCAGCCTCTCCGGTTCACGAAAACGGACTGGTATCAGAAAATCAGCAAGAAGAGGGGACGGCTCCTGCAAACGGTATGATCCAGACTTCCACCTTCTGCCCTCACTGCGGCAAGAAAGTAAGGGTAGGGGTGGTGCTTCTGCCGGAGGAATGATGGATTTCATATAATTAATAATGTATAACTCTTAAAACAGAATGAAAAAATGAAACAGAATTTTCTATCCATGATGAAACATTCCATGATGGCTATCTGCACAGTGGTGGCTGCGGGAATGATTACGGCATCGCTCACGGCTTGCAGCAGCAGCGAGGATGAGAGCGAGAAGAATGCGGCAAAGGTGAAAGAATATCTTACCGGCAACGAATGGACCATCAACAGCACCAACGGTACTTATTCTTATTACAAGAACCACATGGTTTATTATGAGGATGGTGGCGATCTGACTCCAGGCGGTTATGTTATCGAGCCTAACACTGCCTTCGGTTACTGGCAGATGGAGGGCGACAAGCTTACTACCCACTTCGAGGTGGGCACTCCGAAAGGCTTCAATATCGGCAATCTGCTGAATGAGACTATCTCGGGCGTGCATCTGCAGGAGAGCAACAAGCTTACGGGTAGCAGGGTATCGGTGAGCATCGATATGCGCCCAATGATTGTGGGTACCTTCGCCAACGGCAATGAATGCCAGATGAGATGCGGCAGTTCGCTGAATGATATATCCGATGAGACGGACCACGACGCTGCGCTGAGGGGTACCTGGTATTGCGTCATTACCATTACCAAGGACGGAAAGAAGGAACAGCGTATGGGATCCATGACGTTTAATGAGGACGGCACCATGCGCATAGTGATAGAGGGTAATGAGGATTTCACTACTACCTATACCACCAGGAACGGAAAGGTTACGATCAATGGTTATCTGGTAAAGGATCATGTGGCTACATTCTATTATATGAACCTCTACGGTTCGCTCATCAAACTGTATAGCTGCGAAAACGGGTATCTTTCATCTATATGGAGAAAGAACAGAGATGAAGCACACAAATAGCTGATGAAAAGGACTTTTAAAGGTAAAAGAGTAACAAGAACTTTTAAAGGTAATAAAAGAGCCTGGCGGGTGCTTTACTGTGAAAAAACTGGAAAATTCTTGCGGATATGACCGAAGATTTACAGATGATTTCTCTATTTTTCTCCGATTTTCTCTACGTATCTCGTTTTTTCTTCGTATCTTTGCACCCGAAAATCCGCTGCCCCGCAAGGGTTGCGGTGTTATAATCTTTAAAAAAGTATTAAAAAACGATGCAGCCCTGCCGTCCGCGATGGATAGCAGGGCTTTTTTACCTTTTTACCTTTTTACTTTTTTACCTTTTTACCTTTAAGAGATTACCCTTCAAGCAAATCGACTATCTGACCATAACCACCTACAGCCATGACAGGGCAGAGTATCTTCTTGATAAGGATAATGTCCTCAGCTTCAAGGTCCACGTTCTCGGCATCCTTTCCTATCTTGCAAGCTACCCGATAAGCACGCAGCTTTTCTTCGCCCGATAGCTGAATACTCTGATTGTCTATCACCTCGAAGAGTACCTTGCCTACAATATCGCCCATAATCTGTGGCTTGTAGGTTTCCTCTCCATTCTCGTTCTTTACTGGTGTTACTATCACCTCACCCTTCCAGTTCTTGAAAGGTACATTGAAATTCTTTTTCATATTTATTTTGCTTTCATGATTCTCTAAACCAATTTACATTCCAATTACTACCATATATTAATTCTGTTGTCTGATTTTTGCAAAACGAAACGTATATGTTTTTAGTTCCCTCTAGGGATAAAAGAAAGCGGTTATAATGGCTTTGGAATTGCATTATAATCGCTTTCTTTTTACTTTTACTCTATGGGGGAGTTTTATACCCCCCTTACATTGAGTGGTGGCTACAAAATTACTTACTAGATATTTCAGCTTTGGGGTATCGTGGCTTTTTCTATCACCTCGTTCACCGCCACAATGACGGCTGGGATGAAATTCTTCTCCACGAAGTCCTTGATGGCGGAAACCTCCTCGTCGGTGTAGTCGGTATCGTTGCTACCGTTCCACATCTTCGTGGAGAGTGCCACGTCCGCCAAGCCCCTTCTGCCAGTCTTGTAGATGGCGTTGGCGATTTCCTTTCTCAGTTCCATCTGCGTGCGCTGCTCGCTATCCAAGGAGAGGCGCACCATTACATTGTCTAATTGCAGTTTCATAATCTATTATATATTTTTAAAAATGTTATTTACCGACGGATTCCCTAAACCAATTTATTCTCCAGTGGTCGCCTATCCAAATAATCTCCGTTATCTGGTTATATGAGTCACTCGTAAAATTGTCCGTTTGACCAACATGCATGCTATATATATTCTTGCTCGATGATTTGATATGAAAACTTCCAGAACCTTGTATGAACTTGTAGCATTGTCCTCTCTGAGGATTGTCAGGGAGGGTGAGCGTGATGCCCGTAACAGAAACATATATCACGCAATCCAATTCCGTTAACTTCATGCTGTGATTCGCCATTCTGGTCATCGGTCTGAATCCCGCATACATTCCATTCTCTGCATATATCGCAAAATTACCATACACATTACTGCCCATGGCTCCGTTATAATTGACGTCCTCATACTGATATTTGTCATCGCATCCTGTTACGGATATACGCAATCCTATTTTGGCGGTATCACCAGTAGTCATAGGGAAAGAATCTTGCACAAGTATATTGCTCATCAATGAAGGCACTGAGTAAACCCAATCGTTACGACCCACCCAGATTAGCCTGTTCCTTTCCGATGTCCACTTTTTTGTTTGGGGCGAAAAAGTCCTACTGTACCCACGGAATACCATGTATTCGTTGTAAAGAGCAAAACCCGGCTCTTCGTCATCGTAACCTGTGAGGTATCGGAGACTGGATTCGTTAAGCGAAAAGCTTCCAAGCGTAGCACTTTTAGACACCATGTGACCTTTATTCGTTACATAGAACGGAGAGTTTTTCGCCGTATCGGCTCCAACGAACAACGGAGCGTATGTATCGTCAATCTTGCAGGCCTCTTCCTCAGTGTTGCCAAAGTAGCCCACCTTGCTCGCTCCGTCATTACTCTTCGCCCAAAGGTGCTTCACCTCGATTTGGTCAGCGTCAATGAGTGAGGCGTTAATCTTTCCGTTAGCGAAGAGGGCGATGGTGGTGCCATTGTTGTCGCGGAAGATGGTGTTGTTGGCGGTGATGGTGATTTTGCCATTTGTGATGTCGATACCTGTGGCGAGCAAGGCTTGCCTGTCCACCATGTCGGTTCGCTTCTCCGTCCAGTCGGTGACGGTCGCGCCTTCCTCAATTTTAGGCTGGGTGAAATACACCGTCATGGCAGAACTTCCCGATGACAAGTCTCCTCGGTATTGTCGGAATATGATAGCGGAACAAGAACCTTTTATCAGTTTTACGTGCATCCAAAAACGCTTCCATTGTGTTGTCAAAAGGAAAATATTCTCTCCGTATGTAGATTGGTCTATGCCACCATCGCTGTACTCGCAGTACACGGTCTTCCCTACGTCTTTGGCATAAGCACCAAAAAAACCCTTTCCTTCGCATTTTGCGTACCAAGAGATAATGTAGTCCTTATTCAGTTCGAGATTCAGATTAACCAACATTATATCTTGATGCAAGGATTCGTTTGTCTTCTGCCATCCGTTATAGTGGCTATCATCGGACAATGAATTTCCGTTATACAGCCATACCGACCAATCACTATCAAGTGCGTACCTCGTTCCGCTCGATGCGGATGATGGCAAAGAATACTTGGATGGCACAGAACCTGCCAAGGCTTCCATCCTCGCCTTAAACACGGACGATTCGCTGTTATAACCATTTGCGATAACAGAGCCGTATTTTGTACGTACGTTGCAATTACCACCACTTGCAAAAGTACGAGAGTTATCTATCAAGTTGCCTCCAATATAGTCATAATCCAATTTGGATAGCGTCCAGCCGTTGTACTCCTCGGCTTCCTCAAACATCGGATGACAGAAACAGGCTGTGGCGGTTACTCCGTTTATCTTATGTGATACCCAAAAATTGACCTCCACATAATTGAAACTTCCATCTGTAGTTACGATGCAAGATATGAGTTGCCAAGTATTAGCCTTACTGACATAGAAGTTGTTTGTCGTAGTAGATGGTCTTCCTGGTCTTGTCAGGGTAGTCTCGGATGCGTTATAGATGGTTTCGAACGAAATGATCACGTCCGTTCGGTCGCACTTTACCCAACAGGACAAGGCGTATTTCTTGTTGGCTTGCACCTTGATGTTTTTAGACGCACCGCCTCCTCGCCAAAAAAGACCAGCATATTGCTGTTCCGAGCCATCATAGTATGACTTGACTCGAAAAAAGTTAGAACCGCTAACACCGCCATTCATGAAGATTCCTTGATTTCCACGATAACCTTTTGTGTATGTGCTACCGTCGAAATCTCCGTAGATACTCATCTCAAAACCATCATCACCCTTTCTCAGTGCACTTCCTGGCAGCATGTTCCTTCTGCCCATCGCCTTCTCGCTCACGGTGAGGGAAATTTCTCTTGCCGTTTGTTTGAAATCCGACTCAGCCTTTTTCAGATCATCTTTGGTTGCAGTATCATTAAGTCTATTTGTCACCTCTTTAAACTGCGACTTATAACCATTATTGTCGAATGCTACGACACCAGTAAACTTAGCAACGTTAACAGAGAAAGGAACCTGTGCAAAATAAGTAACCCCACCGTAAGTAGCCTGCGCAACCGCATATCCTGACGTCGCAGAAACCTCACCTTGGCTTACGCCGTCAACAACCACATCATTCTTTGTGATATAGCTGCCTAATACAGATACGCTGATGTATCCATTCTCCTGCGTCACACCGCATACGCAATTTACGCACATATCATCACGCGAAGACACATCGCTGCACTCGTCTGAAACGTTCCTGTTTCCCCTCATTATCTTTACCTTCGCCAGCTTTGATATGTCAGGAGACACGATTCCATCATCATTTGTGTCAAAGACAAGCGGAGCGTTCTCGACAAGGACTGAGACTGCATCTTTACCGTCAGTTCCGTCAACTCCATCTTCTCCTTTATCGCCTTTCTCTCCTTTAAGTGTATGACCTTCTGGGGTAGGGCGAGAGTTGGAAGGCATGGCAGACTGAGAGTAGTTATCCAATTCCCAAGTGTAGCCGTCTTTATATGTTTTCCACGATGCGTTATATGTAGAGAAGACACGATACCTACCACCGCCACGAAGATAAAGAATTGGTATACTGCCCTTTTCTAACTGCTTGTAGCTTACAGGCGAGACAGGACACCAAGCGTAATTATCCGAATATATTATTGTCTCACCTGGCGTAACGCCCCAGCCCGAAGCTTGAGTATCAATATGAAAATCTACAGAAAAGCCTAGCGAATGAGTTGACCATGAAGGCTTGGTGCCACTATTGAGATTCACTACCACCTTAATGCCGGCAAAACCAGTTTGCGGCAATGCTTCCCCCACAACCGGATACCAAACATCCCTGTCATATGCAGAAGCCAACAAGTCCACCCACACATCCTGCTGCCAGTAGTTCTTGCCGTCAGCACCGTCCTTTATCGCCGCTATCGTTATCTGACCCCTCGCCAATAATGTTGCCATACACTTTCATCTTTTAGTTTACAGAAAAAAAATAAGGGTGAGGTGCCCTTATTTTGACACCTCACAAGTAAATGTACCTCTGCCGCTCACGTCAGTGGCAGCCACCGTGACGTAAGGCTTGGTCGAAGCGTTTACCGCACTTGACGTACCGTTCCAGTTGGTAGCCACACCGCTCGCATTGTACTTTGTCCACTTGTACGTGAAGCTTGAAGCATGGCTGCTGTCAGCCTTTACCGCAGCACCGTCCTCAACCACCTTGCCGTCCTTCCACACACGAGCGAAAAGCTCGGTCGACTGGGCACCGTTCACGATCTTGTCGCCCGTCAGCGAGTACACCTCCACTACATACGGGTCGCTCGCATCGAAGAACGTGATGATGGCACTTGCAATATCAGTACCGTCCTTCACCGTACAGCGGAACGTCTGGAAGTTAAGCACGTCATTGGCACTCACATTCAGAGTGCTCACGCCGCCCGAAGTGCTCACGTTGCCCGATGCCACAGCGCTCCAAGTTCCTGCACTGATATTCAACACCTCCCAAGTCATAGAAGTCAGAGAAGTGTCCTGCACGTTGCCACGGAAGAACTTCGCCACGGCACGCAGCGTCTTGCTGTTGTTGGTCGAGTCGAACGTGTTGCCGTCGGGAGTCTCTATCTGCACCGTCTGGAGCGCACCGCCGCTCTTCGCCAGCGAAATCGTCTTGTAGCCGATACACGTAGTCGTAGCCTTAGTCTCCGGGTCAGTGTATTGGCACGACCACTCGATGTTCTTCACGCTGCCGTTCTTGTCGATGTTGCTGGCGAGGTTCAGCTGATACGACTTGCCGCTCACCGGAGTCGCAGCCACACCGTCCACCTTCCACGACCATCCGCTGCAAGCCGAGGTCGGAGCCTGGTCTGTACCACTGCCAGTCACGTATACACGTGCTGTCACCACGTTCGGATCACTCGACGAGTAGTTCGGAGTATACACACCCGTGTCGGGAGTATAAATCTGGGTCTCGCCCTTAGAGCACTGAGTAAAACACTGTACGGCCTTGCCGTCATTGAGGTCAACGATAGTAATCTGACCATTAGCTAATACTTTTGCCATAATCGTTATTTGTTGTTTTTATATTGTTATATGTTGCTATCTATAGTCTTCACTTCTGATATATACACACGACATCCGAATTGTGCCTGTCTGCTCACGTCGTCACGTGTGATAAGACACGAGCGCCCCACGCCCTCATGCAGCGTGTTCCATACAGCATCGTCTTCAGCGTCAGCCGACTGTCGCCACCATGACCACGAGCTGTTGCTGATAGTGTCACTTATGTCTTCGCCATTGCGCAGCAGCGTAGCGTTGAGCGTCATTTCCCCCGAGCCGTTTATCATCACCGTGCCAGTGTCGCTCGTTATCATCACCAGATAAGCCACACCGTCGTCGCCTTTGATACCACCAGACAGATCCTTTCGCCAATATACAGTACCATTAACCGCTTTCTCTGTAGGAGTAATACCCTTAACAGGCTGCTTATCTCCGTTATAGATAAAAGTCCAATAGGCATTATCGTAGCTTACCCTGTCATAATAATAATAGTCGGTCGCCGCATCATAAGCACCTCTGTCATTAATGATAGTAATATCTTGTCCGCTCGCACTCTTGAATTTGAACACGGATGATGATATTGTCACATTGCTTGGTGAAATAATGAATACCTCCTTGTCTTTGTGAGTAAAGTCAGTAATGCCTTTATATCCAACGATGCGAGGGGTGTCTGCACCGGATGATTCAAGCATGAGAACATTAGTCCTGCTGATACTGCTCTCTTCTCCCGTTTTTACCTGATGACCATCGAGGACAATAGCATCCCCCGAAGCTGGAATATCGCTATTCACTAAGCAATTAGTCCTAGAAAGAATAACCCAGTCGAATTTCTTGTCGCCATAAAGGCTTTCTCCATTATTATCTACAATATACTCGCTCTCGGAAGAAACCGCGACAACACACCTCCAGTATTCCTTGTTAGATACGTTGTCGTAAACTCCAGGCTTAATGTTAAAGGTCTGACATCTTGCCTGGTCGCCGACCATCCACCAGTTCTGTGTAGCCGTTGTGCCATCGTCTGCGAGGAAGTAACATTTCCAACCATCGCACTCTTCGTCTGTAGATGTGATGTATTCATCAACCTCTCTATTATAGACAACTGGTACAACCTTTACTAGTTTACTGCCAGCACCGGAGAGGTTAATATTACCTCCAGCGTAAGAAACCTTCCTTGTCTCCAGCTCATTAAAGACAGCTTTTCCCCATACAATGAGGTCTGTGAGCAACATCTGATACTTGCCATCACTTCTTTGCTTGATTGCAAAGCCCGTTTGCTCTGATTCCCTGAAATCGAACGACTTCAAAAGCTTCACATTCACATCAGACAGGATAGCGTTTCCGTTTCCATCTATGTAGTATTTAGTCGATTTGCCTAAACGCAAGCCTTTCAGAAAGGTGATTAAGCCTGCAGCCACATCATCCTTATCCTTGGCAAGGAAATGCTTTACGCCAAACTGACCGAGATACTGAGGGGTAACTACGGTATCATTGCTTGTTTCCAGGGTGTCGTTACTGTCAGCAACGCCCTTCAGTTCATGCCCACCTAAGAAAAGACTGGTAATATGTGCCACCTTCGCCGATAATTCATTAAAGGTTGCCTTCAGAATTTCCTTGAGAAAGGTGATGGTATCTGATACGGAATTATACCGCCACCATGCGCCTTCACCGCCGCTGGCTATCGCCTCGTCGGTAGCCAGTTTACCGCAGTCAAAATGCTGTTCCCATTCTCGCTTTCTGGTATTGTCGGCATCGGTCTTTACGGCAGATATGATACCGCCTGTAAAGATATAATAGTAGGCCTCGTTACCTATCTGCACACCTTCAGTTCCGGAAGATGGAATAGTCTTACCATAAATATCTATCTTCTCACCAGGAAACACGACGGTAGCCTGGTTGTTATCCGTGGTAGGCTGTCGAGGGATAGCGATATACACATATTTCCGTTCGCTATCAGGAAAGATAGAAGGGTAGGCAGCAAGCGTCCAGCGCTGATAGTTGTGGGCGGCATCATAGCCCAAGCCGGGCACATTGCTCATATAGCAGAGGACAGAGGCACCCGATACTACACTACACTGGATGTAGTCAGGCTCTCCCATCGCATTGAGCTGGATATAGAGTGCGGTGCTCGAAATCCAATAGTTCGTACTTTTTGCTTCTGTTGCCATTTTTTGTTTGGATTTTTATTTATTTATAATGCAAAGATAAAGGTTTTCGCTTTTTTAGTGGGGACAAAAAAGAACCCAGCGATAGAATCGCTGGGTACGGAGGCGAGAGGGAGATACGCAGCTCGCGGGGGGTTAGATGGAAGTGAAAGGGTTGCCATTGATACCGAGCTTTGCGGTAAAGGAAACTGAGTGCATAACCTTGTTGGTTTTATCCTTGATAGTGATCTCATCATTCAGGGCGATAGTACAAGGGAGCCAGATGTCGTTTACCTTTAACCATACATGCTTGCTCATCAGGAACTCGTGATAATACCATCGCAGCCATTTTTCGGTTAAAGGGTCGCTTTGGTAAAGCCAGCCTTCTTTGTCGTTCTGCTTATCTATAGCCGAGCGTGAGAACTCATTGAAGGTTTCCTGTACTGCTTCCGTATACTCTGTAGTTGTTACGTTCAACTTCTGAGAATAGGATTTCGGAACACTGATGCTCTCCAGACAACCGAAGCGGTTAATGAAGCGGAAGGTGGTTCGGTCTTCAGCTTCAGAAGAGGGTAGGGCATAGACAAGGTGTCCATGAATGCTCTGCGCACCTTCTTTCGTGATTGCCTGTTCCTCGGATGCAGGGGCGGTCAATGAGCTGCTGGTAGCTAGGTTCTGACCTGCGCTATATGATACCGGGTAAACAAAGCTCTCGCCTACAACGGCTATTTCGTAGGTAGCTGTCGGCTTGCAGGAGAGAAGGGTGACAGCCTTAGTTACGCCCGACTTCAGGCGCTCTATATCGCTGAAGGCTCCGGCTATACAGCGGAGGTTGGTTTCACCTTTATTCTTCGAGCCATCGGCAGGATAATAGACTTCGCCCGTATTGGTATGCACCTCGCCGTTATTATCCATATACTCATCGTAGGCTTTAATGTACCAGCTTACCACGGGGTAGGTGGATGGAGTAGCGGTATACTTGTAGCTATCCAGCGTAATGCGGAGAGCAGAGGATATATCGAGCGATACATCTCTTCCCTCGGTAGTAACGGGGATGGTGAGCTTATTGGTTTCGTAACTGCCCGTACCATCATCGAAATGCACTTCCACGATGACCCGATGGAAGGATGGATTCGTAGCCACGGAGGGGGTGATGGTAAAGGTTATCGGGTTTCCGGCAAAGACGGAACCCGATGTGAGATTGATTTTCTGTGCCATATTTCTTGTTTTTCACCTTTTTACCACTTTTAAAATTACGAGATTCACTACATCGGAAACGAGCTTGCAATCTTTCGCCTCTTCCGGGGTAATCTTGATGTGGAACATCATTTCCACCTGCTGGATCATATCGAGGAAATCAATAGATTCCAGCTCTACCTCGTCACGGAGATTAGAGGCAAGGGTTACTTCGTGTTTTACCCACGAGGTTTTCAGGCTGTTTACGATGGCGATAATGCGAGGAGTTATTTCTTCTTTTTTCATAACTATGCTTTTGAGATGATAAAGGATGAATTGGTACCGCCAAAGCCGAAGGCGTTACAGAGAATATGGTGAGGAGCATAGGACTTCGGGCGCATCACAAGATTGAGGGATGGGAAGGCATTCTCCTCGGTGGTTACAGCGCCAAAAAGACGGCCGTAGGTGAGCATCATCACGGCTTGCACGGCTTGCGATACGCCTGCCATCCAGCACTCGTGACCCGTTAAGCCTTTTGTGGCTACTACGTTCGGGCAGATTGGGAAAATCCTCTCTATTGCCTTTGCCTCGGCTTCATCACCCATCGGAGTACCGGTGGCGTGGGCAAGAACTACGTCTATCATACCTTCGTCCAAACCTGCGTTCTCGATAGCATTCAGCATAGATACTTCTTCCTGATAGGTATCAGGAGTAGTGATGGCTTTTCCATTGGTAGAGAAGCCATAGCCGGAAAGGGAAGCGAAAGAATACACCTTCTCTTCTTTCAGACGAAAGCTATCCGATGGTTCGAGGATGATACAAGCTGCGCCACCTGATGGTGCCAATCCATTTCTGCCTTTACCAAACGGCTGCACAGTATCGGGTGAGAAAACACCGAGAGCATCGAAAGCTTCCATGCAGTAATTAGATTCGCATTCCTGCGCACCAATCACGATTACCATTTCCGTCTGCTTGCTATTGAGAAGCATCTTGGCAAGACCAATAGCGTGACCTCCTCCGGCACAGGCTGCGCTTACGGTAAGCGATAAGCCGTGGATATGAAGGATAGATGTCAGGTTCATACTGATAGTGGAGTTGAGCGAACGGAACAGGGTATTTACCGGCAAAGAGCGGTTGTGACGATTTTTATTCACATGGTCCACCACGGTTTGGCTCTCATAACATTCTGAGTCATTGCTTACGATGATGGAAACGTTATGATTTTCCAGGAAATCCTTGCTGACCTTTGCGTTCTTCAGCGCTTCAAATACGGCATTGAGGACGGTGAAACCATGCAGAGGCAGGCAGGCATTCTGCGCATGGGTAAGGGTTTTCTCGTAATCTTCTGCCCAACTAGGTACGTCTCCGCACAGATCGGAATTATAGTAGTTGCGGCACATATCATGAACCAAACCGCATTTGCCCTGGGAAAGATTGAGGGCTACTTCTTGTGTATTTCTGCCTAGGGCAGAATGAATACCCGTTCCAGTGACTAAAATTTTTCTATCCATTTTTTTCGTTTTTAATGTTATAAAGCATATACCGTTAACTCTACCTCGCCCATACCCGTCTTGGCATCAATGGTGGTATTTACCTTATCTATGAGGCATTTCATACCGCCTATATTCCACCAATCCTGCCAGTGGTTCGGTATATCAGCCACTTGCGCTACGGGGGTGGTGCATCTTATCATAAACTTCTTTCTGTTCAGAAGGAAATAGGCGTAGGGGAGAATGAAGGTATCGAAGAGACCACGGGAGCGGACCTTCTTAACTACCTTACCGTTTTTATCTACTTCATCGGCATTGCAGAGCACCAAATCCTTATACTTCGGATCTTTTAGCCACGATGGTTCCTTGAAGGCTCGTATCTTCAGCGAGAAACGTTCGCCGGTGCCTACACCTTCCTGCACACCATTATAATCAAACACATTGCCCATCATATCCAGCGAATCGCAAGCCAGGGCATACTGTCCTGCATTGGTTCGCCATTTGGATGTGCCGAAATGGTCGTAGTTATAATCGTATGGTTGCAGGGTGGCATCACTACCGCCACCACGCATTAATGCCATGGCAAAGCCCCATCGTGACTTATCCTGCAAGGGTGAATTGCCATCATCCGTGCCCGAAGGGTCGTAGCTTTCCACGAGCTTTAATTTCTGTTTCATGTAGAAATCACAGAAAGAAGAAGAGATAACCTGGTTAATCTCCTGCAGTACAAACTCATGCTCCATATCCTCATCTACATAAGCGCAGAGGATAGGTTGTTGAGCCTCTGTAATCTGCACTACACTTTTTAGCAAAGGCTTGCCTTCAAAGTCAGTCACATCAGCGGTATGCGAACCATAGGCTGCCTTTACCTCCTTGAAATAGTTTACATCGTTGAAAGGTACCGGAGTGAAATCAATGGAAATATCGTGGATAAAGTCTTCATTCTCCTCACTGCAATCTCCATATTCCACGCCCTTGAACTGACCTACCTCGAAGAGTACTGGCTTTAACTCGTTGGAAGTCTTTGCCTCCTTGTTAACCTTTACACAATAGGCATTGCCGGTGTTGCGGTCGATGTAGCAGTTTTTATCACCAGGGTTATGGATGTTATGGAAGAACTCAATGTACTTCATATCGGTGACGGTTCTACCCATCTTGCTGGTGTCGCCATCGGGCAGTGGATAGTCGATGAAGTTGTAATCGGTATCGTAGCTGGAATCCTTCAATTCGCCCTTGGCATTGCGCACATAACTCTTCTGTTCCTTGGCATCAGCTTCGGCAGAGTAGCGCATACGCACACCAGTAATCTTCTCGGTCACCGGAATCATCGAATGGATTTCACAGTGGAAATCCCTAGTCTTTCTGCCGCTCTTTCGCATCACGTCGCGGGTGAGATAAGCAGTGACCTTCTTCTGCTCGTAATCGTAGGAGAACTTGATGCCGAATGCGTTTTCTAGAGAAGAGATAACGGTGCTCACGCTCTCGTCAGGGAAATTCTCGCTGTTGGCAACCATATAGAGCACATTTGCCTGCACCTCAAACTTCTTGATATTCGATTCGATGGTGATACCCGTCACCTTCATTCCTTTTCCAGGAGGAAAAGCAACCATCTCGCCCACCTGAATATGGCGGGTAGTTGCCACACCGTTTTCAGTCAGCGTAAGGTCGAGTTCCTGCACGTCCTTATCTTCTGCCTTTACAACCTCTATCTGACCGCCACAGCCACGGCTCTCCAGCCAGGAATTGATATGATCCTGATTCTTGAAAAAGCCAGTCTTGATTTCGCCCACCGATTTCGCTGCAACGATTTCCATCTCGGGATTCGAGCCTTTTACGTAGCCCTCTTTATTCACGATGTCCTTTGCTTTCTGAATTTCACTCGCAGTGTAATAACTACCGTGGTGTGGATGCTCGATGGTATCATAACTGCAAACGGTAGTGAAAAAACAGAGATGCTTCAAGTCTTCTATCTCCATCAGCGCATCCTTATCGAAGGTGACACCCAAATAGGCAAAGAGACAGTCGAGGAAATAGAGTACATAGAAGCAGATGCCCGATTGCGGACGTTTGGCATCCAACACCCAGTAAGGATAGAGGTCTTCATTCGTCCATGAGCACTTATCCATTTTGATGAGGTCACTCGATGTATTCCCTTCATCATCCAGGGCATGATGCTTGTAACAGATTCGGGCATTGCAGTAGGTAGCAGGTCTGCCAGCGCCATCCGTCTCGTCATAGGCTGCCGAGGTATTAATATAGTTGCCGTTGGCAGTCTCTTGCGGTACATTGATTGTTATCGCACCAGAAGAATAAGATTTCTTACTCTTGTTGTAGGCATCGCCGATATAGTGTGCCGTATCAGTAGATGTATATTCCTTGCAGCTTGCGGGATAGGAGAAACCGAGTGCCTGGGGTTCCAGCACCTTACTAGCTCTCAATGGGTCGGTCGTAACGGTGGCGGTGGTATTCTTTCCACCTTTCTTACCATCGGAATGCAGGTTGACTTTTACTACCGGGTTACTCCAAATATCCACCCTCACATTACCAATTTTCTCACCGATGATAAGTTGGTCCTTTACTGGAACATCACGGCACTGCAGGTCGCTGATAAGCTCACTGAAACTCTGCGTGCTGGCATTGATGCTCATAGAGAGAGAATTGGTTATCTCCTCACCATCCTGCATAATCAGTGGACCGCTACGGAATGGCAATCCATCGGCATAGATACGGGTAGGCAGGTGCTCCATGTTCGCGGCTCTCACGGCAGAATGCACGTCTTCTATATTTTTGACAAGCCAGCGGTTTCCATCCAGGGGGATGGAGAAAGGATAGGAGAACATTTCCGTATCGTTGAATACGGGGTTCTGATCCTCTATGTCGATAGAGAAGTTATCGGGCAAGGCCACTGGTCGGTCGTTGATTAATATCGTAAGATGCGAGTTCATATTCTGATTTCTATTTTCTGATTTCTGGACTTATGTCCTGAAATTTATTTTCTGATTTCTATCCTAGCGCTATCATATAAATCTATGAGGCGATGGGTAAAGGTGTCGATGAGTGCCGTACCAAAGGCATTGATTTTTTTGTGCCCATGGTCGTGAAGGATGCCATCGGTGATGAAGACTACACTCTGGTCGTAGCATTCCGCTTCCTGACAAGTTACCAGATGGGCATAATTCCGGGCGATGCCGTAACCTGCCTTGATGGTTGCCTTGCTGCCATCCAATAACTCTACCTTGCAGCCTTCATTCATTACGAGGGCGGTAGCGGCATTATGGAGGATGACGTGTGCCTTGCCTAAGACGTATATCTTTCGGGAGGAATAGAGATGGATTTCCTCGTCTGTATCGCCTACGAGGACGGTACCAGTAGGCGAGTCTTCATTATAGAAAATGCCGCCCTGGTTAATATCTGCCTTAAACTCCGGATATACTGCCCTGAAAGCATCGATTACCTGCTGCGGTACCTCGGTGATTAAGCCGTGCCAATACTTTCGCCATGCCTCGCACATATCGGGAATGCTTTGCGTGCTCTTGAAGGCATGCTGCGATTCCTGGCAGTTGCCACTCTGGGCGAGGATATTGACGCAAAGGGTCTTGAAACGCTGCGTGCGCTGTTCTGTGGTTTCTTTATTCTTTGCCATTTTTTTTATGCTTCAGCATCCTCTTTGGCTTCTTCTATAGTTTTGGTGAGAATAGCTTCATAGCCCGAAAGCTCCTCTTCGGTCACGATGTCAGAGTAATCCTGGCGAAGTTGGTCTATGCGCTCCTTGATACCTTTCACTCTCGTCTGGGTAGATAGCTTATCCTTACGAAGGATATACTTGATGCGAGCATCGGCTTCTGCCTTGTGCTTAGCGGCTGCATCGCGGGCTGCCTTTACTTCAGGGCGGTCGTTGGCAATCTTCTCGGCTACCTGCTCGGCAAAACGAGGGTCACGAGACTGCGCCTTCTCGTAGAAAGGCTTAAACTGGGTACGGAGGGTCTGAGGGTCGATGGTAAAGGTTTTCTTTACATAGGCGATATACTCAGGGTCTCCGGTCTTCTCGCTCAGTCGCAGATAGCACTCGCCCATCTCTCTATCTACTGCCTTGAAGATCTCCGGAAGAATATCACTTTCCAGCTTTACGGCTCTTGTGGCGAGTTCGGCAATCTCATCCTCGGTATAGATAGCAGTCTTGCCTTGTGAGATAGCTTTCTCGTTTGCTTCTGCCATCGTCTTTGCCTGCTCTGCCTTGCTTGCCATTTCGCTACGGAGGTCACGCACGGTGTTCACCTGCTCCTGAAGGGCGGTAGAGAGGTACGGACGCAACTGCATCAGGTTTGGCATGGTGGCAGCGATACTTTCGCCGTTAGGATTGGCTACGATACCATTATAGGTAAGCGGCTGTACGGTGGTGTTTGGTTTCAGATTAGGGAAGAGGGACTGCTTCGCCTCTTCCATAGCTTTCTGCTTCTGAAGTTCGGCATAGGCTGCCTGCTCCTCTTTGGTAGGGCGGCCCACACGTCGCTTGTCGGTAGCAGATGATGATGCAGCGTTGACTTGAGAGTTGCTGTAGCTATTAAGATAGGCTATCATTTGTCGGGTACGGCGATGATAGTCCTTAAACTTTCGTGAGTTGTCGATAAATGAGCGTGCGTTACTTGCACCTTCCAGGATAGACAATCCCTGCTCATAGGCATCTTTCTGCTCCTGGGTAAGCATTCTTGCACCAATAGCTGGTTTCAAAATGCTGATGATTTCCTGTAATGATAAATTTTCCATAAATCCTTGTTTTTGTTTTTTATTTGAAAATTAAGAATATTTTTTGCCTGTTTCAGGCTTGATTCCCGATCAAACGTCAAATTAAGCGGTATTGAAGACGCTTGATATGACATTAAACCGAAAATAAGCCTTTTTAGCATAGGATTGGTGTGACGAAGATACGAGAACCTTTTTGGTTGTTCTGGTAGCCTTCGCTGCCGCCATTGTCGTTCGATGATGAAGCACTGGAGGCGTTACTCGTAGATGAGGAAGGGGTGCTGTCTTCTGATGCGTTTTCCGCTTTGGCTGCATCGAGTTTGGCTTGTTTCTCGGCTGCCTCTTTCTTCAGCAACCGGTGAATGCTTTCCCTTACGGTGATGGCATCATTATGCGCTGTGGAGCGGGTTAACTTATCAAAACTGATAACTGATGTACGTTCCTTGAGATAGGCGGCTACAAGCTGACGTGCCTTCTTCAGCATCTTGTCGTTCTCATCGGCTTGCAGGAGACGAGGAATGAAATCCTCGCCAAAGGCTTCTTCCAGATATTCACTCTGAATGAAAAGCATATCGGGGATAAGACGAACAAACTTGTCTCTGTTGCCGTAAATATCGAGATACGGCTGCAAAGACTCGCAGGTAGGGAAAAGCAGATCCCGATGGTAGTAATAGTACTTGCTCTCCTGCCAAAGGGTTACGATTTCCTCTATCGCTTCGTGCCGTTTCTTCTCGGTTTCGGCTGCATCATCATTACCGCTATCGGTTCCTCCGTCAGTTCCTTCGGATGAGGAACCCTGGTTGCTGCCATCAGAAGGGGTACCGCCTTCTGCACCATCGCCCGCTGCCTCGATAGGCATAGGAGTATTCACTTCCTTTGCCCATCCCTCTAAGAGGGAAAGTAGGTTATTGAGCGAGGTCATTGCCGACTGGCGATAGCTTTCCTTGCCCTGCGCTATCTGCTTGTCGGTGGCTACGGCATAGTCGTTGCTGGAAGCTACGTTGATGCCGGAGCCATTCATAGAAAGTGCTTGCTTCTCGATGTTCTGCGCCATCGCATCATTCACAATCATGCGCTGCGCATAAAGCAGAAGTTCGTTCCATGGATCGTTGACGTAGGTACCATCACCAACAGCTTCGCAGAAGACCAAAGGGTCTAGGCTTGCATACTGCTTGCAGAGACGGTCGTAGAGGGATGCTCCCAGGCGAGGCTTCAAGAAGTCCTTTTCGCTGTTATCGAGCATACCTTGCAGGTTGGCTACATCGTCCACGGCATTGCTGGGGAGGTGGAGCCTGAGTTCTTGATTCGTGAAGAGTATCATATCCTTATTTTTTACCTTTTTACTTTTTACCTTTTTACTTTTAAGAGGCTTCCTGTTTCGCCACTCCGGTCTTCGAGTTGTCGAGGGTGGTCAATACCTCTCGGTCTATCTGCCATACCAGGTGCTCGTCCCAGTCGTTGAAACGGCTCAAAACTTCCAGCGGGCGTATCATCAACTGCTGCAATGGGGCAAACTGAATCTGTTTTACCAGGAAACGCTCTCGCAGGTCGGTACCGCCCGATGATGCCGTATCGCCTGGGGTGTTACCGATGAGCTTTGCATCAAGACCCATGGCAAAGAAGATGATGCTGCTTATTTCCTGCAGCTCGGTTTTGTCGGCATTCGCCTGATCATTTGCCTTGGTTTCGATTTCTACGATTTCCCAAGCCTTGTGCTCTTTTCCGTCGCTGCCAGTGAAGACAGAGGAGATGAGCGCCTGACCAGCATTATCGGGGTTGGCGAGCCATGTATTGATAGATGTGAAGATTTCGTCCTGAATCTCACCGATGGTATTCTTCTTCTGCTCGCCCTGCTGCTGATAGAGCTTGCTGATATAGTCCTGATGGATATAGATAACTCTACCGATGATATTGCTGTTGCGCTTTCGGGTGAGGCGGTCATCTACGATGGTGAAGGCGTATTCAAAAATGCTGCCGGCAAAGATAGAGTGCCAAAGGGCATCGGCATAGTACGGACCACCGAAATCTCTTGGTGACATGATAAAGCGAGTAGGACGTTTCTTGCGGCTTACCTGCTTCTGACGTGCCTCACGGATATTGCGCTGCAAATCCTTCACGGCTGATGTGGTAGGGAGATAGGGGATAGCCGCTATCTTGCGGTCTTCCTCTTTCTGCACGCCGACGTTTTGAGTAGGGTCGAGCCACTGATTGCTGACGTAGGCATAGTTGATGCGGTAGTTCTCGTCCATGCGCTCCAGGCGAGTAGTGAAGATGCTGCGATGCTTCAGACCGATAACCTTCGGGGTCCACTTGGCGGTAGGAACAGCTTTGCCGCTTTCGTCAAGGGAACGTTGATTGAGCTGGAGTTCTACAAAGCACTGAGACATCAGAGCCATATCTCCTGCCAGGTCGAGGAAGGTCTGCATCAGGTCGTTGTTTTTCAGGAAATCACGAAGCTGGGCATTGGTTTCTTCCCATTTGCGGAGAGCTTCTTTCAGAGATTTCATCTCCTCGCTATCCTCTTCATCGGAGGATAAGACCTGCGATTGAACCGCAGAGAACGGTGACTCCTCCTGCTGAGACTGCCCGTTCTGGTTCTGCTGCTCGTTCTGGCGCTTGGCTTCGGCGGCTGCCTCTTCCTTGGCTTTCAGGTCAGCTATCTGACCGCGGAGCAGGACTCCTGCACTCTCGTAGGAGATATATTTCTCTGTGATGTTGCCGCCTACATACTGGGTGTAGTGATATTTGGCTGCGGGACCACGACCTACCAGTATCTTCTTGATGTAATCTACTCCTGCTGCAGTAAAAGGCGACATACGGGAGAGCATCCAGATAAGGTTTGGCAGTCGGTTGGCCATACCCCATTCCATAAAGCCTAAGCCTTCGGTACCTACGTCCTTCGGTTTACCCAGGTTCTCGCCGCCGCTCGATGCAAAGATAGTGGAAACCTGCTGTCGTGCTACAGAACCGCCTGCGTCGCCACCGCTTGCCGACATACCGGCTGTGGTTAGGAGCATACCGTGAACGTAGTCGTTCCAGGAAAAGACCTTATTGCCGCCGTTCTTAGGCGACGTAAAGGCATCTGGGCGAACGGCTACATAGCCTGCATCTTTCAGCTCCTCACTTCGATTTTGGAGTTGCTGCAGGTTGGTTACTCTGTTTTTGTTTTTGCTTGCCATTTTTGCGTTTCTTTTTTATGTTATCCTGAATGTGATGGAAGAGAGAAGGGTGGCGATATACGCACACCTATTTCTCTTGTTTCTGAGTGTAAAGTTAGGGGTTTTTATAGTTTTAGTGGGGACAAAGAGGGATAAGGACCAGCGATAGAATCGCTGGGAACGGAGGCTCCTCTTCTTATTCATAATTGATAATGATCATAAAATCCTTGGCGATGGAGGAGATAGCGTTACTGACACTCCCCCCGATTTCTAACCTTTGAGAGTGAGGGTTGGAATACCAATCTCCATCGGCTCTGCCTCTGCTTGCGCAGGTTCTTATTCGTATTGTTGCCATAAAAGATTATCTTTTGTTACGGTAGAAATGCAGTTACTCCAGGGATAAGGGCTTGGGCGATGATGCTTATCCTGATAACGGCAACCGCCTCTGTCACCGTGTATCTTGCGATAAGCCTTTGCTTCCTCGGTTCGATAGTGGGTAATAATGGCTTGCTTAATCATATTTTATTCATAACTAAAGGCAAGAAGATTATCTTTCGTGTGGAAGGTGCCAATGCACTGCATCAAATGATTATCTCGAAAGAAGATGGCTTTATCACGATAATCGTTGGTGCCAGTCTGCTTGCGTACTTCCTTGGCGTGCTCTGTTCTTGCCTCGTGAATGGTTAATACCTTAATCATATTCATATATTACATAAGGCGATGTATCACCCAAACCATCTTGATTGGTATAGCTATCGCCGCTATTGAATTGGGTTACTGCATTCGCTATATCCTTGCGTGGGCGATTGCGAACCTTGCCTTTATGGTCTCGGGACCATCCGATATAATGCCTTTCAGTCATACATTACTAATATTGCCGCAGCCTTTATCTGCGAGTTTGTATTGGGAAGGATATTCGATACCCCATCCTTAAAATAATGAGCAGTGAGAGCACCACAGATTATGGGGGGGGTATTGATTGTTATCAAATTAACCATATTTCCTAATCATACTCTAATAATATTTTCGATTTATCAACATCGTGCCCTTTGCCCCCACCACATAGGCATAGAGCGATACCTTTAGGGTGAACGATGATACCGTTTTTGGATGGGCTATAAGAGCCGAGGATGATGGGACGATTATTATTCATAGTTCTACTGCTACGTAATAATGATTTCTACTACTGATGCCTGCTAAGACGGTATAGATAACACCTTTGCCACATTTTTTGTTGTAGGTATCAACCCATAAAGCGTGAGAAGGACGGAACCCGCGTTTATACATAAATTCCAAACGAGCGTTCTTTTTAAGCATACTCTAACAATACCCCCCCCAGTATTATTGGATAGAGTAATGGTAGGGTATATACCTTTCACGCCACAGATATTACCATCAAACCCAGGCTTCCATTCATTAAAGTAGATGTTGCCTATTTTGTCTATCGTATTATTCGTATTCATATAGTACCACTGTCATAGGATAATGCGCAAGCGTAAGGATATTGGTGGGTCCTATTGACTCATAGCGAGTTGTTAAGGTGGCTGCACATTCTCCGTCTGTTACGTTTACTGCCTGCTGATACCCCCCCCTAATCATAGGCGAAGGCTTCGCAACATGGGTTAAACTGCAAATCATTTTCTCTCCAAAAACTGATGATACATACTTTCCAACTTAGGATTTAAAAACTTGCCGTTCTCTTTCCAGTCATTGAACAGCGGCATGATAATATCTTCGTGAGCGGAAGAAAGCTGTTTCTGTAGTTCTTGGGGAGTGCAATGCCAAAGATGCGTCTCTTCCAGATAAAGGGTGAGGATGGCTTTCAATGCCATCGCATTCTCATGGCTCGGCTCTATCTCAAACTGATGGAAGACGCAGGTATCTTTATCATTTGCCTGAAGGAACTTGCTGACGGCTTCATCTTTCAGGAAAAATCTTGTATCTACTTCTTCCTGCAGCACATCTTCCAACTTTCTCTTCAGCGGAACTGGGTCGGGAAACTGGTAATCGAAGGCTACATCTTTTCTCATTGAGAGACAGAAAACACGGTCGCGATTCTGCGGAACACCATAGTCTTTGGCATTGAGGCGTGCCCATCGGCTTACGTAGCCCAAAGAAGAAAGTTTATCAAGCCACTTCTGAAAATCTGGCATGAACTTCTCGCTTACCAGAGCTGCCACATTCTCCTGGAGCAGATACTTCGGACGCAATACTTCTACGGCATCGGCTACTCGCCATAATAATGCCGAGCGGGTATCGGAACCTTCCTTCAAGCCCATCTGCTTGCCGGCTTGCGATATATCCTGACAAGGTGAGGAATAGGTAAAGAGGTCGATTTCTTGCCCCCCCACATGAGTCTTTACCTGCTGCCAGTCGATTTTGGTTATATCGCCCAAAGCTTTATCGGCAAACTGCGGAAAGATGAGGTCGTGCATCTGACAAGCGTATTTGTCTATATCGCTCCAGCCTACGCACGTCCAACGGAAATCAGGGTGCTGCTGGGCGAGGACATCGGCTGCCATCAACTGCGAGTCGTAACCGGAGAAGGTGGTGAGGATAAGTTTCTCACCATCGTTCTTATCTACCGGATAGGTCGGCAGTTGGTCTTCTGGGAAGAAATCGGCAAAGAAAGAAGTTTGCGCCTCACGCTTCGGTTCTTTCGGGTACCATAATTGTTGATAGATGGCTGCAAGTACATCTACCACGATGGAGTTGCCCGCCTGCTTGTATTGCTGACTGGCTGATACTGCCATATCTTCTGCCTTTCCCTTGCTCTTATAGCCAGCTACTCGCTCGGCTGCCTGGGCATTGGTACTCTGCATCGTGCGGATCACATCATCTCGCACACCCATGAGTCGGAAACACTCGAAGGGTGTCAGCTTTCGGATGGCATAAGACTTAATGGTCTTATCCTTGAAATTGAATTTTGTTATCATTTTGTTTTGCTCTATAAATCTTTTTTTGTTTATAATTCTACAAACACAAACGGATTGCTGCTGGAAGCCGTAAGTGCATTCACCAATTTACCCCCACCTACCGTGCGGCTACGTCTCAGGGCAGAGGTGGGGTAGCTTAAATCGGCTGCACCTGGTGCAGGGCAATCGGTATAGCCTTGCTTGCCTGACGGATGCGCAGGAAGGTTTCTCCTTCTATATCCACGATTTCAAGAAACGGACGGTCGGAGGTGGAGTATATCCGATAGAGAGAACCATCGGGATAAAAGCCATATCTCTTTCCGTTCTTAATAATCGTTCCTCGCTTGTATTGAGGTTGGTTATTGCTACTCATATTTTTCCGTTTATAACTCCTCTATCAGAAACACGTTCTGCTCCCACGCATTGATGGTAATGGTAGGGCAGAGATTTGTATCTAGAATACCGCCCTTATTCTCGCCTCGTGGATATTGGTAAAGATTGATATTATTCATACTCTATCATTACGCCTGCATCAAGAACGTTTGCCTTGACGCAACGGCTCAAATTCCATAAAGGGCCACTATTGAAATCCTTTGTACATTGAGTGAATACACCCCCCGTATTCGGGAAATGATAATCTATCTTTCTGCTACTCATATTCTACCATAATTGCCCCACCCGTAGTGCCATAATTACCCAACAACAAGGTTTGGGAACCAAACTTGTAATACCCTGCCAAAATAGTTGCTACACAACCATCGCTATCAGTATTGAGTACTATCTGCCTCATTTGCTTCTCCTTATCTTTTCCATTTCCTCATTCTCTTTAGATAACCTTTCCAGGTGTTCTAGAACCAGGGAATAGGATTGGGTGTTGACCTGATCTTCCGTTAGACCGGCATACTTCTGCATCGTGGCGGTGGTGGCGGTGTAGATCTCCATCGGAGTTTGCGGCTTGGTGTTGTTAACCTTCTGCACCTTAAATACGTGAGGATAGCGATGGGCTAGGGTGTGCATGATGCCACTCCACCAGAAGAGGATGACCTGCCAGTTGGCTTCGGGGTAATTGACGAAATAATCTACGTTCTCGGTGAACTGCTTCGACTCGTAGTGAAAATCGTATTTCGTGATGCCTGTTGTCGGATCGACGTACTGGGTGGTGGTGTTGAAGATGGTGGCAAGGAACATATTTCTTGCACTGGCTACACTCTGGGCTTGCGTCTGGAGTTGTTCCTCGGTGAATTTATCCATCTTCTTCATCTTTACCAGGTTGTTGCTTAACTTGGTGTAGGTCTGCATCATGTCGCTGGCAAAACGGTACTGCTGCCAAGAGAAACCATCGAGATCGGGGTGCGGACCTTGGAAGGTTTTTGCACGACGATACCACTTGGATTTCTGCCGGATAGATGGATAAGGGAAACGGGTGAGGAAATTGCCACTATCTGCATCCAGCCAATCGAGAAGACCTGCGCCCTGAGCGATGTACTCAGGGGCGGTCTTATCGTTGGTCTTGGCTTTCGGGGAGAGCCAATAGTTGATCTGCCAAAGATAGAGGGGAAAGTTGCTAGCCGACTGGGGACCAGCGATGGAATCGCTGGGAACGGGGGCGCAGAGGGAGAGGAGCTTCTTCAGGAAGCTCTTCTTCTGCGGCTCTATGCTTACCAAGTAGTGCTGCTCATTGATGGGGTCGCGAGGGTCGGGATAGGCATTGATGCTTATCCCGGCAAAGAGGAAAAAGACGGCTATCTTCACCTTCTGCATATCGAAAGGATGGTAGCGGTCCACCTTGGCTATCTGCTCCTGCATGATGGCAGCGAGGGCTTCCAACTGGGAGGGAGTGCATTGGTTCCAGCCGCGGGGGATGGTGAGGTTTATCTGTTCATTCATAACTTCGACTTTAGAAACAGCGATAGAATCGCTGGGAACGGAGGCTTTTTTACCTTTTTACTCTTTTACCTTTCTTAGAATGGCAGGTCGCTGTTCGGATCATCGTAACCTGGCATTGAAGAGTAATCATTGCCTCCATCTGCTGGCGGTACATAGGCGGTAGCATTGCCGACGGCTCCGTAGGCTTGCTGTGGGTACGTCTGCTGCTGGGCGGTAGGCTGTGGCTGATAGAGGCTGGCGATGCGCTTATTCATGCGAGTGCGGATTGCCTTAAAGAGGTGAGAGTTCTCATCATCGGAATCCTGATTCACGATGTCAGGGTCTTTGTCCTTGTTGGCTTCCTTTACCTGCTCTACGAGCTTAGGGAAATTCTTTGCTACTGCCTTGATGTACTCGACAGAGAACGAGAGCTGCATTTCGTGGGTTGGTACACTCACCTGGGTATCGCCACGCTCGGCTGCTGTCTGGCGAATTTTGTTCTTGTATGCCTCATTGAAAGGCCAGATGTTGACTCTCAGTTTAGCCTGAGTTTTACTTGCATCATTCTTAGATGCCTCTACTCTAATTTCGTTCACATCGAGAGGAATGCAAACATATGGACGCTTTGCATTCTTCTCATCGATACCTACTAAGACCTTGGCTCCATTCAGAGCCAAAAGGTCAACGTTTCCATTGTAACTTGCCATTAATCTTTTATCTATTTATTGTTAAAAACTTATTTTCTTGCCGCCATTGGCGATGAGACTGCCGTAGCTGATAGCATTGAGGCGACGGAGCCAACCTGCCTCGAAGACCTTCTGACTAGGGTGCTTGGCGATGATGCCGGAGATGTATTGCTTGCGGCGTGACTTGATACGCTCGAAAAACTGCTTAGGGTTCTGGGCGTTGATGGCCTTGAGGGTTCTGCTGCCCACGATACCATCGGCGGTTACTCCTAGCATTGCCTGTACGAGGGTGATGCCTGGGGTGCCACTGCTCCATACCCAATCTACCAGAATGTTGGCGATGCTCTGGTCTTTGATGCCATCGGCTTTCCATCGGTCCCAGTAGCAACGGCGAAGGATGGAGATGGCATCGGCTTTGGTGATAAGCTTCACGTCCTTTGCGTCGATGCGGCCATCATGGTTTTTGTCGTAACCTTGGATTTGCCAGGTTTTCAGCGTTACGCCCATGTTGGTAGGACCACCCTTGTCATTGGGATGGTTCACGTAACCTCCTTCAAAGGAGAGGATGAAATCTGCAAGAGGTTGAATCTTTGCCATATCTTTTCTGTTTTATCGTTTTTCTTCTGATGGCAAAGATAGCAAATGCTAAAAAGATGATGGGGACAAAGAAAGCCTCCCTGCGGCTTTTGTAGTCGCAAAGAGGCTTCAAAAAATGTTATCCCAATCTTTTTTTTAAATACTTGCACTCGCTAGTGTGAAATCCATATTACCTATATCAAAACAAACTACATCGTAGCGTGAGCGGACATATAGTCCCATATCTTAGTGCAATCGTCTTCTTCTGGTTGCCAGTCTGCATCCTGGAAATAGAAGAGATAAGCAGCCTTGATGATTTCATCTTCTGTCATATCGCTACACAGGTCAGCATACATGGCATTGAAGGCAACATACTTATCCCAATCGTTCACCTTTTCACGGAACTTCATGCCCTTGGTGGCATTCGCTATCTGCGATTTGGTCCAATGTGCCCCGGATCCTACCAACTCGCCATTCTCGCCTTTCTTGCTATACACAAGATGGCAGACATCATGGTTAGCCATTTTCTCACTGTAATGACGATCATAGAACACTGCGTGCTGATGACGGAGGATGCACCAGTACAATTCCGGATTTGTTTCCTCCAGGGAGGCGAGGTCGCAGCTCAACTGCTCCATCGCCTCCATCATCTTCTTCTCGGTAGCCACGCCGTGAGCACGGGCTTGGTCTATCAACTGAATATACTTCATCGTTTCTTACCTTTCCTTTTGTTGGTGGATAGTCATGCGATGGCGAGTGTTAAAGGAGCATCGCACACGAAAGTCTTGCTGCAGGAGCAGCAGGCTACCTTGACAAGACGGTTTTTCACGCTGCCAAGAGATGTGGTAACGTTAGTGATTGCCGTAGCAGAGAAGACAGGAATGGTGAAATCCTGACTTACTACCTGCGAGCGGGTGCAACAGGAGCCGCAGTTGCAAGGCACGTAACTGATAACACCCTCTACATGAATCGTTATGAGATATTGCGAAGTACCCACGTTGGCAATACTCTTTACAGAGAACTGAGGGTTGAAAACCGGAGTCTCATCCACACATGATGGAGCACAGAGCTGCTGCGTGATATTTACATCATAATAGGGAGCAGTGGCGGTTGCACCTACTGCAAGCGTAGCCATGATGCAGGCTGGAATTGTTCTTTTATTCATAGTCTTTTCTGTTTTAATAGAGCGACGACTTCACCGCCGCATTAATGTTTCACCTGATAGCCCTGCGCATTCTCTACCGGAAGGTTCTTCTGAAGAAGGTCGGCGAGTTCGTCAAGATCCTCCTCGTCAAAGGTTATCACACCCTCCAGGATAGAGAGCGGTCCTTTGTAGCGAAGCTGATCTACTACGTCGTGTGCCATCTGAGGAATGCTTTCTTCGGGAATGTTCCCGAAATACTTAGCAAGCATCGGAGTGACAAGCGCATTGACCACAGGCTGAATCATCGGTTCTACATCGGCTTGCAGAGAATAGCTGCCGCTTACCAAACCCAGGCTGCCGATGGTAGCCTGAAGAGACTGGAGTATAGGCAAGCGCATCAGATTGCCAGCCGCTATCTGAGAGATGGCAGGGCGTGCCCATTCGGACACCACCGCTGCCAGGATTTGCGAGTTCTTGTAATCCATATCGTTTTTCCTTTTATCCGAAAATACGGTTACTGATTACAAGCGCATCCGCATCCCATCTGACATACATTGCCCGATGGAATCATCAGCTTGGTAACACTCGTAAGTGAAGCCACCTGCGATTTCAGCACGTCGATGTTGGCGTTGGCAGCGGCATTATATGCCATCTGCTGTGCGTTGACCGCCTGCTGTGCATCCTTGTTGGCATCCACTTTGTTTTCGAGCTGGCGAATCTTACCGTCGAGATACTGAGTTATCTCTACCATTTTCTTGTCGGCATAGTTCTCGCTCTTCTGGATAGCAAGTTCCGTCTTCAATGTAGAGTTCTCCTGAATAAGGTTGGTCTCACCCTTGGTTACGAAGCGTGAATCCGGGTCACTCGGATTGGAAGTCATACCATTGTTGCCTCTGCCGAGGTTAAACAAGGATGCGCCTCCACCCAGCAAACTGGTAGCCAAACCTGCGATACCAAGTCCAAGGGCGGTATTACCCAATCCCTTGCTGGCAACATCATAGTTGCCATCATTCGTTTTTACCTGCATAGTTTTTTGTGTTTAAATTCTTCCAATATCGGAATCGTATGCAAAGGTAACATGAATGAAGTAAACAGAAAAGTGATTTTCATTAGATGTTCTTGCTGATAAATCATGAAGCAGGAACACTAATAGAAGGATAAGAAAAAGTACAAACGTGCAGAAGTGCATAAGTACAAATGTACTTTGATACTAAACTACATAGTTTTTTCCAAAGCCTTGATATACGGGATGGCTTCGTCCCTGATAATGTCGAGGAAGAGTTGTGCGGAACGCTTCATAGGTACATCCTTCATCCAGTGGGCATTGCTCATCAGTTCTTCTCCTATGCACTGGATAGGACGAGCTATAAGGGTAGGGTGGTTCTTCAGATACAGCTTCGGCATAAAAGTAACCAGGTGAGTATCTTCTATGATGGCAAGGTCTTCGTTTGGATCGCTCACGATACACTTTACATTTAATTTGGCGAGATCGTTCTGCAGGTATTGCTGAAAGGTGTTGAAAATACGTTCGCCTACATCGGGCATGATGATGCCGTGCTTCAGCAGGTCATCGTATATTACCTTATCTTTCCTGGCAAGAGGGTGTGTGTTTCTCATAATAGCACAAATACTGAATGGGATGCAGGGTTGGCTCTCGATACCCTCGTTGGTATAGGCTTCGTTCATCGTAAAAGCAAGATCCAGCATGTGGTCTCGCAACAGGCGGTTCAGGCTCGTTGCCTTGGTAAATTCGGCATTCACTCTTACGTTAGGGTATCGCTCCATGAATATAAGTGCAGCCACACGGATATAGGGGGCGATAAAGGAACCTACACCGATGCGCAGTTCTCCGGTCATGCAGTTGTTGATTGCATTGATATGCTCCTTGCAGTCTTCCGTCAACTTCAGTATTTCCTTGGCACGTGGCAGAAGTGCCTCCCCATTCTCGGTGAGCATGATGCTGTGCGATGTGCGTATCAGCAGCTTGCATCCCAGTTCATCCTCCAGAGCCTTGATGTGCTGACTGATGGCAGATTGGGTGACAAAGCATCGGGTGGCGGCGATACTGAAAGAAAGCGTCTCTGCCACATACGCGAACGAACGTAAATGTCTTAGTTCCATAATTTTTTACTCTTTTAGTTACACTATATATATTAAAATTTTATGCTGCAAAAATAAGAAAAATATTCTATACGGAAACGCATTTTGCATTAAATAATCTAATTATGGAATAAGATATTTGATAAATGAAAGGTATATACAGTTTATATGCAAAAAGCCCCGGTACCTTGCCTTATCTTACTAAGACTCAATACCGAGGCTTTGATTTATAGAGTAAATTGCCAATGGAACGCATTAGATAGGGGAGCGATTATTCATCGTTCTCGCCGAGCGTAGAGGTTTCGTCATTGATAGATGCTACCTGCTTGCTCCGCTTAGATGACTGCCGGGAAGCGGAATTGGTATCGCTCTTGTCAGTTCCGCTTACACTTCCCCCGATGTGCCTGCGCCATTACAGAGAGAATCCCAGCCACTCTCTGGGGTAGCAATCTCGTAGCGGCCATACGTTGTAGGGCTAAGGGTGCCGCTCAATGTGACTGTACGGTCATCTTCTGGCTTCTTACCTGTATCACCCTTGATGTTACCGGAATCATACTTGAAGTCGTGCTGCTTGTCATAAACGATGATTGATTTATCACCATCCTCGATGATGTAACCACACTTGAGGTTATTGAGACCACGAGCCACATAAGCAGTATCGGCGTTTACGCTCTCAAGAACGTAGTCCAAGGTCTGCTTGAAACCCTTCTGGAAACCGAGGTTCTCCCAGGTGTGACCCTGACCGCCATCCTGGCACTCAAACTTGTAGAGACCCTTACCTTTCTTGAAGGACGCAGCTGTCAGCGCTGCATAGGTGTTCTTACCTGCCTCTGGTGAGAGAGGAGCAGCAAGCTCACTCTTGATAAAGACATATACGTTTACGCCAAGACCGCCGAAGTTTTCCAAGCAATCGTTCTCGGAAAGAATATCTTTGATCTCTGGGCATGTTACATTTTCTGCCATAATTGTATCTTTTTTGATGATTAAACGAAATGGCGGCGGAAGCCATATTTCGCCAAGTCAGACGACCGCCGCCGAGGATTTATAGAGGCCTGCCTTGCCTGTTGGACCAGCGATGGAATCGCTGGGAACGGGGGCAGGGGAGGGGGTTAACCCTTCTTGAAGAAGGCGGTGAAGCCCTGGCTCATGCCTGTTGCAGCGAACTGGATCTTCTTCTCCTTGCTACCGGTGTTCCAGTGATCGAAGACGTAGTTGGTACCATCCACTGCCTCAAGAGTAACAATAGCATTAGGGGTTGTCTCCACTGGCTTAGTGTACTCTGCATCGTTTACCTTCACCTTACCATCGATCTCGCCCTCTGCGGTAGATACGGTCTTGGCAAGAGAAACGGTAATGTTAGACTCGGTGTAGTCGCCTGAAACGAACTCTGCGCTTTCGAGGGCACCGTCTGTCATCGCGAAGGCCCAAGAGAATGGATTCTCCACATAACAGCCCTGAATACTTTGTGCCTGGATAGTGATGTCTCTCAGGTCGTCTGGACTGCCTTCACCAATCATAACCTTAGTGTCGTTACCCTCAGAATCTACAGCGTAAACGAGGTTGTTTTCGATAGAGAAGAGGACGCGATCACCGATGCCCAAGCCCTCAACCGGAACGATGGTACACTTAGGAAGCTCTGGGATAACGTAGTTACCACCATCTACCACATTGAGCTTATGGGTACCGTATGACTGGAGTGCGTAAGCATCAGAGATAGCGATGGCTGTCTCAGGAGTCATGTAGGCGAGAACCTTCTGACGGCGCATACGTGGGTCCAGTTTCATGTAAACCCCGCGGAAGATCTTGTATGCAGAGATGTCTGTTGCATCGGCTGGGGCAGAGATAGCTTCGCAGTGGATGAGGTTGTGGTTAGCCTCGCTGATAAGACCGTCCTCAATATCGTGCTTGATACCGGTAAGGAAGCCATCATAGAGAGCCATAGACTTTTCAAGATTTGAAGCGCCAGGAACGTCTCTGTCAATGTCACCCCACCAGAGGTTATTATAAAGGTCGTCGGCATAAGTCTTCAATACCGCTTCGATAGCTACGGTAGAAAGAGGATAAGCGCCATGTGAGTCTGTACCAAGGTTTGTCTCACAATAGCGGTCCATGTTATCGGTACCGTGGAACCAAGCGAGCTTGGCTGTCAACTTACGTTCCTTGAGGAAACCGATTTCACTGTTCAACTTAGGATTTACATCCTTACGGCGAGTAGTACCACCCTTACGGATAAATACATTAATAGTGCGCTGATACTGGATGCCGCTGATAATCTTGATACCAAGACGCTTCATCTCTTCAGGGTTAGCATAAGCTGGACCCTGCACAACGCTCTTGAATACCTGGTTAGCGACCTCTCTAAGGGCGCTGATACCAATAAAGTTGTTTGGTGCTGCCATAATTAAAATTCAAATTTTGCTTGTTTATGTATGTGATTTAAATTTCAAAAACTAGAGGAGGCCGTTTTCTCTCTTGTACTCCTCGATAGCTTTCTTAGAACCTACTGGGTCGGCTGGATTCCAGGTTGGATAACCGGTCTTAGCGGTTTCTACCTTTGCTCCCTCACCGTTGTTCTGAGGTGCAGCACCCTGTGCTGGCTCCTCACCTGGGTTCTCGTTCAACTCAGCAATCTGAGCGTCCTTGTCGGCGATGGTCTGCTGGGCGGTAGCGAGTGAAGCCTGGGCAGTCTTCAACTCCTCATCTACCTTTGCCTTCTCCTCATCAGTCTTTGCCTTAGCGTCGTTGAGGGCTTTGATGTCCTCATCGGCCTTAGCCTTTGCCTCTTTCAGGTTCTTAATCTCCTCGTCCTTCTGGGCGATGGTTTCAGCGAGTGCGTCATGCTTTGCCTGAAGGTCAGCAAGACTCTGCTCTGCTGTGGTGGCTTTCTGCTTTGCATCAGCCACAGCCTGCTCCTGTGATGCGAGATGAGCTTCGAGGGTGTCGAGCAATGGGGCATTCATGAATGCGCCTTCCTCTTTCACCTCAATCTGCTGACCATCCTGCATACCGCAAGCGGCATTGATCTTTGGATAATTTGCCATATTGATTGATTTTTGATGAATAGTATGTTGATGATTTTCTTGTTTTTCTGAAGAAGCCTTGTCTGGCTCCAACTGAGGGTCGTGTGCCGGATGGTCGGATGGCTCGTTCAAACTGCCTTTCGTTTCATCTTCATCATCAGATGGCTTTCTGATGATAGGCTCGGCTGCGCCATTGTAAAGGTCGAAGCAACGCTTTACACAAGAGAAGAAATCACTCTGATCATCCATCAGGATTCCCTTCACTTCCTCGGCATCGAATACCTTACCATGAAGGTGCTCATCCTTTGCAGCAGGACAGGCTTTCTTTACGTCGGCTCTGAACTGCACACCCAGTTCGGCAAGCTCCTTTACCAACTTCTCGCTATCGCCATCATTGGCAATATCACGGAACTCTCGGTTCTTATCGAAACTCTCAGGGTCGTAAAGCTCGTGATAAGTTTCATCGGTAAACTGGTTTTTGCTACCATCGGCCTGCGTATAGAAGGATGCCATCACACCGATGCAACCGATTTCGTCCTTCGGGTGCATGTAGTAACGCTCATCGCAGAGAGATGCGAGATACATACCTGCCGATGCACACATGCCATCGATGAAGGCGATGACTGTCTGACCCTGCGAACGGGCATAATTAATAGCCTGCTCATAATCGTTCTTTGCCCAAGCGGAACCTCCAGGAGTGTTGATAATGAAGATGTGACCTCGACAGAGGGGATGATTGACCGCATTGATCATCATGTTGCGATGGTCGATAGAACCATACGAGCAACCGCCACCATTTCGGGTGATAGGACCATCGACGGTGAGCACAGAAACAAACGGGAAGGTCTGCTCGTTCTCATCCTCCAATGCCCACTGACCTCTCACTTTCTTTCCATCCTCGGAAATCTGATATTCCTCCGGGTAATAGATGGAGCCATCGGCTGCCTTCACGGTTACGAAGCCGCAAGTAGGTGCTGGGCGTTCATATACGGCATGTGCATTCAAGTTCTGCTCCAATGCCTTTCTAATTCCGTGAACAAAGTCAGGCGAAATCATCCACTTCTTTTCGGTCAGAATTTCATAAAGACCTTTCATTGTGGGTAATAGAATTTTAAAAATTAATGTATGTTATCGTTATCCTGAAAACAAATCTCCTTACCTTGTTATTATGCTAGAAGACTATTGATATTTTCTGAGGGCAAAGGTAATGGAAATGCGTGGGCGTATAGGGACAAAATAAGCCTATATGCCGAAATAGCTATGATTTAGGAGAAAATAAAAAACCCTGCGATCCTCACGGACGGCAGGGCAGCAAAAAAAAATAACATTAGATATTTATGAATAATCTAAAATAAACTAGAAAATAATTAAGTACTGAAATTTATATGATTGATTAAGCAATCGTTATCGGAATAAACTCAGACATCGCCTGACAGATAGCCGTAATGCTACGGGTCTCTGCATCGTTCTGACTGGTTACGGAATCGGTAATATTGAAGGTGCCAGGCAGTGTATGGCAGAGATAAAGCGAGTCATCCTGCTTGCGCAAGACTATATAATAGTCCTTTCCGTGCATATTCTTGATGATTTCGGGTATATTCTCCTTTCCGTCACGGATATTGGCGGTAATCTCGAACTTGAAGACGGTACCATTGCCACCTTCTGAGGAGTCCTGTTTGGCGGTGATGCCATCAGATATTACATAATTATTGCCCTCGCTGGTGGCAATATGGAGTGCTTCGCCGGCAAACTTGCATCCGTTTATCTGCAATATCAGCGGTATGCTGAACGGAATAGAGACGGAACTGTCCCATACGGCATAAAAATAAGCATCGGTTACTCCATCAAGAAATAACTCTCTGCAATTATCGGGTAATTTCATATCGTTTCCTTGATTTATCTGTTATTTAACATTTGTTATCTTACGAATTAACACCTATTATATAAGGTGTAAAATCATAACCACTGCACTTCATCGATGCGATTGGACTTATCACGGCTATCTTTATACTGCATATCCACGCAGGAATAGGACTTGAAAAAGCAGTGCTCCGTGCGGAACCACCTGCCGATGATGCGGCGCAACACGTCTTTCTCTTCCTCGCTGGCTTCTATGCCGTAGCGCATTAAGTACCGCTCCAGCATGGCGTTATGAGAACGGGCGATAACTCTGCCTTTAGACGTGCAGAAATCGAAGGTAGATAGTGCCCATTCCACCAGACTGCGCTTGAAATCGTTGTTGAGTGATACCGCCAGCGCACGCATGCCGTGCGTATCGAGTGTAAAGGTAGGCTTTACGGAACAAACGGTATCGACAATCTCTACTTCGCTGGGCAGTCGGATGCAGAGGTAATCATCATTGGCTCCCTTGCCATCGGTCAGGCGACCATTGAGCTGCTGAACCTCCTGAAAGGTGAGCCAGCTTCCGGCATCACGGCGCATCATTACCTTGCCTCCGGAAGGGTGCCTGCCCGTGAGCATATTGCACCATTGCTGCTGGGAGAAACAGCCGAGGTCGATACGGCTGCTGCGGGCTGGGGTGTTGATGAGGGAGTTGCGCATGATAAAATGCTCGTGCGAATAGTTACTGAACACTACCGGCTCATCCTTTGCAAGGGTGAGCTTAGGGTCGCGGTGCCGGAAAAACTGGCAGCGGGAGGTGGGGAGACGGAGATAGATATTTGGCATTTTTTGCTATTTTAAGGCGATGCCTTTCTGCTGGGCATAATAGAGCATAATGGCATCGGTAATGTAGAGGAAGTATTTCTGCATGCTGTTGCCTTCCTTTGGGCGTGGTACCAGCTTGTCGAGCTTGGCAGTCTGCTCCTCGCTGAGATTAGGGATGAGCTTCATGCCGTCGATATAGCAGCCACCTGATTCCGTCTTGGCGATGAAGCACTCGTTAAACATCTTGTTTTCTCCGAAGAAGAGGTTGAGGGCTTCTATCATCTGATCCTGGGTGAAGCCAGGGAGCTGAGGGTGCAGCTTGCGATGCTTGGTCGAATAGGTCTTCATACGCTTATCTACATAGGCATTGATGCTGTCGGCATACTCACAGTAGAGGTCATTATCCTTGCTGTCAATATCCTTGGTTCTTGCGAAATTGAAGAAACCCTGCATCTGCTTCAATACCTGCAGCACACCGTCAAACTGATTGAACTCAACACTGCCATTAAAGATGGTTGTCATATACGACTTCACATCTACCACGATACTCTCCAGGGTATCTGTGAGGAAAGTAACCTTATCGAGATTAAGGGCAAGCTGGTCAACAGTCTCTTGCATTCCAGGCTTGCTGTAATCTACATAGTAGCGGAGCAACTGACCGAAGTTGAGGAAATCGTAATTTTCATCACTTCGCACATTTACCTGCACGAGTAGGGAGTACATATTCATCGCCAGCTTCTTATCTTTCTCCTGAATGGCACGGATGAGTGATGCCATCTGTGGTGAGTTCTGCGGAACGCGGCTGGCTGCACGGACCAGTTCATTGCGTTTTTGCACGGCTTCAGCGAAATCGGGGTTGGAGAAAAGGCGGTCCAGGGCAGAGGCATATTTCTCTGACGGCACATCCTTGAAGTTGAAGGTATAGATGGTAGGGAGGTTTCTGATTTGCGCCTCACGCTTGGCCATCGCCTGCTGCTGTTGTTTTTTGTTTTTTGTTCCCATTGCTTTTTATTGCTTTTTATTGCCAAGCATTGATTGGCAAAATACTCTATTAATCATAATCACCCTTATTGGGCAATTATCTTATCGCTCATCGCCATCACCGGCTATCACGTGGCGCTGCTGGCGGCTTGCTAGTTTTGCCAGGTTCTCCTCGGCTACTTCTTCGAGGCTTACACCCATCACGTGGGCAAGTCCTGCGGTCTGCCAAAGAATATCGCCGATTTCGGAAAGCATCAGCTTGCGCTCTTCATCGGTTACGTTCCAGATTTGGGTGTGGCAGATTTTGCCATCCTCATCACGTTCGGTGGTGGTGATATGGAGCTTGCCCTTGCGCATGTGCTTGCCAGCCTTGCTTGCAAATTCGCCTACTTCGCCACAGAGGTTGGCGAGCATATAAAAGAGGTTATCACTCTCAGGAAGGCAGGTTGTCATTGCCTTCTGCTGATATTCGTTTAAAGTCATTTTTGCCATAATTCTTTCTTCTTTATTTGTTATTGGACCAGCGATGGAATCGCTGGGAACGGAGGCTTATCTAAAAGATTTCTTTTGAGCCTCGAACATTAATCTCTCCGTGATGATGCGGTTGATCTCGAAACCTATCTCCTTGGCATTAGGATGCGCCTTGCCGGTGGTTTCACGGAAGCGAAGGTCTAAGATATGCTGCCACTCGGTGATGGTGTAAGTATAGGCTACCACCGTATAGGTATCGAGAGGGAGAATGCCGCGGGCATCCTGCGGCTTCATGCCCGATTTCAGTAATCGGCGATAGAGCCAGTCGGAAATCTTACAGCCGGTGAGATAGAGGAACTTCTGCCATTTCGTGCCCTCGTGCAGCCAGTGCGGACGGGCAATCTGAACGCCACCTTTCTTCTCCAGGTTCACATAGCGTGTGCTCTGCTCGCTGATGCAATTAGGCGATGTTCGGTTCAGCTCACGGCTAGTACTGATCTGCGTAGTAACGACAAGCGTCATACGGAGGAGATTGAGTGCTTCCTTGAAATCATATTTCAGCGCCTTCTCGATAAACTCGGCTTCCTTCACATTGAATGGGGACAGCATTTCGAGTATGTTGCCATGCTCGCATAGGAACTGCATATTGCTGCTGATCCAGACTTTTTTTCCCTGCACTGCATAATTGATGTAAGGCGATGCAACAAGGAAAGACCAAAGATGCTTGGGCAGCTTACTGTCGTTCTTGACGAAGAAATAAAGGGTGCCATGGCGGTACATGGAACGATGACCGCTCTCCCAGAAACGGTTGGCCAACTTTACTGCCTGTTCTTCCAGAAACGCTCCTTTCTTGTCTTCAGAAGGATTCTCATCAGGCTGCTTACCTTTGCTTTTGTAGCAAATTCTGCCTACTCGGGCAATCTGTTGTGCGGCGGTCTTCTGAGGCCACCACTCAACACCAGGAATTATCATTTTCATAATTTCTTATAATATATTTCAATTTATTGTTTAATATTTCAAAAATCTATCACGCCATCCCGATACCGCTGGGAGACAAAGGCAAAGATATTACTTATCTTATGCTGTGCCTTATATCGGGCAAGCATCCGCTGATAAGCCGCCGTACACTTGTCCCCGTCACGCTGCGGAGCATTGGCTTTGAGCCATGCCGGATGCAGCCTTGCTGCGGGCGGCAAACGCCTTGCGGTGCGCTATCTGCTTTTCGCTCCATGTGGCAGAAAGTTTTCGGTCTCGGTTCACCATATAAACCGTACCCGTGCGACGCTTGGTGGCGAGATAGAAATCATCGTTCTTATACAGCTTGCCTGATATGCCCTTGATAGGTGAAAAGGGCGTGATTTTTGCCATTTTGCCAATATTTTATCTGTGCTCAGTCTGTACTATGTCTGTACTCAATCTGTACTGAATGTTCATTTTTGTAGCCTACTTCAAAGCATGATTAGGTATACCCAATTCCTGCTCCCTAATCTTCTTGGCTACGAAAGAAACGTAGTCCCAAAGAGGGAACATCGTGCGGTTGTTCGGTATCACATAATCGTAGCTGTTGACATCAATCTGAACACGATACTGATCTCTGTCGGTACGTTCCTCGGAGATACCACGTTTCTTCAGAGTTTCCGGCTTTGCCGAAACATAAACGGTGATGATCTTAGCCTTCGGGTAACGCTCCATCAGCTCCATCAGTCCTTTCTCGTCGATGACGTAAAAGGCTGCACCATCTACCTGCTTCTTCTCCGTCCAATACTCATAGTTTCCGTATCGGGTATAAGCAAGCATTTCGCTTTTGGGAACGTTGCATTCCTTGACAAAATGATGCTCCTTGCCGTCAACTTCACCTTCCCGCATCGGACGGGTGGTGTAGGAACAGAGCACATCATAGCCCAGGATGACAGACAACATGAGTGCCACCGTGTCCTTGCCAGCCCCAGAGGGGCCAATAATCGTTATCAATTTCATAATCTTATCATTTTACTTGATGAGTTGTCATCACCAGTCGAAAGGCTCCATACCTTGCCAGCGATGGGTAATTCTGCAACACAACGTTTCGCAGATTACCATAATCACCCATATTAACTACATATCTTTTCAGCCCGAAATCGAAGTCGCAGGGGAAGTCCAAATTGATCTGACGGATGAACTTCTCACTCCCCGAAACCGGACATCACATCAAACATTACTTTCATCCATCGCTGACCTTTCTTGTCGAGCCATGCCCCCTTCGGGATTTCTACTTTTCTTTTTGCCATAATCTTTAATCTTTATTGTATAAAAAAACTTTTCTTATTAGCCTCTTTCTCTCCATACTTGCTGCAGGATAGAGTGATATTCTCCTTCACCTAAATTCACCTTGCAGGCATGGATAAGGTAATGATAGCTTATGGTATGGCTGCTGCCTAGCTGCCGCCACTTCTGTGATACCTGGGCAGCGTTGTACTTCCGGCTGCATGCCGAAAGCTCGTGAAACAGACGCTCGCCGTAGGGATGCGCCTTCAATGCCCAACCTGCCTTGGTCCACTCATCGTAACTTTCCGTGATGTTGATACGTCGGCTCACCAGTGCTTTTACGATGAGTTCGATGATGCGGTCTTGCGTGCGAGGATCATTCCAGAAGGCTTTATTGTCGTAGCCATTACCGTAAGCGCTGGAGGCGTTACTCTGCGGTTGCCGATACATCGGTCTTGCTTGTGGTATCACCTGCGGTTCATCTGTCGCCAAACCTTGATAAGGCTGCACATGAGTATTAATATAGATGTGGTCTGCATCATCCCATGAGGCGAAGCGCACACGTCCGATATTGCCACACTGCTTATCGAGCACGATACCCAGGGCGGCATATTCCTTGAGGATAGCCTTGAACTGCTCCTTATGCCTGTCTGGATAAGCCAGGCGAACCAATCCGAAATATCCGGTACCCGAACAAGAACGCATCAGCAAACCGATTTCTGGACGAAAGCGAGACACCATGCGGATATTCTCAAAGCTGGTAAGCTGCTGGTTGTCCTGAAGGTCGATGTCGATGGCGAGCCATCCGGTATGCTGCTGCAGGTGGGTTTCTCTTCGGGAAACCATCACACGTTGGCCTGGGTGGGTAAGGCTATCGTCTTCATATAGACTGAAGAGACCGCTCAGTGTGGCTCCAGGAAGCATCTTCTTTGTTTCAATATACTCCGGCATCTTCTTAGCCTTGCTGCCAAATTCCTGCCGCATGGCTCGAAGCTTTTTTACATACGGCTTCCATCTGTCCGTCAGACAGAACTCACGGATAGACATCTGCTGGATGCACTCGCCCGTCTCCATATCGACGTATCTTCCAAGTGCATCTTTCGCATCCCGATAGATGGAACATATCTCCTCAAACATACCTTACATATATTATTTATATAAAATCTGCTGCAAAAATACAAAAATAAATCGAAAAGAGTATATGTAAGCTATATAATATTTGAAATAAGTTATATTTTTAACATTTAATATAGGTTGAGAGGGGGAACCAGCGATGGAATCGCTGGGAACGGGGGCGAGGAGGATGTTTTTTCAAAAATGGGACCAAACTTCGATTTTTGGTCCCATTTTGCCGATTTTGGTCTCATTTTTATTTTGAAGGGCGAATTGTTAAAGTCCCCTAATTGCTAAAATGGCGTATTTTGTCCCACTGCTGACCCACTGCTGTCCCCATCTTGGTCCCCTATGCTTTTTCAGTTATCTGCTTGTTTTTCAGCGATTTGCTTTATCTTGGTCTCATTTTTATCTCATTTTCTATAAACTAATGTACGCAGGAGAAACAAAATATTTCAGAAATATATAGAATATATGTAGAAAATCCTGCATTTCTCTCGTTAGCTGCCACTCCCTCTTATCCACATAATTACCTTATTATCTGATGTTTACGGCAAAGCCGTTAATGCTACTAACTTCTAATTTGAGGTTAGGGGTTTTTGATTTTAGGGAAAAGAAAAAATACACGGAAAATTTTTTATATAGTAGTGAATTTCGGCGAAAAATGAGACCAAGATATGTTTTTGAGATTAAAAAGCCCACAAAATCAGCGAGTTATCAAAAGCCCACTAAAATATGAGGTTGGCCGCAAAATGGGACCAAAAAGAAATTTAAAGAAAAAGGCTGCCTCGCTTCACAGCGAAACAGTCTTGAAAAACATAATAATAATAAACTTAAAAAACTTAACAACTAACAATCAACAAAACCTTCTTCTATTTATTCTTCATAAACTGGTTAGCCTTATCCAGACTGTCATACAGTCCGTCACGACCATACATGTTAACCTTGGCGTTGATAGGCTGATTCAGGCGCTGAATGAGCGCATTCACGGCTTGTAGGAGCGCCGCATTGCTTGCTGCATTGGCTGCTAATAGTCCGTCTGCCGCTGACGCGCCAGACGAAAGATTACCATTGCCTGCTGCAAGGACATCACCCACGTTGCCATTATCAAATGCCCTTCTTGCTGAGTTTCTTCCGGAATAGTTGCGGTCGTAGTTTACGAGGGCTTTCAGCAAGCCAGGATTATTCATCATCATGGCGTGGGTGGTTTCCCTACCAATCACGATTTCTGGTCCTCTCTCGGCTACGAGAGACGGCTGCCCGTTCACGGTAGTGGCGGTTGGAGACGTAAGCATCTTCACGCCCTGCATCTGCTTGCCATCATCCTCCTTTGCCCAATACACCTCGCCATTATCAGCCACAAATGGCTTCAAGTCTTGAACGTTTCCGGAATCGTAGGTAAGCATACCGGTTACAAGCTTGGTGTTGGTAGTATTGGTATTACTCTTCTTCTTGCCGCCGCTGAATGCAGAGTTGAGTGCCCACTGGAGCAAGCCCATAAGGGTAGCCATCACACCCGCGGCTGCAATAGGACCAGCGATAGGACCCAGAAAGTCGAAGCACTTACCGATGGCACCAGCGATAGAGAAGGTCATTCCCGCTTGCGTGCGGGCTGCATCCGATTGAGTGATTGCCTCATTGTTAGCCTGAGTATTAACGAAGTTGGTAGTGAGCGCCGTTTGGGTCATATCCATAATGGCGTTCTGTGCCACCTTAGTACCCTCGCTCTGAGCCTTGTTACCCTCATCCGTTACATTCGTGATGTTTTGAACACCCTGCGTGGTAACCTTCTCACGATCCTTATTACCCTTCTTGACCTCTTTACTCAGTTCCTTTTGGTGCTGCTTCTCCTTCTTCAACTGCTCGGCTTTCTCCTTGTCTTCCTTGGATTTACCACCCTTCTTAAACTCGGTATTCATCACACCACCGATGAAGGAACCAGTGATACCGGCTGCGGCATCAGCGAAGGAACCGCCACCTGCGATAGCATCGGCTGCTGCCGTACCCGTTTGTGTTGCGGCATCATTGTAGAACGCATTAGCATTGTCTCTGTTGCGATTCTCCCATGCACGAGGCGCGCCACTTCCCTGTGCTTGCGTATTCGGTTGCTCAGGGGTAGAAGGAGGCGCATAAGGAGGTACAATAGCCGGACTGTTAGGGTTGATAGGCGAACCATCAGGATTCCAACCGAGAGTCGGCTGCTGGGGAGCCATATTCTCGAAGTTAGACTGCGGCTGCTGGGTGAGATAAGATGCACCCTCATCAACCAGTCGCACATACATCGGGTTAGCCTCTGTACCGAGGTTAGAGAAGTCTTCCTTAACCGCATTGGCGTTAGCGTTGGCTCTCGCTGCCTCGATACCAGGCTGTGCATTCTTCTTGCTTCGCTTGGCACCAGCATCGTTGATAGCCTTCCACATCTGCGTATTCACGTCATTGAGTGCCATATTAGCCCATGACTCAAGCATAGACTTCAGGGCGTTCTTGATGCTCTCCTGTGCGCTGCTTACGTCGTTACGCATTTCGGCAAATGCCTTGCCTACTTCCGAACCGAAGGTTTCGATAGGCTGCACGAGCTGCTGCATCTGCGAGAGTCGGTTCTTCATCGCCGTTGCCATCTGGTTGGCATAGGCAAGTTCTGCCTCCTGGCGTGCTCTTTCTGCCTCGTCGATGAGCTGCTGATTTTTTGAGTTCTTGAATACAAAGGCATAATAGTCTTCTGCCATCTGCATCTTCATCTTCATCAGCTCCACCTCTGGGTCGGCGGTGAGATCACCCAGTCCAAGGTTCGACCACATATTAGTACGCTTACCGAAGAGCGCACTTTCCTGCTGCATCTTGCGAAGGGCTTCCTGGTTGGCAAGATTGCGCTTATTAACCGCCCAGGCTTGATCAGCAATCTTCTTTGCATAGTCATACTTGCGTTTCTCTGCCTCGGTGTAATTATCCGTGTATTTAATCAGCTCGATATAGAGAGCCTTCAACTTCTGCGCATTGAGTTCTGTAAAATCGAAACCGCTGTTTGCTACGGACAGATAATCAAGAAACTGCTGCTGAAAACGCTGGCTTTCGGGGTTGATAGTGTAGAGCACAGCCACCGATGAGCGAGCCTTTACTGCGAGTTTATCGAAAGCATCATTCATCTTCTGCAAGCCTTCCTCGGTAGCTGCATCCACGCCCTTTGCAGGATGAAGAAATCCGAGTTTATCAAAGTCACTACGAGTAGATCGGTTGACTGCGCCCGTGTAATCATTCTCGTTGAGAATCTTCTGGATTTCCCGCTGTTGGGCAAGAAGTTTCTCGGCTGCCTCACGCAATTCCTTAGAGCCATTGGCAAAGATTTGGTCGAGAAGGGCACCCAGGTTCTCTGAGAGCGTCTGATTGTTCTCACGTGACAAATCACCCGATAGCTTCTGGAAAAGAGCGTGCAGCTCGCTAATATCCGATTTGCCGATAGACTCCAGAAGAGCCTTGGAAGTTTCGTCATCGTAGATAAGCACATCCTCATCCATGTGAGAGAAGAATTTCTTGAAATCATCGCTCATCGTGGCGATGGATTTGCGAGCCGTACCGAGTGCCGTCCGCATCTTGGTATCGAGCAGGGCAAGCATCTGCTGTTGCTGACCCTCACTTACCTTCTCGCCATCGGCATTCATCTGTGTTACCCATTCCAGGTACTTGCGTTTTTGTTCCTCATAGAAAGCCTTGATATTGGCGATAAGGGCATTGGCGCGGGTCTTTGCTTTCTGCTCTTCCTGTTTGGCAGTATTATCGTTTTTTGGGGTATTCTTTCCGCCACCGCCAGAACCGCCTTTACCACCACCACTTCCACCAAGGTCTTCATTTGCGGCAGCATCTATAGCCTTCAGATAATCATTGATCTCATCCTGAGCACCAGCAAACTTATTTTTGATGCCAGCGAAGACATTATTAGCAGAACGAGCCTGACGGATATAGCGAAGCGCACTGAAAAGGCGCTGGTCTGCGATAGGCAAATCCTCGTATTTTACGTACTGATGTACCGTACCATCACCAAGAGTATCTTTATAAACCTTCCTTACCTGCGCTGAACTTCTGCCCTCTTTTTCCGAAGCTAAAACCCTTGCAACATTTTTGGAGCCATATCTTCGTGCAAGGTCTGCGATAATCGTACCCATATTCTTGTTGCGATTATCCTCTTCATATCCCTTCAAAACATCAGTACCGAAGCCCTTTGGTGCTACCTTCCCGTAAGCATCAAGTTTATCCAGACTCCAACCGATACGAGGCTTATAATGCTTTTGAATATCATCTTCCTGCATCTGGAGGTATATCTTGCCACGGATAGCTTTCGCTGCCTGACGATAGGATTCTGCAAGATTCTGCACCATACCATTTTCATCTTTGAGCTTCTTGAAATACATGCCGAATTTATCGACATAAGTCTTCATAGCTGCCTGGTATTCGTTAGAACCTTTCTTGGCTCGTTTGATAGCCCCATAGTAAGCATCGAGTTCCGCAACCGCATGGTTAGCCGCCTCTCTTACACCTTTAAACGAACTATTAAACTTCTGAACGGAAGAAGAAGCTTCATTCGTCTTCTTGACTAAATCATAAATTGCGACACCTAATGATGTTACTACAGATATAACCAATCCAATAATATTGGTTTTCATTGCGAGACTCAACTGCTTCCAGGAGACGATAAGGCGAAGCGTTGCAAAATGGCTACCCATTATCGCCTGCGTAAGCAGTGTGAAAAAGCCAACAATACTTGAACCTTTAATACCTATCATTAAAGGAATCAGCTTGGAAAACGCCATTATCAAACCTCGTGTTCCCAGGTATGCCAGCAGTCCAGGCAATACAAATAGCAGTGCCTCGACAGACTTTTTTAATTCCCAAAAAAGTATCTGTACGGACGTTAAAAATGGCTTGGATTGTGTCAATTCCTTCGAGAAATTATACCATACCTTCGCCATCTCCTTAACGGCATCGATGCCATCCGGATTGACAAAAGCCTTTTCCCACATGTTGTTAGCACGTTCGAGAATAGCCTGTGCCGTTTGCTGCTGAATTTCATACTCCTTGGTAACGGCAGTGCCCTCACGATACGCTTCACTGGATTCCTTCAAATGACTTTTCAGTACGCCGATATTCTGAGCCATAGTTACTACTACACTCTTCAATCGCTGACCATCTGAACCAAACTCCTTGAAGTACTCATCCATAGAACTCAGGTTCTTGTCGCTCACGTTTTCAAGAACCTTTACCAGGGCTTGCATCGTCTGTCCCTTGCTCATCATATCCTTCAGAGAGTCTTCCTGCATGCCCAGCATTTTCTCTATCTCGTGATAGTTGGTCCACAAACTGGTAATCAATTTGCCGAATGCGGTAGATGCTACTTCTGGCATCAACATCAAAGAGTCGCTGGCAGAAGCAAGACCTAAAAGCTGATCGCTCGTGATATGGGCAGACTTGGAAAGACCGGTCAGTCGCTTGGCAAACTCCAGGATATTGCCACCATTGGCAGTAGATGTAGAAGCCAATTTAAAGATAGAACTTGAAACGGAGTCGAAAGCTTCACTGATATTACCGCCATGCTTCTCTACCTCACCCATCGTTTCTACGAATTTGGAGAGAACTAGCATCGCGTCATCTCCAAGATCCTCTTTCAGTGCCACATTTACACGGTCACTAGCCTGCGCAAAATCCGCCAAACCTTGCACGCCATACTTTCCCATACCCATACGAGAACCAATATAGGCAAGCTGGGTAAGTCCTTCGAGGCTAGTTCTGGAGTCCATCTTTGAGAGACTGTTTGACAACTCTTCTACGTCTTTCATAGACCAGTTAGTAACTTTGCGGACGTTAGCCAGGGAATCGGAATATTTGAAGTTAAGATTGATAACATCGGTTATCTTCTGCTTAATCATATTGAACGCACCGAACATACCCACGTAGGCGACAAGGTTCTTTGCAGCAGTACTCCACGCACTGCCATGCTTGTTTACCGCACCCGTTGCGTTATCAATAACCTTTTTGAGGTTCTTCAGCTCCTTCTGTCTGTTTGCAAATGTCTCGCTCTTGGTGTTGACAAAGTTCAGTTCCTCCTCAAGTTGCTTATAAGCCTGTCTCAGCTCATTGATATTTGCCTTGCCAGTCTTACTGCGGGCAACAATATCATTGAGCTGCGCTTGCGAGAGACGGGTACCTTTCATAGTTTGTTCCAACTGGGCATATTGCCTGCGTAAATCAGATACAGCCTTACTTCCAGCAGGGAGTTGTTGAATTTTCTGCTGAATAGCGTCCATAGTTCGCTTAATGTCCTCGCCCGAAGCCTTGCTAGGGGTAGATAATACCTGACGCATTTTCTGCCAACCGATGGCTGCTTTCTGGGCTTTCCCCGATACTGCATCAAGGCGTTCCTCAATCTTGGCAAGGGCATCGTTATAGGCTTTAATCTGAGCGGTATCAGATGTATCTACATTATCCCTCGCCTGAGTAATAGAAGTCTTAGCGCGGCGCAAATCGGATGCCGTAGCGTTTTTATTACCGACGGTTCTCATAGCTTCACCAACACTCATTTTGCCTTTACGCCTATCCTCTTCTGCCTCCAGTTGCTTTAAAATATCAAGATTAAACTGATAGCCGGAAGATGTTTTCTTTAAAGAAGAAACAAGTTCTCTCTGCTGAGTAAGAGCCTTACTGAGCCATTGGTCGGATTGCTCATCAACATTTTTTAAATTTTTCTTAATCTTCACATATTTTCCTTCGAGCAGACGTATCTCATCACCTACTTTCTTCATCATCGCGCGGATGGAATTAGCCTGCTCCAGTTCTGCCTCTGACAAGCCTTCGAGCTGACGCTTGCCGTCACCCAATGCACGGCGCAGGTTACGAAGAGAAGTATTACTGAGCTGGTCCACTACGCTCTGCAAACGCTCATTGGCAGAAATATCCTTAATCTGTGCGGAAGCCAGCAAATCATACTGCTTCTTCAAATCATTGATAGTTGCAACGAGGGCTTTATATGGGTCAGTGTTCGGCTTCAGAGTTTTCAGTTTCGCCTGAGCCGCGTCTAACTGGTCGGATATACCCGCTGCTGCCTCCTGCAACTGCTTCAATACTTGGAGCGGTTGCTGGCCGTTGAGCGTGATGATAGCCTCTGTTTTATTCTTTGCCATTGCTTTTTTATTTTTAATGTTTATTTTTGGGGGATATGAGACCGACGAAGGAATCGCCGGGAACGGAGGTGAGAGGGGTTAATCGTCTTTGCCTTCCAGGGCATTCATTATCTGCAACAAACCTTGATAGCCGTAGTAATCGGCAAGATGGTTTTCATATCTCGTTTTCAGTCTTCTCACCGTTCGCATGATGGCAGGACGGTGAGATTTACCTGCCCTTCTGTCCCACTTGCCGATATATCGTGTTTTGAACTTGGCTTTTTTCGAGCGGTCCACCTTATCGGCAGTGATATGAGCAGCAGGGTCACGAGGATCACCCGTCAAACCTACACCAATATCCACATAGCGGAGATAATCGTTATAGCGGATTCCTACCATCAGATTACCCGTTTTTTCATCAGCCTGATATACCGTACCCTCGAAGGATTTCTTGCCTTCACCCGTAGAATACCACATGCCGTGTTCCTCGCGGTATTTGTTCACCTTCTCGTAGCCACGATATACTTCTACCGGATAAATCTTCTGGGTATTGAAGTTGACTTCCATATCGAGAAGGGCTTGTTTCAGATATACACCTGCCACCTCTTTCAGGGGGGCAAAGGGCGACTTGATAGGTTGGGTTCTGATAGGCATGGCTTATCCCTCCTTTCCGTCTTCTGTTGATGCAGGAATGATGTATTTCTGCTCTTTTTCGCATTGGAAATTATAGAGCGGACGGATGGTTTGCCAATAGCAATCGGCAAGGAGCCAGCTCGGTCCACGGAAAAGAGGGTTTACACCATAGGCGAAACTCTCTATATTAATGGATGTTAACTCTATGCCCAACTTAGGCTCTTCCGTCTTGAAGTTTCTGCCCGTGATAGGACAGATACCCGTTCGGCGAAGCTGAGTAAGATAAGAGGCGAGGTCTTCGCAATACTCCATCAGATCATCCGATGCAGCCTGCAATTTGCTGCCATCATATCTGCCCAATGTGGCAGAAGAGTCTTTCAGTCGGGTAAGGAAGCAGACCTGATAGGTAATCAGGGCTTGCTTATCCGATTTCAATTCTCCGGAGTTAACTACACGATAGAGCATACAGGGAGAGTGAATGATATTGGCGTTGCGAGAAAAGATATTTTCCTCATCAATATCACGGATGCGGAAGAAACTCTGGTCTTCCAGTTTCTTGCTTGTCGGGTTATGAGATAAGGGCTTGTAGATGGTTGCCCAATGTTCCAAAACATCTGATATTGTCATAATTCAAAGGGTTTTTAACACATTATTAACTGATAGCGTACAGAAATTAAGAGATATTGGCACATTACATGCCCATTACCGGGTCTGCAGGTTTCTGCGGAATCCAGTCGTCATTATCATTTTCTTTCTTCTTGTCATCTTCCGGAGTTGCCTCTACTTCATCTTTCTTCTCAGCCGATGGAGTTTCCTCCTCTTCTTCCTTCATCAAGTCTTTCAGTTTTACATTGAAGTGCCTTTCGGTTTTATCGGCTACAATCTTCTGCATCACTCTTGCCCAGGGTGCCCCATTACAGGTACTCTCGTTTTCGAGAATACTTACGAGCTGCACACCACAATAGATGGCGGCAAGATAATTAGCGAGATGAAGAGGGTTCTGAAAATCGAGTATGACGGTATCTACCATCGTGGCCAAGAATATCGCAAGAATGAGGACGGAGAAATCTTTCACCATCTTTGCCATTTTCTTAGATTTCAGTTTCCCGTCGATTTTGCATCGAGGGTCTTTCTTGATAGCCTCACGATAGCGAGAATAGATGCGGCAGTTGCAGCGCCATGCCGTGTAGCAGTCGCAGACAAGAGCGAAGAAGCATACGGCAATGTAGTTAAGAGATGGTTCCAGTGTGCACCACACTAAGCCGATAATGGCTGCAAGAAACCTGGTAAGGGTTGGAATTAAACTTTGCATTTCTTTTTTCTTTTTAATGTTATCCTATGTTTTTTAATACTATGCAAAGGTAGAATATTTTTGCCCTACGATGGGGACAAAAAAACTTTTGTCCCAACCATTTAGGGGCGATTTCGTAATTTTGTGGGCAGATAAAGAAATTAAAAAGGCGCAAAATGATAAACGAGCAATTACAGAAAAAGATAGAGCAGTCTATCCGTCTCCTGCAAAGCGTACAGAAAAGGTACGATGGAGATATAGAACTGGCTTATTCGGGTGGTAAAGATAGTGATGTGATTCTTCAACTCGCTAAGGAAGCCGGTATCAAGTATCGGGCGATATACAAGAACACTACCATCGACCCACCGGGCACTATCGCCCACGTGAAGGAGATGGGTGCGGAAATTATCAGACCTAAAGAGAATTTCTTTCAGCTTGTCGCAAAGAAAGGGTTCCCTAATCGCTTCAGTCGTTTCTGCTGTGAGGTTCTGAAGGAATATAAAATCCTCGATAAAACCGTTATCGGTGTGCGCAAAGAAGAAAGCAGAGCAAGAAAGGAAAGATATAATGAGCCTACCGAGTGCCGATATTTTGGTGCAAAGAAAGAAGAGAACCATGTGGAGCAGATTTACCCTATCTTAGAGTGGACTAATGAAGACGTAAGGGATTTCATTCTCGACAGAGGATTGAAGCTGGCACCAGTATATTATGATACGGGGGGGCAAATCGACGTTACCCGAAGACTCGGCTGTATGTGCTGCCCGCTGGCTTCAAGACACAAGCGCCTTATCGAGTTTCAGAAGCATCCCCGCATAGCCAAGGCTTATCTGCGTGCCGGACAGAAATTTTTAGATACACATCCTGACTCGCCAGCAGTAAGCAGATACGATAACGTTTACGAATGGTTTACGCGTGATGTATTCTATGCCAACAATAAAGATTGGGAAAAGGCGAACGGCACGCTATTCGGTAAACCGGATTTCAAGAAGTTCCTAGAAGGTCAGTTTGGTATTGATTTAACATTGTAACACATAACATTTTAGATAATGAGTCAACTTACGCAGAATACCCTGCAAAGAATAGACAAGTGGCTATCAAATGGGCTGAGCATCGACACGATGTTTCCGAAACTGGAACAGAAGTATCGGATGCAGCTCTGCTACGAGTTCTATAAACGCTGGGTACAGAACAACGATATAGACCCCAAGACTACCTGCCGCAACATAGCAAGGCGCGACTATGCGCTGTTTATGGAGCAGGCAGGCAGAGGTGTGAAGGAAGCACAGGAAATGGTAATGGCGCTGCATATTGATATTGACGAAGAAGGCAATATCAGACCTCGTACCATTACCGAGCTGACAAATGATGTGGCAGTCTGCAACCACATCATCCGCTTCTTTATGACCGACGAAAGCCCACGCCACAAGGCGATGTATCTTAATTCTGCTGAGTGGCTTATCCGTACAGGCAAGCAGCAGAACAACGACCGTGCGGTGGATAAGGGTATGCAGGCATTGGCTAACGTTTATGGCAACTTCCTGGAAGAGAAGGATGCTACTGAGGAAATGCCGGATATGAGCCGCATTGCCATCACGCAGGATGTAAGCATCGTGAAGCGTGATAGGGTGAACTATACTGACGAGTACAAGAAGAAGATGGCTCGCAAGTATGGTCTTACCGCAAAGGATATGCAGGATATTGCCGAAGAGGAAAGCCTGCAGGAACATAATGAAAAGGTACCTGACTATATGGAGTATATGGAAGAGGTGCTGGATGATCGTGCTGAGAAGAAGGAAGGTGAAATGGAAATTCCGGAAGAAGAAGGTGATACTGAAAAGGAAGGAGGCGATGATGAGTAAGCGCAAAGGTGATCATCACTACCACAACAAGGTTCCTCCCTTTACTCCGGACCCAGAACATTACACCCGAAAGCAGCATACCTGGAAGGCGAAGGTGACATACGAAACAGAAGATGCCGCCTGGGAGCTCCTGAACCAAAGGCCGGAACTGAAAACGCAAGGGTATGTGGCGTATCAGTGCAAGACTTGCCAGAAATGGCATGTGGGTAAATTAAGAGTAAAGAATTAATAGTTGATAGAGGATGGAATTAAATAAGATTTATAATGAGGATTGTCTGGTAGGAATGAAAAAGATTCCTTCCAAGACTATCGACTTAATAGTTAGTGATCCTCCTTATATTATAGACAATTCTGGGGGGGGGTATTTATGCTCATGACAATAAAGGCTATGTAAAAGAGCTGGATGAGATAAAGAGCGGATTCGATTTAAAGATTTTAGATGAATGCTGCAGGGTTATGAAAAAGATAAATATCTATCTTTGGTGTAGCCAAAAACAGATTCCTCTATATCTTGATTACTTTGTAAAAGAGAAAGGCTGTAACTGGAATCTGATTACTTGGCACAAGACAAACCCGATACCTGCGTGCGGCAATAAATATATTACTGATACTGAGTATTGTTTGTTCTTCCGAGAAAAAGGAGTTCGTATTTATGGTGATACGAGTACCAAAGGAACGTATTTCATTACTCCACTCAACACTTCAGAGAAAAATCTTTGGAATCATCCAACCATAAAGCCAACACCATTCTTTCAAAAACATATCATCAATTCGAGTCTGAAAGGTGATACCGTCCTCGATCCTTTTATGGGCAGCGGTACTACCGCTATCGCCTGCATCAAGGAAAAGCGGAACTTCATCGGCTTTGAACTGAATAAAGAATATTACGACAAGGCTTGCAAGCGCATTCAGTTAGAAATGATGCAGCCGAGCCTATTCTAAAACATATAATTATAATGGAATTAAATAAGATTTATAATGAGGATTGCCTGGTAGGAATGAAAAAGATTCCGGACGCAAGCGTGGATTGCATTATCTGCGATTTGCCTTATGGCGTTCTCAACAAACAGAGTGAAGGTGGTGGCTGGGATAGCATTATCCCGCTTGAGCCATTATGGAAGGAATATCTGCGCATAACGAAACCGGATGCAGCGATTATTCTTTTCTGCCAAGGTATGTTTACCGTGCAACTTATGATGTCGCAGCCGAAACTCTAGAAATATAATCTTATTTGGAGCAAGCAGCGGGTGACAGGCTTTCTGAATGCCAACAAGATGCCTCTGCGCTCGCATGAGGATATTGCAGTATTCTATCGGAAACAACCTATCTACAATCCTCAGATGGTAAAATGCGCGCCAAACCAACGGAATCATCGAAGGGGCGATGGTTCGCACAGTTTGAAGCGAGGCTGTTATGGCGATTATAAAGAAGTGCCTACCATCGTATCTGATGAGAAATTCCCAAGGAGCATTATCTGCTTCGACAAAGAGCATTCTGCCGACACCTTCCACCCTACGCAAAAGCCAGTCGCCCTTATCCAGTATCTTATCCGTACATACTCCAACGAGGGCGACACTATCTTAGACAACTGCATGGGCAGCGGCACTACTGCCATCGCAGCAATCCGTGAAAAACGCAACTTTATCGGCTTTGAACTGAACAAAGAATATTACGACAAGGCTTGCAAACGCATTCAGCTCGAAATGGCGCAGCCTTCTCTGTTTTGAGATCAACATACATTCAGGATAACAATTTTACTATTATGCAGCAACCACATCAGATTTACTTAACACGATTTCAGCAACAATCGCTATATATGGGTGCGCGAGACGAGAGAGATATTGCAGCTCGACGCACAGGAAAGACCGATGGTCTTGTAGCACCCTATGTATGGATGACCAGCAATTCCATGCCAGGTATGCTGGGAGCCTGGGTAGCCGTATCACGACAACAGGGTTTCTCGAAAACCATACCGGGTACCATGGCGGCAATGGAACGAATGTTCGGTTTTCAAATAGGCATACACATGGGTTGGGGGCGACCACCCAAGCATGTGCGCCCTTCTATCTTCAAACCGAAAAGCTATGAAAATATCATCTGGTTTGCCAATGGTGCCCAATGGGCATTGATTTCCCTGTCGCAGACGGCTTCAGCAAACTCATATACGTTTAGTGCATGTGTTGGCGACGAGTGCCGTTTCTTCCCTAAAAAGAAGGTGGATGAAGAGTTGATGCCGGCATTATCAGGACAGACACACCCGCTGGGCGACATCAACTTTTCTGACTACAACCCTCTCTATCGCTCTACCCGTTTCGTGAGTGATGCCTCGCTCACGGCAAAAGGCTCATGGCTGGAGCGTGAGGACGAAAAGTTAGACTTGGAAATAGAGACGGGTAAGTTTAAGGGCAAGACCTACCGATGGGTGCAGGGCGAGCTGGAAGACTATGCCGACAAGGTAATCAGATATAACGACCTGCTCTATAATGCCAAGAAGACGGGGCACACGCCTCACGTAGTACCCGCAGAGGTAAAGACGATGATCCGTGCCGTGGCGCTGAAAATGCTGAAGCATGAAGGCATGTTCCGCATTCTGCCAAACCATGGTAAGAAAATCACCAAAAACATGGTGGATATGGCAGTGAACTACAAGTTAGTTACTGCCGAGGATGCCGAACTCATCTATGATTACGAATATCTGATTACGCCGGAGGAAGATTTTGAGATGCAGATGTTCCTGCGTTCCAAAAAGTTTCAGGACGGGTATCTGAGAGAGTTAAGGCGCTCCGCTTTCGTGGTAAGAAGAGCATCTACCCTTTCGAATGTGGACGTTCTGGGTGAGGAGTATATCCGACAGATGAAGCGTGATCTTCCACCCTATACGTTCATGGTCTCGATATTGAACGTAAAAATTAAGAAATCGAACGATGGCTTCTATTCTAACCTGGATATAGATCATGTGCATGGTTATATCCCCGATGAGATTGACCCGCTATCTCAGGCTAATTTCCGCACAGAAAAGGCTACGGGCATTATCGGTGGCAAGAAGATTACTTCAGAAAGCTATCAGCCGGACTTGAAGGAGCTATCCGAAAGAAACGACTGCCGTATGGATGCTGACTGCATGAACGACCTTCCACTCTATCTCGCATTTGACTATAATGCCAACATCAATACCCTGGTGGTAGGTCAGGTATATCAGCGTGACGGAGTGGAGGCAGTGAACGTTATCAAGAGCTTCTACGTGAAGAACGAGCGCAAGCTGAGAGAGTTGGTAGATGATTTTTCACATTATTATGCTCCGAAGAGAGCCGTGAAACGTGATGTGGTTTACTTCTATGATGCCACTGCAAAGCAAGGCGCATCGTATGCGCTGACTGATGAGCGATTCTATCAGGCGGTGATTAAGGAACTGGAGCGCAATGGCTGGGATGTGACAGCGATAGATATGGGTGTGCCCGAGAAGCATGAGGTGAAGCATCGTATCATCAATAATGGTCTTGCCGGCATAGAATATCCTGCCATCCGTATCAATCAGCCCAACAATCCCGACCTGATTATTGCCATGCAGCTTTGTGAAGTAAGCATCGGCTATCAGGGATTCCGCAAGGATAAGAGTCAGGAGAAGAAGCCGGAAACGGAAGAAAATCTGCCGTTGCAGCAGCGTACCGACTTCACTGATGCCTTCGACTCCTTATATCTTGGCTGCAAGTTCTGGCGAAGCAATATCTGCTGGTTCGTATTGCCGAACGGAAGGAACGTGTAATAAAGGTAAAAAACGAGGGGCGGGTGTCATCACGACAGCCGCCCCTCTTCCTCAAAATAATGAAATTGGTATTATCAATCGGTATATTTTAATACTTGAGAACTTATGAAGAAAAACAAAGAATCCCGCGTTTCACAATGAAGGAGTTCCTTAGATTCAATTTAACAATAAGATTAAGACTACTATAAATAAAAACATTAAATAGATATTATAAAACACTACAAGGCTATTTCTTCTTTTCAGCCTGCTCACTGAGAAACTTTTCCCGAAAGTTCCGAAAGATAGTCTCATGCAACTTCATATCTTCCGGACTTAACTTTCTCCACTTCTCGCACCACTTCACCTTTTTGGTACTGTGGGATATGCGAGAAACGGAGGAGATAGGGAAACTTGTTAACGTTTGCCCCATTTCAGGATCATCATAACTGACGCTAACCATCGGAACATAAACTTCATAAGTACATGTTCCCAATCCTCCCATCGAAAGGAAACGTTGTCCATTCTCGTCTGGAATTAGCTGAATATCGTCACCACAATATCTATTATTGATAAGTGACTCAAAACTGTGGTTATGCAGTTGAATATACCTTCCATCAGTGAAATATATTTCCACTACAACTTCTCGATAATTACCACATTCCTGGTCGAGGTTTACAATCTCTTCCCATAGGGTATTATTTTCAAAGTTCATTTTACCGGCAGAGCCTTCCATAAACGAGTAAAACTCATTCATCAGTTGCAGCATCATCTGCTTTTCTGTTTCATTCATATTCTTATTTTCTGTTTGCAAAGTTAATAATTTAATATTAAATGGTGAGGACAAAGGATTTTAAATTTCCTTTACCAGCAACAGCAGATCGTTTTCGCTCGATGCCTTTACATGATAGCCAAGGCGTTTATACCATTCGAGAACGAAAACCTCGGTATCTTTATCGTTCCACTCCAGTTGTACTGATTTGCAGCCAAGTTTCTTGGCTTCCCGCGCTGCGGTCTCCATCAGGAGGAGAGCCGTTCCCTGCTTGCGGTATTTTTCATCTACCCAAAGGTTGTAAATAGCGCAATCGGCATACTGGTAATACTCATCCTTATATGGTCCAGGCTTTGGTATCTCCACCTGCACGGTGCCGTGGTTGATTTCATCCACAATAATGATTTTCTGGGAAGATTCCCAATCTTGAATTTGTATCATTGCAATGTTTAGTTAATAATTGAACTTTCTCTTCTGAATTATTATAATTTCGCTCCTTGCCTTGGTATATCTTTAAGCGAATCAATATAATGATTCATATTGATGATGCCTGTGCTGTATTTCTCTCTAAAGAAAGAATCTAGCAAAGATATAGTTTGATTGCCGATGTTTTCATCAAGAAGTAAATGGTGGTATGCGTCTAGTACAAACTGGATTTCATCTTCAGAAAGGCATCTCAAATCTACCACTTGCCCTTTGTTGAGATCATTAGGCTCGAATTTTACCAAACCATTACCATATTGGCGAGAGTTTTCTAAGAAAATCTCTTTAGCCATATCAGTGACAAGATATGCAAACAGGACATCTGTATTTACCTCGTTGCTGATATTATATACACAATGAAATGTTGTAAGATTGTAAGCGTTTGCCATGTTCCTGACGAAACGTAGTCCTTTTCTGTTGAAGACTGAGACCCAAATAGGTGAAGGCTTTCGATTCTCCAAGGCATACCATGGAGAACGATTGGCTGTCAAATGCCTCTTGTTGATACCATTCTCTACTCCCCACTGTATGTAATTTTTTACTTGACAGTTTGTATCATCGGCAAAAACATCAAATAAATAAACATTTTTATCTAACGAAGAAAGTTTTTCAAAGTCTTCGGTAGTGAAGATTAAGTTTTTTACATCGACGGAATGGCAAATACAAGGCCGAAAATTCTTGTCAGGGATAGCATACTCATCCTTTTTGGAACCTGTGAATGTAAAATAATTGTTTGCGCCTGTTGCGATTCCGCGTGAAACTTTGGCAAAGGTAGAAAAATTCACCAAATTAGAATACTTTCTCGAACTGCTGCACTCATAATATTGTCTCCACTTAATTTCTGGGGCAAGTTCTTGGCTGTTGATGTAAGTATAATCCTTGAGCGAAGAATCTAGTTCCGATAGATTGTCTATTTGTGAAAAGCAAACTTCTTTTGAAGTCGTGGTCTTTTCGCAAAAGATGATGCAGGCTGTGGTAAGTGCATCGTCAAATGCACATTGAGTGAAGTCTACAACGATGATATGTCTAAGGGTTCCACTTTTTATCAATACACGTTTTACTTCTACGCCGTAGTCGGAGTTTAGAAACTCAGATGGGATAATATATGCTAGTCTTCCTCCTTCCTTCAACTGAGATATAGATTTCAGCAGAAAGAGTGAATAAATATTGGTAAAACCAGTAAGATGAGTTCCTAGTTTATCATTGGTTAGCGGCACCAATCTTGCATTTTCATAATCATGGAATTTCAAGTAAGGTGGATTGCATATAATGCCATCGTATTTGTCAGTCCATGAAGCTGTTAGGTAATTTTCATTACGGAGGAAGATGTTCCTTCCGTTCTGATTAAAATTAGATTGCGCATAGTTGAAAATGGTCTCGTCTATGTCGTACCCTGTAACGTTAATGGATGGATTGATTTTGAGCATAGTTCTCGTAAATATTCCTAACCCAATAGCAGGCTCAAGAATATTTAATGTATCCTTTTTCCCATTTAATACCCAACTTGCCATAAAGGTAGCTATTTGCTCAGGTGTAAAAAATTGAGCAAATTTCTTGCGATGGGCTAAACTTATCTTATTGATATAATCTTGTTCTGTAATCATAATTTACTAAAGTTTAGCGATTATAAAGATACTCATTTTCTGTGAGTTATACAAACTTCAGAGCCTTTTTTATTCCAAAATTACGTTAAATCACGCTTGTGAATTTTCACTTGCGAAACTTTAGTTAATAATTAGATGTATCTTATATTCAAAATTCTTGATAATATCTATCGGACGGAAACGCTTATCCAGGTATTTCTCCGGAACTTCATTCATCGGACCCTCAAACAACGTATGAAGGTTGCGGGTATCGGGTAGGATTACATCAATGCTTACCTGACAGAACTCGTCGATGATGATACCTACAAGGTCGCCTATCTTTAATGGCGAAGGGTGTAACTTCTTCTCCTCTTCGTCACTGAAAAAAGGAACAAATGGCTTCTTCTTCTCGCAAATCACGTAAGGAGTTACGATACTCTTATGCTTGGAATTATCCTCTGCAAAACCATTATACTGGATAGTAACAGCATTAAAATTGCCCAGATAGTTAATAGGACAAGCCTGAATAACCTCTACAAGGCTTGGCTTGAACAAAGCCATTGAACCGTAGGTATGTACTGCCTCAAAACTGGGCAATATACTTACTGCCTCCTTGGGGTGTACCTTATTATAAAAAGGCTTTTCCCAGATACAGGAATCAAAAAACACATCTTTAGGCTTCGGATATTCCAAAAGCACATACTCGTTTGTCATCGGATCACGTTTAAAACAGATAACGCTGATACCTTCAGCTATCTTCTCTATCTGCTCATTCGTTAATTCAATCTTTTCCATAATCTATAATTTTTTTTACTTTTTTACCTTTTTACTTTTTTACCTTTAACGGAAATGAATGGCTATCTTGAGACCAGAAAAGTCTACCAGCCTATGATGCCTGTCGAAGATACAACTTCTCGTTATCGCTTGGGGGTTAAAATCTACCTATACTCATACGCTCATTTCTTTTCTGAGGTTGTTATAAAAATCCTTTGGGCACATGATGTCCCAGAAGTTATCTGCTAGCGCATTGTATCTGTTGCCAAAGAAATCACAGGCACAGTTTACGCTTGTCTGGTTGAAAGCGATTGCCTCTATATCATTTGTGCTGTGAGTCTTAATAAAGGCACTCAGTTTTTCGTATTGTTGTGGATATATGCCTCCACATTCATCAGCGACAACCTTTAAGCATTCAAGGTAAACTGGTATATCCTCGCCCAAGACCTTTGCGAAATCAAAGGTAGATCTGAACACCATCATTTCCTCATAAGTTAAGCGGAAATCTTTCTGTAGGTCCTCGATCTCCTTTCTGGATGAAGCATAAATCCAGCGGCTTACATATTCACCTTTTGCCTGTGCTTCATTCACCCAGTCCCAATCCAGCGGTTTCCCATCAGCTCCTACCGGTACGTAAGATGGAAGGTATTTCTTTTCCAGATACATCCAAAGGTGAGGCATTCCACCCCAAGCGTTGGGAACCTCTATAGCAAGTTTCCAGCACTTCTTTTTCTTCATTTTAACGTATATCTCAAACATGGTCTATTTAAAATCTTTAAAATGCGTCCTTAATATCACACCCGGCTACTGCTTTGTATTCTGCCTTGAGGAAATCAATCTCATCTTTCAGGCGCTTGATGTCTACGGAAGACGAATGACGTTCCATATTCCGCTTCCAGTTGCGGTAGGCATAATAGAACTTATCGCACAACTTTAACTCCTCGTTGGTGTACTTTTGCTTATGCAGGCAGGGCGATCGTTTCACCTCATTCAATCTACCATTCTCTGTGAGAACTATCAGCCCAGCATAATCAGGAAGAAGAGGAAGTACTTTTCCACTAAGGTACCATGGTACACAATAGTAAAAGAGATTCGGGCGGCGACGCTTCTCATCCCCATTCTTCAGCAATTCATGCTTCTGCCGCTTATGGGTAAAATCGTTTTTAAAATCAGCAAGGGAGATTTTACATTCCACCTCATACCAATACCCGCTTCGAGTATTGATGAGCATATCACTCTCCCAATCGAACACGTACAGGTTTTCTACGATATACGTAGGGTTCGATTTCCAGCCGCGCAAATACTGCTGAAGAAGCAGCTCTGATACCTGCTCCTTAGTAAGGAGCGGTGCTTGTTTACTCTTTGTTCCCATCTATCTTTTTCATTTGTCCGTCCTTGAACTCATAACCGATTTCACGCAGTTTAGATTCCAGCATCTTGACTTGAGCCAGGGATGCCAGGCGGATTTCTACACCATCAAAGTTATTAGAAACGAGACAGGGAGCGATAATGTTGGCAAAGCCTTTTGACTGCTCGCTATGCGCGGCATCTACATTATCATCGCCCACTTGAAGCGTATCGCAAACGTCAGCACTCTGCAATGAGAAGTGAAAGGTAACAATCCTGTTCTCACGCCATAGATTACTCTTTACACAGATAAAATCTTTATCCTTCGTGTTGTACTCTCCGTGTGTCAAGAGGTAAATCATACCTTCCTGCAAGTCTTCCGGACGAATAACTATAGTACCAATATTCTTTCCATACTCACAAGGCTTGACACGATACCTACAGTTTTCTGTATCAATATCATATTCCTCTGGGTTGAAATCTCGCCAATTAGGTTCCTCTAATGGGCGATACTCCACCGGTCTTCCCTCCTTAATGGCTTGCAGCACCTGCAGCAAGCCATCAACATCAAACAAATAAGTCTTTTCCATAATTATTCTTCGTTACTTTTTACGCTTCGCAATGAGATAGCTAAAACGTAATTATTGCACCAGGTGTTATATCCGAGAGTATCAAGATAAAGCTTTACTTTATCCCGTTCTTCGTAACTTTCGAGAGTTACAGCAACTTCATGCTCTGACTTATCGCAAGCGCAACAGATGAGCGATTCTATCATTTCGAGCTGGTCTTTATACGTCTCCTTAATGGCGTTAAGGGTTCGTCTTCTTGCCTCTTCTGCTGTTGTCATAATCTATGGCTTTATGATTCTTACTTATGAATACGGACGAGTCTTGGGATGAGCTTCTCGTAGCTTTTATATTGTGGTTCTACGTGGCTGACATCCGGATTCGCATCACGCATAGTGTTTATTTCATTCAGGTAATAAGAACCCATGAAGTAATGAGTGAAACCTATGTAGAGGACAGAGCTTTCGTTATCATAACCAGCAAGAAAACCGAAATTTCCTTGCCGCTTACCAGAAATAATCAGGACATCACGACCGTGATAGAGATGATAAATCTCCTTAACCGTCAACCCGGAAACATCTTCCCACTGGGAATCAGCAGATGTAGGCATATTCTTCTGTCCTGCCCTCTCCTCGATAGGCTCTACTTTCATTTCGATACGCAATCCTAATTCCTCATGCTCTCTTTTGGTTTTTAGACCGCTGAGCTTTGCCTTTCTCCATTTATCAGCCCAAGAAAGGAGCCAGAAGCCTACGAAAAAGCCAGTCATTACTACAATGGTTGCCCACAGACAACAATCATATATCTCCTGCGATATAACATAAGGATTGGTGCAGGCATTCTTTAACTTGCCGAGACCATAAATAAGGATAACGGCAAGGATTGGTATCAATGCCGCCAACAAATTGATACCGATAAGCTGAGCGTAATATTTTAATTTACTTTTCATCATTTTCTTTTTGTTTTGAATTATAAATCTTTTTTATTTCATCAAGATTTCTGACACACAAATCTCGATAAGCACCTTCAAAAGTTTCTGCCTGCTTATACATGCTGCCCTTTACCATGAATTGGCAATCAAGACCGCGTGCCAGGGTTTTAACCGCAGCAATGAAAACTACAAACTCGTGGGGATCATATCTATCTTTCTTGATAGGAGATTGAGCACCGATACGTATCTCGTCCGTAATCTCGTATGTTTTCTTGATTACTTCCGATGCAGTATGAATACTTGTTATCGGCTCTAAAGATACGAAGGTCTTAATCTTGTATTCATCGTGCAACTTGCGTAAAGCTTCGATACGCTTCTCTGTAGAAGGAGCACCAGGCTCCAACTTATCTTTGCCGGTGATAGTGAAACCGATGGTGAGGAGTGCATGATGATTTTGACAACAGATGAGTTTTGGATAGTCTTCAAGAAGGATCTTCCAGCTATCTTCCTTTAACCACGCTACATTCTTAGTCAACAGCGTTACAGGAATGCCATATCCGAGAAGTTTTTTTGCCGCGGAAAATGTATAATTCTGCACATTATCATCAGTATCGAGCGGGTCACATGTAAACGACATAAATACGCCTCCGTCTTCCATCAGACGAAAGATACCAATCCTTCTTATATCAGTGTATATCAAAGAACGAATAGCTACATGGGTGCAATTCTCGATAACTCCGTCTGGTATCGGATCGTGCGCAGTGAGTTTTTTGCGTTCCAAGAAATAATTAATTTGTCTGTCGCGCGACTTGACGATGGGTGCTGCCAGTTCCGGCTTATCACCAAAAACGTGGCTCAATACCCCTCTGCGGTTATAACAATATGTGCAGCCATTAGAGCAACCATGGTATAGATTGATTGCCCACTTAGCATATTCACCAGCCGCACCCTGCGGCTGGTAAATCAATGCTCCCTTTACAGGAGTTTCTTTCGTTTCTGTTTTCATACGCTACTCTTCTTTATCTTTCGGCTTTTCAATCAAGAACCCGATGCTGGCATGAATGTTACCAAGCTTATACCACTTTTGGCTGATAGTCATTACGTAACTGCTGAAGGCTTTATCTTCAATTTCCAATTCAAAATCCTCATCGGTATCAGGCTCGCCGTGTCTTACGTAACCTTTTCCTGGAGTATAGATTAGACGATGATAACCACCATTCTGACAGAGATACAGACCGCTGTTCTCATAATCCGAACTCCACCATTCCGGCTTACTAACGTAGCAAAGCATTACATCGCCATCGTAGATAGGAATATTCGATTTCTTACCATCGTTCTTGCCTACATAGTCCTTGGCATCGACGCTATCTACCTGACGGGCAATAGTCATCAATTCATAGCCGTTTTTTATCATTTCGGCTATCTCGATAAACGTAGCCTGCCATTGCAGGTCAAACTCCTGCTGGAACCACTCGCCATTCTTAAGAAAGATTGCGAGGATATTCTGCTTCCTGTCCCCGTCGTTGGCAGGGACCGTCTTGATGATGCTGTTCAATGCGTGCAGTTTACGGGCTTCCTTCGCCATGCTTACCATGGTGTAGAAATAACCGTCTGGTTTATTATCGACGCACCAATACTGTCCGCAAGCCACCTTGCGAAGGTAGCTATACATGTCCATCGCCTCACGCTCCGAAATATCATGCTGCATACACACAAACTTGTATTGGTCTGGATAAATGCAATCCACCAAATTACTGAATGCCTGCATGTTTTTAATGGTGCTTACATATTCTTCTGTTTTCATACGCTTATTCTTCTTTATCACTATTAATAAGATCCTCATATTCACCAATCGTGATTTCCTTGAAATCAGGATTGCGCTTCTCGGCTCGAATGCGATCATCAAAGAAGGCAAAGTAACGGTCATTGCAGCGGAGAAGCTGAGTGATAGAGAAAGAACTACCTTGAGGAACCCCTACATCCAGATCCTTCAGTTCCAGATCCTTCAGTATATCAAAATGGCAGGTAACAGCTTTGTAGGAGGCAAGTACGGCGGCAACAGCTTTACCCTGCTTGGATCGCTTGTTAGGCGCTACGGCTACATAATAGCCATCCTCCAGCATCTTGCTATCACGTTTCTTCCATACCTTTTTATCCAGCGTTTCGTATCGCTCGGAAGGTATCCAGATAGCGGTTATATTGTACTTTCGCAACAGATGGCGGTTAGGCTGATAACCTTGCCATTTTTCAAACTCGAAGCCTACGGCTTCTTTCACTCTCTTCATATAAGCTTGATACTCTTTTTCTTCAGCATCGAGAATACCCTTAATGTATTCGTAAGCCTTTGTTCCTTGTTTAGCTTCGTATAACATACGCTATTTCTCCTTTTCTTCCTGTTTGGTTTCTTCTTTCTTATCCTCCACATATTTCTTGCCGCAGAAAGGGCAATACTCGGGGAGGATATTTACCTGGTTCCACTTTTCACAGAAAGAACCATCCTTCTTCTGCTTATGGAATAAACCATAAATGTTCACCATCGCAATGCCCGATGGAACACCGATACTTGTATCAAGACAACCACTCTCGTTGGTCTTCGCCTTAACCAATTTCTCAACTCTGCTAATACAATTACATGCCATAATCTTTAATGTTTTTGTTCGTTATCACTATTAATAAGATCCTCACTCTGTTCAAAGTTCTTATTCCAACAGATAATGGTACCTTTTTCGGGTACTCTACACACGAACCCTGGACAGCACCAGCAATCGGTAGAATCTGTTCTGACAGGGCAGTGGCTCTCTTCATCCATTTCTCCATGAGGGCAAGAAATATTCTTGGGGTACTCCGTAGCTACGACTTTTACCTTTTCATAAATAAAACGAAGTCTGCAATGTAAGTCGTCGATCTCCTCATGCAGCCTGCCATTCGTTTTTTCCAAATCGTAATTACGTCTGCAAATCCAATAATAATTGCAACTATCTACCACCCGTTCATACTGCTTGCGGAAGCGATGGTTGGTGTACTTACGGAAGAACTTAGACTTACTACCCGACTCTATAATAAGGTCAAAAATAAAGCCTGCAATCTTCTCCTTTACCTGTTCTATATTTATCTCCATACGCTACTTTTCGTTATCACTATTAATAAGATCCTCATACTCTCCTATCGTGATTTCCTTGAAATCAGGATTCTTCTTCTCTGCTCGAATGCTATCATCGAAGAAAGCAAAGTAACGGTCATTGCAGCGGAGAAGCTGAGTGATAGAAAAAGAACGACCTTTAGAACCCCTTATGCCCAGTTCATCCAAGATATCGAAATGGTTGGCAACAGCCTTGTAGGAGGCAAGTACGGCGGCAATAGCTTTACCCTGCTTGCACCACTTGTTAGGCGCCACGCCAACGTAACGGCCATCATCAAACAACGGGGTACCTACCTCTCGCCATAACTTCTTATCCAGCTTTTCATATTGCGCAGTCGACAACCAGATAGCGGTTATCTGATACTTTCGCAGCAGGCTTCTGTTAGGCTGATAACCTTTCCATTTCTCAAACTCGAAGCCTACGGCTTCTTTCACTCTTTTTATGTAGGCTTGATACTCTTTTTCTTCGGCTTCGAGAATACCCTTGATGTATTCGTAAGCCTTTGTTCCTTGTTTTGCTTCATATAACATGTTTTCTTCGTTTATTAGTTCTTACTCTTAATCTACGACGGAATAGTAGAGGATGGGGGCGAGATGGAGGCGGTGGTGGCGGGGTGTTTGATGGCTTTATAGGCTCGTGCCCACATTCAAATATTCCAGAAACCAACAACAGAAAGAATATCGTAAATACCCAAAAAATGGTTACGATTATCTTTTCCTCCATCGATAACTCTAACGTCATTTCTTTCTTCTCCTATTACGTTTATTCTGCAGATACTGCCCGAAGTTTTTTGGAGTAGGAATCATCAGGATCATAATTTCCATTGGCTCCGGATGTTTATAGACAATCTGAGGGTAATAATCTCTACAATTTATTTCCATACGCTTATCTGTTTAAATGATTATCACAAACCAAATCACATGACGTTTCGCCTTGCGAATCGATGCACCAGCCTTGGCCGTAGGCATCTTCGTTATCAAACCAGAAGCAGGTGCCACAACATTTCTTTTCTTTCTTTACCATACGCTATTTATTTAAACCTGATAACGAACATATTCTTTTTTAACCACGCATCAGGGCACATGCCCTTTTGGGGCTTATCTACCGTTATCTCGTCGATTTCCTTCTCGATATACGGTTGGTTATCTTTCGGATAACCGAGGAGGAAATGAACATGAGTGAAAGGCTCTAATACCTCCTTGCGGTAAGTTCTATCTTCCGGACTGTCCGAAGTGTGCTTGAGTCCTCCGGTAAGGTAGCCTTGCACTAAAAGACCTCTATCGGAAACACTATGATATTTGGCTACGCCAGCTATCACGGCTGACCTATTCGGTATATCCTTTCTTAACAGACGAATCGTCCAGAATACAGAGCATTCCCGATACTCCTCTGTCTTCTCTCCGCTAGCTATTTTCTGGTACCACTCATCAGTAAGATGAATAGTTAATACTTTCTTTTCTGCCATATAGTTTACTTTTTAATTAGTTCATACACTTTCTCTAGCACATCTGTTGGTAGCGTGCCAAGACGGCAATTTCTTATATAGCTGATGATGACATCACGCTTATGTTCCTCCTCTATCTCGGCAATCATCTGTTCTGTAGCTCTCAAAATAGAGCTGACATAAATTCCGCAGTCTCCAGCTTCAAAGCCATCCTTCTTGCGATACTTGCGGCCTTCAACTATGATGAAGTTCTTAGTCAGTCTCTCTACCTTGCAGACAGTTCTATCTTGAAATCTGCGGTATAGGATAACCTTGTCTCCTACCTTAATATCTTCTAGATTTTCCATACTCAAAACGCTTTACTTAATTCCTTAGACGATTTCTTCTTCTCAGCAACTCTACCTCGAATTTCTCTGAGAGTAGGCTTGAAGTCCGTCTTATGGCAACCACACTGACCGACACGAAACCAATAGTCAATCTTTCTTAGGTTGACAGGCTTGGCGTTTGCGAAACTATACTTCTTCATTCTCCCACCTCCTCCCAATCTGTTGCGAAAACGTCTTCCGTTGAGAAAAATTCCTCAAAAGTGTTATACCAGATTTTTTGTTTCTCGCTTTCATCAATTAAATACAAAAGTGATTTCTTCGCAACAAAGTAGATATACAAACCTTTGTCCCACTCACTGCGTCTCACTTTCTTCCCCTCCTTCATTCTTCTCAGAGCCTCCGAGAAGTCAAATGTTTCCTTGCTCATACGCTACTTGTATTTATATCTGTATCTTACATCTTGAAGAATGTAATACACATCATTAAACATATTACCTAACATACGTGATACACTACTATAACGGCTGTACAAGTCTTCTGTTCCTATAGAAGTCTTCGTAGTTATCTGCGCAGCTATCATTCTAAGCTCAGTATCATTGCTTACCATTACACTCTCAACTTCTTCTTAAATGTTGCAAGAATATATATTGAGCCACAACAAGGTGTCGTAGAAGCCGTTAAAAGTGCAGCAGGTGGCATGATGTTCCATTGCACTAACTCCCAACCTTCATAGCCTTCTTGGTTGAATCTATTAGATAAAACCTGAGCTATCTCGTCAGCTTTCTTGATAACTATAGAAGTTACCATATACTCATATTCATACTTTTTCATATCTATTCTTCTTTAAGTTCAACTTTCTTCTTTCCCTTCTAGTGAGAGGGATAGAAGTCTCGATTAAACCATCATTGAAGTGTTCGCTTGGATATAAGATGATGTTTTTTGGAGGCTCGTTGATTTCCATTTCTGTCTTTTTGTCAAGAGTACCAATCTTCTCTTTGAGAGCTTTGTCTTGAATGTCACTAACTAGCAATTCAACGGCTTTTTCGTATAGTGTATTCATTTCTCACCTCCTTTTCTGTCGTATTTCGAGCCACATACCACACAATCATTGCTTAACGCATAGAGTTTGAAGATAAATGCGTTCTCTCCAATGTAAGAAGCCACAAATTCGCCATCGATATATCCTACTTCATACATCGGAAAACTTTTTTCTGCTAGAAGGTCTCCCTCGTAGATTTCCTTGCCATCCTCATCTTTCAGCCCTGTGTACTGACAGACGGTGGAAGGGTCAACTCTGTGCACTATTGGTACATCAGAAAACTCGTCACTTGGGTAACTTATGCCAACATAACTTGTGCTATGTACCAAGTCGCCTTTTACCCATTCTCCGTTGTCAAGGCGTTTAGCCTTGAACTTTATGTCTTCTAATTTCATAAGCTATAATTCTTCTTTTTCCATTTCAACACGCACCAGGAAATTGTCAGCAAAGTTTTCAAAATCAAACTTGCCATCTATTGTTCCATGAAAGCGATACTTAGTGAAGCACTTCTTGCACTCACAGACCATCATGTAGCCGTAAGGAGTATCACACCATCCGATAATATTTCTAGCATGGCAACTACAGCTTTTATTATCACACTCCTCTTTAGGACAATTAAGTCCCTCACTATACTCTATAGACTCCCAATTACTAATCTTCATCGGGAGCATTTCTTCCATTAAGCTTTTATCTACCATAACTATTCCCCTTTAAGTTCTACTGGGTCATCATTCCAAGATAACTCTCTTCCGATGAGCTTCTTGATGGAGCCTTGGGGAAGTTCTATGTAACTACCCTCATCATGACATGGAAGAAATTCAATAACACCTCTATTAGGTTTATCCATGTAGATAAACTCTCTACCGTTTTTATCAACTGCTATCCACGCCATATTTACTCCTCAAACTTTTCGATTCTACGCCAATGTGTGATAGGGATATTACCCTTATGAATAACAAAACCATTTACGTCAAGAGTTTTATTAAGATTGACACTTATCACGTCTGTACCCTTTTTCTCTAATCTAAACGACTTCCATACATCATTTGGGTGTCTTTTATTACAAACAAACACTTTCTCATCATAAAGAGGCAATCTATCCTCAACAGAAATCCAATCAGACTTGGAGAGTTCTTTGATGGCTTCTCTACAGATGTTTCCTAACTTGACAAACTCCTCAAATGACTTTGGTTGCCAATTAGGGTTATAACATTGGTCGCAGTATTTTAGTATTTGCTCTATCAGCTCTTTTACTTTCTTCTTATTCATAGTTACTCATTTAAATCATTAATTATTTGATAGACTAGATACATAACGAAATAATGAACAACTAAAGCACCATATATAATTACAATGAAATATTCTAATTCCATGAATTGATTACTATCATTTTTTAAAATGAAAATACTCAGCTATCTGCTCCATCAATATGATAAGAGATATTGTGAATATCGTAAGGAGCATAAGTTGTAAATCTGAACATTGTTCGAGTACCATAACTATTCCTCCACTTTCATACCAAATGGAGTGCCGTCTGCAAAGGTGTTGTCTTGATAGCTGTTTTTTGAAGCCAGCGAGATGGAGCTATCATAGGGATCTGCCAGGCCCACGTAATTGTCATCGACATAAACGATATTAAAAAGACCTTCTTTGCACTCTATCCACCCAAACGGCTGATGTTTTTGCATCTCAGCCCAGCACTCTTTTTTGTCCTTAAAAGAACGATACTTAACTTCCGGCTTAATGCGGTAGCATTCGGGGCACGTTATGAGCGTACAAAGATCTATTCCTTCCCCGTCAAGATCCATATCCACCCAAACGGCTCCTTCATAAATTTGAATAGTCTTGCCTTCAGCTATTGCCTGAAACAAAGGATTCAACTTCTGGATTGTTTCTTTGTTTATTTTCATCATATTCTCTTCTTTTTATCCTCTCCCTGCTGACCAGCGATAGAATCGCTAGGGACGGAGGCGAGAGGTGGGTTATTACTTCTTGACTTGACAGGGGCAGGAGGCTGAGTGAATGCAGCAGGTGTAGCCTCTGTCGATTTTAAAGATGATATACTCGTGACCTTTTGACGTTACGGTGATGCTACTACCTTTTATGCGGTTATCATCTCTTTTAGCATCGGTGATGATCGAGTGAATAAACAGATAGAGTATAACCAGCATAAATGCCGTAAATATCACATCTGAGGTTGTTGCTTTCACCTCATAAAAAAGTTTCTTTAACTTTGTCTTATCCATATCGTTTTGTTTATGTTTAATCTTCTAATAGAGACTGAGGAAACTTCAGTTCCTCGCAACCGCAAAGACGGAGGAAATGTTGCAGGCTGTGAATACTGATTGACTGCATGACTCCTACTGGTCTGCAAATATAACGTCCAGGAATCTTTGCCAAAGGATTCATAGCTGCAATTTGCGCTATCGTAGCCTTTCCTTGTGATTCACTGAGACAGGTAAAATAAGATACACCTTCACGACAAAGGCGCTGAAATTCTTCTTCGTTCTCATAATACAATTCGTAAACCACGATACGATATTCACAGCTAAAACGCTTGGCAGTAAACTTATACTGACAGGAGAATGAAGGATTTCCATCCAACGGCTTCATATCATCGCTAGGCGCAAACACCTGCGGATTTTCCTTTAACCATTCCTCTGTTATCGGCACGAGATAAAGGTCATCGTATATTCTATAAACCTTGCGGTTAGTCTGCACAAAGACGATAGAGCAACCATCTTTATCCTGCTTGTCGATGTATGCCAACTGATTCCCCTGCGATGGGTCGTTGAGAGACACGGGAGCATAGACGTAATCGCCCAACTGAAAATCATGCGGGCCATACTTGACTGGTTCAGTACCGCTTATCTTTATTTTATTTGCCATTGTCTTTATCTTTTTTATTTACCATACTTCCGTTTCAATCTCTCAAGACTATTCTCTACAGTTTTCCTTATCAAGTCTTCGGGGAAATCCTCGATATTCAAGTCACCGACTGATATATAGCAATGGAGTAATTGCTGATAAAAATATCTGATTTCATCTCGTGCAAAAGATTCGTAAGGAACAAAATCTATCGCTTCAATAGAAGTTACTTCATCCTTATTATTAATGGCACACTTCGCAATCATTATACCTCCAGGAAACAGTACAAAAACATAATTTCCTATTGTTGCCATCTTGACTGGAAACGCAGGAACCTGAGCCAACTCTTGCGCTATCTGCGATTCCGTGAGTCGCTTATAACCATATATCGACGGAATATAAGCACTCACAAAATTAGGATGAATACGCAACTTGAAACGATTAAACATCCAACCTCCGTTTTTCACCTTAACCAACATATCGGAATCTACACTGCCATCCCGATAATGATATACTACGGCATAAAGACTACCCGCCTCATTACGGGTAACGAACTCCACATCTGTTTCTGTTTGATCCACGTCCCTAGGTTCACCCATGCGCATGATGGCATTATTGAACTTTAGATAGGCAGACCTATCGGTGTATTCATCACCATAAAAGGTAGAGACTACTGCAATAGGTTCATCGCTATCATTCTTTGGGAACAGCTTTTCAAAACTGATTACTCCTTGGTCCATACGCTACACCTCCTACTTGTTGTAATCTACCACGATGTTGTACTTGGCGAGGACGGGTACCAAACCTGTCATTACGCCCTTGCCCAGGAGAGGAACGGCATCCAATACGCTATATGGGATAACCTTCTTCTTTGGTAGCTGCTCACGGGTGGCTTCCTCTTCGAGGAGCTTCTTGTAGGTTTCCAACTCCTTGTCGGCATCATCACGTTCATCCAGGGCTTTCTTGTATTTGGCATTCAGCTCATCGTATTGCTTCTGAGCCTCCTTAGCCTCCTGCTTCTGCTTGGCGATATAATCACTGGCCTTGAGCATGGTGGCATTGGCTTCGTCGGCTTTCTTCTGCAGGGCTGCCATTTCTTCCTGATGCTGGACTTTCTGATCCTCTAACTGCTTTTGCAGGTCAGAGAGCTTCTGGCGAAGGGCATCGGTATCGGTGGCGGTATGGATGAAATCGAACAGGCGCTCTATGTTCTGCTTTAACTGGGTGCAGGTTTCGGAAGTGGTACCGATAAGGGTTACGGCTTCCTCAGCGGTGAGGGTACAGCCTGGAGCGACTTCCTTTTTGCCAGCGATGGAATCGCTGGGAATGGGAGCTAGAGGGGGACGTGACGAAGCAGAGGCTTGCTGCTGGGCGGCTTCCCTCTTGGCGGCGGCTTCCTCGGCGGCTTTCTTTTCTTCTGCCTTCTTTTCCTCGGCTTGCTGTTCCTGCACAAATTCGATGGCGGAAGGCATATCTCCCAACTTATCGTAGTAATTATCTTCCTGAGCATCGAGCGCAAGGCGACCTTCATATACTTCCCATAGGCCGTTGTCGATGAGATAGTAGATAGCAGAGAGAACGATACGCTCTCCGTATTCTTCAATATAGGCATTGAGCGGTTTTACCCAGGCTTTTTCTACTACGTCCTTGAGCCATTCCTTATAGACGATGCCCATCAGCTTCTCTTTATCTCCTTCCACAGCATAGCAAGAGGCGATGCGGGGAATGATGTAGAGAGGTTCTGTCTTCTGCAGGAAGTTCTCGAAATTGATTCCGAGAGCCTGACGGACCATATTGCTTACGCTCTTGAACTTGTATTTCTTCAGTAATGAGCGAAGAATATTCTGTTGTTTCGTGTTCATGTTTGTTGTAATTGTTTGTTGTTTATTATTGATTACCGCAGTTACCATTCTACTGCCCGTCTGATGTTTTGGGAGAATCGTCCTCGCCCTCGATGATTTCAAGGCCATGCTTTCGGGCGGTTGCCTCGCTGCGCTCCGAGCGGTCGGTTTCACTATCGTAGGCTATCCACCAGGTATGACCGGGAACGGCGAAGTAGTTGCGCTTATGAATCATCAAAAACTTGAATGATGCGGCAGAAGATGTGATCGGCCGTTGTGGCAGACGTAATTTGGTTTTGCGTTCTAAGCCATACTCTTCACGCAAACGCTCTTTTCTGATAAGCTCCTTGCGAACCTCTGCCCTACGGCGAATGACAGCTTTGAATCGACGGGGATTTTTCTTCTTGAGTTCCCTCATAGGACTGAAGCCGGATTCAAGTAATCGGCGGCGGCCTTCCTGACAGACTTCGCTTACCGGTTTACCGCGAAGGGAATCATAATAGCCGTTCTCCTCACAGATTTTCTTTACATCCCTCGTTAATTGGCGACGGATAGCTTTCATATCTTTCTTCAATCCAAGCTTTCCTTTGAAACGACGGACGGTTGAATGAGATATGCCGAACCATTCCATCATTCTGCGGTTGGAGTTCTTCGGGAAGAGTTTTTTAAACTTCTCCTTCAATTCGCCTTCGAGTACATAGGTTTTCTGACCATTGCTCTCTGGCGTTACCTTCATTGGTAGCTGATACTTCGCTTTGCCGGTTGGTTTGAGTGGGGTTTTCGTATTTCCGAAACTCATGCTTCAGCCTCCTCCGGTTCTGGGTCTTCCGGCCAGCTGTCCTCCTGATAACCAGCCTCATGTTCCTCAGCTGAACGCTCGCGGAGATTGGCATAATATACAGGCTGATCACCTGCGGCTACTCGCTCCTTATTGTACTCAGCATAGGCAAAGGCTAGCTTATCCATAAACTCCTCCTCGGCACGGCGTTTAGCTATCTTGTAGTCGAGGTTGGCTTTCTGATATTGGGCGTGAGCTTCGGCACGATCGGCTTTTTGCTGAACGAAGAAAGTTTTCTTTTCCAAGGTTTGCTTGTCAAGAAATTCTTTCAGGCTGGACTTCTGACGTTCCGTGAACTCAACTTCCTTATCCAGGAGTTCCTTCTTACATTTCGCAAAAGCCTCACCGCCATCGGTCTTGATTTTCCAAGCAACTACGTGCTTTTCGTCTCTCTCCTTACGCAAAGGCGCCAAGACTTCCTTCTGAAATTCTTCTAACGTTCTCATTTCTTTATTAATCTTTAATGTATTAAAACTTTTTTTAGTCGAAGAGGGAAGGATTCTGCTTCTTCTCTCTTTTTTCTCTTACTTTCTTCTCTAACTCCTCACCCCTCTTCTTTACATCGGCAGCCTCGGTGAGGATTGCCTTCAGCTCTTTGCGAGATACTGAAGGGTTGGCTTCGACGATAGCGATAAATAAAACTCTGCCCAGCTTTTTATAGAGCGGAATAAATTCCTTATCTACTAGATCGGCTGGGGCACCAGCAGGAATACTAACCTGACTCAGGTCTTTTCCTTCTTGATTGACAATGAGGAAAATTCTTTTCTTACCATCAGCGCCAGTGACTTGTACGCCTCCGGTATATTTGGCTACACTCAGTTGACTGCACAGCCAGTTTTCCTTTGTGAATAATATTGTTTTCATTGGACGATTATTCTATAATGGGATAGAGTTGATACTATGGCGAAGCTCTACCAGTTCCATTCTCGATAGCCACAAATCCTTGTCGCCTATATAGACGTGATAGCGGTCGCCTTCCTTTAATATCTTGATATTCATATTTTATTTTTCTTCTTTCAAATCATTCTTGATTTCATCCCACATCGCCATTTCCACCTTCTTTCCATCGAAGTGGCCAACAGCAACAAGCTCGCCACCTTCCTGGGTGGCATCAGCAGAAGAGATAGCACTGCTGCGGATAATCATTATATCAAACTCATGGATAGCATCGAGGATGCTCTTCATATCGATGTGCTGCATATTCTCTCTAGCATTCAGACGGATGCGCTGAATATCAGCATCGGTCAGCTTACTGGATGTTTTCTCCTGCGCCACCCTCACAGCCTGCGTCTCAATAGTGATACGCTGCTGCTCATATGCATCAGAGAGCAGTTCTGAGTTTTTGAACTGGGCGGTGATATTCAGGAACTTATTGAACATTTCACTTCCACTCGCCATCAAGGCGGTAGCTAAACTCTGCTCAATCAGAAGGGTCTTGCCCTTTACATGCCAGTAAATCAATCCAGCCTTCTCCCACTTCTTAATCGTGGCAATTACGTTGGTCAGACTAGCCAGTTGTTTGAGAGCTTTCTTTGCTCTATGTCTTTTAAACTGATTACACATAATCTATATATTGTTTAAAGATGAATATTCCAGTGAAAAAAGCGCCCTATGCTCACGCACCGGGGAGGATTACCTTATTAATGCGTGATGAACCTTGTGCCATCTACTTCGAGCACCAGAATGTCGTTGACAACACGGATTTCTCCGCTGTTTACGAACTGCACTTTTCTCTGATGCCTCAGAACGTCTACCTTCAGACAAACGCATTCACCTTCATCTACATGCCCGGTCTTGGTGAGGAATTTGATATAAAACGATTTACGCTTTACGTTCCTCGCTGTCTGCGGATGCACATAGCCAGTTACCTGCTGTCCGCTGCGTGGGTCTATCCACTGCCATTTTTCGCAGAACTGACGGAGGTTCTGATAAGACTGATGATATTTTGCCATAAGATATTTTATTTATCGGTTTATAAATGCCTACATCATTCCACCGAAATCGTGATAGTCATGATGACTTTCCTGCTCCTTGTCTTCCGGATAAGGCGGCAAGTTCGCATGCAGGAATCGGTCGAGGATAATGCTCTTTACTTCCCGCTTACTCTTGGCTACCCGCTGCCGGTGTCGCAATATATCAGGCAAACAGATATTCCGCAGCGGGTTCGACCAGTCGGAGGCATTGCTGTAAGCCGAATAGTCGGGATAGAGTACCATCGTATAATGCGACAGCTTGCCGTTTTGGGCATCGAGCATCGGTCCCGCCAGAGTGAAAGCCTTCTCCTCGTTGTAGAGAACCAGGTGCGAGGTCTGAGTGCTTACATCCTTGTGGCTGGTATATAAGATGCGGTCTTTGTACTCCTGCAGGTGAACGTCTATCCAATCTTCCACATTCTTGTCGGTGGAGAGTACTAAATGAGTAATCCATTTCCGCTCGAAACAGGTGCGTAGATACTGGACCATGTATCCAGTGGCAGATGTTCTGCTTACGGTCATCGCCAGCACCATCACGCAGAAATGCTTCTTCGCTGGGCGGTTGGGAGTCGTATCAGCCAAGTATCCGATGGCGTGGAAGAATTTATCCAGCAGCACATCACCATGTGTATAGAAGCTCAATGCTCGCCGTGGAGCCTGCATCACTGCCTTGGGCAGTTTTTTATCTACACAGCAGGGAGGAATAAAGAGCAAAGTATCATCCATAATCTTGTCAGTATTTTCTGAGAATATATTATTCGTCCAAAATCATCGGCATGAGCAGGGTCAATGCTCGTGGTGATGAATCGTTGGCGGTGATAACTCCTGCACGGCTTGGGTCGCCCAGGTGCAGGATAACGGTATCATCTGGGATAGGTGCCAGGACATCGAGCAGACTGCTCGCCTTGAAACCGATGCGATGACCTTCCGGACAAGTGCCGTCGGTGATGAGCACCTGGTCGTTGGCCGACATATTAAAGTCTAAGTCCTGAGCGGAAATATCGAGGAACATGCCATCCTTCTTTAGGACGATCAGGTTACTGCTCTCACTGGAGAAGAGTGCCACACGCTTCACCACACTTGCCAGTTCTCGCTTATCTACTGTAACCTTATAAGGGTTGTTGCGAGGAATCACGGAGTTGTAGTTAGGGTACTGACCCTCTGCCTTCTTGCAGACGAAGGTAATATCATCTCCTGATGTGAAGCGTACCACCTTCTCATTTGCCTCAATATCAATATCCTCGCAGTCGTCGAAAACGGAAAGGGTCTTGAAGAAGGAGCTATATACGAGAATCTTTCCCGGTGTTCCACTACGGAAGAAGTTGCTGCCCCCCGTTTCGGGGTTGTTGGTATGAATCAACTTGATAAGGACGTGGCCGTTGGAGGCTGCAAAGATAACCTCACTTCTATCCTCGGCTACATCGATGCAGAGGCATCTCATCACTGGGCGAAGCTCGGAATCGGATACAAACTTGCCGGCATGAGAAAGCACATTGCTGAAGGTTGCCATCGGCAGAGAGATGTGAAGACTGGCATTATCGGGCTGCGCTGCACGAGGGAATGCCTCTGCGCTGAAATATACCAGGCTCACGGTGCCTCTCTTCACATTTTCGCCGTTCTGGGTGCAGTACTCGATGCTCATTGAGCGATTCTTATCCTCAGAGAGGTCCATGGTGACTACGCAGTCAGAAGGGAGGGTGGAGAGGAGAGATAAAAGGGATGTGATAGGCAGAACGACATCTTCCTTAAAGCTGCCTTCTACGATGCTGAAAGGTGCAGGAATGATGAGCTCCGAATCTGTTGTTGCTGATACGAAGAAGAACTTGCCGTCTTCCTTGCGCTGGGTTAAGAGCACGTTGCTCAAGATGGCGATAGCGGTCTTGCTGTCGATACACTTCGCAGCTTTCTGTAAAGCCTGACGAAGCAAGAGGGATGATTGCGCTTGTATTTTCATTTTGCTTTTTATTTTTATAGAAATTCAATTTCCTTGTTTACGAACTTACTATATGTTTTGAAGAACTGCGTCACTTGCTCGCAGGCTCCGCTACCGGTGTAGGTGCATCTGCCCGTGCAGTTGGTTCGGGTGCCGTCCGGATTCTCGCAATACTCACCGGGGCCTGTACCGCCTCGATGCTGCGGGCAAAGATACACGAAGGTATCTACCCAGGCTTGCCGATTGGCTACCCTTATGCCTTTCTTCTTTGTTTCTTCTTTCTTTGCCATTTTTGGTTTCTGACTTTAAGATGACTAGCGATGGAATCGCTGGGAACGGAGGTTAGAACGGCAGATCGCTCTTATCTATTTCGCCTACCGTAGCTGCTGCATTATTGCTATCACTACCGTTAGGTATAGCTTGCCTTCTACCTTGCTTGCGGGAGGTGAAAGCCTTCCAGCGTTCCTCCTCTTCAGTAGTGAGCGTAACGATGTTACCATCGTCATCACGATAAGGTAATGGGTCGGGACCTTCCACATACTCTTTCGCTATCAGCTTCAACTCGTCATAGCTTTCTGGAATGTGATCCTTACCGCTGCGGAAGAAGAAATAGACGTGTTTGCTCGTCTTCACCCTGCGGATGAGTTTCGGCTCCACACTGTCATCATTCTCCCACTCTCTGCCTACGAAGTATTCCTCCGTTACCCAGGCTCGAAGCTTGAAGCAGCCGTGGCGCTTATTGTCCTCCCCTACCAGGAGGTTATCAGGATTGCAGATGATATTCATATTCTTGCAATACTTCTTGATTTTCTTCTTGAAGGTGGCTCGACTATATTCCTTACTCTTGCCCTCACTGGCATCAGCCCAATCTCGCATGAACTCATTAAACATTTCGTCTGCACAGATAGGCGCTGAATATACCTCGTTACGGCTGAAGAACCACTCGAAGTAGTTCACAGTGTTCTCGGTCAGCTCTCTTACCATCAATCTTCGCTGAACGTTCTTCTGAGGAGCAATCACAAAGGTATGATAGCGCATGATGAACTGAACGGCTAGGGCACAGATATATATCGCCTGGTTGCGGTCTCGCTCATTCAACTCTTCGGGGTCTGTTACGAGATTTTTCATCACTTCCTTTGGTGAACGCGCCACCTTATGCTGCATCGGGTTTTCTCGGCAAAATCTATCGGATAATGATACCAGGGGAAAACGTCCGATAGTACTCTCATCGTCATCACTCAACTGCGAGTTACTGGTAATCACGTTTAATGGTGAGTCTTCCAGCTTGAAGACGATAGGGTCGCCGAACTTTCGTTCTACCTTGGCTCCCGCCGTTACCTTGTTATAAAAGTACTTCATCGGGAAACCCGAAGGCTTATCTTCCCAATGCACTACTCTAAACTTGCCGGGATATATCAACAGGTCGGACAGACAGAACTTTGCATCGGCTATCGTAACGAAGTCCTTCATATCGACACGAAGTATATTCACTGCTGAACCTACCACGAGATTCACCATGAGTGATTTACCAGAACCGCCACTTGCCTGCTTCTCGTCCTCCACCTCATCTTCGAGGAGATAAGGGCAGATACTCTGCATGTTGGCCCATGAGCGGTAACAAATCCTTCCCAAACAGGAAATCATGTTGGCAAAATGAGAGTTGATGTCGGCGATGGCTTCGGCAGGCATCGGTTCTTTGTTGCGAATACTATCCTGCTCCAGTCGCCACTGCATATTGCAGCAGCCGCGTATCACTCTCAGTATAGGCCAAAGTTCTTTCTCCTGCTTGCCTTGCCAATCAACCTGCCAGCGGAAGGTCTGCGCCCAGTCTTTAAGCTCGGCTTTCTTCTGGTCGATTTCGGCTCTTGTGAAGACAGGTGAACCGTCCTCGTTAACCTGCGCTTCCTCTTGGGCGATGGCTGCTACCTTGTCTTTATATTCCTGGCTCTCGCTGATAACGAAAGGAGGATTGAACACCCTCATCGTGAAATCATACGGTTTCTTTGCCAGGGATGGGATGAAGAAATTCAACCTCTCATAGCTGACTGGTGTGATGGCTTCGGGCGTAATCTTCAACGCTACATTGCGGAAGAAGAAATATTCCGTATGGGCATCGAAACTCTCGGTGAAATCTATCACCATGCCCTGTAAGCCTCCAGCCGATTTCTCGCTGAAATTCTTGTCTATCAGGTTGGCGCAGTCTGACATCATCTTGCGCTCCTGATCATTGTGCCGCCAACTCTGTTCGGTAAACTGCAAAAGTTGGGTTTTTGTTGCCTGGATGATACTCTTCTGGTCGATGTACTCAACAAAACATCTATCCAGGTGGATATACTGACCTACAAGGTCGGTACTCTCCGGGTCTATCATTCTGTAATATCCGTGACAGGTCATAAAGAGCCACACCTTTGTAGGCGATACCTTGCAGGTAGGCGGTTTAGGTTTGCCGCTTCTCGGATCACGGGGATATTCTATCTCGAATGGGTCCGTATTATTGGCACCTCGCAGCCTTGAGTATAGCGGCAACCTTATATCGTGGTCGAACTTGAAGTTGTCGGCATCATCCATGTGGTAGCACATCAGATAATCTCTCACACTTCGAGGTGAGCAACCGTACAACCAGTTCCACCTCTGATTATATCGACTTCTAAAGCCATCAGGCAATGTGGCATAGCACATATCACAATACTTGGTTGCAATAGCACCACAATCCCTCTGGCTGGCGATGTCGTTAGGGTAAAGCATGATGACCCTCTCGGCAAATCGCTTCATCTTCTGATACTGCACGGCATTGAAATCTAACTTTTCCTGCCTCCACTGCCCACGCTCGATATACCAGAAATTTCTTCTGCCAAGCGAGAAGGCTACGTGGTACCAGCAGTATTTCTGAAAATGACCATCCTGCGCCTTATCCTGACGCAGTGAACGCATGGCGTAATAGATGCTCAATGCGTCTTCGGGTGTCCGGCAGAAAACGATGTTCTGAGCTTTGATGTCGCCTACTTCTATAGGTTCCTCCTCAATATGAAAAGTGCCTTTCGGTTCACCATCCTTGGTTTCGTTCTCTACCCATATTTCTTTCATCTCCGTATAGGCCTCTCCCGGTTGCAACTTTTCTATGGCCGAGTGAACGGCAGTAGAGTTGTTACTCCGATGGTCCATCGCATAGGTGAAAACCTTGTCACCCATCAGCCACTTGCTCACCTTCCTTACGCTGTGATCCTCACAGGTAGAGAAGACTATCGGGTCTTGCTGCATGGCTGGACGGAAGAAGCATCCGCAACTGCCTTGCGGCGCTATCACGTCGGTAGCGAAGCAAACGAACAGCGGGTTCCAGGGTGTTCCATAAATCACTTCACTTACCAGTTGTCCGTTTCTCACCACGTTAGGCAGCATTACCTGGTCCACGGCATAGATGCGGAAATCTTCGTTCAGCATCTTTGTGTTGAAGTCCTTGCCGAAGCCGTACTGCGGAATGCCTTTTACTGATGTGACTTCGCACCCCAGGGCTGCAAGCTCCTGGGGATTGAAATCTGTTTTTGGCATAAAAGAGAAAGTCTCTATCGTTTGTTGCGCGATTGTCCGATAGTCCATCTTGGCAAAGAGCATAGGCCATTTGGCTCTCGTCTTCTCGTTATCGCCATATACCCTTACGATGAGGTCATGGCATAGGCGCAAGAGACTGGCTCCGTGCATCGGCAGCTTGCGCATGGCGGCATAGAGTTCTAAGGCTCCGTAGCCATACTTGCCGGTCTTGGTACACATCCAGCGCAGGGCACCATGCTCTGCCTGGGTATTGTTTTCCACCCCTACGCCGTTATACATACCGCCACGCTCATTATGATAGATAATGAGGTGTGGTGTCTGCTTTACCTTGCCCTGCTCGCCATCGTCTGCCTCTTCCTTCTGACAGAACGGACAGAAACAGGCAGTCTGTCCCTCGATACGCTGCTCATCGGCAGGTTTTACGAGGAAAGCCATGTCAAGATTGGCAAGCTGGTTCAATATGGGATGGAATAACATATCTTTATATCAAGAGTATTTATATAGTAAAAGAGAAAGGGAAGGCAAAACTTCAAGTGTTTACACCTTGCCGGGTTATATTCTAGAGCGAGCGGAGCATTTGAAAATCTGTGGTACTCGCCTGCTGAATATTTCCGACGCCAAGACGCAGAGGTGAAACGGTCCCCGCGTCTTTCCAACACCGGCAATGATGCAGTGAATCGTAGTCATGGAGCATTACAGCTTTCACTACCCTTTCATAAGAGCGTTTCCAGAATGCCTCCCCTATTCTCTTTTTATCAATGTTTCAAAGAAAGAAGAACTTTCGGGGTAACGCCGCCAAATTTTGAGACTGCATCATTACCGCATCGATAAGTATTTTCCAGGCTTTTTAATCAGACTTTTCACTTATCGTTCCGAGGTTACGGTGGAGGGTATCAACTTATCAGTGAAGCTTTGCAGCGTTCACTCATTACCCGTCCAGTTCTTCCTACCATTTAACCGATGGCTCGGTTGTCTAACAAAATAAAAATCGGAAACGAAGTGTATATCGTACCGAAGTTTGCATGATGTCATGCAGAATATCTTTTATTTCTTCATATCTTTTCTTTTTATAAATTCAGAAATGTTTCCAGGCGATAATGCCTTATCTTACAGTTACAGATGGTTTCCATACGATGTACTATCATCTGCGAGAGACTTTCCATCGTGAGGAAATCGGTATCTAGACCGATAATCTGCACCTCCTGCCTCCAGTATATCTTGCCGTTCTTGCGTCGGCAGCTATGCGACGGCGTGATAATCATATCTTCCACGCAGCCCGTCATCATCCTGCAAAGATACTCACAGGTATCTTTCAGCAGGGCAAAAGGCGCATAAAAGAGGAGGGTCGGTATATCATCCCTCAGTCCGCTCATCGTCTCGGTATAGGCGAAACGATGCAGCATTCTGTATCGGGATAGGTTCCTGTGCCTTTGCTGTATGCCCGTCCGGTTAGGGATATAAGGCAAATCGAATAGCCTAGGCATAGGCTTCTCTTATCTTCTTCATCATCTGCCAAGTACTATAGATACTTCGCTTGCAGTCAAAGATAGGATCATGGGCAGCACCCTCATCGGCAATATCCTGATAGTCTTGAGTCTGCTTATATGCCCAGTCAACACTAAAAGGAACTTTCTCATGGCCAAGCGCATTGTTTAACAGCCATAGCAAACGAGCGCCTTCCAGATAGTATGTGCGATGGTCCCTAAACTGGGTATGCTTAATAGTAAACTTGATGCCCAACTTGTAGCAAGCATATCTCAGAATAGCGATGTCGAAATCGGTGCCCTGTGCCCAAAGACACAATTCTGTATCTCCAAGCGCTTCCTGCACATCATCCTTTATCCAGCCGAGCAAATCGGCAATGACTATATCAATAGGGAGACAAGGATTGTCCCCATCATCATAATCAAGCAAAGCCTGTTTTGCTTTTTCACTCTGATGCGACCACCATTCAGCCGTACTTTGGTCGAAAGTGAAACCCTCTACAAAGCAGCTTCGCAAATCGACGTGAGCCGAAAAGGTTGGGTACCTCAGCAATCCGTCTCCTCTCCCGAAGAACGGACTTTCTTCGTCATACCGCTTCCACGCTACCGCGCCAACACTCATGATGGCTGCGGTAGGTGCAAGTGAGGTCGTTTCAAAATCAATAGTTATGTCAATCATTTATTGTTCGCCATTTCGAGTTTCTCATTTCTCTTTTGAAGAAATTCTTCCAGCAAGGCTTTGATGCCTACCTTCTCCCAAGTCTTCCAGTCATCAGACGAGAAACGCTTGATGATGGTAGTACGGCTCATGCCACGTTCTTCCATGAAGGAGTATAGCTTCATACACAAGCCGTTTGCTGCCTGCTTCAAACAGGAATAGAATACACCCGGCTTATCACTCTGGGCAAGAGTATAGAGATAACCCTTATCGCCTATCTCGTTACCCAAGGCATCACGCTCTACGTACTCAAGTAATACCTTACATATACCAGGCATACCTAAGTACTGACTTTTGCAGTTATTGATACCCTGGATTTCCCAAGTATCGAAACCTTTTTGGAAGAAACGAAGGTAAAAGGTAGAATCAGTAAAGCCTTTGGCCGATAAAAACTCAGCCAAGTTCTTCTTCTCTTCAGCATTTAGGTCATTAACGTCTAACGAATTACCATGCTGCGTAATTTTTTCTATAATTTCCTTTGTCATTTCGATTAAATTTCTTAAATTTGTTGCAAATTTAAATATTAAAATTGAAATAAACAAACGTTACGTATATTTTTCTCCTAAAATTAGGGGAATTTAACATAGGTTAGGTATAATATTTGGTGTAGAGTGTGTTTTTAACGTATTCACCTTTTTAATTTTTAGAGATATGAGATATTATTTCAATTACAGCTTCCTCGAAAAATGGATACAAGCAAATAGTGATATTACAGATAGGCAGATACTTCATGCGATAGGTACAACAAGCAACAGGAGACTTGACTACTGGGAAAGGATGGAAGCACCTATCCCTACCATCCAACTCTTGAGATTCTGTAATGCGTTCCAAGTACCCATTTCCGCTTTTATCGTGGATGCGGATGCCAACTACGATAAAGGCATAGAAGAAATTGATTATGTGCAACCGAGCGTTGATGACCAGTTTGAGCCTGCTGGTGGGTATATTTCGCAAAACGAAAAGCGTCCTATTGGCGGTCGTGCCCTGCGTGATCCTCTTGATGTGGATTATATCAAGTCCATCATACCAGGGTTGGCTACTATCAAGATTGGGCAGAATGTTCAGACTGGAGACAGTCGTCAGTCAGCTGCTGCCCCTCATGCCTTCATCAATCAGTCTGCCTCTACCCTCCCGAAAAGAGAAACGGATGTAAGCTTCTCTACGCTCAATAAGATGCTCGATATTATCGCAGAGCAACAGAAACAGATGGCAGGGCAACAGGCACTCATCGCTGAACAGCAACAGGAGATAGCTACCCTCACCCACCGCATACTCAGCATGACTGATGCAAGATATGGCTCTGGTAATGTCGGTATGGCTGCTGACCCACTGCGACATGATGATCAATAACAAAAAAGGTCGCCTATCTATCACGGATGGGCGACCTAAGAAGATAATAAAAAAAAACTAAACTAATAACCAAAAACTAATAAAAAATTAAGATCATTTCTAAAATTCGATTAAGAACGCTTCTAAGAAAAAGAATAATCTCACGATTACTTATGATTCATTTGTTGCCGACATTCTGCGGCGATATAATTCCTTCTCTGTGATTACCTGACAATCGTCTGACAGGCTCTCATAAGGCACATCCGTGTACCAGAAACCACGATACTTGAACAAGGCAGGAGCCGTGTTACCGAAAGAGAACGGAAGAATGACTGCGTTCCCGTCCTTATCTTTGATAGGATTGCCATCCTTATCTTTCGCCTCAATAGGTTTGAGCATAAGAATACCTATCAAGTTCATTTCGCTCACAACAGGCAGCGCCATCATTTCCTTCTCCAGTTCGCTGTTCTCCTCGGGAACAAAAAGTGAAGTACTCTGCCATCCATCTTTGGTAGGCACCTGAACGTTCGTCCAGTCTTTTCTGTTGATGGTGTTTTTAAACTCCACCATCTCCACGCCACCGGCAAAGCCTTCGGGCGATTCATAATAGGTATCGCCGCCCTGTTTCTCTACCCAAGCTCTCGCCTTCTCGCTTGCTTCACTACACTCGGCAAGAAAAGCCTTCAGCTTCTTGCCTGTCTCACTCTCCTCAGCTATCTTCAGATAGTTGTGAGGTCTTTTTCCTTTTTCCATAAATCCTTGTTTTTTAAGTAATTAGAAATCTATTATATAATTTTCGAGAAATATTGTATATATTTTCATATATTTTCGGCGAAATATTGTATTTTTGAGAAGGAAACCAGCGATGGAATCGCTGGGAACGGGGGCTAGAGCACCCTGCAATAGATGACCGGCTCGCCGCTTTCATCATGCTGCATGTGAAAACCTTTATAGCCTAGCTCCTGAAGATAGAGCGAAAGCGGGTCTCCGAGTGGACAGACAATAGCCTTGAAGTATTCCCGAAGCCTTGCATCATTAAACATCTCGCAGTCTTCCGTCCAGTGTTCAAGCGGCTTGAACTGATTGCAGAAGGCTTCTATCTTCGCAGGGATAACGAAATCCTGCAGCGTAACCTCTACCTGCTCGTCGTTATCCACGATGTCGTAACCGTACTGCTTGTTTTTTTTACTTCTTCCCTTCCCCATTGTCGGTATGTTTATTGATGAAGGTGAGTACCAGAACTATCACGATAAGCAGGAACAGGGCAAAGGCGTTTTGTCTGGCTTTCTGCATCCAGTTAGCCTTTCTCGTTTCTGCGGTATTTTTCTCCTGCGTATCTGATAAACTGTCGTGGGTTTCCCAGTAGGTACCAACATCATTGCGGGTGCTGATAGCGAGGCTGTCGATGGATTTCTGCATCTGATTGATTTCCTGCTGTTGGTGCTGCAATCGCTCATCGTAGGAAGACTGGTTGTTATAACTGCCCTTGCGGTGGGTGGTGCGGTTGGTGGTAGTCTGCTTATTGCCGGAAGAATCGGTGGTCTCGGTAATCTGCTCATGGATAGTTTCCACATACTCGCCAGTTTCCGTCGATGTAGAAGAAGTATGCTTATCCTCGTTCACCTTAACGGCTGCGCTGTCGCTCACCGCTACCTGCTTATGCACACTGTCCTGCTGAATAGCCGATACGCTATCCTTCGTTTCCTGATGGTTATCACTAACCACCCGTCGAGAAGAGGCACATGCCGTAAACATCATCATCACTACTGCAATCAAGAGTAGTCGAATAATCTCTTTCCTTTTCATACGTTTTCATTTCTTTTAATGTTCTGGTGCAAAGGTACGAAAAAGAGGAGAAAGGAACGGGACAACGTTTTTAAAGTAAAAGGGTAAAAAGGATATTTAAAGGTAAAAAGGTAAAAAGGTAAAAAGGTAAAAAGAACAGCAGGGCGATATATCCCGCTAGGCTCTTTTTACCTTTTTACCTTTTTACCTTTAACCTCGGTAGAATACCGGAGCTAAGGAACCTTTGCAGTCGAAGAACTCTTTTGCCTTCTCCTCGATACCCAACTTCCGTATCATATCAAAGTCATCATCGCTGCACTCTACGCAGAACCTGTCGTTCTTCATGCCGACGAAAGAAATGCGAGAAACCAGTGATTTTTCAGCGTCGCCTATAATGAGCTTGCAGAATGCCTTCCACTTGTCGGTGCCCTGTCCGCTCTCGGTTATAATCTTGCTTTCCATAGACTGATGCACATGGGCGAATATATCACCCTCTACCAGTTTTCCGTTCTTCTGTACGCTGTTCTGCTTGTATTGCTCATTCAGAGTAGCGGCAATATCGGTGTTCTTATCCTTGGATAAATGATTCTCACCTACTACTGTGCGCCTGACGTGAAACCTGATAAACTCAGGATCACCTTTCCTCTTGCCCGATTTATAGATGATGTCATCGTCTTTCAGTTCATCAAATACAATGTCCGTCTGCGATAACTTCTCCATCCTCTGCAAATCCCTACACACCACATCGAGAACCTGCTTCCGAAACTGCGAGAACTTGGGATATTTGTTCATTACTGGTTCGCCAAGTTCATTTAGCAGAATCTCCTTCTTGTTGTTATCTAGTTCTACCAAACCGAGATAAGACTTCAGTTCCAGGAAAGGCACCGATATATCCATGCTGCGGTTCAAACCTATCTGACGCAAGAGATAGATATATACGCGTGGAGTGTTCACGTTCTTGGCAAACTTTGCTATCATGGATATATGGTGAATATACCCCTGCCCCATATCGAATACACGCTTAGAAAGTTTCGGGTCAATCTCAAGCAGGATATATCCCAGTATGCGGTCCACCTTCTTTCCGTCCTTAGTCGTATATCCGTTCTTTGATAACGGTATACGCATTCGGCTAAATATATGCGTAAATTCCTCGCTGCCATCGGGCAGTGTACTCTTCACCGCCATATCAAGAATACTTGTCTTCAGCTCCGCTCTCAACTTCTGATAGCTCATATTCTCGTAAGTAATGAAATCGTGAATATCTATCTTGATAGGCGGGATATTCATCACAGCATGATCCACGCCTTGCTCAAAAAGAAAATCAGAACGAGCGTCGCCCAACTGTCTTTTCTCCAGGAAGTACTCATCCACAAATTTTTGGAGGTGGGTACTCGTTAGCATCAACACGTTCTGCTGGAACAAAGTGTATTGCTTATCCAGTTTCGTGAGCGAAAAAGGAGTATTTATCCAGGCTAAACCCTTGTTTTCATTATCTTCATTCATATCAAATCTGACTTTTCGTTTACCTAAATCTGACTTTTCGTTTACCTAAATCTGACTTTTCGTTTACCTAAATCTGACTTTTCATTTACCAAAATCTGACTTTTCATTTACCAGTAGCTTTATAAGTATCTGAAAACTAAACTATTAAGATTTTACTAATATATATAATATCTATAATCTTATAATTTTCTATTTAAAGACTTCGTTTTTAGGTAAACGAAAAGTCAGATTCAGAAAGGTAAATAGGTTCAAAACCACTTTTCAGTTTACCTTCAAATCTGACTTTTCGTTTACCTGCATTATCCGTTCTTATGTCTATCCAGATACTCGATGACTGCCTGCAGAGCGATGTCCTTGATAGGCGTACCCGTCTCCATCTTCATCTGCAATATCTGCATGTAGTAATCCATCGGCACATAAATGGTGATACCGTTCTGCGTCTTCTTGCCAGCCTTTCTCATAGGTGCAGGGTCGGGAGCAGAAATAGGAGCGGCTGATGCAGGAGGAACCGGAGACTGCGAAGGTGCTTCAGCCTGGGGTGCAGGTTCCGACTCTGCGGTACCCTGCCCGTTCTGCTGTTTCTCCAATGCCTCGGCAGCGCGCTTCTGGCGAGCTTCCTCATTTGCCTCATAAATCTTTTCTATACCTTTGATGGCTGGCGAATCTTCCAAACCTTCAAACTTATGTATGCTACTTTTTGCTTGTCTTGCCATAATCGTAAATCACTAAAAATTAAACATCATTATTCCGGCATACTAGCCAAAATTTCCTTCGTAAAATTCTCGTAGTCCTGCCCTACTCTGCTGTAAGGCGAATAAGAGAATATATCCTGATTGATAGCCTGCGCCTCTACCATCTTCGTATCTCGACGGGTGTACGAATCGAACATGTAATCATCAAACTTATTGCCCAGATACTCCTTAAACTGCTTAGTGGCTCTCGTCTGATCATTACTCATCACCATAAACAAGCCTCGAATATCAATATCAGGATTCAAGTCTTCACGGGTTTCCTGCACCGCATTTAGAATTTCGGCAATACCTTTCGTTGCCAGCATTTCGAGCTGGATAGGTATTACCACACCCGTTGCCACCGACAGGGCGTTATGCGTAAGCAGAGATAGCGCTGGTGGGCAGTCTATCAGAACATAATCGAAAGCCTCCAGGATAGATGAAACTCCTTCTGTAGCCAATTCGTCGCCTCGTACTTCCGTCAGCGGCTTGCCGAATAACTTATACAAAGCCTTGCGTGGTACCGGCATCTGATTAAGGAAAGGTTCGATATTGATAAGCCGGTAAGATGCTGGAGCAAGATAGATGCCCTCTCTTACCTGATAGACGGTCAAGGGAGACTGCTGTATCATCGCATCGTATACAGTAGGCTTTCCGATATTCTCTGCCTCACTCCATCCGAAGAGGAAGGAGAGACTTGACTGAGGGTCCAAATCAATAAGCAAAATACGAGGTTTGCGCTCCTTGCCATCTTCACCCCTACCAAAGTAACCTTTACCATAACGGCGAAGACCAGTTGCCAAACTCTGTACGGTTGTTGTCTTACCAACTCCCCCCTTGTGATTTACGAAGGCGAGGATTTCTTTTAATCTTGTTTCTGCCATAATCTTAAAAGTATTAATTCGTTTATATATATATATTTATTAATGTATTCATTTCTTTGTTCAAAGAAAGAAAGCTATGTTTCTTTCTTTCAATAAAACCACTAACGCATCCACGCATAAATGCACATTTGTGCTTTTATGCTTTTGTGTTTTAATGCTGCAAAGTTAAGGTTTTAATTTTAAACCACCAAATGTTTTTAATATTTTTAATGCTTTTATGTATGGATTGATGTATTGAAACAAATATACTAATAAATCAATCAAGAAATAAACCAATGAATGAACAAAGAAACTAATGAAGAAAGAAATAAATCAATAAATATACAAACACATAAATACATAAACGCACAAACATGCGTTTATGCGTGCTTTTGTGCGTTTATGTTTTTATGTATTTATGCTTTTATGCTTTCGTTGCCTTGTCGTAATCAAAGATGTAGAGGTCGGTCATCGCCTTGTCGTTGGCAGCCAGTTCGGCACGCGTGATAGGGTAGGCGAGTTGTCAGGCAGGCAGACTGGCTCACGCTCACATCATCATTTTCTGGCGAAGTAAACCGCAGTTTCACAATAGCCTTGTCAGCCACCTGCCGGCTGCCTCCGTTCTCCGCTGTCTCGTCCACATACTCGATACATGAAGTGTTCATCATCATGCACGCTGCCATCATCAAAAAGGTGGTGGCAAAAAAAAACTTTTTCGTTCTCATAAGCCAAAAATTTTAAGTTGTTATAGATATATCTTAAAGCTCTATTT
>ERZ1034865.60-NODE-60-length-86892-cov-20.863227_pt1 | contig 86892 bp, 71 predicted proteins | sample MGYA00520632_ERZ1034865 | MGnify/ENA primary metagenome ERZ1034865 (study PRJEB33766, sample SAMN09781738) | gut metagenome | biome: gut microbiome | host: Homo sapiens | place: Madagascar | study: EMG produced TPA metagenomics assembly of the PRJNA485056 data set...
GTGAAACACACAAAGAATTTAAGTTTAACCTTTAAAATTGAATCAAAATGAGTAAGATGAAAGCAGACACATGGAAGACCATTCTTCAAATCGCCATCAGTTTCTTAACGGCAATTGCAACCTCGCTGGGCGTTACAAGTTGTATGGGATAAAGGAAAGATATTGCGTTCAAGCAAATATTTATCATGAATTAGTTTTTAGCACTATTGCATTTGTTGGTGTGTATTACAAAGCAAGCCCTCAGCTGAGATAGCTGGGGGCTTTCATTGTTTTATGACATGATATCCCCTTTTGTCTGAGCATGCTTTGATGGCATTGGCTATATATTAAATATCAAATCCCATGTCTCGCACAAGTTGCTTGACTACATTGACTTTGACGGTTGAAGCATCCTCTTTATCATAGAGAAGAAGTAAAACCACTTGACCATTTTCTACATCAGTAAGAATATTGAAAGTAATGACTCTTGCTCCACCTGATTTTCCTTTGCCTTTAGCTTTGATTGCCATACGGATTTTGCGTATGTTTTTTGTAATCTCATCACCTTGCAGAGGGTTGTCCTTAATACTTTCGAGAAATTCCTTGTAGTCTTGTTTAAAACTTGGGTATTTCTTAGCAAGACGTTTTGCTTCTTTTGCAAAGTCGTCAGAAACCGATACTATAATATTACAACTCATCAAGCAAACTATCTGCAGATTGAAGTTTACGCTTTCCGGCAATGGCTTCCTTTACCTCTGTCAAAGCGTTTCTGAGTTCTTTCATCAAGTCGCGCGATGAATCAATACTATGACTTCCGTCATCGGGGAAGATGCGGAAATTTCCTGCACGCGATTTTAGGACTACGTGCTCTCCTGCTTTTGCCAAATTCAGATACTTTGTCTGATTAGTGCGAAAGTCTCTTGTGCTAATTACAACCATAATTCTATATATTTGTTTACGATGCAAAGAAAGTGCTACCTTTCTTCTGCAAAGATACGGTTTTTTATTGAAACTGCAATCAAAATGGTAACCAAATTAACATTATTTGGTTACCAAATAAGCTCTACAAGGGGTAATGGATATGGTTCAAGTATATGAGTCATAATAGGTATCTTCATTATCGCAATCTTAAATGACAAGTTGGACTGAAATCCCGACTTGATGACTGCATATTTCATCATATTTTGTGAAAATTCATATAGAGATGAGCAAAATATATAAATTTCTGAGCACTTTTATTATTTTTTTCTTACCTTTGCAAACAACTATGTGCTCGTTTCTCAGGAAATAGCACATTTAAATATCAACTGAATAACGGAAAAGATGAAATATGCTTTAGTTACAGGAGCGTCAAGAGGTATTGGAAAAGCCGTGGCTTTACGACTTGCCAAACGGGGCTTCTGCACGATTATCAATTACTTGAACAACCATGAGGCGGCGGAACAGGTAAAACGGGAAATTGAACAAGAGGGCGGCTATGCTGAACTCCTGCCCTTTGATGCGTCTCAGCCTCAACAGATAGAGGCTGCCATAGACCAATGGGAATCTGCGCATCCTGATGAGTGGATCTCCATACTGGTAAATAATGCTGGTATCAGAAGGGATAATGTCATGTTCATGATGTCCAACGATGACTGGCACGATGTTCTCGACACCAACCTCAACGGGTTCTTCTACATCACCCGCAGACTCTTGAAGCACATGATGCCCCGCAGACATGGCGGTCGTATCATCAATATGGCTTCGCTCTCAGGAATCAAGGGAATGGCTGGACAGGTAAACTATAGCGCTGCAAAGGCTGCGCTCATCGGAGCTACCAAGGCGCTGGCACAGGAGGTGGCGCCCCGCAACATCACGGTGAATGCTGTGGCTCCGGGATTCATCGCTACAGACATGACAAAGGAGTTGCCTGAAGATGAACTGAAAAAGATGATTCCTGCGGGAAGATTTGGCAAGGCAGAAGAAGTGGCTGCCTTAGTTGATTTCCTTGCCTCTGACGAAGCGGCATACATCACAGGAGAAGTCATCAACATCAATGGGGGGCTCTACACATAATATATATATACTACAAGATAAATGGAAAGAAGAGTTGTCATTACAGGAATGGGTATCTGGTCTTGCCTTGGCACAGATCTGGATACTGTCAAGGAATCATTATACGCAGGAAAATCGGGTATCGGAATCCAACCGGAACGATTGGAATACGGCTACCGTTCGGCTTTGACCGGTATAGTGGAGGAACCTGTCATTACCAAACAAATGCTCGACCGCCATACGCGTGCCGGAATGTCTGAAGAGGCTAAATATGCCTATATGGCAAGTGTTCAGGCTTTTCAGCAAGCCGAGATTTCGGATGAGTATCTCCGGGAAAATGAGGTGGGATGTATTTTCGGCAACGATTCTTCTGCCAAACCCGTCATCGAAGCTGCCAAAATCATGGATGAGAAACATGATTCTGCCATGCTCGGATATGGCATCATCTTCCAGTCGATGAACTCTACCGTCAACATGAATCTCAGTACCATCTTCCATCTCCGGGGAATCAACTTCACGGTCAGCTCGGCATGTGCCAGCGGAAGTCATTCCATCGGTTTGGGATATATGATGATCAAACAGGGCTTGCAGGAGATGGTGCTCTGTGGTGGTGCGCAGGAAACCAATTATTACTCCATGGCTTCCTTTGATGCGCTCAGCGCCTTCTCTATCCGCATGGACGAACCTGCCAAGGCAAGCCGTCCTTTCGACCGAGACCGCGATGGACTCATTCCAAGTGGTGGAGCTGCCTCTCTGGTACTGGAGGATTACGAGCATGCCAAAGCACGAGGCGCCAACATTCTTGCGGAAGTGGTGGGATATGGTTTCTCCAGCAATGGTGGGGGTATCAGTCAGCCTTCAGACGAGGGTAGTGTCGTCGCCATGAGCCGTGCGCTGAAATCAGCCAACGTGACGGAAGAGGATATTGACTACATCAACGCTCATGCCACCAGTACACGACAAGGCGATATGTATGAAGCAATCGCCCTCGACAGAATGTTCAACGGCAGACATGCGCTGATTTCTTCTACCAAGGGAATGACCGGGCACGAATGCTGGATGGCGGGAGCTTCGGAGATTGTTTACAGTACGCTGATGATGCAGAACAATTTCGTGGCTCCTAACGTGAACTTTGAAAATCCAGACGAATATTCCGAAAAACTCAATATTGCGACAAAGACGGTAGATACGGAAATCAATACCGTACTGAGCAACAGTTTCGGTTTCGGAGGAACCAACTCGGCTCTGGTCATCAGAAAATTCAAGGAATAACTATTTCTGAAAAGAAAAAACAAGCAATCATTATGAATCTATTCAAGTCAGAAAGCGACCGCTATTCACAGGAGCAGTTGTCTGCCCGTGAAGCTCAGCGACAAGCAGAATTCATCGCATGGGGCCCCGTCATCTTCCAGGTTTCCAGACTCATGCTGAAATGGGGCATTCTGGAGGAAATCAGAAACAGTCATGACGGACTGACCCTGGAAGAACTGGAAGGGAAAACCCGCCTCTCCCAGTATGCGCTCAAGATTTTGCTGGAAGCTTCGCTTAGTGCCGGTATCATACTGATAGACAAGGATTCAGACCGCTATACGATTTCGAAGACGGGGTGGTTTCTGCTCACGGATGCTGCTACCCGGGTAAATATCGACTTCAATCATGATGTGAATTACCAGGGATTGTTTTATCTGGATGAAGCCTTGGAGACCGGAAAGCCTGCCGGACTGAAGACTTTAGGCAACTGGCCTACCATCTACGAGGGATTATCTCAGCTTTCTCCGCAGGTACTGGAGAGCTGGCTCAATTTTGATCACTTCTATAGTGACCATTCTTTCGACAAGGCGCTGGAAATCGTTTTTTCCAAAGATACGAAACATCTGATGGATGTGGGTGGAAATACGGGTGAATTTGCGCTTCGTTGTGTGGATGGCAACCCACAGGTAAATGTCACCATCGTTGATCTGCCCGGACAGATAGGAATGATGAAGAAGAATATTGAGGGCAAAAGGGGAGCTGACAGGATCCATGGTTTCCCTACGGACATTCTGAAAACTGAAAACCAGTTCCCTACCCTGAAAGAGATGGCTTCTGCAGAACAGGGCGACAACTGGGATGCGATCTGGATGAGCCAGTTCTTAGACTGCTTTTCGGAGGAAGAAATATACAGCATTCTGGCAAGAGTGAGCCAAGTGATGTCGGAGGATACTACCTTATACATCATGGAGACTTTCTGGGACCGGCAGAAATACGAGACTGCATCGCTCTGCCTGACCATGACAAGTGTCTATTTCACGGTCATGGCGAATGGAAACAGTAAGATGTATCATTCCGACGACATGATCAGACAGATAGAACGTGCCGGACTCAAGGTAGTAGCCATCCACGACGGAATAGGTCACGGCCATTCGATACTGGAAGTAAAAACAAGAAAGTAAACATTCATATAAAATTCGAACTATCACATGGAAAGAAAAGAAATAGAAGAAAAAGTAAGAAACTTCCTCATTGAGGATTTGGAGATTGATGAAGAAAAAATTGCTCCTGAAGCTAAATTGAAGGATGACTTAGGCATAGACAGCCTCGACTTCGTAGATATTGTGGTAATCGTGGAGAAGAACTTCGGATTCAAAATCAAACCGGAAGAAATGCAAGGGGTTACTACCCTCACCCAGTTCTGTGATTATATCGAGAGTAAAGTGGGATAAAAGGGGAAGTGAAGAAGAATACGACTTTCGGTAATGCCTGGATGCATCGCCAACTCATCAATATGCTCAGGTTCGTGGACGAGCGTTTCATCTATGTTTTCGCATGGACGATGATCATGCCCGTCTGTTTACTGCTAAATACCAACCACAGCCGCAGCCATGCCTACCGGTTTTTCCGAAGCCGTATCGGTTTGGGCAGATGGAGCTCTGCATGGCACACTTACCTCAACCATTGCCTGTTTGCCACGGTTGTGATAGACCGCTTTGCCATGTTTGCCGGCAAAAGGTTTGATATTGAGCAGGAGGGTGCCGAATATCTGAGAGAGCTGGCTCGCCAAGACGATGGTTTCCTGATGTTCAGTTCACACATCGGCTGTTATGAGGTGGCTGGCTATTCTCTGACTCCGCCTGGAAAACGCTACAACGCACTTGTATATGGAGGCGAAAAAGACAGGATTATGGAGGGAAGACAGAAACAATTTTCTGAGCACAATATCACGATGATTCCTGTAAAAGATGACATGAGCCATCTGTTCAAAATCAACGAGGCTCTGGTCAACCATGAGATTGTCAGTATGCCTGCCGACCGGGTGATGGGTTCCTCGAAAACCATTCCAACAGAGTTTTTAGGCAAAACGGCTCATTTCCCATCGGGTCCATTCGCAGTTGCTACGATGCGCAACCTGGAAGTTTTAGCCATCAACGTGATTCGCATTTCCAGAAAGAAGTACAAGATCTTTGTGGTGCCCCTCGCCTATGACAAGCAAGCATCCCGGAAACAAAAGATGGAGCAACTTGCCAAGAAATATGCAGAAGAGCTGGAACGTCTTGTGCGACAATATCCAGACCAATGGTACAACTTTTACGATTTCTGGGCAGATAAAATGCAGAACCATCCATCGCATGATGTAATCAAGATAAAGACATGAATTCAGATATAGATAATCCGGAAGGATTGGAACTCAGCCAAATAGATATACACGAGCTTCTGCCTCAACAAGAGCCGTTTGTCATGATAGACCGGCTCGTCTATTGCGATAAAACCGTCACACTTGCAGAGACTGAAATCAGGAACGACGATATCTTTGTTGAGAATGGACACCTTACTGCATGTGGCCTGATAGAGAATATTGCACAGACTTGTGCAGCACGGATTGGATATTACAACTATATTCATAAGAAAGGAATCCAGATTGGTTTTATCGGGGCCATACGCAATATGGATATTCTACAGCTTCCACCTGTGGGGGAAATCCTCACCACCCGTGTAGAAGTGAAAGAAGAAGTCTTCGGAATGACCTTAGCAGAGGCAACCGTTTCCTGGAGAAATCAGGTTTACGTAACGACTGAAATGAAAATTGCCGTTAAAGAGTAAAAAGAAAGAAAGATGAAAGAACTAAAAGAATCCAAAGAATTTGAAATACGTTTCAGCGAAGTCGATTCGATGAACGTAGTTTGGCATGGTTCCTACCCGCTCTATTTCGAGGATGCCCGCGAGGCTTTCGGCAAGAAATACGGGCTGGAATACATGACTTTCTTCAATCATGGCTATTTTGCTCCTATCGTAGAACTCAGTTTTCACTATAAGAAGCCTATCAGATATGGAATGCGTCCACGTATCGACATCATCTATCGCCCTACTGAAGCGGCAAAGATTGTGTTCGATTACGAAATCCACGATCAGGAAGACAATTCTCTTATCGCAACAGGTCATTCCGTACAGGTTTTCATGGATTTGAATTACCAGCTCGTTTGGGATAATCCGCCCTTCTATCAAGAATGGAAAAAGAAACATACTAAATGAGAAATGACAAATGAGAAGTGAGAAATGACAAATGAGGTTGAATCATGGCTTACATTATAGCAGATAATATTATTTCTCCATTAGGGGAAACATCCGAGGAAAATTACCTGTCAGTAAAAGCTGGCAGGTCGGACATCCGTGCTTATGAGCCTGGAACATGCAATATTCCAGAAGGATTCTACGCCTCTCTGCTATTCGAAGACTTCGAAACTTTGGCCCTAAAATCTGCACAAAAAGCGATTGCTAATGCGCGACTTGAGCTGAAAGGAAAGCGCACAGCTTTTATTCTCAGTTCTACGAAAGGAAATATTGAGGAAAATATTTCCTTGGCAGATTCTGCGCAAAGAATAGCCACCCAGTTGGGAATAGACGCCAAACCTATTGTCGTTTGTAATGCTTGTATTTCCGGACTATCTGCCTTGATTTTGGGCAACAGACTGATAGATTCTGGCCTGTATGATGCTGCCATCGTATGTGGTTGCGATACGCCCCGGCAATTCATCCTGTCCGGTTTCCAATCCTTGAAAGCACTTTCCCCTGAACCTTGTCGCCCATTTGACATGGAACGGATGGGACTCAATTTAGGCGAAGCTGCTGCTACCCTTATTCTGAGCAAAAATTCTATCCAGGGAAATTCCTGGCGAATGGGGGATGGTTTCATCAGAAATGACGCTTTCCATATCAGCACCCCCTCCAAAACTGCAGATGGTCTGTATCTGTCCCTCCAAAGAACTTTGGAATCCTTCACAAAAGAGATTTCATCCACTTGCAAACAGATAGACCTGAAAGAGCATCTGGCTTTCATCAATGCTCATGGTACAGCCACGCTTTTCAATGACCAGATGGAATCTGTTGCCATCGGCAGAGCAGGACTGTCAGATCTGCCCGCCAATGCCTACAAAAGTTTCTGGGGGCATACGATGGGAGCTGCCGGCATTCTCGAAACCATCATCAGCATGAAAGCAATTGATGATGATACGATTTTGGGAACCAGAGGTTTTTCTGAACTGGGAGTTTCCGGGAAAATGAATATCTGTGCTGAAAACCGACCGACAGACAAGAAAGGCTTCATCAAGATGTTGTCTGGATTCGGAGGTTGTAATGCTACAATATGGGCAGCCAAGAGTCCTGAAAGTGAAATGATCGCTTTATCACAGAAAGAACAGCAGGAATGTGAATTCACGACAACTCATGCGATAAGAATTACTCCCGAAGAGGTGATATTGGACCAACGGAAACTTTGGGAAAGAAAGGAGGAACTGGGGGAACAGGAAGGACAGGAACATCATTCTCTCCTGACATTCCTCTACAAACAGATGATAGGCAACTATCCGAAATTCTACAAAATGGATGGGCTCAGCCGCCTGGGGTTTGTGGCTTCTGAAATCCTATTGAATGCTGAAAAGGGAGATACGGACGTAGAAAGGAGAGAAGAGCAAGGGGAAAGGCTACTGGAGGAAAGGGCAATCATCTTTTTCAATCATTCCTCTTCCATCGCCTCTGACAGGAACTATAAGGAATCAATAAACGATAAAGACAATTATTTCCCAAGTCCTTCCATCTTCGTCTATACGTTACCCAACATCGTAACGGGCGAGATTGCCATCAGGAATCACTTTCATGGTGAAACCTCCTTCTTCATCCTGCCCGATAAAGACGAAAGGATGATGGAGGAAATCCTACAGGCTTCCTGTCGGGACGATCAAAGCAAGAGTTTCCTGACAGGTTGGATTGATTATGAAGACGAAAGGCATTTCGAAGCGGATCTGAAGATCAAGAAAATGAGAAATTACAAATGAGAAATAAAATATTAAAATCATATAAATAAAATCGTATGGAAGAATTGACTAAAGAACTCAAGGAGGAAATCATAGAGGCATTAAACCTCGAGGAAATGACTCCTGAAGATATTGATGAGAACGATGCGCTCTTTGGAGACGGACTGGGACTGGACTCGATTGATGCGCTGGAACTCATCGTCTTGCTGGATAAAAAATATGGAATCAAGTTGGCTAACCCTGCTGAAGGTAAGGCTATTTTCAAAAGTATTGCCACGATTGCAGACTATGTGAGCAAGAACAGAAAGAAATGAATATTGCTATCACAGGCGAAGGCATTATTTCTGCCATCGGCACCAATAAAGAGGAAGTGTTGCAGTCTCTGCTCGCCCATAAGTCGGGAATCAAAGAGATGCAATTTCTACAGTCGGTTCATCACGAACTGCCTGTAGGAGAGGTCGCTTTGTCTAATGAGCAAATGAAAAAACGGCTCGGCATTCCAGAAAAACAACTGATGAGCCGCACAGAACTCATGGGAATCCTTGCCATCCGGCAAGCCCTGGAGGATGCTGGAATCGACCTTTCTGCTGTCTCTGCTTCCAACAAGAAGATCGTCCTCGTTTCGGGAACGACGGTTGGCGGAATGGACCTTACTGAACAGAGTTTCAACCCACTCTACGAGCAATTTCAGTCACAGCAGGAAACAAAGGTGGAAGAACTGGCTTTTCTCAACCACCACGATGGAGGCAACTGCACACAGAAGATTGCTGATTATTTCAGAAATGAATCGGCTACAGGACAAGGTGGATTTGATGAATTGACCACCATCTCTACAGCCTGTTCTTCTGCCGCCAACGCCATCATGTTGGGAGCCAAACTATTAGAAACCGGTGAAGCAGACATCGTTGTTGCCGGAGGTTCAGAAGCTCTTTCCCGCTTCCATCTCAACGGTTTCAATTCCCTGATGATTCTCGACAAGAAGCGCTGCCGCCCGTTTGATGCAACCCGCGCAGGATTGAACTTGGGAGAAGGCGCTGCATTCGTTGTCTTGGAATCAGAATCTGCAGCCCGCCATCAGGGGAAAACGCCCCATGCTTACCTTACCGGTTATGGCAATGCCTGCGATGCGTACCACCAGACCGCTTCGTCAGAGAATGGAGAAGGAGCTTTCTTGGCGATGAAAGAAGCCTTGAATATGGCACACATAAAACCGGAGGACATCCAATATGTAAATGCACATGGTACAGGAACTCCCAATAATGACCAGAGCGAATCCGAATCTCTCAAACGGTTATTTGGCAGGAAGATGCCTTGGATTTCAAGTACAAAATCATTTACCGGACATACTACCAGCGCCTCGGGAAGCATAGAGGCGATCATCTGTCTGCTTGCCATGCAGCATCATTTCATCCCAGCCAATCTCGGTTGGGAAAACCAGATGGAAAACGGTATTATTCCTTGCACTGGCATCGAAAACGTAAGGCTGGAAAATGTACTCTGCAATTCCTTTGGATTTGGCGGAAATGACAGTTCGCTCATTTTTTCTACTCATCCGACAGAAGAGGAAGCAACACAGACAGAAAGGGAGCCTCAGCAGACTGCCAGCAACATCCGTATTCTTTCAACTGTAGAGATTAACTCAGAAGAGGATTTGTCCGACATCCGCAAATATGTAAAACCGATGGAAGCCAGGAGAATGGGCAAGATCATGAAAAGTTCATTACTCTCCTCTTTAGAGGCTTTGGAAAAAGCAGGAATAACTACCCCGGATGCCATCATCACGGGCACTACTTATGGATGTTTGGAAAATAGTGAGAAATTGCTTGTCCAACTGAAAGAAGAAGGGGAAGAAATGCTCAAACCTACTTATTTCATGCAGAGTACCCACAACACCATAGGCAGCAATATTGCGATCAAGACCCATTGTCATGGTTACAACATCACCTATACGCAGGGCGAAGATTCTCTTGACTGGGCCATCCGTGATGCGAAAATGCTATTAGCAAGTGGAAAAGCAAAAACGGTTTTGGTGGGCTGCCATGATGAAAGCACCCCGCTATTAAACCAGTTAAGAACACAGAGTGGAGAAAAAGCCTTGCCTTCCATCCATTCTATAGCGATGGTATTATCATGTGGCGAGTAATATTTTTAGCTATCACGCAGAGCATGCTTTTAGCGGCAGGACAGGTATGTCTGAAGTTTGCCCTACAGAAAATGCATCCCTTCGGTTGGACAAGAGATTTCTGGCTAAGTCTCCTGCTCAACTGGCAGTTTGCCTGCTGTGGACTTTTCTTCGGCGCAGCCTCTCTCCTATGGATGTATATTGTAAAACATTTCCCGCTCAGCGTTGCTTACCCGATGGTGAGCATCACATACATCTTCGGAATGTTGGCAGCCATCCTGTTCTTTCATGAACAAGTGTCGGTCTGGAAATGGTTAGGCATTGGGTTCATCATGATAGGTTGTTGCCTCATCGCAAAATGATGGGCTCATCAGTATAGGTTCATCGCAAAATAGATTAAACGAATAATAGATAATCAAGATGAAAAAGTTATTGTTTTTAATCATGTTTATCAGCTTATGCCTTTCTTCCATCTCTGCCCAGCAGAAGGTGAACGAGGCACAAGTCAGGCAGCAGATAGGCGCTGTTGCTTCCCGCATGAAGTCGATGCAATGCGATTTCGTACAGACCAAGCATCTCAGAATGCTCAATGAGAAAATGGTTTCGCGGGGCAAGATGTATTACCAGCAGGGCAACAGACTCAGATGGGAATACACCTCTCCTTATGCTTATACATTTGTAATCAACGGTTCCAAAGTTCTCATCCGGCAAAATAAGCGGAGCGATGTAATCAACGTGAACCAAAGCAAGATGTTCAAGGAAATAGCCCGCATCATGATGAATAGCGTCGTGGGAAATTGCCTCAACGACAAGAGGGATTTCAAAGTCTCACTTACCGGTTCTTCTTCTGAATACATCGCCACGCTCTATCCTCAACAGAAACAGATGAAAATGCTGTTTCAGAAGATCATACTCCACTTTCATAAAACAAGATCTGTGGTTACCCGGGTGGAACTCATAGAGAAAAAGGGAGACAGAACGATTATTGAACTGAAAAATATCAAGACCAATGCTGCCATCAATACGAAAGTTTTTCAAGTCAATTAGTCTTTGTGGACTCTTTTCTATGAGTCTTTTGGGACTCTTTTCCCTATTTCCCCTCCTACCCATTTCAGCCCAAGACATCGCAGACCAGCATCCTTTACCCGACAGTATCGGGAGCAAGATGAAATATAATGCGTCGATTGAGATGAAGAAAGGTTATCTGAGCGGAATTTGCATGCTGATAAGAGATAAGGACGGCTACAAGGGAAGCATTTTCAATGAATTTGGAATCTCTGTTCTCGACTTTACCTACCAGCCGGTCACAGGAAAGGTGAAACTGGAAAATGTCATCCAGTTGCTTGACAAATGGTACATCAAACGCCTGCTCAAGCAAGATCTCTCCCAGGTTATCAAAAACCTTCAAAATGGCATTTCCATATACGATAATAAAAAATACAAAATCCATTATCAATTCACAGAACTGGAAGAAACAATAGAGGATAAAGAGAATATGGAGGATAAAGAGGAATTGGAGGATTAAGTGGAATTGGAGGAAAAAGAGGAATTGAAGGAAAAAGTGGATAAAAAACAAAAATAAACAGGACGATGCAACTGAAAAATCATCTTTATACAATTGTCGAAGCAGACAAACAGGGAAACTTACAGCAGAAAGAAGCAGCAGGCTTACAGCAGAAATGCCAAGAAGTTCTTTCGAGCAGAAGCAATACTTCCTTTCGTCTTCGCCTCAACCCTGAGCATTTCATCTATCAGGCTCATTTCCCTGGCGAACCTGTTACGCCAGGAGTCTGCATTCTACAAATCGGAAAGGAATTGTTAGCAGAACTTCTCCAGGAATCTTTGGAGATTACCCACGTCAAAAACGTGAAATTCCTCTCTGTTATTTCTCCTCTTAAAGAAAAGGAAATCTCTTATACCTTCAAGAAAATTGAAACTTCAGAAGATTCCCAAGAGGTTAAAGCACAAATCATCGTTACTTCCGATGAAGAGACAAAAGCAAAAATCTCTTTCACGTGCAGTAAAAAATGACAAATGAGAAATGACAAATGAGAAATGAGAAAAGACTTTTAAGAGCAAGAGGAATCTGCGTGATCATCCCTACTTTCAATAATGAGAAAACCATTGGGGAAGTAGTGAAGGAGACGCTCTGCTTTTGTGATGATGTCATTGTCGTCAATGATGGCTGTACAGACAGTACTGCTCAGATCATTGGGGAGATTGACAACATTACTGTTGTCGCTTATTCTCAAAACCGAGGTAAGGGCTACGCTCTCCAACAAGGTTTCAGAAAAGCCTTGTCCATGGGATTTGCCTACGCCATTACATTAGATGCGGATGGTCAGCATAAGCCTGAAGATATTCCGCTCTTTCTGAAAGCCAATCAGGAACATCCGGGAGCTCTCATCATTGGAGCAAGACCACTCCAAGGTGTTGAACGTTCCAAGGGAAGTGATTTTGCCAATCAATTCTCCAACTTCTGGTTCTTCGTACAAACAGGCAAACGATTGGAAGATACCCAGACCGGTTATCGCCTCTACCCTCTGCACAAGCTCCACGGCTTATCCCTGCTCACCAACAGATACGAAGCCGAATTGGAACTCTTGGTTTTCGCCTCCTGGCACGGAACGGAGATTGTTTCCATCCCTATCCAGGTATATTATCCGCCACGCAAAGAACGGATAAGCCATTTCCGACCAGGCATGGATTTCGCTCGCATCAGCCTCCTCAACACCCTATTGTGTGTGCTGGCAATTATCTATGGTCTGCCTTGCCGTCTTTACCGCAAGATGGCAACATTTCTGAGAACGGCTTATTCCCTGTTGTTCTTCCTCTTCTTTATGATGGTCATCATCACGCCCTTAGCCTGGCTCTACATCAAAATCGGAAGGATGACCGAAAAGAAACAGGTTCGGCTCCATGAACTGATTTATCATGCTGCCAGATTTGTGATGATTCATCACGGCATTCCCGGCACTAAATTCATCAGAAAAGTAGGCGGTATGATCATCAAGGGAAAAGAACCGGTAAGATTCGATTTTGATAAGCCCCGCATCATCATCTGCAACCACCAGTCGCATTTGGATCTGATGTGCCAACTGGTCTTTACACCCAAGATTGTGTTTCTGACAAACCAATGGGTTTGGAACAATCCTACTTATGGCTTCCTGATTCGTCATGCAGAATATCTTCCCGTAATAGAGGGTCTGGAACCGCTGATGCCGCAACTCCGTTCGCTGACAGATCGGGGTTACAGTATTGCCGTTTATCCCGAAGGAACCCGTTCCAAGGACTGTCGTATAGGCAGATTTCATCAGGGAGCATTCTATCTGTCGCAGGAACTCGGATTGGAAATATTGCCTATGTACCTTTATGGACCAGGCAAAATCCTCCCTAAGAAAACCTACCATCTGCGCAAGGGAATCTTCTATATCGAAGTGGGAAATCCGATAAGCAGGAAGGAATTGCAAGCCATGGGAGAATTGAGAAAACAAGCCTCCACATTGCGCAAACAATATAAGGAGAAATACGAAGAAATCGCAAACGAAATAGAAAAAAGAGTCTGAATTGAAAAGAGTTATTATTATAGGAAGTGGACTGGGAGGTCTGTCATGTGGCGTGATTTTAGCCAAGAATGGTTATCACGTTACGCTGTTGGAGCAGTCGCAGCAAATAGGCGGTTGCTTACAATGCTTCTATCGCCATGGTGCCAAGTTTGAAACCGGAATGCACTTTATCGGAAGTGCTGCAGAAGGTCAGACTCTGTCCAAACTGATGCGCTATCTGGAGATAGACAGGGATGTGCAACTTTCCCAACTGGATCCTTCCGGTTATGATGTGGTAGCCTTGGCTGGCAAGAAATACAAGTTTGCCAATGGCAGAGAGAATTTCATCCAGCAGATGACAGAATACTTTCCAGACCAGCATGAGAATCTCATCAGATATTACAATCTGGTGGAAAAAATCGCCCAGGCTTCTTCCCTGCACGCTCTGAAAGATGCAGAATCAGATTCCGTCATCAACACAGAATACCAGCTGCGCTCCATCAACGAGGTAATTGACGAACTGATTACCGACCCTACCCTGGCGAAAGTACTGGTGGGCAATCTCCCCCTCTATGCAGCAGAGAAAGACAAGACTCCCTTCTCTACCCATGCCTTCATCATGGATTTCTACAACCAGAGTGCTTACCGCATAAAGGGAGGAAGCGATTCTGTTGCCCAAGCACTTGCCAATACGCTCCAGAGATACGGAGGAGAAATACTTACTCTCCATCAGGCAAGACACATCGTCTGCGACGACAAACAGGCAACGGGAATAGAGGTTTGGAACAAAAAGGAAAAGAAAACCGTATTCTTCCCTTGCGACTACGTGATTTCAGATGCGCACCCCAAACGCACCTTAGAAATGCTCGACACCAAACTGATACGGCCTGCCTACAGAAACCGCATCAACAGCATTCCACAAACAGTAGGCTGCTTCTCTGTTTTCCTGCGGTTCAAGGAACATGAAGTGCCCTACCTCAACTACAATTACTATGGTTATCAGGGCAATACGCCATGGAATTGTGAAAATTACTCGGAAGCATCCTGGCCCAAGGGATTTCTGTACATGCATTTCTGTGCAGACTCCACACCAACAACCTACGCTTCATCAGGAGTTATTCTCTCCTATATGAAGATGGAAGAAGTGGCTCGCTGGAAAGGTTCTTCCGTAGGAAAGAGAGGAGAGGAATATGAAACTTTCAAGCGCCAGAAAGCAGAAAAACTGCTGGACGTACTGGAAACTCATTTCCCTGGACTCAGAGATCATATTGCGGAATACTATACTGCCACCCCACTCACCTATCTCGACTATACGGGAACAGAGGACGGAGCCATGTATGGTATTGCCAAAGACATCACGAAGGGAGCTGCATACAGGGTGCCCCAACGCACCAAAGTGCCTAATGTATTTCAGACAGGACAAAACATCAACTCCCACGGAATGTTGGGAGTCCTGGTAGGAACCATCGTAACTTGCTCGGAGTTTCTGACTGCCAGGACCATTTACGAACAGATTAAAAAATGTAACGAATGAAGACGGCTATCATCATAGGAGGAGGTTTGGGAGGACTGTTTACTGGAGCCATCCTTGCCAAGGAAGGCTTACGGGTTACTGTGCTCGAAAAGAACGCTACGGCTGGTGGTGGACTCCAGAGTTTCCATCGCTTCGGTGAATCCTTTGATACAGGAATGCACGTCATAGGCGGAATGCAACCTGGCGGAAACATCTACCGTATCTGCGAATACTTGGGCATCCTGGACCAGGTGAAAATCAAAGATGTAGATGCAGACTGTACAGACTGCCTTTACTTTGCAGAAGACCAGCAGACCTATCAGCTCCAGAAAGGAAAAGAAGGTTTCATCAACTCATTATCTGCTTATTTCCCGGAAGAACGGGAAAATCTGCAACGCTATGTAGATGCCATATTTGCCATTAGCGACTCCATCGACCTGTTTCATCTCCGTCCTACGACCGATTTCCTTCAGGTTCATACCGATGAGTTTCTGATGGCAGCAGATGCTTTTGTTGCAAAATACATCCAGAATCCCAAACTCCGGAGCATCGTTTCCTACATGAATCCGCTTTATGGAGGCCGACAGGACGAGACTCCAGCATTTGTCCACGCCATCATCTCCACTCTCTACATCCAAGGTACCAGCCGGTTTGTGGGAGGAAGTCAACATTTTGCCCAACTGCTTGTTTCTGTAATCGAACAGGCAGGAGGAAAGGTGCTCACCCATACAGAAGTAGAATGGGTGGAAGTCAACAACCGTCATGTGGAGTACGTAAGAACCCGGCAAGGAGAAATATTTCAGGGCGACTACTTCATCTCAGCCATTCACCCTTGCACCCTCTTGAAACGGATGCCCGAAAAAGCTTTCCCCAAGGCTTATAGAGAGCGCCTGAATCAGATTCCAAATTCCTATTCAGCGTTTTCCGTCTATATCAAACTGAAGCCCGACTGCTTCCCATACATCAATCATTCGGAATATTACATGACCCGATACGATGAAATATGGAAATTCGGCGAGCAGCACGACACCTGGCCTTTAGGCTTCCTGTTGATGACTCCGCCAGACGAGAATCAGGGCAAATACAGTTCAAAAGTCCTCATCACCGCACCTATGCTCTATGATGAAGTAAAGAAATGGGAACAGACCACCGTGGGGCATCGGGGCGAGGAATACGAAACTTGGAAAGCCCAGAAAGCACAACAGCTCCTCTCTCATATCGAGGAAATTCACCCGGGGTTCGGAGCATGTATCGACAGAATCATCACGGCTTCTCCATTGACCATTCGCGACTTTTATGGAGTGAAAGACGGAGCGCTGAGCGGATTCAGCAAGGACTATAAAAACATCGCATTATCGCAGGTCCCCGTGGTTACCAAGGTGGATAACCTGTTGCTGACAGGTCAGAACAACAACCTTCATGGTTTCTGCGGCGTTCCCCTGACGGCTATCAATACCGCAGAGGCTATTTTAGGAAGAAATTCCATACTCCATAAAATAAATGAAATCGGAAAGAATGAGAATTAAACCGATGAAGCAAAGACTGATAATCATAATAGGGTTCGCCCTCCTATGTCTCCAGATACTGAAGGCACAGGAGAAAGTCAACATCTGGCAAGGCACAGCATGCAGAAAGAATGTGGAAATGACTGCATATCTGGCAAAAGGTGGCAGCAAGATGGCTGTCATCGTATGTCCTGGAGGAAGTTACCTCTGGCACGATATGAATGGCGAAGGACACGAAGTGGGCAAATGGTTGCAGAACAACGGAATCTCTGCATTCGTGCTCCATTACCGTACTGCCGGATTCATGGCCTTCTTCCTGCATTACCGCCATCTGTTCAGAGGAGTCCGATACCCTGATGCTTTGGACGACCTGACCCAAGCCACCTTATATATTAAGGAACACGCAAGGGAATACGGAGTCTGCTCCGACAGCATTGGAGCGATGGGCTTTTCTGCAGGCGGTCATCTTGTACTGTCGGGAGTTACCCTGCGTCAACTCCCCCTAACATTTGTTGCCCCCATCTATCCGGTCGTTACCATGAACGGAAAATACGTTCACAAGCGGTCGCGCAGAGCCTTGTTGGGCGACAACCGCAAAAACAGCAGACTGCTTCGAGACTCCCTGTCTGTTGAGCGCCATATTTCAGCCAGTTGTCCACCCGTGTTTCTGGTAAACTGCAAGGATGATCCTATCGTAAAATACCAGAACTCAGAATTGCTCGATTCCGCCCTGACTGTCCATCACATTCCCCATCAATACATCCAATACAAGACGGGAGGACATGGATTTGGAGCCTCCGACACAAAGGGTTCGCCCGAATGTCGGCAATGGAAGAAAGAGTTTTTAGTTTGGATCAGAAAACTTCAGACCCAATAATTACAGCATTAGACTTTTCCAGATTCAAGGATTCCAAGAATGAAAAAAATCAAGGATTCCAAGAATGAAAGAACAAAAAAAGATTCCAATATGAACATAACAGATTTTGACGATATTCGCCCATACAATCCCGATGAATTTCTTGAGGCCATGCAGCGCATCGCCCACAGTTCATCATTTCCGATTCTTTCTGCATACGTCTATCCGGAAGAATCGGTCAAGGAAATCCGTCAACGCATAGCCAACTACCAGACGGTTAGGGAATTCCAACAGGACACGATGAGTAAAGTCAACCAGCAGGTGATAGAAAACAGCATCACGGAATTTTCCTGCTCAGGACTCGACAAGCTGAGTTCTGAAGGGCATTATCTCTATGTTTCCAACCACCGTGACATCATGTTAGACTCCAGTCTTCTCCAATATTTCCTGCTCAATCACGGCTTCGACACCACAGAGATTACCTTTGGTGCCAATCTGATGTCCAACCAGTTGATTATCGATATTGGCAAATGCAACAAGATGTTTAAGGTAGAACGCCCGGGCGGAAGTCTGAAAGAATTCTATCGCAGTTCCAGACACCTGTCCGATTACATCCGTTTCGTGATTCAGGAGAAAGGACAGTCCATCTGGATAGCCCAGCGCAACGGCAGGACCAAGGATGGAAACGACACGACAGATCAGGGCATCATCAAGATGTTCTGCATGTCTTGCCCGGATGATAAAATCAAGGCAATAGACCAGTTGCACATCGTTCCTGTAGCCGTTTCCTACGAATGGGAATCATGCGATATTCTGAAAACACTCGAACTCTACGAAAGCCAGTTTGCCAAATACACCAAAAAACCGGGCGAAGATCTGAACAGTATTCTGACGGGAATCTCCCAACCCAAAGGTAGGGTACACATAGAAATCTGCGAACCGATTTCCCGCATGGAACTGATGAAACTGGAACAGCTTACGAGCAACGAATATCACAAGGCAGTAGCCCGTCTGCTGGACGAGCGCATCAACAAGGCCTATCGTCTGTATCCCAACAATTACATCGCTTACGACCTGCGGTATGGCACCAGAAAATACCAGGATTTCTATACCCCACAACAGAAGGAAGAATTCTTGGCACACGTCAGAGAATTGGAACATTATGATACTTGCGACATCGAAATGCTGAAAGATATTTATTTAGGCATTTACGCCAACCCTGTAAACAACAAGTAAGCAGAAGTAGAAGAAAAAATAAGTAAGAAGCAGAAGAAAAATAAGAAGTAAGAAAATGACAGAACTGATTCTGAAAATATACGATTATCTCAAGACGCATCGGCTGAGTGGCATCTGCTCATCCGTAGCTATCACGCTCATACTCCTCCTTGCAGTTACCAGACTGAACTACAAGGAAGATATTGCCGACTTTCTTCCGATAGACAGCGAGCACCAGAATGCCATGAAGGTCTATCAGAACATTTCGGGAGCCAGCAAGATTTTCGCCATCTTCCAATACAGGAATGCTGCGCAGTCTGATGATCCGGAAATACTGACCCATACCATAGACGCTTTCGTAGAGAATGTGGAGAAAACAGACTCTGCCCACGTCATCAGAAACCTGATGGCACAAGTGGATTTGGAAAAGATGAACCAGATAACGGATTTCGTCTATCAGAACATTCCTTATTTCCTAACAGATGCAGACTATCGGAGAATGGACAGTCTGCTCAGTCAGCCTGATTACATTCCCCACCAGCTGAAAGCAGACAAACAAATGCTCCTCTTCCCTACCGGCGGCATTCTGTCTGACAACATTCAGCGCGACCCGCTGAACCTCTTCACTCCCATCCTGCAGAAATTGCAGCATTCCGAATCCAGTCTGAAATATGAAATGTACGATGGCTATATCTTCTCTCCCGACATGAAGAAGGCCATTGTGATGATGGATTCTCCCTTCGGGGCAAGTGAGACTGAGAATAATGCCCGCCTTACCCAAATGCTAAAAGACTGTGCCCGGGAAGCCAGCCAGTCGCAGCCGAATATAGAAATCCACATCATAGGCGGACCCGTTATTGCCGTCACCAATGCCCATCAGATCAAAACCGACAGCATTCTTTCTGTAAGTATTGCCGTCGTACTGATTCTTGCCTTGCTCTTCTTCTCCTTCAGAAGCAGGAGAAACCTTTTGCTCATAGCCCTTTCCATCGGATGGGGCTGGCTCTTTGCCATCGGCGGGTTAGCTCTCTTCCACAATCAGGTTTCGGTCATCGTCATCGGCATTTCATCTATCATCTTGGGTATTGCAGTCAACTACCCTCTTCATTTCATCGCCCACCTTTCTCATACACCCGACAAGCGGAAGGCGCTGAAAGAAATCGTCATGCCCCTCCTGGTGGGCAACGTGACTACGGTAGGTGCTTTCCTGGCATTAGTTCCACTCAAATCCGTGGCCTTAAGAGACCTGGGACTGTTCAGTTCTCTCCTGCTCGTCGGCACCATCGTATTCGTGCTCATCTATCTTCCCCATCTTTCTAAGACAACAGGGGAGGCAAAGCATACATTCCTTGACAAGTGGAGCAACATCTCGCTCGAAAAGAAACCGGTCTTCGTTACCATTGTGCTCATCCTGACCATCATCTTCGGATATTTCAGTCTGCAGACGGAGTTTGACACCAACATGGCACACATTAATTATATGACTCCGGAACAGAAGGCAGACATGGAATATTTCGCCAAAATGATGAAACAGGAAGACGGAATCCAGAAAGTCTATGCCCTGTCTTCCGACTCCACTTTGGACGGAGCACTCGACAAAAGCCTCTCCTTACAGGGAACTCTGCAGGAACTTTCCGACCAGAAGACTATACAGGACTACTCCTCCTGCAACCAGTTTATCACATCGAAGAAAGAACAGGCACGGCGCCTGCAACTCTGGCAGAAATTCCTCGATAAACACCAGCATCTTCTCACTTCCGGCATCAAACCTTATATGACAGAAGAAGGATTTGCCGATAGTTGTTTCGCAGATTTCGAGCACATTCTCCACCAGGATTACCAGCAGCAGGACATTCAGCATTTCAAGCCTCTACTGCAATCCGCATTTGCCTCCAACATCAGTACCGACAGTCTCAACGGCAAATACCACGTCATCAACATCCTCTCTGCCAAAGAAAAGGATGTAAAGAAGGTGGAGGATTGTCTGCAAGCACAACATAGCTTCAGTTTTGATGTGAAGAGCATGAACAGCGCCATTGCCAACCATCTGTCAGACGATTTTAACTACATCGGATTTGCCTGCGGATTCATCGTATTCTTCTTCCTCTGGCTGTCTATGGGAAGTATCGAATTGGCAATTCTCTCGTTCATCCCGATGGTTATCAGTTGGCTGTGGATATTGGGACTGATGGCCATCTTCCACATGCAGTTCAACATCGTGAACATCATCCTCGCCACCTTCATCTTCGGTCAGGGCGACGACTACACCATCTTCATGACAGAGGGAGCCATGTACGAATATGCTTACCGGCGCAAGATGCTTGCCTCCTACAAGCATTCCATCATCATTTCAGCCCTCATCATGTTCATCGGCATCGGCACGCTGATAGTAGCCCGCCATCCGGCACTCCGTTCATTGGCAGAAGTCACCATCGCAGGCATGTTCTCCGTGGTTCTGATGGCCTATATTTTCCCGCCGCTTATCTTCAACTGGCTGGTGAAGCACAAGGGAGAATATCGGGTTCGCCCCCTTTCCTTACAGATGCTTTTCCGCCGCAGGAAAGAGGGAGTTGCCTATTATCACGACCTGGTTCTCGACCGCTACCGCTACAAGGGTGTGGAAGTTTTCAGCACCGTCAAGCGAAATCTCAGGCGCAACCGTGATTATCAGGCGTGGATGGAACAGCAGGATACTTCCCTGCCAGTCATCATCCCATCTGCCGGCTATGGAGAGAAAGCGCTCCTCTTTGCCCTGCTCCACCCGGAAACAAAAGTGATTGCCGTAGAAGCAGATCCAGACAAATGCAGACTGATGAAATTCAGCATGGAAGGAATCGTTGAAAATGTAGAAATCATCAACCAAGCAGAAATCAGCCGTCAAATGTGATTATAAAAAAGAATCAAGATCTCATGAATGAGATTTAAGATGAACTAAAATCAATATGTATAAAAATGAAAATCAATATGAAAGAGAATATTAGAAAAATCCTGGAAGAAGCCCTACCACTGGTAGATTTAGATTCAGATTTCCTGTTCAATGAACTGGATTCCTTAGGCATTACCACCATCCTGATGCTCCTTTCAGACGAATACCAGATAAAACTGGAATCATCAGACGTAACACCTCGGAATTTCCGCAACTTAGACAGCCTTGTGGCAATGGTAGAAAAGAAAAAACAGGCAGGCGTATGAAGACATCAGAGGACTATATGCTGACATCAGAGGATCATCTGTTGACTTTAGAGGACTATCTGGAGAAAGACGCAGCATTATTTCCCGACAAGGTGGCAATCATCTGTGGAGAAGAATCATGCACTTATCGGCAACTGTGGAACCGTGTAACCGATACAGCCGATTCGTTTCATAGCAAGGGACAGGCGATTCCTTTCGTTGCTTCCCCTACGATAGAAAGCCTCGTAACATATTTTGCCATTCATCGCTCAGGAAACGTGGCAGTTCCGCTGGAACAGGAATCTCAGTTTTCTGAAGAAATGAACAAGACAGAAGAAGCCGCCATTCCAGCAGGAGTAGCCGACATACTTTTCACGACAGGCACAACCGGCAAGTCGAAGGGAGTGATGATTTCCCATTCCACCATCATCGCCAATGCTGAAAATCTGATAGAAGCACAAGACTATCATCACGACCTGACCTTCATCATCAATGGTCCTCTCAGCCACATCGGAAGTCTCTCCAAGGTCTATCCCATCATCCTCGTAGGCGGCACCCTGCACATCATCGACGGGATGAAAGACATCAACCGTTTCTTCCAGGCAATGGATTCCCCTACTGAAGGAAAGTTTGCCACATTCCTGGTTCCGGCAAGCATCCGGATGCTGTTGACATTTGCTTCCGACCGCCTTGCCCTGTATGCAGATAGAATAGAATTCATCGAAACAGGCGCAGCTCCTATCTCTCAGAACGATATGGAGAAACTTTGCTTTATCCTGCCCCAGAGCCGCCTTTACAATACGTATGCTTCCACCGAGACGGGCATCATCTCTACCTATGATTTCCAGCACGGCGAATGCTTGGCTGGCTGTGTAGGCAAACCGATGAAGCATGCAGGTTTCATCATCGGCGAAGACGGGAAAATCGGCTGTAAAGGGAAAACGCTCATGAGCGGTTATTATGGTGATGAAGCCCTGACCCGCTCTATCATGAAAGAAGGAGTCCTCTACACCTCCGACCGGGGAACAGTTGACGAACAAGGGCGTTTGCGGCTCAAGGGACGGGATGGCGACATCATCAATGTGGGTGGGTATAAGGTAGCGCCAGATGAAGTAGAAGATGCCGCTCTCAGCCTTCCATTTATCAAGGACTGCATCTGCATTCCTGCCAACCATCGGGTTTTGGGCACCATTCTGAAACTATTAGTTGTGCTCGATGGGGATCATCCGTTCAACAAACGGGAGATAGCCTTAGCACTTCGCGACAAGCTCGAACCCTATAAAATCCCTACCCAATATGAGCAAGTAGAAAGCATCCAGCGCACCTTCAACGGGAAAATAAACCGGAAGGCATATCTTTCAGGAAAGTAGGTATGACTGCTCGTCAAATCATAAAAAAGCAATTAAAGTCGTAAAAAAATAGACAATTCGCTTGGTGTTCTCAAAAAAATACATTAATTTTGCCACCATAAAATATAACATAACCAATATTATTAGACTATGATGACAATCGAAGAATACAGAGCAGCCATCTTTCAAGCACTGCTCGATGCAAAGAACGAGGACGGAACTCAGCTTCTCAGCGAAAAGGAAGCCAGAGAAGCCCTCAACGGCTTTACCGACGATGAGTTGCAAGATGGAATCCTATGGAATTCACCGGAGGATGTGGCTAACATCATATTGGAAGGATAAGAATACTTCAATATATTCAGTCAAGAAGCGTATCATGGAATCCATGATACGCTTCTTTCATTTTATACGCTTTATTTTAATAGCTGCAAACGCAATAGAATTGTAGAAAGAAACGTCCTATTTTCCATTTCTTTTATAAATGAAACAAAAAAAATAATAATGCGCAATATTTCTTTGCGTAATTCAATAATTATTTGTAAATTTGCAGCCGCTAAGTCAAAATTATGCTCCATTCAGAGCGATTTGCCCCTCGGATGAGGACTTTTGACCAGGCATAGAAAAATATTACCGGTAAAAAAGATACATTTAAGATAATGAAGATAGAAAACGAAATCATCAGCTCAGTAATCGCTGCGGTGAAAGAGCTTTATGGTCAGGACGTGCCAGAGAAAATGGTAGCCCTGCAGAAGACCAAGAGTAATTTCGAAGGTAACCTTACCCTCGTCGTATTCCCATTCCTCAAGATATCTAAGAAGAAACCTGAGGATACTGCACAGGAAATCGGTGAGTACTTGAAGAAAAACTGCGCTCATGTTATCGCAGACTTCAATGTGGTAAAAGGTTTCCTCAACCTTTCTATCGCTCCTGCCGCTTGGGTAGGACTCCTCAACACCATCAACGCTGACCCTAAGTTCGGTGAGAAGCCAGTTACAGAGAACAGCCCACTCGTCATGATCGAGTACTCTTCTCCTAACACCAACAAGCCTCTCCACCTCGGTCACGTGCGCAACAACCTCCTCGGTTGGTCTTTGGCTCAGATCATGGAGGCAAACGGCAATAAAGTGATCAAGACCAACATCGTCAACGACCGTGGTATTCACATCTGTAAGTCAATGCTCGCTTGGCTCAAGTGGGGCAATGGCGAAACTCCAGAAACTTCCGGCAAGAAGGGCGACCACCTCATCGGCGACTACTATGTAGCCTTCGACAAGCACTATCGTGAGGAAATCGCAGAACTCAAGGCTCAGTATATGAAGGAGGGTATGGACGAAGAAGCTGCCACAGAGAAAGCAAAGACAGAGGCTCCGCTGATCAAGGAGGCTCACGAAATGCTCGTCAAGTGGGAGAACAACGACCCTGAGGTTCGCGCTCTCTGGGCGAAGATGAACAGCTGGGTTTACGCTGGTTTCGACGAAACTTACAAGATGATGGGCGTAAGTTTCGACAAGATATATTATGAGTCAAACACTTACCTCGAGGGTAAGAAGAAGGTAGAGGAAGGATTGGAGAAGGGTCTCTTCTTCCGCAAGGACGATAACTCTGTATGGGCAGACCTCACCAACGAGGGTCTCGACCAGAAGCTCCTGCTCCGTTCTGACGGCACTTCTGTCTATATGACTCAGGACATCGGTACTGCCGACCTCCGTTTCAAGGACTTCCCTATCGACAAGATGATCTACGTAGTAGGTAACGAGCAGAACTACCACTTCCAGGTACTCTCCATCCTGCTCGACCGCCTCGGCTTCAAGTGGGGTAAGGATTTGGTTCACTTCTCTTACGGAATGGTAGAGTTGCCTAATGGTAAGATGAAGAGCCGCGAAGGAACTGTAGTAGATGCAGATGACCTGATGGCAGAGATGATCAAGGACGCTCGCCAGACAAGCGATGAATTAGGCAAGTTCAAGGACATGAGCGAGGAAGAGCGTCAGGAGATTTCACGCATCGTGGGTCTCGGAGCATTGAAGTACTTCATTCTCAAGGTAGATGCTCGCAAGAACATGCTCTTCAATCCAGAAGAGAGTATCGACTTCAACGGCAACACAGGTCCTTTCATCCAATATACCTACGCTCGTATCCGCAGCATCATGCGCAAGGCTGCTGCCGAGGGCATCGAGATTCCTGCAGAGTTGGGCGCTGATGCACCTATCAACGAGAAGGAGATCGACCTCATCCAGAAGATGAACGACTTCGCTGTAGCCGTAGCCGATGCAGGCAACAACTACAACCCTGGAGGTATTGCCAACTACTGCTACGAGTTGACCAAGGAGTTCAACCAGTTCTATCACGACTACAGCATCCTGAATGCTGAGAGCGAGGCAGAGAAGATCACTCGTCTGGTTCTTGCAGCCAATGTCGCTAAGATCTTGAAGAACGGTATGGCCCTTCTCGGCATCGAGGTTCCAGAAAGAATGTAATGATCCTAATGTAGGGGGTTTATTATTATGTAAGAATTCTCTATATGAAAGGAAATTCAAGATATAATAACCTACAATTTAATAAGAATATTGACTATTGACAAATAATGAGCATCGTCCCAACAGAAAGATTGGGACATGCTCATTTACTTTTTTAACCCCAACAGAAATAATAGAAATATGAGTAATATGCCTGTGAATCCTCCATCATGGAGAAACGATACCGTTTTACCATTGCCCAATGAAGTAATGGCAAATGCCTGGGCTGTAGATGCAGCCTGTTCCGGCAATCCCGGTCCGATGGAATACCAATGCATAGACCTGCAGACGGGAGCACAGGTTTTCCACTACGGGCCACTTCACGGCACCAATAATATCGGCGAGTTCCTCGCCATAGTCCACGCCCTTGCCCTGATGGAACAAAGGGGGATTACTGACAAGGTAATCTATAGCGACAGCGTGAATGCCCAGCTGTGGGTAAAAAAGAAACAATGCAAGACCAAGTTGGAGCATACTCCCCAGACCGCGCAGCTCCATCAGATCATAGCCCGCGCAGAGAACTGGCTCCGTACCCATCAGGTTACCATCCCTATTCTGAAATGGGATACCAAGACTTGGGGCGAAATCCCAGCCGACTTCGGAAGGAAATAAAAGAAATATATTGCAAAAGAATGGCTTCTGCCGGAGCAGAAGCCATTCTTAAACTTAACTTAACTAAAATCAATACAAATTTATTAAGGAAGAGCAGACAGACGTTTCTGATAATACTCTTTCACCTCATTCCAATGGTAATAAGGCCAAATATCAGTTTTTACAGGAATGTGAACCTCCTTCTCATTATGCAAGAACTTCACCAGTACATCACCACTCTTATTCTCGAAGAATACAAGTTGGACATTAGAAGCCATAGGAGTTGCCTTGAAATCACACCAATGCTTATAAACTTCAGCAGGTCCAGCCACAGCCACATCGAAGTTTTCTATCTGCAATAAAGCCAACAAAGGAATGACATTGCCATCATGCCCAAAGCGCAAGGTAGCTGCAATAGAACGATTCTTCATGGCAGAATCAGCAGACTCTATAATATTCTCCACAAGGGTTTTCGCATTAGCCATCACAAGACCCTTACTTGCTAAAGGATTTGCATTACAGATATAGAAGCGGTAATTGACGCACTGCCACAAATCAAACATTTCCTGAGCGGTGAAAATATCGTAGAAAGACAAAGGAGTTTCAATATCCTGCATATCTACTGCAATCCAATACAATCCCCACATCAAATTGGCAGGATTTACCTCGCAACGGATAAAATCAGCATTTGAAAATAATGAATTGACAAGACGGTCTGGCTTAACCTGTGCCGCCTCAAACTTGCGGTATTCCTCTACCCAAGGTCCCTTTTCTCCATGAGTAAAGGCATTAGAACGATCGGTATGATAATTGAGATAAGACATGTATTTCTCACTCATCTCATAATTGATATCAAGTTGAGGATTCAATCCTTTCAGACGGTCACCAAAAGCAACCATACTCATCGCACAACGGTAAACAACGGTAGAACGGGCAGAAATCTGGCGCTTGCCACGGAACACTTCAGGGAAGTTCTTCGACATACGCTCGGCAATACCCTGATGCTGACGAACACCCAGCGGAGTCAAATCGCCTCCATGTCCCTCAGTCTCTTTCCAAACAATTTGTAATCGCTGCAACACATCCTTTCCCAAAGGAGTAAGACCATTTACAGCATCAGCTTTCGTCATCAGCTGGATAATCCACTGATAGTCACCGTCTCCCAAAAGATAGCGGGAACCATGTCTTCCATAATGGCTTACATAGAAAGGCTTATAACCCTTAGGGGCAGGAGTCTGCTTGGCTTCCACCTTAGGATAAGCCAGATAAACACCACCAGCCTTATTAAGGTCTGCACTAATTTCTTCAAATGTGGTTTGGGCATTTACGCCCAAACCAAAAGTAGCCAACACCAAGGCTAAAGTCTTTATTCTAAGATTCTTCATTTATGATTTATATATAGTAAGGTTTATCTTTATTTCCATGATTTTAATAACCATCATTTTGCTTCAACTGAGGGTTGTTGGAGAATTCAGTTTGAGGAATTGGGAACAATTGGAAATGATCATCTACATCTGCACCTAATCGCTCAGTATTTTTCCAGTCCCAGTTATATCCCTTGGTAAACTTGCCAAAACGAATCAGGTCGGTACGTCTTACCAACTCAGAAGCCAACTCACGCTGACGTTCAGACATCAGGAAATCGAGAGTAAGTTCATTCAAGCCAATGGTTCCAGAAACATCCGAGCGCACACCATTCTTGGCATATTTACCGCTCATATAAGCACGCTGACGGATTTCATTGACGTATTTCAAAGCCTCATCCTTGGTACCATCTGCTCCACGAAGAATCGCCTCAGCGGCAGTCAAGTAAGCTTCACCTGTACGGAAAAGTGGGAAGTCGATAGAGGTATAAGCATCACCACTTGCAGGTATTTGGTCGTCCTTGGTTACATTACGCCATTTAATATAGCCATAGCCACAGGTATATGTACTGGTCATTGCACCCTTAGAATCCCATGTTTCCTTCACTTGATTAGGCAAGGCTGTCATAAACTGCGCACGCTTATCCTTTTTATTATTTCCCCATGTATCATTTGTATCAAACATCACATCGTCCGCATCAAAGGCATCTACGAGAGTTGTCTTGGCTCTCACATTACCCCAGCCACGAGAACCGATACCAGTATTATAGAGTTCGTTCATCGGACCATTTACGAATGCCTTCACATAGAAGTTAGTACCAGCAGAACTCTGTGCTCTCTGTCCGTCCTGAACCAAAGGCCAGATGATTTCCTTGCATTGGTCATTGTCAGCAAGGAAAATCTGACGATAGTCAGAAGCCAGCGGATAATGGTTGTCATCAATTACCTTTTTAGCATAGGTCAGAGCATCATTATAATGGTTTTCACCTATCCATGTCTGCGCATTCAGGTACATACGGGAAAGCAGGAACCAGGCTGCCACACGATCTATTCTACCATAAACATTAGCACCAGGAGCCTTCAAGTCGCCATCGATATTCTTCAATTCACTTTCAGCAAATTCGAAAATTTGCTTGCGCGACCACTGTACAGGAATATCCTTCACACCGGTATTCTCGTCTATATAAGGCACGGCACCAAACATATCACACAAAGTAGCATAGCAATAAGCACGGATAAAACGAGCCTCAGCACGATAAGAAGCACACTCATCTCCCAACTGATTCCAGAGACCACGAGACTTCAGTTTATCCTCAGTACACTCACGCAACAATTCGTTGCAATAAGCTATAGTCATGTACAGACGCTGATAAGTCCAGCGGATAACCGAAGCATTAGAAGCATCCCACTGCAAATTCAGACACTTACGCAAACCATTGGAAGAAGAAGGCATGATGAAATCATCAGTACTTAACTCCTGAAGATAGAACATCAGGCGCACATAGCCAGAATATCCTTCATTGGCACCTTCAAGGTCACCGTCACCACCATCACCGCCTTTCTGTCCTGTCAGGATAAGAGAACTGTAACATTTTGCCAAAACACCCGTATAGCCATCAGCCGTATTATATACTTTTTCGCCCACCAACTGAGTTTCGTCAAGAGGCATTGTATCCAGGTCGCCAAAACATGAAGTAGTCAGGCTACCCATCAATATAAATATCAAAAGTTTAAAAATATTCTTTTTCATAATCCTATCGTTATTGAGACCATTTAGAAGTTAAGATTGAAAGACAATGAGTAGGTACGAGGACGTGGATAAACATTTCTGTCAATACCTGAGTATATTTCCGGATCAATACCAGAATAGCTGGTGAATGTGCAAACATTCTGTACAGCTGCCGATACACGCAGAGAAGAACTGCTGTTCCATAATTTCCTGAATGTATAACCCAAAGTGATATTGTCAATGCGGAAGAAGTCGCCACGCTGCAAGAAATAGTCAGAATATAACTGTTGCTGCTGGAAACCCTTTTCGGCTGTTACTTTCAATATATTGGAGAAATTGCCCTGATCGCTATAAACCTGCTGCTGATACTGGTCGGCCTCAATGTAATTATAGATATAATTGCCGAAAGAACCATGACCTGTAATACCTAACTCCCACTGTTTGTAAGAGAATTGGGTATTGAAACCAAGATAAGACTTTGGCAACGCACACTTGTTGGCATAACGTGTCTCAGTAGCAGAAACAGAACCATCAGGCTGTACATATTTTCCCTCAATAGGCTTTCCATTCTCATCATAAGCCTGTTTTGCCAGATAGAAAGTATATGGGCGCTTACCTACCATGAAACATTCCACAAACTTACCTGTGCCAGAAATAGCACCCGTCTCTACATAAGAACCTTCGCTATCAGAAACATTCAGTTTGGTAATCTCAGAATCATTCCAGGTATAATTAAATCCTACAGTCCATGTAAAATCCTTGGTATCGATAGGCACAGCGTTGATAGAAAATTCCACACCCTTATTGTCCATCTCACCAATATTAGTGGTCAGGACAGCAGAATAGTTCACACCAGAAATCACAGGAATCGTATTCAGCAAATCCTTGGTATGGCGCTTGTAAACATCGAGCGAACCATAGATGCGGTTGTTAAGAAAACCATAGTCAAAGCCAGCATTCCAAGTCTCTGTAGTCTCCCATTTAATGTCTCTATCATATCCGTTTGGGCGATAGGTATTGTACCATTTATCACCAAAAAGATAGCTGGACTCTGGATAAGATACAGAGAAAGTGGTCATGTAAGGATAGTCATTGATAATATCCTGCTGACCGGTAAGACCATAGCTCAGGCGCAACTTCAGATTGGTAAGCACCTTGCTGTTCTTAAGAAATTTCTCTTCCGAGAGTTTCCATCCCAAAGCTACAGAAGGAAAATAGCCCCATCTGTTTCCCTCTGCAAAACGGGAAGAAGCATCAGCACGCAAGGTAGCTGTAACCATATATTTATTGGTGAAAGCATAATTCAAGCGGCCATACAAAGACAGAAGATAATATTCTGACTCTGAATGTTTAGGAGAAAACAGTTCTTCACCTTCTGGAGAAAGAGTCGTATCATTAAACTTCTTCCAGAAATGCTGCCAGCCATAACCGGCCATTGCGCTCACATCATGTTTTTCTGCGAATGTATGCTGATAGTTTGCATAAAGATCCAACAGGGTGTTGCGCTTTTCCTGCTTGGAATCATAATCCAATCCCGTTCCATCCTTCTTATTGCCGGTGTACATCATGCCCGCCAAATCAGGAACATCCTTTGCATACTTGCTTTCCAGGATATCATAGCCTAAATTCATATTAAGTTGCAAATCTTCCAGACCATGTACCTTATAATTGATAGAAGCATTGCCTATAGAACGGTAAATCTTATTTTGCATATTCTGCAAGTCTAACTGCGCCATCGGGTTGTCGCCCTGAATAGCCATTGGCGCATTGCCATTCATCCAGATAAAATATCCCAATCCTGGATCTGTAGCAGAAGTTGCACTACCTGTTTTTACAGGACGAGTCGGATCATAAGACAAAGAACTGCCAACTACGCCTTCATCTACACGCTTGTTATCTTCATAGGAAGCCTTTACATTGACATTTAAGCTCAGATGATCTTTGAAGAATTTAGGTGAAATACCGCCATCGAATGTATAACGCTGATAGTTATTGCTACGAATGACACCATCCTGATTTGTATAACCGAGAGATACTCTCACCGGTATTTTCTTACGGATGCTTCCCGACATGGAAATATTATGGTCCATACCAAATGCCGTACGGTAAATCTCGTCTTGCCAATTGGTGTTGCTGCTACCCATTACGATATTATCTGGAACACCAGAAACAGTAGGAACAAATGCTCTGAACTCATCAGCACTCAATACTTCCAGACGGTCGGCAGTTGTACTCAAAGCAAAATTGGCAGAGTAATTGAACTTAGGTGCACCATTGGTTCCTTTTTTTGTAGTAATAACAATGACACCATTAGAAGCTCGCGAACCATAGATTGCCGTAGCAGAAGCATCTTTCAAGACGGTAAAGGTCTCTATATCATTAGGGTTTATACCACCGATAAGGTTAGTTCCGCCCTCAATAGAAGAGTTGTCAACAGGTACTCCATCAATAACAATTAACGGATCATTGGAAGCAGAAAGTGAAGCACCGCTTCGGATACGAATAGTAGAACCGGAACCAGGAGCACCTGAACTGGAAACCACATTTACACCAGCCACCTTACCAACCAGAGCATCCTGCGCACTTGATTTGGCACCACGGTTGAACTCATCTGGCTTAATAGCCGAAACAGAACCCGTAAGGTCATTCTTCTTGACGGTACCATAACCGACTACCACCACTTCATCCAACTGCTCATTATCAGGAGTCATCTTGATTTGCAAAGAAGAAGATGAAATCTGCACATCTTTGGCCTCATAACCAATATAGGAAACATGTAGTTCAGACGCATCTGCAGGTACGTCTTCAATCGTAAAATTTCCATCAATATCAGTTACAACACCTGTAGTTGTACCTTTTACCATGACCGTCACACCAATCATCGGTTCTCCCATTTCATCAAGGAGTTGACCAGTCACTCGCTTTATATTTTTCTTGCCAGGTTGTTTTTTAGATTGAGGTTTTACAATCAGATAATTTCCATTTTTCTCATAAGTGCAACCGCTTTCCTTTAATAAGAGGTTTAATATCTCCAATACATCCCCTTTTGTCTTACTGATGGTGACTGTGCGATTTGCATCAATCAACGATGAGTTGTAAGCTATCTTGTACTTAGAAGCCTTCTCGATTTTCTCAAACGCCGCCTTCAAAGAGACCTTGTTGGAACCGAGTGTCACTGTTTGAGCTGAAACTGCTAAATTTCCTGCCAGCAACAAACAAAAACATGAAGCTGAAATTCTTCTTAAATTCATAGATTTACTTATTAAAAGTTTATTATATTGTCTTATGTAGCTACGCATTGAAGACAATTATATTTTTCGTTGCACCCAATTACAATCCTGTTAAAATGAAATTTTTATTTCACTTTTTTTGTGTGTTCGCAAACAACTGTGGTTTGGTAAAACAAATGCGGTAATATTCTACGGATAATTTCATAAAAAGCCGTACATTTTTACATGTTTTCGTAGTTCTATTTATATATGAGAGGATAAACTCTAAAAAGACTATAATGCAGTATTATCTCAGAAAGATAGCACCACTATCTCTGAGAGTTAGCACTATAATTCTCTGTGCCCTAAAAGTGCTCCAGCCAGGGCACTTTGGTGCTTCAGCCAGGGCACATTAGTGCCGTAAGCAAGCATTTTGGAAATATAGGGGTATTTATCGAATATCAGGATTTTTTTAGAAACGGCACTCGTAAAATCTCGTCACCCTTCATCTTTCCGCCTGAATCCCATGTGTTTATCGGAGTTTCAGGGGGTGAAGGGTGCATTTCAACCCTTCATCACCCTTCATCACCCTTCATCATATTATTAATCAGAGGCATTCGTGAATTTCTCTTTACATTTTCCTTGCTGAGATTTCTGTGTTTTCAACTGAATCTTATTTGTGTGTGAATATTGAAAATATGAACAAGGAAAAGAAGGTACTGAAAATCAGACAGTTAGGATTTTTGTGATTGAAGAATAATGTTTATAAGGCTCTCATGTCGTACGACATGGGTCCCTATAAACGTACGATTGCATCACTATTGTCGTACGACATGGGATTATATAGTCGTACAACATGAGATTATAATAAAGCATTACTATTATTCTTTGATGCGAAAAGTTGTAAAAAGAGAATCGTTTTTATGCTGAAATCCATTTCTTGAGAGCTACATCGACTAAAAACGAGTTGGCAAAATCTAGAAGGAAATATTTACAATGAAGAAAGACATTCGTTTCTCTCTTATTCCCATCCTGGGTTGACTGCTGGGGCTAATTCAAGCTTCTATTAAGACTAACCATTAGCTTCTATTAAGGTTAATCATCGCCTCCTATTATGCTTATTTTAAGTTCAAATCCCCTTAGGTAACTACTCAGCACCCCTATTGAAAACTTTGAATAGAAAAGCCTTGGAATATGAAAGCGGCTTCGATAGTCAATGAAGCCTATTTCGTAGAGCAATGAAAGCGGCTTCGTAAGCAGTTGAAGCCTATTGCATTATTCTGATAGAAACTATAAAAAATATAGTTGACCACTTTAAACTTTATTAATAATACACGTTGACTCACAGTATTAACGTAACAACTCATGACTATATGGGTGCTGAGTAATTACCCCCTTAGGATGAAGGGTGATGAAGGGTGAAGTTCACCTGCGAACGACCATTCAAAAATGGCACTTTCTAAAATATAGACCGGGAAATTTGGAGGTTACAAATTTATTGCTTAATTTTGCAAATGGTAAAGCTAAAATACATTTAAGCCATGGCTATAAGAGAAAGAAGAAAGCGAATCTATCGCAAGCGCATACCTTACGGCATGCAGAACTTTGAGGATATTAGGGAGAGGGATTGTTACTATGTGGACAAGACCTCATTCATAGAAGATATAGAAGACTCCAATATGTACTTCTTCTATATCCGCCCTCGCCGTTTTGGCAAGAGCCTCACCCTCTCCATGCTTGAACATTACTACGACATCAACAAGAAGGACAAGTTTGAGTCCCTCTTCGGTGGATTGTACATTGGCGAAAATCCTACGCCAGAGCATAATACATATCTCATCATTCACCTCAATTTCGCTGAAGTGGACGCAGGTATAGACAATTATCAAAGTGGATTGGATGTGCACTGTAACATTATGTTCAATTCATTCTGTAACCAATATGCCCATTTGCTTCCTCCTGATGCAAAGGAGGGGTTGAACAGAGAAATTGGTGCCATAGGACAACTTAGGTATTTATGCCAGGTTTGCAAGGAAGCTAACCAGAAAATCTATCTCTTTATCGACGAGTACGACAACTTTACAAACACAATCCTTGCCAACGAGGAGCATCTGGAGCGATATCGCAACCAGACTCATGGAGAGGGTTATCTACGTCGCTTCTTCAACACCATCAAGGGTGCAGCCGGCTCGGCTTTGGGACGTGTCTTCGTCACGGGTGTAAGCCCTGTCACTATGGACGACCTCACCAGTGGCTTCAACATCGGCACGAATTACTCGCTAACTCCACAATTCAATGAGATGACGGGATTCACCGAGGAGGAAGTGCGGGAGATGTTGGGCTATTACTCAAGCGTCTTGCCGTTCAACCATACCGTAGATGAGCTCATCACCGTGATGAAGCCATGGTACGACAACTATTGTTTCGCTGTCAAGAAATATGGAAAGACCACCATGTATAATTCCGTAATGGTACTCTACTTCTTGGATAATTACATCCGTAACGAATACGATATTCCAGACTCGATGGTGGAGAGTAATGTTCGCACGGATTACAGTAAGCTGCGCATGCTTATCCGTCACGACAAGGAGTTCGCCCATGATGCCAGTGTCATCCAGCAGTTGGTCACCAAGGGATACGTTACAGGCAAGCTCGTAGAAAATTTCCCAGCCGACCATATCAACGACCCTGACAACTTCGTGAGCCTGCTCTTCTATTTCGGCATGCTGACAATAGATGGAGAATATAAAGGCGAAACAAAGTTTGTCATCCCTAACGAGGTGGTGCGTGACCAGATGTACACCTATCTTCTCGACACCTACAAGGAGAACAACTTGGTATACGATACTTATAACAAGACCCAGTTGGAGAGCAAACTGGCTTACGATGGCAACTACAAGGCTTATTTCGAGTTCATCGCCGATAGCCTGAAACGCTATTCTTCGCAGCGTGACAAGCAGAAGGGCGAGGCTTTCGTGCATGGTTTCACCTTGGCGATGGCAAGCCAGTGCCGCTTCTATCGCCCTATCTCCGAGTTGGACAATGATGGCGGCTATGCCGACATCTTCCTCTCCCCTCTTTGCGACATCTACAAGGACATGGTGGACAGCTACATCATCGAACTGAAATATTGCAAGACGAGCACCACGGACCAGCAAGTGAAAGAACTCCTCAAGGAAGCCTCTGCGCAAATCACCCGTTATGCCGATAGCGACATAGTGAGAGATGCCGTAAAGACCACCCATCTACACAAGCTCGTAGTGATGTATCGAGGGGCAGAGATGGTGGTTTGCGAGGAAATCGAATGATGGCATTAATCATCACATGGGGCAAGTTTTCAATAGAAGCGCAAGTACAAAATATAAGAAAGCGCTTTATTAAGGTCTAATGATGCGCATCGTTAGGTGCTAATAAAGCGCATCGTTAGATGTTAATGATACGCATCGTTAGATGCTAATAAAGCGCTTCGTTAGGTCATGCTGATTTCCCACAAGCTATATCCCTGAAAATCAACGAATTACATTCCATTTCAAGACTGCATTTTTCCGTCTAATTGGACTCCCACTTAAAATTTCAATAGATTTTCGTCTAATGTAGAAGCACTATCATCGCCAAACAATTTCCTGTTTGCTTTCTTTCTCGCATTACTTATCGTCTTAGAAGTTGTTTTCACAAGAACAGAAATATCAGTATTGTCTATATTCAAATAGGTAAGAACACATACCTGAAATTCCTGTGTACTCAATCGGCTTCTTATTATCTGTTCATATAGAACGGGCAAATAATGCTGGAACTCGGCTGATAATGCATCCCAATCTTTTGGGCTCGGACTATGACGATTATGATGTCTGGCCATCTCTTTAAATTTCAGAAAAATGTCGCTTGCCATCAATGCATTCTTGTTGCCTACCTTATTATATTGGTCACATTTCTCCTTATATTCTTGAAGAGCAACTTGCAATGACGAGATTTCTTCTTGTTTTCTCTTGACTGAAAGATCTATATTTTCCTGCAGTATTGATAATTCTTGGCGAGCCTTCTCCATATTCTGAAATGTCAACACATAATTTCTATTCACTTCTTTCAGCTCTGCCGACATTTTCTTCTGCATATTTCGATAACGTCGTATAAAGTAAATCACAAATAGCAATATGATGAAGCCAGCAATTAACGCCACATATTTATCTCGCAATTTCTGCTGCTTTTCCTCCTCTATCTTTTTCTGCAACCTTGTATAATTATATAAAGAGTTAGCCAAAACAACAGCCTTCGCTTGTGTTTCATTCAATATCTTATCCATTTCCTGCTCACATAGTAAAGAATATTTTTTGATAGAATCACTATTCAAGCGTATTCTGTAAATATCCAGCAAGCCTCTGGTCGTTTCATACGAATAACCAAAGCGACCCAATTTTCTAAAATAGAATTCAGCAGAATCCAATTGTTGGGTACCTAAAAAATACTTACCTTTATAGTAATAATAGTATTGGCGAGGAGTTATGATATTGCCCTCGCTATCAAACAAGCCTGTTTTTGTCTCATATTTCTGCATTAAATGATGAGCTTCTTGATATTGATGCCTATTTAAATGAAATCCTACCAAGGCTACGCATACAGCTTCTGCCTCTTGATGATTATGATATTTTTCATATAAACGAGCACAAAGTTTGGTCTGAGCTATCGCCTTTGCAGTATCACCCATTGCACTAAAAATTGCTATCAGTCTTTCACTACCTATTATATAATTTAGAGTATCTTTTGCCTTTAATGCATAAGTTCTGTACTTTTGCTGTGCTATCTGCGCTTCTTGAAACAAATCCTGCTTCACAAAGACATCAGCCATCTGCCCATAAATCCTGTAAAGAGAACTGAAATCACAATCTTTGCTCAAAGTATCTACACTTTCCACCGCATCCTGATAACATTGCATTGCCTTGGGTGCCTCTTTCATATCTCGATAGATACATCCCAAGAGATAATGAGCCTCCATCTTCTCATTAGGGGTACCTTTGCTATCATAATAATCTACGACTTCTTGAAACAAGGAGTCGGAAGGCATTGGCTTGAAAAGCTTATTCAATGCCTTTGCTTCCAACATGCGATAACGCATTTCTACTTTTTCACCACTTTGTGACATGTCCTGGCGATGATTGCACAAACTGTCATACGCAGCCTGCGGATTCTTCTCCATCAGACTATTCATTTCTGCCAACCATACCATTTGTGCACGATGGTCTGAACAACTTCCTGTCAACAAAAGCAAGAAGAATAAAAAGAAAAACAGAATCTTCTTCATCAACCTAATTTCTGCAACACTATAATTAATAATTTATATAAACACCTGAGCAAAAAAAATGCTCATGATTTTGCCACGTCAGAAATTTCATTTATATTAGTGTTGCAAAAAAACAAATAAAACTCTGAATGCCATAGCAAAAGTACAAATATAATCTGAGAAAATAACTCCTTTTGGATTTTTTTCATTTTGTTATTTTTAAAGCTTCATCTAAAATATAATCGTCACATCTATCCAAATCAAGTTTCTTCGGATTTATCAGATAATCTATTTTTACACCATTAGGGTATGTATTTCTGCCATTCATTTCATATACACTATAATTCGTATAACGTGTCCAAACACCATTTAAATAAGGAATATAAGTTGCCTGACCAAGAGTACCTGCCGTTTTTTCCCCAACAACAATTCCATCTGGAGCATTTCTTATTATCTCAGCAATTCTTTCTGCCTGACTTATAGTAAAACTATTCACTAAAACGATAGCACGCCCTTTATAATAATCGGGATTTTTCTTACCATATCCCAAACCATCAGGGTTCTTTAAGAATACCCCAGGTTCTTCTATGTCCGCATAGTCTCGCTGCAAAACTATTTTAAAATCAGGGAACAGAAAGTTGCCCAAAATAATATTTCCATGATCATTATGAATGTGATAGGGATAACCTCTCATATCAAAAATTATATTACGATATCCTTTGGCTATTTTCAGACCATCTGTCAGTTGCTGCTCTGATGCGACACATAGGTTGATATAATAAGTTCTCTCATTGATAGCCTTCAAAGTATCTGGTTTAGTTTCAATGACACCATCCCAACAATCAACATAATCAGGAATATGAACCTTTATTTGTCTTCCTTTGCGCAGAACCGTATAACAAACACTGTCCGTATCGAAGCTGGCATAAGCTCCGTCAAAGAAATTGTTTTCAGGATTGGCCAGCATACTGTAATTGTTTTTCTTTTTACAAATTTCAGACATAGAGACACCATTGACTTCTGTAATCAAATCTCCAACTTTCAGACCAGAATTCTTCATGCTTTCAGAATTCAATTTTGTTATCAGCATATTCGAACCACAGAAATACAAATCCATAGGTAGAAAATGTGGATTCCATACACGCTCATCTATACCATAATATTTTACGCCAAACATTTGAGAATGAGTATCTTTCAATTCGCAAATTAGCTGAGCACATGCATAATCATAGGATTTCTTATCTCTTGCTTCGGCAAATATTTTTATATACTTTGGCAGAATCTCTATCCAATGCTTTTCTTTTGCAGCCATGAACGGAGAAAAATAGTACAAAAAATTCCACACTCTAAAAAGCGACAATAGCCTGTAGCCGTCATCGGAAATCTCAATACTATCATAAGCTGTTTCGTTTCGTAAACGCAACAAACGATTTGTAGATTCCCATTCTGGGTATCCTATATGATAAACATTTTGATAACCACGCTTCAGTTTCTTTATCGAATTTATAGAAGTTCTTATATCGGAACTAAATTTGTTTCGCCACAAGAAACCAACTTTATTCTTTATATTTTTTGTGGGTTCCTTACTGTTACTTAGGGGTAAATCTGCCCAAGATGGTATAGTCTCCAAAAGTTTTTGAGAAAAGACGCATTCATCTTCGATGGCATATAATTTCAGTTGTCTAAACAGTTGGTAATTCCAGTTATATTTTCCATGCCTTACAAGCGGGTGATAATATTTTAAGAATCCCCAAAGATAGCATATTTGCTCTAACCTTCTGATTTCGGACTCGCATAAAGACTTTTCCAATATAAATTTAGAAGATTCATCAAATTCTCTATCATTGTTTGCTTCTGTTATAGGATCTACCTCATCTATATCTTTACCATCAACAGTTATGGCTAAATGATGTAAGCCTATCTCATTTGTACTATTAAGATTAACCATTATTCTCACCGCCATACACATATTTGTCCAAGGCTTATTAGAAAAAGGAATGGTTAATCTAAATGTACTATCCTTAGAACCTACAAGTTTTGCATCCTGCATAACAGTTCCATTCAAAGTTTCTTGAAGAAGTACAACTCTTGCACTATCATTTTCTGCCAAATTAGAAAATCTTCCATCCAAAACAACTTGCTGTGGTTTATCATTCCAAAGATAACAAATGGGAAAAACCATATCTACATAACCCTTTCCTGTTTCTGTTTTCTTCAACAACGTTTTGTTATTTTCAGGACTTATATTGACATTTTCCAATTCATACAAATGCCAATAATCATTATGAAACAGCATACAACTCAAATAAGGCTGATAGGAGCGAACATCTATGAATTTTACACTATTCAAAGCCTGTTTATAACTTCTACGCTCGAACTTTTGCCCCCAAGCAAAACTTGGGAGTAAAAGACCTAAGACTATAAAAAACAAAAACTGTTTCATACCCTCCATCTTCTTTAGTATATATGCTACCATCTTGACTTGCTTACAAAACAATATCAATATTATTTTAATAGAATTTAAGTTCGGCTGCAAATTTAGGAATCAAAATACAAATATGCAAATTTTGAGACGAAAAAATGTCCACCAAAAATCCACTAATATATATTTTTTTTCGTAAACGACATATCGTTTACAAATTCTGCATAAGAATTATCATACACGACAAGATGAAGATCAAAGTCACAAATTCCCAGTATCCATTCTTTATGAAGACTTGATTCTCCCACAACAGATATAACACAGTTTTTCATATTTTTATTGACTACTAAATCTGTCGTTTTAAAAAATCGCATAAAACACCTGTATCTATTTTCTTATCCACATCATCATGCTCCTTGTGCATAATATTGACTATCTTTTGAAATTGCCCTCTTTTATCAAACAAAGCTACAACATAGTCAACATAAGGCACCACTTCTCCCTTAGGAAAATCACATTCTAAAATCATGAAACATAGAAACAGACGTTTAGTCTCTATATAATGACAAGGAGTCCAACTTAAATCCTTCGGCCAACATCTTTCACATATATCCTCTTTTGGCAATAATTTAAGCAAAAGGGAACTGGCTAAAAACGAGTTATTTCCTTGTGAATACACAAACAAGGAATCCCCAAGTTCTTTCTGATTCCACTTTTTGAATTTCTTCAAAAAATCCCCGAATTCCAATGGAGGATTAGCACATAGCTCTTCATCTTGAATATGTTGCTTGTATTTATTTAGTTGTTTCACTTTAATTTCACCTTTAGGACTTATAGTTACCTTACTTCTCTGTACCATATAGTCTAAACCATTATAATCATGTGTCATAGCTGGGTCTTCCAGAACAAACTGCGACACACAAAAAGAATTATCCTCTGCTTCATCAATGGCAATGCGATACATTCCATTGCTATTTCCTATGCATTGGCTATCTAAAAGACTACTTATTTTTTCTAATACTAGTCAAAGTATATTCATGTGTAGTTCCTGTACAATTCTTCTCCCATGACTATAATCTCATCGGAAGCTGCATTGTAAAGAAGGTAATTGCTACCATTGTCAAAGACAAAATTATAAATACTTGGTTTCATTTCATTTTATTTTTTAGGTTGTTTATTGAAGCGATATGCTATGTGCAACATGGCATAACGGGGTGTAACATGATGCCATACTTCCGTACGACCAAAAGCATCTATTGAGCGGCGGACATTAGACAGATTACCTAAGATGTCAAAGGCATCCAACATACAAGCCAGGCGACCTTTCAGGAATGTCTTTGTCAACCGGGCGTTCCAGACCAGTTCGTCCGTGTTCATCTCTCTGTCATTGTAACCACGCCGACTATACATCGTTAAGTCGGTTGACACCTGCCACTTGAAAGGAAGTTGCCACTGAAGGGTTGCGCCATAATCAAAGTCACAGATACTGATGTTTTCAAACCCTTCTCGTCTGCTGGTAGAGTGCTGCGTGTGGGCACCTGACTTCAAGCCGATGCCAAACTTTGAAGTAGGACGATAGCTCAGTTTCAAGGTCTCCTCGAAGTAGAGAGAGCTGACGGAGCTGCGTTGCGACGTTGGATGTTGGCTGTCACTCAGAAGATCTACCTTGTGCCAGAAATTCACGGCATTGTCCCATTGCAGCATTACCTGCCTGTCACGGAACAATGGCAAGGATAAACCACTGTAGAGACTGGTATTCCAATTTCCATTGACCGTAGTTGGAGTCACCGTTCGCACACCTGTGGAGAGATTATATGACTGCCCCATTGCCAATGAGTTTCGATGTATAGCAAACAACGTTCCCACATGGTATATTCTTTGTCCAGGCAAAGTCTGTCGCCAAGTAACGGAAAAGTTATGTACCTGCTCGTTCCTTAAACTCTTTGCTCCTTGCACGATATACAGGGGATTGCTATTATCTGTTCTGTTCACCCAATATAGTAAGGAAGGAACATTGACACTCAAGTTATAGTTGACAGATAGATCATACCGCCCTCTTCGGGGAGTTCCCTGCATGGAATAAGTCAAGGATGGCATGAACAGCACATCTGTGTGATGAACGGTCGTATCCGCCATAGCACTGGCATATTTCAGTTCAGACCTCTTGATACCAAGAGGAAACTTAATCATGATTACATGCAACAAGGAGTCGCTTACCTTCCTCTCCGCATACACTCCCAACTGTGGTGTATGGGTTTGCACATCTGAACAGGTGCGGTTGCTGTTGGAATGGTCCAATGCAAGTTCCAACTCCTGCACGGAAGGCAGCTCACCTAGGAAATGGCTGGTATCCACCCCCCAACCTGTCAGTTGGTTCAACAAATACAGGTTTCTTGTTGTATTGCGATGTGAAAAGTCAAAACTGTAACCTGGCTCCAAACGAAAGACTCTTGACGATGTGTGGACAAATTCCCAACCGTCGCTTAGATGAGCGGATACTTGATAACCGGAATTCTTCACCTTGTCAAAGCGGTTGCGATAATCCTGCTCGCCCTCTTTCACATAGTCAAGCCTGTAATGGTCAAAGCTATTGATCTCGGCATTGTCATATCGATAAGAGCCATCAAAATACAAGGCATGATCCGACCGGTGCGGTATCATTAAAAATTGACCATAGTCAATCCCCCCTTGCCAATCCCATCCGTTCCCTCGTGTATTTACCATAAGGTGATTGATGACATATTCTTTCAACAAAGTACTGCCCAAAGGCGATGCGATGCTGTCCATCCATGCCTTTCCCCATAAGTCAAACTTGTCGTCCAAAAGCATAATGGACGATTGGGTACTGGTGCGATTGAACTTATGATAGGAAAAACGAGGTTTTACATTAATATGAGTGATGGTTGGAATTTTCCATGCAAGGCTATGCTGGGTACCGACACTCACGTCACGGACAAGACCTGTCAGCAAACTTTTACCAAAAGTATTGCCTTTCGTAAGAAAATACTCACTGCTCGTTCTGCTTTCTGTTGTCATGCGCTTGCTAGTAAATACGACATTACCATCTGACATAAACACTCCCTCCTTAGATTCTGTGGCATAATCCATGCCAGCCGTCCGTACCGTCGTCTCATTGACTGGTTGTTGCAAGGGCGACCAATCACTGTTATTCCCAGGTTTTCTATCATCATTCAAATTATTGAAATTGGCAAAGGCGGAAATCTTTGAGTGTGGTGTCAAACGCAAGGCAAATAGCCGACCTAGGAAACGGTCGTCACTGCCCAATCCTCCCTCTACTGTGGCAAGCCAAGTAGTTTGGTATTTTCGCTTCAAACCTATGTCCATGACATAGGACTTCGGTCCTACACTGTCCCCTCGCAGCTCTTGCCAAGCCGTCCGCTTGTCGTAAACTTTCAAGTGATTGACCATAAATGACGGAAGATTGTCAAGGATTAACTTACGATCATGATTGAAAAAAGCCTTGCCATTGAGCAGCAGTTCCGCCACAGGCTTCCCGTTTACTGCTATCTGCCCATTGTCATTCATCGTGACACCAGGCAATTGCCTAATCAAGTCATCCAACATGCTTCCTTCCTGCAGGTTAAAAGCATCCGCATTATAGACCAAGGTATCCTTGTTCATATAGAACTTTACTTTCGTTGCCTTTACCACAACATCTTCCAACTGCTGCACTTCGTCCAAGGAGCGCTGTTTAGGATATTTACGCTGCATATACAAAGGCTTCCTCAAGATTCTTGACCTCTCTTTTTTGTAAAATTTCTCTATTTCAAAACTCTCGTAAACATCTTCATAATCAGGATGTGAGGCATGAAAAATATATTTACCAGGTTTTTTAAGAATAAACATGACTGCGCACTTCCTGCCATTGATGCTGGCATTACTGAAGCTCGTAGCAATGAGAGTGCTGTCTTCAGACAACAAATCCACCTTGGCGTTCAAAACAGGCTCCTTAGTGAAGATGTTGAAAACTTTCTTCCATATCCAAAGTTCCTGCTCCCGAGCAAATGCAGAAATAGAAAATAGGACGCTGAAAATCAAAAATAAACTAAATCTCATAGACAGAATCTTTAGGAGTTCAATCATTACTTTTTTGTTTCTGTACTGCCACCTTTAATTGTTTACAAGGCAACAACAGCAATATCAAAATAATACTATTATTAGTTTAATAGAATTAAAGTTCGGCAGCAAAATTAAGAAAAAAAATACAAGTATGCAAATTTTGAGATAAAAAATAGTCCACCAAAAATACATCACGTATCCTTTGGTGGACTTTCTCTTAAAATTTCAATAGATTTTCGTCTAATGTAGAAGCACTATCATCACCAAACAATTTCCTGTTTGCTTTCTTTCTCGCATTACTTATCGTCTTAGACGATGTTTTAACAAGAACAGAAATATCAGTATTGTCTATATTCAAATAGGAAAGAACACATACCTGAAATTCCTGTGTACTCAATCGGCTTCTTATTATCTGTTCATATAGAACGGGCAAATAATGCTGGAACTCGGCTGATAATGCATCCCAATCTTTTGGGCTCGGACTATGACGATTATGATGTCTGGCCATCTCTTTAAATTTCAGAAAAATGTCGCTTGCCATCAATGCATTCTTGTTGCCTACCTTATTATATTGGTCACATTTCTCCTTATATTCTTGAAGAGCAACTTGCAATGACGAGATTTCTTCTTGTTTTCTCTTGACTGAAAGATCTATATTTTCCTGCAGTATTGATAATTCTTGGCGAGCCTTCTCCATATTCTGAAATGTCAACACATAATTTCTATTCACTTCTTTCAGCTCTGCCGACATTTTCTTCTGCATATTTCGATAACGGCGGACAAGGTAAATCACCAATAGCAATATGATGAAACCAGCAATGATTGCCACATATTTATCTCGCAATTTCTGTTGCTTTTCCTCCTCTATCTTTTTCTGCAATCTTGTATAATTATATAAAGAGTTAGCCAAAACAACAGCCTTCGCTTGTGTTCCATTCAATATCTTATCCATTTCCTGCTCACATAATAAAGAATATTTATTGATGGAATCACTATTCAGACGTATTCTATAAACATCCAACAAACCTTTCGCCGTCTCATATCGGAAGCCATAACATCCTAACTTACGAAAATAATATTCAGCGGAATCGATTTGATTTACTCCTAAATAATACTTTCCCTTAGCCACATAATAATGTTCACGCCCAGATTGGATATGATTGTCTTTATCAAATAAGCCAGACTCTTTTTCGTAGATATTCATATAATGATGAGCTTGCTGATATTGACCACAATTCAAATAGGCATAGATAAGTGTAGGAAGAACCTGTGCAGCATCCTCATGCATACCCTGTTTCTTGTAGAGCGTATTACATTTTAGCGTTAGCTTCATCGCTTTCAATGTGTCACCTAATGCATAATATGCGCTTGCCATTCCATCAAGTCCCTGTATTGATTGGGCTATATTATTGGCCTGGGCAGCATAGTAACTATACTTCTGACAACAACTCAAAGCTTCCCTTTGTAAATATTGATAACGGTAAACATCCGCCATTTGTCCATAGATTCGAAACAAAGTAGTATAATCACAATCCCTACTCAAAGTATCTGCACTCTCCACTGCATCCAGATAGCATTCAATAGCCTTGGGTGCCTCTTTCATATCACGATAGATACATCCCAAGAGATAATGAGCCTCCATCTTCTCATTAGGAGTACCTTTACTATCATAATAATCTACGACTTCTTGAAACAAGGAGTCTGAAGGCATTTTAAAAAACAATTTGTTTTGTGCTTTTGCCATTAACAAACGATACTTCATTTCAAGACGGCGATCTCCTGTCGCCAAGAACACGCCACTATCTTGACTCAAACTATCATAAGCAATCTGAGCATTTACTTCCATCAAACTGTCGATATAGGCCAATCGTGACATTTCCATACGATGATTAGAGCAACTTCCCAGCAATGTCAGCAGGAAGAACAGAAATATAAAAGTTTGTTTCATCATTATATTGCATCATTAAACTATGCTATTGCAAAAGTACAAAAACTTTTGCAATAACATACTATTTTATACCTGAAAATAACTAAAAAACCAACATTGCCCTCTCTATCACTTGATCCATATTATAATATGTGTAATCAGCGAGCCTACCACCAAAGATTACATTCTTCTCGGAAGATGCCATTTTTTGATACTTAGCGTAAATTATCGAGTTTCGTTCATCGTTGACAGGATAATAAGGCTCTCCTTGATTTGTGATATATGCCATTGGATATTCTCGGGTAATGACCGTCTTAGAGCGGGCATAAACCTCATCTCCAAACATCTCAAAATGCTTATGTTCGATGATACGAGTAAAGGGAGTTTCTCTGTCCGTGAAGTTCATTAAGGCTACACCTTGATAATTCGACATATCCAGTATTTCGGTCTCAAAGCGTAAGGAGCGATATTCCAACGCCCCAAAGCAACAATCATAGAAATCATCAATCTTTCCAGTATAAACCAGTTGATTGGCAAAATTTCTCCATTCCTTACTCAATCCACTTTCAAAGAAATCACAGTCTGTCCTCAACTCACAACCTTCCAGCAAAGAATCTATCAGTTTATTATATCCACCAATAGGAATTCCCTGATAAGGGTCATTGAAATAATTATTATCATAGGTCAGGCGAACAGGAAGACGGCGGATAATGAAGGAAGGCAAATCCTTGCAATCCCGTCCCCATTGCTTCTCCGTATATCCCTTGACAAGTTTCTCGAAGATATCCTTTCCTACAAGAGAAATTGCTTGCTCCTCCAAATTGGTGACCTCCCCATCGAACCGTTGGTTACGAATTATCTCCATTGCTTCAACAGGTGTATTCACGCCCCACATCTGATGAAAGGTGTTCATGTTGAAAGGCAGGTTGTAAAGTTCGCCCTTGTAGTTGGCAATCGTATTCAGAGTGAAGCGGTTGAAATCCACGAATTGGTTCACGAAATCCCACACTTTCCTATTTTTAGTATGGAAGATATGAGGACCATATTTGTGAACATTGATACCCTCAATATTCTCACAATACACATTTCCTCCGATATGGCTGCGCTTGTCGATAACAAGGCAACTCTTCCCTGCTTGTCGAGCAAGGTAGGCAAAAGTGGCACCGAATAAACCGGAGCCAACGATTAGAAAGTCATATTTTTGTTGCATATTGTCAGAAATCCACTATTTTTAAATTTTTGATAGGATGATAAAACGTATTGGGTTGTCTATCATTTTGATAGGCATACTCAAATTCTTCCGCTGGCCCCCATGACAGACAAAATCTGTAACCAAAGTTCTCAAACTGACGTATTCTAACTCCTTTGCTGTAAGCCAAAGATGGCAAAAGAAACTCATAATAGAATGTATCATTAACTATCATAAACTTTGCTAATGCATTTAAAAATCGGCTACTAACGTAGAATATCTGACACCAAGAAAAATACAAAGCAGCAAAAGGATTATTCCTAATCAATTCTACAGGCCAATGTTTCTCAAGCCCACCCAAAATATCCGTTGCGATATGAATATAATCAACATCCTCTGCATTTATTCTAGCAGCAAACTCTGAAAAAACACCATTAAATACAATGTCGTTCTCCATCAGAAGATAATGGTCATAATGGTAAGTTTCTGCAAATTTTTGCAGCCCCAACAAGGGATTAGGAAGTAAAGAACTACCCTGATGAAAGAAATTTGGTATAGTATGGAATGGATATTGAAAGAATTTGATATCTTGTAAACCCAAGTTGTTGACCTTTTGGACAGAACTGTCATGTACCAACCAAACATCCATAAAACTACCGATTTCTTTTTGCAAATACAGTACATATCGAAAAATGTCTCGGTTTATTTTGTTCGTCAGAAATACTAAACAATTTTTACTCACAAATATAAATCTTTTAAAATCATAATATAGTATTATCTTTTCTCAAAATGCGATTGTCACATAAGGTCAAATCTTGTAAGGCACAAAATAACAACGTAGTTCCTAATAAAACCTCTAGAAAAGAACTATCAATCGTCACTAATTTTCCGCCAAAGTTTTTTATCTTATTTAAAAGTTCACTATCATTCGTTAATTTATAAAGAGTATAATAAACGAACATTCTTATGACAGAGGACTTGACTTTACTTGATTTCTCCAATAAAGTCTCTATCAAATTATTGCAAGCAATAGAAGTATTCTTCAAAATAACCAAAGAAGCCAATAATGTCATAGCATTTACCTCGTTTATGTCTTTATATAGTTTATGAATCAATTTCAATGCCACGATATGCAATTTTTCTTTATCCGAATCTTGATTATAATATTTTATACATGACTGTACATAAAGCCCTATTCCAACTAATTCTTGCACCGATAGTTTCTCTAATTGCAAATTGATAACTCCGTCAAGATAAAGCATTATTTTTTCCAGAACCTTTTGCGGAGAAGAGTCTATATATTTACAGTCTGACAAATATAGAATTAACCAACAACAACCAGTAATTCCATCTTCAAATACCATTTTATTTTGAAGATGTCCTATGTATTTATAAGTATGAACCAAGAGCTTTTGAGACAAATCCAATAGTTTCTTGTCATTGGTCATACATGCCAATTCCCAAAACTGCAAAACATAACCAAAACTGCCATCAAGTCCTAAACGAACTGTTGCAAAATTAGTATTCTTTATCCATGATTCTATATCATTCAACCAACCATTATATTTTTCCCTAGACAACCAAGTGCTCTTTTTTACTGTAAGGTACGCATATTCATATACTGCATTGGTCAAATGGTACTTATTAAAATATTCATACATCTCTTTATAATGTATACTTTGACCAGATTGTATTGGTCTTGTATGTACAACACTTACACTATCAATAACCGCCATATCCCTATGCGAAGAATTAATAAGCAAAGGCCAATGAGCCTCCACTCCCCAACCTGTAGAATTGGCATTAAAACTATCCAAGACTTTCAACAAAGCTTCTCGTGAGAAACATGGCACCATCATTTCTATCAAGTTAGTATACCTTAAAATGCAAAAGGGGCTTCTCAGTGTATGTGGCCAAGAATAATAGGACATCGCTAAGCTAGGCTGAGCTATCTTCAATTTATACTTACGCATTACAGTAAACAAGTTATTAATATCCCCTGAACTCATCAGCACATCATCATCAGGAATAAAAAAGTAATCATAAGAATCCAAATATTGAGGGTTACTTTGCAAATACCAATATACCAATTTTAGTTTATAACCTTTAGCCTGACAGATATATTGCGTATCATTCTCAAACATATCAATGGAATCATCATATACAATTAAATGAAGATCAAAATCACAAGGACCTTGAACCCAACATTTATGCAAACTATCTTTACCAACGGCAGATATCACACAGTTTTTTTTACTCATATTTTATAAATTTACGTTATTAAACATCATCATGAGCTCTTTTCTATCGCTCATAATCGTATTTTCCAAAATCATCATTGAATTTTGACGTTGAATATCAGAACGATGCTTCCCGTTTTGGTCACGAGGATGCGATAGGTGAAACAGTGGACCATCTACACGGTTGATACGAAGCCCTATACGCTTCCATCTTTCTATTCTCTCCCAATCTTCTGGTCCCCACCCATAGAACAATTCATTCTCTCCTCCTGCGTCCCGATAACGTGCTGTGTTAACAAAAATAGCACCACCCCCCATGTCTTTTCCATACGGCAAAATCATTCGCTCTACATTTTCAAATAAAAAGTCCATATCATGACTGACCATATATATTTTTCTTAGGATAGATGTTGTATCAAAAAATGTACCATCGTATGGAAACGAAACATCAATGATGTCATTTCGCAAACTATCTACAGACGAAACTATCTGTCTGGGGGCAATTAAAACATCTGCATCCCATATAGAGAGGAAGTCTGTTTGCACAGTCTCCAACATCATGTTCAAATACTTTGTACGATGAAAAACGGGATCATCATCCTTTACAAACAAGAATTCCACCTCCTTTGGAAGAAGACTCCTTAATATATTGTTGTCATAACTATCAGCTTCCAACACAAATACTCTTGTATTAAAAAAATTCAATATATAATTCACAACTTCTAATAAATTTTCCAATCTTACAATAGAATCTATACGAACTGGAATTAAAAAAGTCACATCTGTGAGTTCATTTTTTTTCTTCATAGTTTATTTTTTATTTTGTCTAACAATATAATTAAGCCCAACATCCCTAAAAGACCAGATTTAGGATTCACCAACTCCATTTTTTCAATCGTCAAATTAAACCTTCTAGTCAGTTCTTCATAAATATATACCCTATCAAGAAAAACTGGTAGACTATCCATATTATTTGCCAACATCATTAGAAGACAAGCTCCCCCAAATCCGCCATCTAAAAAAATGTCATACGTCTTAAAAGCTTTTGAAAAAAAGTCCTGACTATCCATGCTATATACGAGAAGGCATGCTTGACGCTTCCATTCCATATCTCCCACAATACGATATACTTTTAATAAAGCATAATACATGAAGCAACGGTTAAACATTGAATATGGAAAAACACTTAATACATGAGGTTTTATTTCATTAAGACACATTTTTATTCTATCATCATAAACTCCAAGTTCTTGCATATTAGTCATGGCAATTAATAACTTGGGAAGTTTAAAAGACAATTTTCCAGGCAATGGTTCCACGAAGATATCCATTTCCATATACTGATAAAATTGATCAAAAACATCCATGAGTTGTTCTCGCATAATCAATGCGGTACTAGCATCAGTACATGAAATTTTTAAGCGGAATGTCAAATACAACATGACATCGAGAAGAGTTCCATCGATTTTCTTCTCCAACTTTGAATACAAACTTTTGTCCGATAACAATCTATAGAGATGTGAGTCTATTACAGAAAGTATGTTATCTAAATTTCCCTCAACAAAACCATTATGAACAAGCCAGCATATTCCTGAAGCAATTCCCAGAAGACCATCAGATATGCCAAGGCGCATTTTACCTGTCAATCGGTGGGTAACATCACCAAGCAAACGTTTTGCCTCAGTACAAGGAACATCCTCCTTTCTTGACAACCAATAAAGGAAAATAATCTTTCCCATAATCCCCGTTCCTAAAGATAGGTCTTCTGTTTCTTGGTAATGTCTATCAAAAACAGCCAAACATCTTTCTATCAACATTTTTTCGTTTAAGTCATTCATTATAATCAGTTTTTATATCATCATTAACTATTTGCTTTTGAGTTTGCCTAACCCTGCTCTTCAAATGTCCAAAATTATACCTTACGGAAAACAAGAATGAGGCTTGATAATTTCGCCCCGAGCCATTATATTGGTAATAATTCGCCTCAGACGAGCTAGTCCATCTGAAATGGACCGGAAGAAAATTATATGCGGAAGCCATTAGTGTAAAGCGATTATGAAATATCTTTTTCGTCAAGCTCATACCATATTCGTATCCTTCTGTTCCATAGCCTTGAAGCATGATATACTTGCTATGATAGCTACCTTCGACCTCCAAATAATAATCCTTAGGCAATTCATACTCTACCATACTACGAACCTTGACATACCATCCTTTTCTTGTCAAATTAACTTTCCTTGCCGAATATTGAATATAATCTGACGAGATAACGGTCCGAAAAAAGAGATTTCCCAAACGCTTCCGCAAAGATAATTCTAACTGGGTATCATTTTTGTAACCAACATTGCCCTTCGTTGCATGCAATACACTTCCGCTTAGATAGCTATAATCAAGAAGTATTCTATCAGAATACAAATAAGACAGGGCGACACCTAAGTACCATGCGTCCTTCTTTCCGATTCGGAAATTACCATTTAAGGAAAACTTTTGATTCCTTTGCGGCTTTAGATTTGGGTTTCCGTACCTCAACTCATTGACAACGGTACTGTCCACATAGGAATCAAGAGCAGAGATATTCGGCCGATATATTGTCATCACATATCCCAACGAGAGAGAACCAACACCTGAAAAAGAATAAGAGACGCCAACACTAGGTAGTAAATTGTCAAAGTTGGTTTTGTAAGAATAGCCAAGGCTTTTTCTGGACATTTTCTCCATGTCTCTTTCATATTGCAAGTTTAAGGATAGTTGCAAATCCTTGACATCGTATGTATATCCCAAACTTGATTTCCATAATTTTTGTATACGGCTATATTGATAATTCTCTGCTATTTGGCTGTAAATTCCAAGACCTACTTGTGAGTACTTCGTACCATTATCTTCACAGTCTATGCGAAATACACCTTTTGTACCAACAACAAGTAAATGATTCTTTCTTATGCGCTTTTTGTACTCTACTTCCAAAGTATGCCAGTTTTCCTCACTATTATTCATGGAAAGGTAATCTTTCAAGTTTGAAATAGAATTCGCACATCCTATAACTGAATCTATTTCTTGATAACAAGCTTCTTTTTTCTCACGATATGGACGTCCATAGAAACTATAACCCAAGAAAAACTTTCCCCCATCCCCATTTATACCCAAAACTCGCTCAAAGCTAACCGATGCCTGATACTCTGGAGATTTAAGTTTTCCTTTTAAAATCTTAGCATAAGAATAACTGGGAGAGTTGTCCTGTTGAACTACTTGTGTCTTATTGTGAGAATTCCAACTCATATCATTGCGAAAGAATGCACGACCATAAATGGCCAATAAGCTATGGTCATCTACATCATAGCTTGCTGACAATTCCACATTATAATCATTAGAAACAGTTCCATTAGATTTGCCATTTGTTATCGTTCTATACTCAAGAGGACATTTCAAACGCACTTCTTCTGAATATACTGTAGAAGAATGCCCATACAATTTATTAAAAGAACCACAACCAGAAAAACGAATACGATTCACCTTGGATGTTCCCCAAGCAGAACTAAACAAGTTGCTATCCGTTCCCTTAACATTCATTGTGAGCATATACCCCTCCAAGCGTCCCTTTGTCGAAATGTTTAAAACAACTACATCACTTCCATAAGACTGGCTTGGACGCGTTATTAATTCTATTTTTTTTACATACTTCGATTTCAAAGCACTAAGGAACCCCATGGGACTATTAGTTAAAGGATCATTCAGACCATTAATTCTATATACTATTTTTTTTTCGTCGTCCGAAGAAACAGACCCCTTTCTACTAATCATGAGACCAGGCATCTTACGCAATGTCTCTATTAGACTTTCTTTGACTGCGCCACTATCAGCTTCAACATAATAGACTATGCGGTCATTCTTTATATGAATTGCACTTCCCATCACAACTACATCCCTTAGCTTAGCGTTGGGAGTCATCCTTAATGTATCACATAAGGAATTTGTCAACTTTACTTTCTGTTTTTCATAACCTACACGTACCAAAGTAACTTCAGATTTAACCGAATCATTTAGAGTCAAACTGCCACTTTTGTCAGTATAACCAGCCATATTTTTCTTACCATCCCAGGAGACAAAAACCATAACCTTTTCTATTGGCGAACCGGTCTCACTGTCAATCACTGAGATTTGTTTTGTTTGGGCTTGACTACAAGCAACCTGAACAAAAAGTGCTATGAACATTGTAAAAGGTTTCATCTTGAATAAAATATATTATAAGGATAAGGAGCTTTTGGACATCTTGGGTCAGGGAAGTCCCAATTGTCTTGTCCATACGACATCAAAACAATCTTCCAACAGACTCCTGATTGCATTCGACACTCTTTCACCTCTGGGCAAGTATGGCAAAGGCTTTTACTTTTTCTTATAGAGTACTCATAAAGTGATAGTGCCTTTTCTGAATTCCAAATTTCAGACAGAGATTGTTTTCTTATATTTCCGATAACAAAATTCGGATTGTCATACAATTCCTCACATATAGTAATTTCACCATTAGGAAGAAGTACCGCATTTCGAATATTCCCAGTACATATTGCCCGATTTTGAAATGCTTTTTGCTTATTTTCTGAACTTGCATACAAGCATTCCTCCTCATAGCCAGACATTTGTATGTTAAATGGATATTCTTCTGATTTTTCTGCTATAAATCGTTCCAAAGCTCTAATTTGGTCAAGACCAATAGCAATCTTCTGATAATTATTTTTATATAATGAATAGCCACATGGGTTTATCCTCACCGTCCTTATAGTAGAATAAGGTCTCAGAAAATTTAGTAATTCACTAAGGTTTTCGACTGAGCCATTTAGACTTGTCACTACAACATTAATATCTATATTCAATCCATGACTACAAATTGCAGATAAACTTTTTGCCATTTTTGACAAATAATTTTCGCTAGCCTTTACCAACTTTTTTAAAGTTTTGCTATTTGCTGAGTCCAAGGATACTTGAATTGTCCGTATACCAATCTCCTGCAATTTTGTTATAGTATCGTCTCCTATTGGCATTTTTGTAGAAATCAATGGAGAATAGCCATTAGCCAATAAAGTTTGCAAGATTTCAAATATATCAGGATGCATCAAGACTTCACCACCATTAATATCAAGTGCCAAAACCCCAGCCTGCTTTGCTTCTTGTATAAAAGAAATAAGTTCTTCTTTTGTTAAGACAGTTTGATCCCTCAAACTCCTTTTAGCATAACAATATTGGCAGTCAACATAACATTTCATTGTTAACTCCATATTAATATTTATAGGAGAAGTCAGACGATATCTTGTGAAATCAGGTTGACCATCAATATTAAAGTCAGATATTGAATAACTGGGGCCTACTATTCCTCCATCCCACTCCACCAGTACCTTCGGGGGAAAATGTACGTATTGTCCATAGCCCTGTCGTATAGAGAAAGAACCTTCATTCATCAAAAATGGTTTCAACAATTTATACAAAGAGCCCTCACTAAATTTCAAAAAATGTGCAATATCACTTAATACATCTTCAAATGGTCGTGGAACTGAAAAAAAAGCAAGGATTTGGGCATGCAAGGGATGGATGAATGAAAACCAATCATCCACTTCATTGACATGATCATCAAATGAAACCAATATAGCACGATTTCCATCCTGCCTAAGTCTATAGGCAGGATTTAATATATAAACTTTATCACTTCTTTCCATCCTTATTACCTCCCTTACAATTTTGAGAACAAGAGTCCTTACAACCATTTTGGCATCCTTCTTTACAAGCCTCTTGGCAATTTCCTCCAGTTTTACTTCCGGTCTGACAACCATTTTGACAACCATCCTTGCATGCTCCTAAGCCACCTGCACAACCAATATCAGAATAGCCTAAATCAATATCCGATGTTGTTGATAATACATCCAAGATCTCCTCCTCAGACAAACTTGTCTGTTGTAATTCAATTTTTTCTAATTCCATTTTAATTTAATTTATAATTATACTATTTTGAATAAAAAATATCTCATTGTCTTACCCAATCCTTCATGTAGCAAAGTATTAGGTTTCCAACATACAAAAGTTTCCTTTGCTTTAACGATATCTGGGCAACGTCTATGCGGATCATCTACCGGCAATGTTTTATTAACAACATGGGAACCTGTTTTTAGTATCATCATAATGCTATCAGCTAATTCCTTCACAGTTATTTCTTTAGGATTGCCGATGTTAACAGGCCCGGTCACATCTTCACTTGTTGCCATCATCCTCACCATCCCTTCCAATAAATCATCGATATACATAAAGGAACGTGTCTGGCTACCATCGCCATAGATGGTCATTGGCTCGTTCTTCAAGGCTTGGACAATAAAATTAGAAACGACCCTGCCATCACCCACCGCCATCCTCGGACCATACGTATTGAAGATGCGGATAATCTTTACTTTCACACCATATTGACGATGGTAGTCCATGCAGAGACTCTCGGCACAACGCTTGCCCTCATCATAGCAGGAACGGATACCGTTGGGATTCACATTACCATAATAGTCCTCACGCTGGGGATGCACTAATGGGTCACCATAAACCTCACTCGTAGAGGAAAAAAGTATCGGACAATCGAAATGACGTGCCAACTCCAACATATTGATAGTACCCTCTACACAAACCCGAGTTGTATAGATGGCATCCTTTTGGTAATGCACAGGAGAGGCTGGACAAGCCAAATGGTAAATCTCATCGATCAACAGATCTTTCAACTTCTCCACCTCTGCCTTATCCAAAATATCCATCTGGCGGAACTCGAAGTTCTCTTGGGACAGAAATTCCCTAATATTGTCCAGACTACCCGTATAGAGGTTGTCTGCACATATCACGGAATGTCCTTCCCGCAAAAGGCGTTCGCAAAGGTTGGAGCCGACAAAGCCGGCTCCCCCTGTTACCAAAATACGTTTACTTGTTGAATTCATCAGCATTTGTTTTTGTTATTAGGTATTACCATTGAAAGTTACAATTCAACTGTCACCTGGTAAACTAAACTACCTCTATACAAACGAAGTTCCACTTCACCAGAGATAAATTCTGGGACAACCACTATTCCATCTTCTCCTACTACAGTAGTATATAAGACTTCGTCATCAATGACAACCTCAACAGTTTCACCTACAAGACTTGAATTGAAAGTGAATGTGTGACCATCTTGATCAAAATAGATTGGAACCATAGGAGCTCTTTCATTTTTCGGCTTCTCATCAGAAGGATCAAGATAGTGCCCCCCCCATCTGTACTCGTTGAGTATGTGCTGCCAACTTTACTTGTGTACAAGTTAACAGCATCAAAATCGTTACTATTAATATTTTCATTTTGATAAAATTTATTGGCTGCAAATTTAGGAATCAAAATACAAATATGCAAATTTTGAGATAAAAAATAGTCCACCAAAAATCCACCAAAATAGATTTTTAGGCTTGTAAGTTACAGAGAATAAGGATATTTAAAAAAATGTCCACCAAAAATACACCATGTATCTTTTGGCGGACTTTCACTTAAAATTTCAATAGTTTTCTCAATTCCTGCTCATACAGAAAGGCAGAAGAGCTTTCAAAGCTGTGCAATGTTTCTCTTGATCCACAACTTGAAGAATGGATCGTTAAAGGAAATTATATCACCATCCACATCTATAAAATCACGAGCTACCAATGCCTTCTTAACACCCTGCACATTTGCAGAACTTTCCAAGTGATACTCACTCAGAACCTCCCGACGAGAAAGACCGGTATTGATACCATTTGCCACAGCAATGAGGAAATTTTTCTGGTAAACCGTCATGGTTTCCATATCACGCTGATAGAACTGACGATTCTGATCCAAAAGTTCATCAATCGCTTGATCTATCATCTGATCCGAAACGTCAGGACTTGCTTTGTACCAGATGAGCCAAGCCAGATGTTGGACGAGCGAAGAGAGGTTCTCTGAGATACGACAAATCCTGACAGCCTGTTTCTCCGTTATATGCTTCCCTGTTTTTTTACAAAAAAGTAATAATCTTTTTAGTAAGAACTTTATTACTAATTATACAACTGAGGCTAAGATTTTTCTCAATTCCTGCTCATACTGTACTGCATCCTCAAAGCAGATGGCCTGCATTCCGAATTTTCGGGCTGCTTCTACATTTTCCATTCTGTCGTCTGCAAAAAGGCATTCTTCTGGCAGTAGAGAATACTTCTGGCAAAGGCGCTCGTAAATCGCCAGGTCTGGCTTGATGATCTTTTCATCAGACGAAATGACCTGTCCTTCCAATAGTTGGAAAATCGGATATTGCGCCATTGTCTCGTGACACTTGGTACACCAGTTGGAAAGACCATAAAGGTGGTAACCTTCTGACTTCAATTGAGCCAGCAGGTCTCGCATCCCCTCCTTTTCGCCACGCACAAATTCATTGAAGCGCTGGGCTACCACCGCAATCTCGTTCTTATATTGCGGCATGATCTGCTGCATTTTGCAGAAGGTGTCCTCAAAAGAGTCTCCCCGATCCATATTCTCATTCCACTTACCGTCTATCAGAAGATGATAGAATTCTTCTGCCTGTTCGTGGGTTTTGAATATTTGGTCAAGAGTTTCAAAGTATTCGTAATCTACGAGCACTTTTCCGAAATCAAAAATCAAATTCTTTATCATAATCAATCTTGAATAAAAAAAGGGCGATTTCTTACCCAAATCCCTGTTTTCGAAAGAGATTTGGGTAAAGAACCGCCTTCTTATTTCAGTATAACTTCATCTTTTCTCACTTCATATTCCAAACCTGGAACCAAGTTTTTCAAGACATTCATGGCACCCGAAAGGGTTTCACCACGGTTGAAATGAACTGTAACCTTCGTGTTCTTATAACGCTGCGAACGGAAGGAGAATTTTACTCCGTATGCATCGCCCATTATCTGAGCAGCTTCTGCGAGAGTTACGTCATTGAGATCTATCTGCTTGTTTCTCCAGCCCAGACCATTATTCCCCTTGGAAACCTGGCGGAGATTTACCGACTTGGTCTTTACATTATAAACCAGCTGGTCGTCTGGATTCATACTATATACCTTGTCCTCACCTACAATTCTGAGTTCTATCTTACCCGTTTTGAGCGTAGTAGTAACTTCCTCGTCGGTAGTATAAGAAGAAACCGAGAATGAAGTACCCAAATCAGTAATCTCAAAGTGAGGAGTGCTGACATGGAACGGATGCTTGTCATCATGCTTGATATCGACGAAAGCCTCACCTGCCAAGAACACCTTTCGCTCCTTGCCTTCAAAAGAAGCAGGATAGAGGAGCACAGAACCCTGACTGAGTTTCACCTTCGTTCCATCAGCCAAAGCCAATGTTTTAGATTCACCTTTTATCGTATGTTCCTGCATCATCGCTATAGCTTGTGATGCTTTCAGATCATTACGCATCTGAACATAGATCTTGCCGAAGACGACAAGCATAACCAGCGGAATGACAAGAGCAGCCACTCTTTGCCAAGTGAAGATTTGGAATGTTTTACCCTTACTACTATCAATGTCTTTCCTGAAAAGCCGTTTATAAGCAGTTGAGATTTCCTCTTCGTCCATATATGCAGAGTCAGCCTTATCCCACAAAGAACGCAAGGCCTCATCTTCCTCCTTCTCATCTTTCGAATCCGATAATCTCTGTAAGACCCTTTCCTTTATTTCGTCTGATACGACATGTTCTGAATAATAATCTATGATATCCTTAATCTTCGTTGCCATATTTTTACCTGTAATTTCTTTTTAAGACATTTTTCAAAGATGTTACACCCAATGCAATTGCAATAAAATCATCAAATATAAGGCTTTTTTGATTTCTTTAAGAGCCAGGTTAAGATGATTTTCTACGGTTTTCTTCTGCAACCCCAACTGTTGGGCTATCTCTTCGTTTTTGAGATGTTGCTCCCGACTCATGCGGTAGATGGTCTGTCGCTGCGGGGGCATATTCTCCACAATCATGTCGATAAGTAGTTGGGTGTCCTTGGCCACGATTTCCTCATGCGGCGAGGCGATGTTGGCACATTGGTCAGGCAAGGAATCGATGTCTATCGGAATCACTCGCTTGGTGGAAATATAATTGATAACGGTATATTTCGCCAATATAAAAAGGTAGGAATCGAAGTCTTTGATTTCCGCGAATTTCTGGCGCTTCCTCCAGATTTTCTCAAAGATAATCTGACAAACGTCGTCGGCATCATCCATGTTTTTCAGCAACATGGAGACGAAGCGATGAACTTTAGGATAAAACTTTCGGAACATGATGCCGTAAGCTTTTTCATCGCCCTGAGATATGAGTAATATTACTTCTTTTTCGATTTCCATTTAAACAGGTTTTCTTCGTTTTTTGTAATGCACGGCATGATATTGGAGGGCATTACATGAATTAAGCAATTGCAAAGATAATACAAATAAACGAATTCTCCATCGTTTTTGATAAGAAAATTGCGTTACAATTGAAAAATGGCATAATAACAAGAGATTTGACAGGGGAAAATTTTAAACAAAAAATGACTTTGACTGGATACAGCAACAGGAATTTTGTTATCATCTCATAAAAAACATATAAATTGCCTTAAAATCAAGGAAAATGGAATCACGTTTCGAGATTTTTACTATATTTGCAAATAGTTTTTTCGGAAACTAACCTAAAATCAGAGTGAATTGATAATCCAGTAATAACAACTTAAAATTAGAGATTATGAAGAAATTATTTTTAATGGCAGTTATCATGCTGTCTTCAGTAAGTATTTTTGCTCAGAGCAGAGTGGGTACTACAACTATCCAGCCTAAGATCGGTTTGAACGTATCTTCCGTAGGTGATGGAGACTGGAAAGCTGGTTGCGTATTCGGTGCAGAATTGCAGCACCAGTTTAATGCAAAAGCTGCCATCGCAGGTGGACTTCTCTATTCCTTCCAAGGAACTAAACATGATGAATATTCTTGGAATCCAGGATATTTGAACATTCCTATCACGCTCAACTATTATGTTGCCCGCAACTTCGCACTCAAGGCAGGTATTCAGCCGGCATTCATGGTTGCCAAGGACGAGGCTAAGGATGTCAACACCTTCGACTTTGCAATTCCTGTGGGAATGTCTTACGAATTCAACAACTTCGTACTGGATGCTCGCTACAACATCGGTGTCACAAAGGTTCCAAAGCATGGCGACGGCTACACCAACGTGCTCCAGCTGACCATTGGTTATAAATTCAAGCTGTAAGATATAGATTACTCTTATACATAAACTTTTATACTCATAAATCCCAAGCCGGCTTTTCTGCTGACTTGGGATTTGCTTTTCCGGAAATCCGTGATTATCCGTGATGTAATCTTAATCGATATCTTAATAATCCGTGATATATCCTTTCGTAAACATATCGTAGGACAGAGCTTCCAGTTCAGCAAGCGTCATGTGCTCTACGGCATGTTCTATCTTGCGAATCAGTTCATCTCTCTTGAAATCGTCGTTATCGCTCAGGCGCGATGTAAATCTATTGCTCATCGATTTTTAATATTTAATGTGTAATGTTTAATATTTACTTCGTTCATAGGTATCGATGACATTGCCATCATATTCCTCATGGGTGAGCAGACGGACATCGTGAGGAAGGCGAGGAGCCTCAGTGCCTTTTTCCACAGATTTCCCGACTGCTGTTTCCACCCTGATTTCATCCCAAAGTCCTGCATCAAGGAAAGCCTGATGGGTGATGGCACCTCCCTCCACTATCAGAGATTGCACCTTATTAATATATAGGTGGTCCATCATCTGATCCAGCACGCCGGTCTTTCCCTGAGAGAAATCCAAGCCCTCGAAGCAAGGGTGATTTCTGTCGATGACCAGTCGCAGAGGATCCTTACCGCTCCAGTCACGCACATTCAACTGACTATGGTCGCGCTCATCGGTGATTCTACCTACCAGGATGGCATCGTTCTCGGCACGCAGTTTGTGGGAAAGCATCTTGGTGAAAGGAGAGGAAATAGCCATTCCCTTACCTCCGTCATCGAGAAAACCGTTGACAGTCTGCGCCCATTTCAAAATCACGTAAGGGCGCTTATGGGTATTATAAGTGATGAAGCGCTTGTTGAGTTCAAGACATTCCTTCTCCAGTACGCCCACCGTCACTTCGATGCCAGCCTCGCGGATTTTCTGAATGCCGCGCCCCTGCACCTTGGCAAACGGATCTACACAACCGCAGACACATCTTTTCACTCCTTTCTTTACTACGAGGTCGGCACAAGGAGGCGTCTTTCCGTAATGCGCACAGGGTTCGAGACTCACGTAAATAGTGGCTTCATGCAGCAGCGGCTCATCCTCCGGTCTGACAGAGGCAAAGGCATTCACCTCAGCATGTCCCTCGCCGCAGCGCACATGATAGCCCTCGCCGATGATTCTTCCGTCAGCACTCACAATGACGGCTCCCACCATCGGATTGGGTTTTGCATTCTGCCTTCCGTTCTTCGCCAACTGCAGGCAGCGGCGCATAAACATTTCATCTATCTCCTGCTGAGAGAGTGGCTCTCCCGTCCAAGGATCCTGAAAAGAGACTTTATTTTGTTTCATATTTTTCTATAATTAGGATTTTATCAATAAAAAGTCAAAATTACCCTGCAGAACAAAAGGGAATCTTATGAGGAAATAGGACAAAACAAATTCCACAAGAGAACAACACATGTAATAATATTACAAAATGTAAAAACTATTTTTCAAGGGACTTTTCTTGAGTTCATGACTATTTTCCAAGGGACTTTTGCGTACAAAGATAATAAAATAAAAGAATCGGTGTATAAAAAAAGGAGTTTCTTACGATAATTTAACAGTGAAATAAGGTAAAGTAAAACAAGAAAAGCGTATCTTTGTAGTATGAAAACTTATCAACAACTTTGGCAATCCCTCACTCCACTCTATGAGACTGGCGAAGCGCAAGCTATCGTCCGCACCGTGCTCGACGTGAAATACGGAATGACTTTGACCGACATAATCTGCGGCAAAGTTAATGAATTATCTGCAGATGAAGAAAGAAATCTGGAAGAAATTGTAGAAAGACTGCAAAATGGCGAACCGGTACAGTATGTGCTGGGCAAAGCCGACTTTGCTGGAAGAACCTTCCATGTAGAGCCGGGTGTGCTGATTCCGAGACCCGAAACGGCGGAACTCTGTGAATGGATGGCGAAATCTGCCTCTCCTCAACCAAGAATCATGGACCTCTGTACAGGCTCTGGCTGCATTGCCATTACCCTGAGTCTTGAGATTCCTAATTCGGAAGTATTAGGAATAGACATTTCCGACTGCGCCTGCAGAATTGCCACAGAGAATGCCAAGTTGTTGTCTTCTAAAGCATGCTTTGAGAAAATGGATGTCTTTAAACTGCTTGAAAGGTATAGGAAAGATACAAAGGATTCTCCCGAAGTGGATATGATCGTGAGCAATCCTCCTTATATCTGCGAGAAAGAAAAGATAGATATGGCTAAGAATGTCTTGGATTATGAACCAGGTATCGCCCTATTCGTTCCCGACGAAGATCCTCTGAAGTTCTATCGGACCATCGCCGAGATTGCTTCTATCAGACTGCGCTGTGGGGGATTCCTCTATTTCGAAATCAACCCTATCTATGAAAAGGAAACAAGGGAAATGCTCGAAGGCTTCGGTTTCAAGGATATTGAGACGAAGGAAGATTCTTTCGGGAAAAAGAGAATGATGCGAGCTGCTAAAAAATAAGAAACAATATGGAATATGACAATTATAAACCGCATCGTGCGAAGAAGCCGATGACTGAGCAACAGGCACTCCTGAAACTGACGACTCTCTGCACCCAGTCGGAGCACTGTTCGCAGGAAATGCTCGACAAAATGAAGAAATGGGAACTACCCGAGGATGCTATCGCCCGCAACATGGAGTTCCTCATCCAGAAGAAATTCGTGGATGATGAGCGCTTTGCCCGCTTCTTCATCAACGATAAAATCAAATATAATAAATGGGGGAGGCGAAAGGTGGAACAGGCTCTCTGGCAGAAACATATCTCCAAAGAAATCTCCGACCCTATCTTTGCAGAAATTGAGGACGAGCTCTATATGGAGACACTTCTGCCCCTGATGAGAAACAAGTACAAGACCATCAAGGCGAAAAACGACTACGAGCGCTCTATGAAGCTCATCCGCTTTGCCTTAGGCAGAGGTTTCAGCATGGATATTATCCGCAAATGCATTGACAAAATGGGAGTAGAAGACGTGGAATTTTAATACGATTACATATATGCGACTCAGTATCTTAGCAAAAATCATAGATATGCTTTCCCCCCGCTACTGTCCGGTTTGCGGAAACCGGCTCAATGGCGAGGAGGAAAGCATTTGTGTTTCATGCAATCTGTTTCTGCCCAGAACCGATACATGGAAAGACCCTTATAACAATGAGATGGCGAAGATGTTCTGGCATCGTATTCCCATCGAGAAAGCCTGCTCCCTCTTCTATTACAAGGGCCATGCCTTCACCAGCAACATTCTCTATCAACTGAAATACAGTCACCGCCCGGAAGTTGCCACAGACTTGGGAATACTTCTGGCACAGGAAGGAATGAAAGTCCACTTCTTCGATGACATCGACGGCATCATTCCCATTCCGCTTGCACCCCACCGCCAACGGCAGAGAGGCTACAACCAGAGCGAGGAAATCGCTAAGGGAATCGCACAGGTGACCCATCTCCCCATCTACACAAATATCGTGAGAAGAAACGTTTTCAAGGAAAGTCAGACCCAAAAAGACCGCTGGAGAAGAAACGAGAACGTGAAAGAAGCCTTTGAGCTCTACCCTTCCTACCGCCCCGACCAAGAGAAAGGGAAAAACAAAAGCGGCTCCATCGTAGGCAGACATTTTCTGATGGTAGATGATGTCTGTACTACGGGAGCCACTATCTGTGCATGTTGCCAGACGCTTTTGAAAGCCGGCAACATGAAATTCAGCGTTTTATCTATCGGATTGGCTGGGGAATAAGTTTCTTGCCCTAAGGAACATTATTTCCGTACTTTTCTTACTTTTACAGTACCGTCTGCACCGATTTCCTTCACAATGTTGATGCCCTCCTGCAAGGCTGGCAACTGCACACCATCCAGCGAATAGATTTCAGTCTTTTTCACTCCTTCTGCTACTGGAGCCTGAGGCGCAGCAATGCCCGTAGGCTGGTTGCCGCCAGCCACCAGGGCTATGTCTTCTGCCGACAGGGCGAAGCTATAGATGCGGAAATCATCGATATTACCCTTGAAAAGTGGGTCGGCTGCAAACTGGCTTCTGCCAATGTAGCATCTGCTCGGAGAAATCATGGAAGGACGGGCGCTCATCTGGCTTGTGCCCACTGCCTTGCCATCTACATAGAGCACCACTCCATCTGCACCCAATGTGACTGCCACATGGTGCCAACCGGAAGTCAACTTCGATGCAGAAAGTATCTGTTCTGCCCCATCCATCTTGATGACAAAGCGCATCTGACTGCCATTGCTTGGCGTGAGGAACATATATTCATCCGTACCATTGCCGAAATCGAAGATACGAGTCCAGTTAGAAGACGTATTCTTCCAGTTGACCCAAGTAGCAATGGTCATTTCCTCCATACCAGCAACCGTGGCAGGCACTTGCAGGAAGGTGTTCGTACCATTCAGCACGAGGCTCTGCTTTCCCAATTTCTTTGCACTCTCATCATAACTTACCGTACCACTAACCACAGCATCCATCTGATTTTCAGTAGTATCATACAGACTATTTTCCATATCATACCAAGCCACTAACACGTCCTTCTTTGGCAGTTCCACCATAGCCGTCACTTCAGGCACGGTCTTGGTAACCTTGGAGAAATTGCAGGCATGGTCCATCGCCTGTACCTTATATATATACTTGGCACCCATCTCGCAGGAATTATCCACGAAGGCCGTTTCCTTCACCTGTCTACCGATAACCTGCCATTGTGGTTCAGCCTCATCAGCCAATGCACGGAGCACACGATAGCTATCCAAGTCTGTTTCCGTATTAGCATCCCAGTTCAGCAAAACAGAAGCAGTCTGTGCCGTAGCCGTCAGTCCCTGCGTAGCCTTCGGAGCCGATGCGTCATACTTCACATCTGACGGCAGGATGCGCCAGCGCTGCTGGTTGCCCTTCGCTTTCAGAGCCGCCTGTGTAATTTTCGTACCATCCGTTGTATTGTTGGACTGGAGATACAGACCAGAATGACGTGAACGGATGTAATAATCACCATTGCCGGCATATTCCAATATCCACTGCTTGTTGGCACCCACCGTACCATTGTAGGCAACCAGACCATCACCTTCTTCGAGCGACCAGTTTAGCAGGTCTGCATACATTTCCGGATTATTGGAGCAGCGCAGGGTGAAATAGCTGAAATCACCGCCGACTGTCTCTTTTACAGGATCTATCAGCCATCGCTGAGGAGAAGGCGCATTCTTATACACAGTTCCCTGTGTCAGCGTTGTACCCGCTGGCACAGGATTACCTGAAGCCTGCAATGCCTTTCCCGAATATCTGTTGACAATCACATACTCGCCTTTAGTTATCGGATAAGGAGCCACGTCTTCACCTTGAGTAATACGCACCATGCGTTCGGCATTTGTCTGTCCCTGCTGATAACCCGTACCGCCAGGCATCGTCACAGAGAAACATCTCATCGGACCATAGCCATCATAATAAACATCTCGTCCCTTGGAAACAAAGTCATAGGTATGGGTAGTAGCCTGACGCTCAGAAGAACCCAAGAATCCATCCACCTTGCCGTCTGGCAGGCGATAGACAGCTGCAGAAGTCCAACTTTCACGATTCTCAGCATAACCCAATCTGGCTCCACCTTCCATATTTGCCTTACAGAATTCGCCTCGGGCAACACCATCGAAGCCCCACCAGATGCCGTTTTCCATGCCATATTCAATGCCTACGATAGCTTCGCCAACATTGTGCAACTCATCGGCAGTAGCCACCTTTCCATCCTGCTTCACTTTCTGGAAGAAGCCGGCATAATTGTCGAAGGAACCCGCCAACTGATGCGTATTTCCTTCGTCGAGATAAGTCTTGAGATAATTATACCAGGAGAGCGCCTGGTCGCAGTTCAAGGTATTACCACCACAGAGACGGATACCATCCAATTCCTTATCCGCTCTGATTTTCTTGCAGATATTCAGAAAATCAAGCTTCGAACCTTCATTCCAGGAAGTATAGTCAGGCTCATTGAAGGGCGCAATGCTCTCCACGGTGAGTCCTTTGGACTGGGCATACTTTACGGAAGCCTTGATCACCTTGTACCACTGTTCAGGTTTGCCCTTGTAGTTAGATGCATTGAGCGCCTCATGGTCACAGTTGATGGCCACAGTAGTCACTCCTGAGCGTTTGATATGAGCGATACGCGAGTCGAGGGCTTGCTTCTGTGCGGCAGAAAGATTACCGTCGGCATCCACCAGGTCGCTTGGCTGGAAAGAGATACGTCCCGTCGCCATGTTTTCCTTGCCTATGAAATTGGTTCCACGGCGCACATTGCTCACATCGTCCCATGCTGTATCCAAGCCCCATCTGATGCGGAATTCCTTTCCCGCATCATTCCAGTCGAAGGGAATCGTCGTAGTTCCCGTTACCGGTTGCAGATACATAGCTGCATGTGCCATACGTTGGTTTTCACTCTGGGCATCAGAATTTCCCGTCCATGCGGAAAGAGCCATCACCCCTAAAAAAGTTAGAATCGGTTGCTTTGTCATAAGTTATTCTAAGCGTTGGTCTATAATAGGTTTCGTTTGATTTTATTCGTGGCAAATATACACCATTTCTACGATATATGCAACAAATTAAAGACTTTTAACCTTACCAAGGTCTCACTTTAGCAAAAAGAAATGTACCTTTGCAGCATAATAATATTAAATCCTTTAAGATTATGGACAAACTGAAGAAAGAATTTGCATCAAAGTTATTGAAAGTAAAGGCTATCAAGTTGCAGCCTAACGATCCATTTACATGGGCTTCTGGCTGGAAATCTCCTTTCTATTGTGACAACCGCAAGACTCTGTCTTTCCCAGAGTTGCGCAACTATGTGAAGCTCGAATTGGTACACGCCATCCTTGAGCAGTTCCCAGAGGCTGACGCCGTAGCCGGTGTTGCCACAGGAGCCATCGCACAGGGTGCATTGGTAGCTGATGAGCTGAACCTGCCTTTCGTATATGTACGTTCTAAACCAAAGGATCATGGTATGCAGAACCTCATCGAGGGTGAGTTGGATCCTTCAGCTAAGGTTGTTGTAGTAGAAGACCTGATTTCTACTGGTGGCAGTTCTCTCAAGGCTGTAGAGGCTCTCCGCAAGAACGGTAATGAGATTGTGGGCATGGTAGCCAGTTACACCTATGGTTTCCCTGTAGCAGAGAAGGCATTTGCTGATGCCAATGTCAAGCTCGTTACACTCACCGACTATGAGCACGTAGTGGCAGAGGCTCTCGAGACTGGTTACATCAAGCAGGAAGACGTAGAGTTGCTCCACGAGTGGCGCAAGGATCCAGCCAACTGGAAGAAGTAATACCTGTCTCTACATAGGCATTTACAAGAAATATGAGTACAAGTACATTCGAAAGTAATATCAAACAGATTCCTCATAAGCAGGAATCTGTTTTCAATACATTGAGCGACCTCAACAACCTGCAGCGCCTGAAAGATAAGTTTGAACAGGTGAAAGACCAGATTCCAGCCGACAAGCGTGAGCAGATGGACAAGATCAAGGACCTCAAGTTTGATACTGACAGCATCTCCATCACCGCCCCTATGGTGGGTGAAATCAAGATGCGCATCATCGACCGTGAGTTTCCTAAGACCATCAAGTTTGAGACCGAAAACAGTCCTGTACCGTTCAACTTCTGGATTCAGTTGCTCCCTACGGGCGAGTATTCCTGCAAGATGAAGTTGACCATCAAGGCTGAACTCAATATGTTTATCAAGGGAATGGTGAAGAAACCGCTGACTGAAGGCATCGAGAAGATAGCCGATGCTTTGGCGATGATTCCATACGAGGATTAATCCGAAGCCTCTCCCTTTCATTCAAAAAATTCAAAAGAAAATGGCACATAAACTTTGGGAAAAGAACTTTGAAGTAAACAAGGAAATCGAACGTTTCACCGTAGGCCGCGACCGCGAGTTGGACCTCTACCTCGCCAAGTATGACGTACTGGGCAGTATGGCTCATATCACCATGCTGGAGAGTATCGGACTGCTGGAGAAATCTGAACTGGACCAGCTCTTAGCTGAACTCAAACAGATTTATGCCATCGCCGACAAGGGCGAATTTGTGATAGAAGACGGTGTGGAAGACGTACATTCCCAGGTTGAACTGATGCTCACCCAGAAGTTGGGCGAGATGGGCAAGAAGATTCATTCCGGCCGTTCACGCAACGACCAGGTACTTGTGGACCTGAAGCTCTTTACCCGCCACGAACTCAAGGAGATAGTAGATTCCGTCAAGATTCTCTTCGATGAACTTATCCAGAAGAGCAACCAGTACAAGGATGTACTGATGCCGGGTTACACTCATCTTCAAGTAGCCATGCCTTCCTCTTTCGGTCTCTGGTTTGGTGCTTATGCAGAAGGACTTGCCGACGACATGCTTTTCCTGCAGGCAGCCTACCGCATGACCAACCGCAATCCGCTCGGAAGTGCAGCCGGCTATGGCAGCAGTTTCCCGCTCAACCGCACCATGACTACCCAGTTGCTCGGTTTCGACAGTATGGACTATAATGTGGTCTATGCACAGATGGGTCGTGGCAAGATGGAGCGCAATGTGGCTTTTGCCATGGCTACCGTGGCAGGAACACTGGCCAAGATGGCTTTCGACGCCTGCATGTTCAACTGTCAGAACTTCGGCTTCGTCAAGTTGCCTAAGGAGTGCACCACGGGTTCCAGCATCATGCCTCACAAGAAGAATCCAGATGTATTCGAACTGATTCGTGCCAAGAGCAACAAGCTCCAGAGCCTTCCACAGCAGGTGATGCTCATCATGAACAACCTGCCAGTAGGCTATTTCCGTGATCTTCAGATCATCAAGGAAGTATTCCTTCCTGCCTTCGGTGAACTGAAGGACTGCCTGCAGATGGCAGCCTATATCATCAACAAGATGGAAGTGAACGAGCATATTCTCGACGACCCTCGCTACGACCTCATGTTCTCCGTAGAGGAAGTGAACCGTCTGGCAGCCAACGGAATGCCATTCCGTGATGCCTACAAGACCGTAGGTCTGGAGATTGAGGCTGGTAACTTCACACCTTGCAAGGACATCCATCATACCCACGAGGGCAGTATCGGCAACCTCTGCAATGACAAGATAGAGGAGCTGATGAACCACACCCTCTCCGAATTCCATTTCGAGCGTATGGAGAATGCAGAAAAGGAACTTTTGAAGTGAAGAATGAAGAGTGAAGAATGAATCAAAAATATTCCTATATATATAATAAGGTGAAGAGCATGGTCGCAAAAGCCATGTTCTCCACCTTATTTCCTTTACTGCCCCTATCGATGGGCATTTCCACTCTTACTTCCTGTGGAGCGGAAGACAGCATCAGCCGTCGTTTTCACTGCCGCTTTACGTTTCATACACAGAACCATCCCGGCAATACGTTGGAAATAGCTCTCAACGGCTTTGGTACCTACACCTTCGTCAGCGCTTCCTACAAAAACAACATCTGGCATATCTACTCTACCCCCAACGATGGCAGGAACAAGACAGAAGACATCCGCATCACCGCAGCTACCGAACTGCAATATGCCAAGGTTTACAATTTAGGCGCTAACAACGGCATTATCATCGGCAACAGTAATTTCAATAAATACAGAGCCTATGACCGCCAGTGCCCAAACTGCATCGACCAGTATGGCGGTACCAACTTTCCCCTAAACTGGAATTCTTCCAACCGCCAACAGGTAATCTGCGCCAAGTGCCACCGTATCTACGACTTAGAGTATGGCAACATTATCGACGGAGCCGATGGTAGCCGCCTGATGGAATACAGCCTCTCGTATGGAACTGCAATGAACGAAACAGGCAAAGTTATAAGTGTTTATAATTGACCTCTGACATCCCTTAAAGCAGCAAATAGCAAACAAAAAGCTACTTTTTTCTTAAAATATGTAAATCTATTTGGCAGTTTCAGGAAATAATACTACCTTTGCACTCGCAATTCGATAACGCGGAAATAGCTCAGTTGGTAGAGCACAACCTTGCCAAGGTTGGGGTCGCGGGTCCGAGTCCCGTTTTCCGCTCAACTCAAACGTTTACCATGCCGCAATGGTGGAATTGGTAGACACGAGGGACTTAAAATCCCTTGGCCAGTAATGGCTGTGCGGGTTCGAGTCCCGCTCGCGGCACTCTCCCCTTTAAATTTTTCATCTATGAAAAAATTTGCTTACATCATATTTTTATTCGCTACGCTTTTTCTCACCTCTTGTGGTGTAGGTAGTGGTCATTTTAAGTTTGAAGGCAAATTTTTAAACATGAATCAAGGCGAATTTTATGTTTATAGTCCGGATGGTGGTATCAATGGTCTTGATACAATCAGGGTTGTAGGTGGCCGATTCACCTATGAGTGTGACTGCAAGAACCCTTTCACGCTGATGGTCGTATTCCCTAACTTTTCCGAGCAGCCTATCTTCGCAGAGTCTGGCGCTTCTGTCGATATCAAAGCAGACGCATCCCATCTGAAGGAACTGTCCGTTAAGGGCACCAAGGCAAATGAGCAGATGAACCAGTTCCGCGAGAACATCCTCAAGCTCTCTCCTCCTGAAGAAAAGGCAAAGGCGGAACAGTTTATCAAAGACCATCCAGAGTCTATCGTCAGCACTTATCTCATCAGAAAGTATTTCGTCAATACCTCCCAGCCTGATTATGCCAAGGCCTATACATTGACGACAAAGGTGGCAGAGGCACAGCCACAGAATGGTAGCTTACAGAAGATGCTGCAACAGTTGAAACAGTTGAAGACAATAGATACTGGCAGCCGCCTGCCTCAATTCACGGCATACGACATCCAGGGCAAAATGGTTTCCAGTACTACCCTCCTCAGCGCTCCAGTAGCAGTTATCAGCACCTGGGCATCCTACAATTACGACAGTCAGGACCTGCTCAGAGAATTGAAGAAGCGCATGCAGGATTCCAAGGGTCGCCTGAAATTGATGAGTATCTGCATCGACCCATCAACCACAGACTGCAAGCGAAATCTTACAAGAGACTCTATCTCCTGGCCAAACATCTGTACTGGCGATATGCTGGAGGACAAAACGCTGCAGAAGTTGGGCATGACCGCAGTTCCAGACGTCATCGTCTTGCAGAACGGCAAGATTGTAGCCCGGGGACTGAAGCGTGAAGAACTGAAACGAAAGTTAGACCAGCTGCTGAAATAATCAGCTGGCAGAATTTCTACATAAAGCAGATATCTGCAAGAAAACAAAATAATGGATTCAAATATATGTTAGTCAAAACTTATTGCGCCGCAGTCAATGGATTGGACGTGACTACGGTAACCGTGGAGGTCAGCCTCACACGAGGAGTCCAATATCATCTTACGGGACTTGGAGACGAGGCCGTAAGAGAGAGTAGAAGCCGCATATCAGCAGCCTTGCAGTATAGCGGTTTCAAGTTTCCTGTAGCCGACATCACCATCAATCTGGCTCCTGCCGATCTCAGAAAAGAAGGCAGCAGTTTCGACCTGCCCCTTGCTGTAGGTATTTTGGGGGCAAACGGCGATGTACCCGAAACGCATTTCAAGGAATTTATGTTTGTAGGCGAATTGAGCCTTGATGGATCTCTTCAGCCCATCAAGGGTGCGCTCCCTATAGCCATCAGAGCCAGAGCTGAACATTTCAAGGGATTGATTGTACCGAAACAGAATGCGAGGGAGGCGGCTGTGGTCAATAAGCTCGAAGTCTATGGCATGAGTACGCTGGCAGAAGTGGTCAGTTTTATCAGCGACAAGCAGAATTTCGCTCCTACCATCGTAGATACACGCAAGGAATTTTATGAAAACCAAACCCATTGTGATCTCGACTATGCAGACGTAAGAGGACAGGAAAACGTGAAGCGTGCGCTGGAGATTGCAGCAGCAGGCGGGCACAATCTCATCATGGTAGGTCCTCCGGGATCCGGAAAATCCATGATGGCCAAGCGTTTGCCATCTATCCTTCCACCCCTCACCCTATCTGAAAGTCTGGAGACCACTCAGATACATTCCATCGCAGGAAAATTAGGCAAGAACGTATCTCTGATCTCCCAACGTCCTTTCCGTGCTCCCCACCATACGATCTCACAGGTAGCGCTGGTAGGAGGAGGAACCAATCCGCAACCCGGAGAAATCTCTCTGGCTCATAACGGTGTGCTTTTCTGTGACGAATTACCGGAATTTAACAAAACCACGCTGGAGGTACTCCGCCAACCATTAGAAGACCGACATATCACTATCAGCCGCTCCAAATATTCTACAGATTATCCCTGCTCATTCATGTTTATAGCAAGCATGAATCCGTGTCCGTGCGGTTATTACGGAGATCCCACCCATCATTGCGTCTGCACCCCTGGTCAGATTCAACGATACATGAACAAGATTTCGGGTCCATTGCTCGACCGCATCGACATCCAGTGTGAAATCACTCCCGTACCTTTCAAGGATATTTCAAAAGCAGCTCCGGGGGAGCCAAGTGCCAACATCCGGGAACGAGTCATCAAGGCAAGGGAGATACAAGCAGCAAGATACAAGGACTACAAAGGTATCCACTGCAATGCCCAGATGACAGAAAGGATGATTCACCAGTTCGCAGAACCCAATGAAGCTGGCATAGATATGCTCCGCATGGCAATGGAGAAACTCTCTCTATCAGCCCGTGCCTATAGCCGTATTCTGAAAGTAGCAAGAACCATCGCCGACCTGGAAGGTTGCGAGCATGTGGAACTGCATCATCTGGCAGAAGCCATCGGCTATCGTGCACTCGACCGTGGAGATTGGGCAGAAAGAGGGCATATATAAGAACTAACTTCAAATCTGAATAGGAAATTAGGGGAAATTTTCCTCTAATTTCCCCTAATTTCCTCTATTTTCGAGCATTTTCCCCTATTTTTCACTTCTTTTGCATACAAAACTCTCTTCTTATTGTTTCTTAAATAGCCATCTGAAGGGTTTTCCGCATTATTTTCCGTAGTCACACCTTACTATATTAAGAAAAGCATCGAAAAACTTCCCAGTTTCCAACTATTTTTTGTAATTTTGCACCCAAAATAACAAAAAAATGTATATTAGCTAATATGGAACAGAAAAATTTCAAACGTACCACTGTGACGGCAGCTTTGCCATACGCCAATGGTGGTGTACATATCGGACACCTGGCAGGTGTATATGTGCCAGCCGATATCTACGTGCGCTATCTCCGACTCAAAAAACAAGACGTTGTTTTCATCGGCGGTAGTGATGAGCACGGTGTGCCTGTAACCATCCGTGCCAAGAAAGAGGGCATCACCGTACAGGAGGTGGTGGACCGCTATCACAATCTGATCAAGAAAAGTTTTGAGGACTTCGGCATTTCCTTTGATATCTATAGCCGTACGACCTCAAAAGTTCACAATAAGTTTGCTTCTGATTTCTTCCGCACTCTCTATGATAAGGGCGTACTCGAAGAGAAGGTAGAGGAGCAGTTCTGCGATGAGGTAACAGGAGAATTCCTCACAGACCGCAACATCGTGGGCACTTGTCCTCGCTGTGGTGCTGAAGGTGCCTATGGTGACCAGTGCGAGAAATGTGGTGCTACACTTTCACCTGAGGAGTTGATCAACCCAACCAACAAGAACAATCCGGGACATGGTCTCGTGAAGAAGCCTACCAAGAACTGGTATCTGCCTTTAGGAAAGTATCAGGACTGGCTGAAGCAATGGATTTTGGAAGGCCACAAGGAGTGGCGTACCAATGTTTACGGCCAATGCAAGAGCTGGTTGGATATGGATCTTCAGCCACGTGCGATGACCCGCGACCTGGACTGGGGTATTCCTGTTCCAGTAGAGGGTGCAGAAGGTAAAGTGCTCTACGTTTGGTTCGATGCACCTATCGGCTACATCTCAAATACCAAGGAACTCTGCGATGCACAGCCTGAGAAATGGGGCACATGGCAGAAATGGTGGCAGGATCCTGAGACTCGTCTCGTTCACTTCATCGGTAAGGACAACATCGTGTTCCACTGCATCATCTTCCCTACTATGCTGAAGGCACACGGCGACTATATCCTGCCAGACAACGTGCCTGCCAACGAGTTCCTGAATCTTGAGGATGATAAGATTTCTACCTCTCGTAACTGGGCAGTCTGGTTGCACGAGTATCTCGTAGATCTCCCTGGCAAGCAGGATGTTTTGCGCTATGTATTGACAGCCAATGCTCCTGAGACCAAGGACAACAACTTCACATGGAAGGATTTCCAGGAGCGCAACAACTCTGAATTGGTAGCTGTTTATGGTAACTTCGTAAACCGTGCTCTCCAACTCACTAAGAAATATTGGGGCGGTGTAGTTCCTGCTTGCGGCGAACTGCAGGAGGTAGATGAGAAGGCTATTGCTGAGTTCAAAGACGTGAAGGAGAAGGTAGAGCAGTATCTCAATGTATTCAAATTCCGTGAGGCTCAGAAAGAGGCTATGAACCTCGCCCGCATCGGTAATAAATACATCACAGAATGTGAGCCTTGGAAGGTTTGGAAGACCGATCCTAAGCGTGTGGAGACTATCCTGAATATCTCCCTCCAGTTGGTTGCCAACCTCGCCATCGCTTTCGAACCATTCTTGCCTTTCTCTTCTGAGAAACTGCGCAAGATGATCAACATGCCAACTTTCGAATGGACCCAGTTGGGCAGCACAGACTTGCTCAAGGCGGGTACTCAGCTCGGTGAGCCAGAGTTGCTCTTCGAGAAGATTGAGGATGAGGTCATCGAGAAACAGTTGCAGAAACTCACTGACACCAAGAAGGCTAACGAGGAGGCTGAATACAAGGCTGTACCTATCAAGCCAGAGGTTAGCTTTGATGATTTCGAGAAGCTCGACATTCGCGTGGGCCATATTCTGAACTGCGAGAAGGTAAAAAAATCCAAGAAGCTCCTAAAGTTCACCATCGATGATGGTACTGGTACTGAGCGTACTATCTGTTCAGGTATCGCCGCCTACTATGAGCCAGAGCAGTTGATCGGTAAGGACGTGCTCTTCGTTGCAAACTTTGCTCCTCGCAAGATGATGGGTATCGAGAGCCAGGGTATGATTCTGAGTGCTGTCAACTTCGACGGAAGCCTCAACGTTACCTCTCTTCTTGGCAAGGTAAAGCCAGGAAGCCAGGTAGGATAAAGAATCATAGAATCATCTGATTATCAGATAAGGCAAAAGCCTCAAATCCTTTGCGGATTTGAGGCTTTTCTTATTTCTATCCAAATTATTCTTTTATAACGTAAAGCGATAACCTACGGTAAAGGTCAGCGCCATCATTATTTACCCTTCTACTATCTTCCATTCACCAATGGTTCTCTTCTGGCTGTCATAGTTGATTCCTACTTTTACCAGTCGTTTGCCATCAGCAGAATAAGGAATAAGATAGCCTTTATCATCTATCTGTTGCAAAGCTTCCTCAGCCGTCTTATCAAACTTCAGTTCCATCACATAAATGGTATCTGGCATGTGAAGAACAGCATCTGCTCTGCCTATTGCACTATCCTCCTCCACCAAGATGTAAGCACCCATCAAATTAAAGATGAGATAAAAGACCGTTTGGAAATCCTTCTCGTTCTTGTTGGCAAGTCGATTGGAGATACTGGCAAGATAAGCCTGCATTTTCTGCAACGCACCGTCCATGTTATTGTCATATAGTTGCTCCAAAAAATCGAAGATGAAACTATTATTGTTCAACGATATTGGAGAGAGATAGTTAGGAGCCAAGGAGCGAATCATCCCCACACACACTTCCTTGTTTGGATAATCCAGCTGATAGCTCTGCAAGATAGGGTTATACTTCTTGATGGTGAGATACCCACTCTGATAAAGCAATGGTAAAGCTGAAGTCATCTGCTCAGGAGAGACATCGAAATCATCCACTCCTACAGATTTCTGTTCAATATCCATCACACCCACATGATGTTTGCGTAAAGTGTTGATAATGTAAGATGGAGTACCTGAACTAAACCAATAAGCTGCTATTTCCTGACTTCTCAAAGCTTTAACCAGGCTAAACGGATTGAACACATCTTCTGATTTTTTACTGAAATGATAACCATCATAATATGAACTCAACTCGGCAACCGTTTCATCAAAAGTTTTTCCCAAAGACTTGGCTAACAACTCAACATCAGGCTTCATCGCTGTCAGAAGTTCTGTCTTGCTGATACCACAGATAGCAGAATACTGGTCGAACATGCTGATATTATCCAAATTGTTGATCTCGCTAAAGATACTCAACTGAGAGAACTTGGTAATACCCGTGATAAAGATAAATTCCAGCCAAGGGTCTAAATATTTCAATGGGCTATAAAACTTCCTCATAACCAAGCGCAATGGCATCAAACTTTCCTTTTCATGCACGACATCCAAGAGAGGAGCATCGTATTCGTCTATCAAAACGACCACCTTTTGCCCCGTCTGCTTATAGGCACGCTTAACCAAAGACTGCAAACGCTGGCTCGGTTGCACCGCCAATTCGTCACGTCCATAGACCTGCTCGTATTCAGAAAGCATGTAGCCCAGCATCTCTTCTAACCCCTCGGGTGTCTGATTTTTGGCAGTACTCATGTCGAAGTGAAGAACAGGATGTCTCACCCATTCTTTCTCATATTCGCCAAGTGCCAAACCATCAAACAGTTCCTTCCTGCCCTCATAATATGCCTGGAGCGTAGAGACAAAAAGCGACTTACCGAATCGTCTAGGACGACTCAGAAACACATATTTAGAACCATTACGCAAGAAATCGACAATATACCTTGTCTTATCAACGTACACATAATTACCCTCTCGTATATCAGAAAAGGTTTGCATTCCTACTGGGTATTTTCTTATCTCTTCCATAGCTATATTTCTTTAGACAATGCGAAGTTACGAATAAAATATTAGATACGCAAATAAAAAGACAAAAAAAGAGAGGCGAGCTTCACTGCCAGCCTCAACGTGACCTCTCTCCTTGTCAAGGTAAAGCCAGGAAGTCAGGTAGGATAAAAAGACAAGATCATCAAATAGGATAAAAATAAGATCATCGATAAGATCTGAGATTATAATAAAAGCCCTATACCGGGATATTACTGGTATAGGACTTTTTTATGTTTATTTGAACCGGATATAAGACCGGTCGTCAAAACTGTGATTGCCCTCCAGCAGTCCCTTAGTGGCAAGGAAAGAGGAAATGTTTTGAGGATCGGCTGCGAGTTGAGCCTGCAGGGCAGCCTCGCTTTCGGCAAGAGTTGGTTTCAGGAACGGATATCCATCGCTTGCCAGAACGATTTCTCCTATGGCTGGGGAAATGACCTTTACACCTTCACGGTAGATAGGAAATCCATCGATTACCGCATAATGAATGTTCTGTCCGTTGAGCATCGCCTGAATGAGCAGCGGTTCGATAGCCTTGCGTGCATCTGCCGGAGGCATTCCCTGACGAATGAGGCTTGCACGTCTGGCGGCAATCTCTTCTTCAAAAGGTTTGTTGTTTTCGTAAAGTTTGCCACCAATGAGTGCCTGACAGTCACCCACCATCCACACTTCTCTCCTGACACAGGAATAGACGATGGCAGAAGCAGTGAGTCGTTCTTCAGGATGCAGTTTCATCCGCTCTTCCATGCCTAAAGTCTTATACACCTTATTATATATATAGGAAGAAATGCTCTGGCAGAAGTCATCAACCGAAGCCTCAGCCTTTAATTCCTTTTTGATAAATTCCGAGATGAGCACCATCGCATAACGTCCGTTCTTCATGTCGGGAGAAAGATGCGTAGGAGTTTTGCTCGTACTTCCATCAATCACAGCGATGAAATCATCAGTCACGACGACACCATCCTCACAAGCCTCTTGGCTCTTCTTGCCTACCATATTTCTTTCTACTATTTTCATCTCTTTATGTTTTTACATGCAAAATTACAAAGAATTGCTTGAATAAGTCTAATAATTCGCAAGAAAAAGAATATAAAGCCCCATGAAAAAGTCACTAAACCCGCATGAAGTCTATGTTCAACATCGTTGAACATACATTCAGCGACACCAAACTAAGCTTTCATGCCCGAAGAAAATTTACTTACTGGGGGCAGTATGGCATACACTCGCCCTGATGGAGTCAAGGTTATTCCATTGGCTTGCTTAAAAGACTAATAGTGTTTACCTTTAACAATATATGAAAAAGGAGAGGCGAGCTTCACAGCCAGCCTCTCCAGAGAGATTTATAGAAAATGCCACTCATGGCATTCCTATATCGTTGATTAAAAATATTTGTCTAATCAAATTGTGGGTCTATCAATCGCCATATCCCTCATTCTGCTCCACATTCTTATTAGCATTTCTTTCATACTGAGGAATAGCAGGATAAGCCTTATAATAATCACGGTCGTAGCTCTGAGCTTCTTTTGTAAGCACATCATGCCAACCTTTATCTGCCTCAGAAGTATATCGAACAATCTTCTCGCCACGACGAAGAGCGTCAAAGTATCGCTGTCCTTCACCAACAAGCTCCTTACGACGTTCAATATAAATTCTATCTTTTGTAATCGTACCCTCTGTCACAACCTTTGAAGCATCAGTTGTACGATTAGTAATAATCTTATTAAGATACAATGCAGCCTTATCTTTTGCACCTGTCTCAAAAGCAGCCTCAGCAGCTGTCAAATAAACCTCCGAGAGACGCAACATTGGAACATTAGCATATCGTACGTCGCCATTATAAGGAGGCATTTTATTGATATATACCGCAGTACCATTAAAGATATTGTCTGGATCTTTCTCCGCTGTTAGCAACACCTTGTTTCTAACGTCATTAGGATCAGACTTCAACATATCAGAAAATTTCTTGGTAACGACTAAATCGCCATAACCAGGAGCCGAATTGCCATTCTCACGATATAAATAAGCAATACCTTCACGATCAGTCCAATCAGTATTGTCATTAATAACAAGTTCGAAAATCATTTCGTTACCATGTGCAGCATCGCCTTTATCCCAAGCCTTTGCGTATTGTGCAGAAGTCCAAAGTACATAAGGAGAATGCTCTATGATATCTTCTGACACAGAAAGAGCTTTTGAATAATTACCCATCGTAAGATATACACGAGAAAGCAAAGCTTTGGCTGCCCAAACATTCAAGTAACCAGGAGTTGCTTCTTCTTCAAGTGCACCAGAGTTGATAGCATCTTCCAAATCCTTCAAGATTTGTGTATAATTATCAGCAACCGTACTACGTGAAGGTTTTGCAGTAGACTCCAAAGATGCCTCTGAAAAAGGAACTCCAAGAGAAGCACCATTATCTTCAGTGTAAGGTTTGCCATAAATGCGAGTCAAATCAAACAAAGCATAAGCTCTCATCACTTTTGCTTCATTCTTATATTGAGCAATTTCTGTAGCTGCACTTTCCGCATCAGAAAGATTGTTTGCCTCCAAAATGCGATTAGCACGACTAATCACAATGTATGGAGACTGCCACACAGCATTGTCTGAAGTAAACTGGTCTGCAGTTTTATACTCCATATAATAATAGAATGCCGCACGATTACTACCATATTTATAATTATATTGCACATCTTCTCCTCTGGTTTCTCCATAGACATTCATTACTCGTCCATAATAATCCGTGAAGCTACTTGTACCCTTAAACGCAGCATACATACCAACATATGCAGTTCGCAAATCCGCACTTGAAGTAATGGCATTATCAGCATCCGCAGAATCAGATGGTTGCAAATCAAGCCAATCGCCACCACAAGAAGACAGACTGACAGCCATTGTTGCACAAAGTGCTGTCTTATATATTATCTTTGAAAATTTCATATTATATTTCCTCTTTATGTTAGATATAATGTTTAGAAGCCCAAATCGATACCAAATGTAAAGGTACGAAGTGAAGGTGTCTGCAATGAACAAAGACCATTTACTGGCATTTCAGGATCAACCAATAAGTCATTTGACTTCCATGTCAACAGGTTGGATGCAGAGAAATAAACTCTTACCTTATCCAAGCCAGCCTTTGCAACAATGTTTCTAGGAACACTGAAGCCAAGCGTCAAGTTCTTCAAACGCAAATAATCCATAGGCATCAACCAACGAGATGAGTGAACAGCGGCACTACCATATTCAAACTTAGGCAATTTAGCTGATGTATCACCAGGACCAGTCCACATATCAGACAACTTATAATACGCAGGGGTAGCACCTTTATAAACATATTTACCACCATTACTGTGCATGAATGAAGTATAATCATATGCATCACCTCCTAAGGCATACGTGAACGTAAAACCTAAGTCGATAAACTTCCAACGTAAGTTGTTTGTCAAACCACCTTCAATACTTGTTTGGTGCTTGCCTATAATCACTTTCTTAGCTTCTGCAGCATCAGTTGTTGTCTTGCGAGCATTTTCTGTTCCATCATTGATATAATACAACTCCTTACCCGTCTGTGGATCTACACCAGCATACTCATAAGCATAGTAGGAATAATAAGGTTGACCCACACGGTGAATCAAAACGCCATCAACAATTTCATTATTAGTGCCATTCAACTTGGATACCTTATTGCTATTATGCCCCATATTTAAGGTTGTTGTCCAATCAAAATCCTTTGTTTTAAAGTTTATTGACTGAACTGTCAATTCGAAGCCCTTATTCTCTAAAGAGCCAATATTCTGAGGAGCCGTTGGTTTATATGTAGAACCATCATAATAACCAGGGATAGCAGAAACAGGAAGATCATAAATCAAATCACTAGTTTTACGAGTGTAATAATCAAATGTCACTGTAATACGATTGATGAACTGTAAGTCAAAACCAAGGTTAAACGCCTTGTTTTTCTCCCATTTCAAGTTAGGATTACCTACTCCAACAATACCCATACCACCTTCTCCATTATACTTAAGACCATACTTATATACATTCATATAAGCATAGTAATCTGATGGCTGCGTACCATTTACTCCATATGATAAACGAATCTTACCATCGTTCAAAACATCTGTAATTGACTTCAAGAAATCCTCATCAGTAAATCTCCAAGAGCCTGAAACAGACCAGAAATTACCCCAACGATTCTTACGAGCCAAACGAGAACTACCATCACGGCGATAACTTACACCCAAATAGTACTTATTATCATAGTTATAATTGACACGTCCCAACCATGAAGTCATACGATAAGACTGCTTCAAACTTTCTGCAGAAGTGTTGCTGGCATTTGCAAACTCATACAATTTGCCAGGATAAGTATCACCTGCTATATAATTATAGTTCTGCTTATAGTCTTCTGTTTCAAAGCCCAACAAAGCATCCACATTGTGCTTTCCGAAACTCTTAATATATGACAACTGAGACTGAGTATTCAACTGAGTATTCTCAAAGATCATACGCTGCATAACTCCTGCAGGTGAGCCATTGTTTGATTCTTTATCCCAAAGGACATCCTCAGTGTTGCCAATATAATCATAAGCTAACTTCTCTGTGAAATTCAAACCATCCCAGATATTATAAGTCAAACTAAGTGTATTGTAACTTCTGGTTACATAGTTACGATCATATGAATGAGCACGCTCAAAGACAGGGTTTACTCCATACATACCACTTCCATCATTAAGAGAACCATCCTCATTATAAGGAGTAGTAGAAGGACTCTGCCATGCTACATAGTTAGCAATAGTACCATCATAAGAAGTACCCTCATTTGACAAGTTTTGTGTCATCTTAGAGAACAAAGTACTTGCATTAACTGTAAAATGACCAAAAGTATGAGTCACATTAGCATTGCCAGTAAATCTCTCAAGACCTTGGTTGTACAATATACCCTGCTGCTTGGTATATGATATAGAAGAATAGAACTTTGTGTTTTGGCTACCACCATTCAAACTTATCTCATAGTTCTGATGGCTACCATTACGGAAAAGAATATCTTTCCAATCAGTCCAACCTGCCTCAGGCTTTGATGCAAATTGATCAATCTTAGAATCCGCATAAGCAATGGCATCAGGCTCACTCAACTCTTGATTGTACAAACCATAATTCTTCAAGCCAGTCCAAAGCAAAGCTCGACGATCGTCACCATTCAGCTGTGGACGATAATCAATTGCCATATTAGAAAAGCCCCAATCACTACGGAAATTAATCTTAGTCTTACCTTGACTACCACGTTTTGTTGTAATAACAATCACACCATTAGCAGCACGAGAGCCATACAAAGATGCTGCTGCAGCATCCTTAATAACAGTCATAGACTCTATGTCATTGCTATTAAGAGTTGCCAAGACATTAGTACCAGCATCATTATAAGCATTAGGAGCTCCAGGCTTATTGAATTCACTCAAATTACCTGACTGTACTGGCACGCCATCAATAACAAACAAAGGTTCATTACCAGCATTGATGGAACCCATACCACGAATACGGATATTATTAACAGCACCAGGAGCACCTGAAGCATTAGATATAGATACGCCAGGAACGCCACCAGCCAATTTATCCTCAAGCGAAACAGTAGGCACATCCTGTAAAGTTTCGGTACTTAATGTTGAGGCAGAACCTGTAAATGAAGACTTTTTGAAGTTACCATAACCTGTAACCACAACCTCATCCAAGGATTTGTTATCAGAAGTCAAAACAATCTTCATATTAGAACTTGCTTTGACAGTTTGTGGATTCATACCGATGTATGAAATCTCCAACTTAGCATCAGCAGGAACATTCAAAGAGAAGTTTCCATCGATGTCGGTTACTGTACCAGTCTTAGAACCTATTATCCTGACTGATGCGCCAACTACAGGCTCACCATCATCTGAAGAGGTAACTTTACCAGTAACGGATGTTTGAGCAAAGGCTACTCCACAACTGAGAATTGCCCCCCCCCATCAACATTGCGATTCTTTTCATCATAATCTCTCTCGTTTTGATAAAATTTATAAATTAACTATAATCGGCTGCAAAATAATATTTTGTTATAAAAATGCAATTACTTGGCAAAAATATATGGTTTTAGTAAGGAATAGCACATTTCTGCTTACTATTTGTTACGTTTTTCTCCTTATACATACCAAAGTTGTATAAGGAGAAAATGAATCTCATTCGAACAAATCATCCAGCAAAACTTCATCATTTACAATGCCTGAATGTTTGTTCTGCAATACTCCATAGGTGGTAACCATGGTGATGCGGGTGCTGCATCTGGTCATGGTTTCTGCCAGGAAAATAGACATGCGTTCTCTCAATTTCTGTTCATAACCTTTATCAATAGCATACATGCCTGAAGAAAACTTCATTTCACAAAGGTTGATATTATGGTCGGCACGCTCTATCACCAAGTCGATTTGCGTATTCTGTTCGGGTTGCCTGCTACGCCAAGCACTTGCATCATTGAGAATTCTATCTATCCCTAAAGCCTTCTTGATTTCATCCAAATGCAGTAGGCAGAGAAGTTCAAAACTGAAGCCTTGCCAACTTGACACCTGAGGCGTAGATGAAAGATGAGTCCAACGAAGACTGTCTTTCGTATCTATTCCATTCACATATTTATAATAAAATAAGGTATAAAAATCCTTGATGCGATAGATTGCATTGTTCTTGGCATTGCCGTAACGGGCATAAGAAAAGATGAAATCACACTGTTCCAAATCAGACAGAATCTTAGAAAGTGCAGCTCCACCCAATTTAGTTTTCTCGTTGATTTCCTTTCTGGTAAATCCCTCTTTCCGTTCGGTCAGCATCCTGATGACTGCAAGATAGTTGTCTGGACGTTTGAACAAGGTGGAATACAATTCATTATATTCGGTTCGCAGCATGGCATGAGCATCTGCAAAGAAAAGTTCGTCAATATTGCTCAATAGGGAGAGTTTGGGATTGAGCAATGTCAGATAAAAGGGAATACCGCCCAATATCATGTAGCATTGGGCTATCTGATAACGGTTCCATCCAAAATGCTTTTCATCCAGATATTGCTCCATCTCACTCAGTTTAAAAGGACGAAGATAAATTTTTTGGGTAATGCGGTTGAAAAGTCCACCCTGATTATGCAGGAGTTTGTCCACCATCCATGATGTGGCAGATCCGCAAGCCACCAATACAATATCATCACGCATGTTGGCCCATCCATTCCAGAAGTTTTCCAATGCCGATACGAAATCTGATTTAGGTGTATCCATCCAAGGCATTTCGTCAAAAAAAACAACTTTTTTTCCTGGAATGTTGTAAGTTTCTAATAATCTTTGCAAAGCATCAAACGCTTCTGTCCAGTTTTTCAGCTGTGGAACAAAAGTTGAATGAGAATAGCACATCAGTTCTTTAGCAAATTCGGCCAATTGTTGTTCACGTCTCATTTCATGTTTTCCTACAAATGAGAAAGCATAGTTGTCCTTGAAAAAACGTCTTACCAAAAACGTTTTTCCTATACGCCTACGACCATAGACGACTACAAATTCAGAGCGTTCAGACTCCATACAAGCCTGAAGTTTAGCCTGTTCAAGCTTTCTTCCTATCAGTTTATCCATAAGCTAAAAATCTAATAACTTGCCAAAATTACAAAAAATAATCGATTTTGGCAAGTTATCCAATCTAATAACTTGCCAAAATTGAGTTTTTTTAAAGGTTTTGGCAAATTATCGGAGAAAAAGAAAACGTTTACATCACTTTTTATCGAAAAAGCTTGCTTATATTGCACATTTTTCGTAATTTTGCGCACGATTTCAACGGCAAGGTAAGACAGACGGTCTTATACCTTATTATATATAAGAAGGAAAGCCGTTATTATTAAACAAAAGTATTAAGATAACAATGACTCACAATTTGTTAAAAGGCAAGCGTGGCATCATCTTCGGTGCACTCAATGAGGAATCTATCGCTTGGAAAGTAGCCGAAAAGGCTGCTGAGGAAGGTGCAACTATCGCACTCAGTAACACAGCTATGGCCCTTCGCATGGGTACTCTCGACAAGCTCGCTGAACAAATCAACGCCCCTATCATCGCAGCTGATGCGACCAGCGTTGAAGATTTGGAAAAGGTATTCATTGAGGCTCAGGAGAAACTCGGTGGCAAAATCGACTTCGTGCTCCACTCTGTTGCTATGAGCCCTAACGTACGCAAGCACCGTACTTACGATGATCTCGATTACAATTTCCTGAATAAGACTCTGGATATTTCTGCTATCTCTTTCCACAAGATGTTGCAGGTAGCCAAGAAGCTCGACGCCATCAACGAGTGGGGTTCTGTAGTAGCCCTTACCTACGTGGCTTCTCAGCGTACCTTCTTCGGTTACAACGATATGGCTGACGCTAAGAGCATGCTCGAAAGCATCGCCCGCAGTTTCGGTTACATCTACGGACGCGAAAAGCACGTACGTATCAATACCATCTCTCAGAGCCCTACTGCTACTACAGCTGGTAAGGGAATCAAGGACATCGAGAACATGATGGACTTCGCTGACAAGATGTCTCCTCTCGGAAACGCCGTAGCTGAGGATTGCGCTAACTACTGCGTGATGATGTTCTCTGACTTCACCCGCAAGGTAACCATGCAGAACCTCTTCCACGATGGTGGTTTCTC
>ERZ1034865.62-NODE-62-length-84752-cov-25.979019_pt1 | contig 84752 bp, 123 predicted proteins | sample MGYA00520632_ERZ1034865 | MGnify/ENA primary metagenome ERZ1034865 (study PRJEB33766, sample SAMN09781738) | gut metagenome | biome: gut microbiome | host: Homo sapiens | place: Madagascar | study: EMG produced TPA metagenomics assembly of the PRJNA485056 data set...
CCACCGTAAGCTTGTGCAGTCCGTTCGGAGATGCAAGCAGCAGATGCGGAGCCACTGTATACGGCGCAAGCACATATTTCTGGTAATCCTTCGTCTGCGCCGGAACAGCCTTGTATGTGAGCGTCAAATTCGTCAGCGCTCTTGTGGTCGTCACTGTGTAAGCATCCGTGCAGGCATTGTATGCAAGGCTTACTTCCCAAGATTTTCCCATATTGTTGAAGTAGGCGTCTGCCGTTCCACCCCACGTCATCGTAATGGGTGTATCCGGCGTGAAATCGTCAAATCCCAGTGTAATTTCTGCGCTAATTGGAATATCAAGCCCAGATGCAACAAACGGCGTATCGGGCGATACATTGCCGCACGCAACAGTTTTTTCGTCACCATCGATCAGTTTCCCAAGAAACTGTATGGACGTTCTGTCCGGGTGGCTATGGTCGCTTCTCGCAACAGAATTCTTTGTTCCCTGTTCGCCTTCTAAAGTAGACGGCATTGGTTTGCCGGAGGCTAATTCAATAGAACTATCGACTTTCTTCCATATGTGTCCACTTCTACAGACGAAATACGCAAGCCTCATAAGAACACTATAGGTGTCCGGATCAGAAGCCTCGCAAAAACTCGCCGTCAAGCCATTCACATATTTCCAGTATTCAGTCACAAATCCGACATTTACAGATTCTTCAAACACTCCTCCAATTGCTGCGACGAGTTTTCCATTGACAATTGCGGCCTTAATGTACTCGTACTCAGCATAAGTTCCGTCAAGATTATACGAGAAATACATTTTAGAATCCTTATCGTATTCAAATTTGATCCAGTAAACATCCTTTACATTTTCAAGATCAAGAAATTTTTCTGGGATTTTCACAATCTGACGAATTGCAGCCTCGAACACCGCGTTCTGCCCCGTGTAAGTTCCGGCTGTCTGTGCGATCCATTGAGACTCCTGATAGTAGCAAAGCACATAATTCGTAGCCGTGCCTCCTGCAATTTCCTCAATTGGAACAGTCGCAAAGTAAACGAGGCCGTCATAGTCGCCAACCGTGCAGTCGATGCTTTCCGTCCCAACCTTGACTGTGACGATGTCTCCAATGTTCGGCACATAGTCCATTTGAATCTGCGCCTGCTCCGGAAGTGTTCCGTTGTATATCTCGGTCTCAACCGGATCTGTCATATACGCGCCCGGCCGATTCTTCACAAAATCCGCCGCTTCTGCATCGTTCTGGCTCCAGTCTGCCTGAACGCTTCCACCTCCCACCGAAACGCCGGCCGCGCCAACGGCCACGGAAACATTTCCCGCGTCGTTTCCGACCTCAATGACGCTCTGCTTAAGCAGTTTTCCATCCGTGATCTTTGCACCGTCCAGAATTCCGCGATTGACGGCCGGCAGTACGGAAACCGGCGCGCCGTTTCCGCCAAAAACGCTTCCGTCCTGAAAAAGTACCCTTGCCTGTACCGGCAGCATTCCCTTCATTCCGAAGGTCTGCGCCTGACTGAGCGGAAACAGCCATTTCCCGTCCGCATAGGTGATATCGCCGGGATACTGCCTTGAGAGATTTCCAATGCTGAGAACGAGCGCCGTCACCATCTCCGGCGTAATCAGCGTCCCGTCGAGCGTGCGCAGTGTGAACGGCTTCTGATAGCTGTCTCCCTGCATGATCGAAATTCCCATCCTCAGATTCCCTCCAATCCGATCTTCGCCTCCGCGAAAATTTCACCGTTTGCCGCCGTGATCTTAAGCGCCTGTGCGCTGGCCTGCCAGCAGGTGACGGAAATTTTGTTTCCGTCGATCTTCGCCGTATAGGCCGCTTCCTCCGCGCCGGAGCATGTGAACGTGATTGCTTCGTCCGTCTCCGCCCCGTTTTCAAATACCGCCGCTTCCAGCGTCAGCGTCTCATAGGCCCGTAGAGAATCCGGAACGTTCCCAAGGAACGCAATTTCCTTTTCTCCGTCCGCCGGAACGACCGTGATCTCCATCGTCTGAAAAACCTCTCTGTTCTGTACCAGTCTGCACCGCAGCATGCAGTTTCCTTCCTTAACGGCAGATACAAGACCGTCCGGGCTGACCTCTGCCACACTTTCATCCGAGCTTTCCCATTCGTAGAAGATCGGATGCTCCATGGAGTTTTCGACCGTCTCCCCCATCCGGAGGCTTTCCGCCGCAAAGCTCTGCGTCCGGCCCGCCTTGATAACGGGGTTTCCCTTGAGGCGAATTTCCCACGAAAACGTCTTTCCGCCGGCAACGTGCCGCTTCATGTCGTCGATCTCCGGATTTACAGGCTCATACCGCGCCGTAAATTCCAGCAGCCGCACCGAATCATAGTCCCCTGTGAATTCCTGCGACCAGTCGCCGAAGCCCGTGATCCGATACGCGCCGGAGCCGAGAATGATCCGGCTGTTCGTGTTGAGCTGCCGCGTTTCCGCGTTGCACTGGCACACGATGTTCACATAGCCCTTCGTGATCAGCACATATTCCTGCATATCGCTTTCGTTCGCGGTCAGAATGGCCTTTTCCGCACAGACCGGCTCCGAAAGCAGATTTCCGTACCAATCCAGATGATTCCAGACCGTCCGGCATCTCTGGATAATTCCTCCACCGATGTCGTTTGAAATGTTCGTGGGATTCACAACGAGCCATGTGCTTCCCATCGTCTCGATCTTCGACCCCTCCGGCACATATTCAATGCGCCGGTCTGCAAAAAGCACGATTTTGTAATCATCCTGCTTCCGGAGCGTCGAAGCGGAATCCGGCGCAATGTCCGCCATGCGAATCCGTGTTTCCGTCCAGTGCTCGCGGTCGTTCGGATCAAGTCCCTGCACACGCGCTTTCACGAAATTGGACGCATACTTGGAAATTTTCTCCGTAAACCGCGCAGAAGGATTTGAAAGATACTGCTTCTCCCGGTTTTTGTACTGCGCCGGCGTGTTTTTCACGGAGCCGGAAATTCTGCCGCCCGCGCAAAGCCCGCTTGCAATGTTTTTTTCAATGGACATTTTCCGGCTCCCTTCTGTTTTTAAGTACCGTAAATGCAGACGTTGTAGTCCGCATACAGGAAAATATTCGGTACGGCGACCTGCACCCGGATATTTCCGCTCACGAGCGAAACGCCGACGGCCGTCGGAAGGAGCGCGGAAATTCCGCTTCCCGTGGTTTTGACCATCGCTCCGTTTGTTGCGTTCGCATCCTTGAAATACGCCGCCGAATAGATCTGCCCGTCTGAAAGCCGCGCATAGCCGATCGATGCGCATACATACACGGCGAGAATGTCCGAAATTCCGGCCGTGTTGGAAATGTCCAGATAATTCTTCGCATCTCCGGCTACCGTCGCGGTGATTTTCTTGACCGTCTGGCCGTTCGGAGGATTGACGACCACCTGACTCAGACCCGTGTATCCGCTGTCCGGCGTCACCGTCTGCTGCACCGTTCCGGCCGTGACCGTCTTGCTCTGCAATTTGACGCCGCCGACAACGACCTGAGAAAGCCCGTTATAGCCCGCGTCCGGCTTGACGGTCTGCTGGCTTCCGGACGGGATCACGACCTTTCCCTGAAGCTTGATCGCGCTGACCGTCACCTTGCTCAGTCCCGTAAAGCCGTTGTCCGGCGTAAAGATCTGCTGACTTGTGGACGGCGCAACGGATTTTTCCTGGAGCTTCACCTGCGCCACGGAAACCTGATCGAGTCCCGTATAGCCCGCGTCCGGCTTCACCACGACCGGCGCGGTCGTGGACGCGCTCACGCTCTTGCTCTGCATTTTCACAACGCCGCCTCTGCGGCTGAATTCGCAAGCCATATTCTGTCCTCCCTGAAAATTCAGAGCATCGTGAATACCCGCCGCAGCGGATTGACTCTCTGCATATATGCGCAGCTCTGCTCATATGCCCGCAGCTCCGAATAAAAGAGCTGTAAGTTTTCCTTGAACCGCGCCGTGGATTCCTTCATCGTCGTGTTTTCGTTCGGGGGATTGAAATTCTTGTCGTGGATTTTCGGCTGGATGTTCAGCCATTCGCGGTTAAATCGGTTGTCCCACACGACCGATACCGCCAGCCCCAGAAGCCGTTTCTGCCGCATCGTCAGCTCATGTGAAAACCGCCCGTCCGTGTAAAAATCCAGCCTGTATTCGGTCCCGGCGTTGTCCTGCCTTGGGAACGTCACGTTTCCCGTCTGCTTGTCGTATGTAAAATCCGTATACGGGAAAAATACCGCCTCGTCCATCCCGGCGCTTCCAACCATCACGCAGGAGCACAGCTCATACCCGATCTTTCCGGTCGCAACGACCGTTTCCTGCGTCGTGCTGGCCTGGTCGCTGACCCATTCCGCGTCATCGTACTGCGCTTTTTCAAGGCCCTCCGCCAGATAAAGCGCAAGCTCCGGCGGCTGCGTGAGCATTGGGATGGCCATTTCCATCCATGCGCTCATACGCCGGAAAAAAAGCGCCGCATCCTGCTGAAGGTCCTCCGTCATCCGGTCGTCCGAGATCAGGACCATCGCGTGCTTCGTAATGATCTCGCTCCAGCTCGTACCCATCAGTCCCAATCCTCCTTTTCGTAGGAATCCACGTTCCGGATCTTCTGCATATCCTCCCGGATACAGTCTGCGGCGGTCTCATCCTCGATCAGAGCCAGAAGAGATTCAATGATGCCGCAAAGCGCCTCGATTTTTTCCTGACTGTCCATGAAACCGCCGCCTTTCCTCTATTTAAGCCGTGACCGTAACGGTGCATTCCGCCGTTCCAGCCAGATGATTTTTGTCTTCTTCTTGCTGGATCTCCAAAACGCACTCCCCAGCTGCGATTGCCGTCACTGTGATCTTACTGCTTTCGTCTCCAACCGAAAGTTCTACCACGTCCGGCGTCCGCGCTTCGATGTCGATCTTTCCGTCGGAATTCGTGCTGATCGTGATCGTGTCGCTTCCGCTGACGGACATTTCGATGGCCTCCGGCGATACGCTGAGACCGGCCGCCGCTTTTGCAATGGTCCACGGCGCAATGATCGTCCCCGCATAATTTCCGATTCCATCGATGCGCAGAGAATAATTTCCTGCGTCTGTTCCCTTGTCACCGCTGACCGTGTAATCCGTGTTTTCCGTCAGTTTGACGCCGCCGAGCGTCACGCTCGTCACGGCCTTTTCCTGCTCGTTTCCGGTGTAGGTCAGCGCCGCGCCCAATACGACCTCCGCGCTTTCAATGCTTGTCCGCACCGTGAGCGCATTTTCAAGGTTATAGAAGAAACCGGTCGTCACGCCGTTTGCCGTCAGAAAATACCCGCCGATGCAAAGCTCATATTTGCCGCCGGCCGCCGCCGGGACCTCAAAGCCACCGCGCGTCAGCTTCGCGCCGGAGACCGACGTGATCTGCGCCACGGCGTGGGTCTTGTTTTGCATCGCCCAACGAATATGCACGTTCGTCAGCGTCGCCGCCGCGTTGAAAACCACATATTCCACGGGTCCCCGATACCGCACGGCATAGCCGGAGCCGCCATTACTGAGCGTGATATTTCCGCTTCCATCGTCGGTCGCGCTCATACCGGCAGACTTCGCCGTGAGCTGTGTCTCCCTGTTGAGCTTTACGGTAAATTCCGCCGCCGACTGCATCTCGATCTCCAGAATTTCCGCCTCGGAGCCGCGCCAGTCGAGCGCCGGAAAGGCGTTTTTGACAGCCTCCCGCAGCTCCGGCAGGATGTTGATGTTGGCCGCGTATGCGGACGCAGGCACAAAGGAAAATTCGCTGTATACAGGACTGCTCATATTCAATACCTCATTCCCGCGCCCACATGCGGCGCTTTTCTCAGAGCGCTTCGCGCTCGTTCATTCTCTCGATGATATGGACAAAATCGCCTCTCGGCTTTTCTGCCGTCTTGCTCATTTCGTTGAGCTGCACGACGATCTCCCGCGTCACATGCGTATCACCGTTTTCATACGCCTCCATGTATCCCTGTGCGACCATTTTCTTGTGGCCGTCGCAGAGTCTCGGATAGATCTCCAGCATTTCTTCGCCGAATTCCACGATTCTCGTAAAGACCTTACGGTCGAGGATCTCCCCATCCCGGTAATTGACGCCCAGCGCCTCGCGTTCGTCCTCACTGAGTCCGGATACCACGATCAGCCATCGCCTTGCCATGAATACGCGGTTTACCTCTGTCAGAACGCGCGAAAGATCGCGCTTCGGCACATAGAAGCTTCCCGTCTTTCCGACGATCTGTCCGTAAATACCGCCCTCTCCAAAGAAAACGATGTTGTCGTCCGCGACCGGAGCCATCCACAGGAAATGCACCATTTCCGTGTCATTGGAAACCTGAATCACCTGCGGCGTCTGCTGTGCGGGAACGCTTGCCATCGCGCGCGCGACCGCATCCGCGATCATCTTCTGCACATCCGACTTCTTGAACGTTTCTTCCTTCGGGGCTTCTGCTTTTTCCTCCACAACGGGTTCCATCGGAACTTCCACTTCCTGTCCTTTCAGCTCCGGTTCCAGCTCCGTCAGCGGCGTCTGTTCACCTTCGTAGCCGACGCCCTTGACATCGTCTGCCATCACCGTCAGCACATTTTCTTCCCCGATCCGCGCCTTTTCAGCGGTGTTTTCCGTCGCGATTTCTTCCGGGACGTTGAAGAAAACGTCCTTTTCTTCCAAAGCTTCCGCTTCCGGATTTTTTCTCGGTCTGCCGGGCTTTCTGCCAGCGTTCTTGTTCTCAGCCATTTTCAAAAACTCCTTTCAGATCTATGGCGTTTTTCGTGTCGGCCCCCGCCGGAATCGAACCGGCGTCTGTGCGCCAGCGGAGCCATATGGCGCTGGGAGGGAGGAGGTTGACCCTCCCAGCGTTTGACGCACGCGGGCCTGCCCGTGACCCGCGCGGCCTTGCTTAGACAGTAACGTGTCCGACCTTGTTCGAGAAAACGGCGACCATATCCAGCGCAATGGTCAGATTGATGCCGATCTCGAAATCTGCCGTGCGCGTCGGGTCCATCTCGATGGTGATTGGCGTCTCGGCGTTGTAAGCGATGGTCATGGGCTTTCTGCCGGAGGAAGAGAGCATCCATACATCGTTTGCAGACAGGAGCGTGGTCGGTGCGCTGTTGATGTTGACGGGGCTTACCGCGTCACGCAGCGGCATCAGGCGAACGCCAAGGAATTCGCCGAGCATACCGTTGCTGTTGTACTGCTGACCCAGCAGCATCGCCAGCGCGGAATCCATGCTTGCGTTGGTGGAGCCGGTGGCCTGCGTCGGCAGGACCTTTGCCAGCGCAACGGGAGAACCGGCCGCGATGATGTTCCGAACGTCGGTGTTGTTGAGCGCGGCCAGCTTGTTTGCCAGCGAGATCCAGTTCTGGTTGGTGAACGTCTGGTTGAGGTTGCTCGGAATGAGCGTGGTGTCGGCTGCCGCAAGGGTCATCGCCTGATTCCACATGCCCATGGTCTTTGCATACATGCCCGCAACGAGATTCGCAAAGAACTGACCGAAGTCCTGATTGTTGCCGACCAGCTGATACCACTTGGCCGTGATCATTGCGGTCTTGGGCTGCGGGTTGAGCGTGTAGTCCTTCGTGTAGAAGCGGTTGCGCGGCACGCTTCTGGAGGCGCCCCAGCTGGAATCCTGGAAAATGGGGATGTCATTGGAGCCGACAGAGATCATAGCCGTCTCGCCAAAGCCGACCTCCAGCGTGTCCGCGAAGAAATCCACGGCCTCGGAGTAGACGTTGGCAATGATGGGAATGACGATCTCCTGATAGATGCCCTGAAGCACTCTGTAGAACGCAGCGTTTCCGTAGAAGCGCATACCGTTGCGCTTGAGTTCCTCAAAGCTTGCCGGAGGCGTTTCGCCGGTCTGTGCGCAGGCGACCTTCGCAGCATACATCAGGTGTTCTCTCTGGAACTTTTCGTTCAGCTCCTTGTAGCCCTTGCCACTCAGCATGTGCTGAATGTTGGCAGTCTGCATACCGTTTGCCGCCAGAATAGCGGATTTGCCGTTTGCGGCGTGCTCATAGAAAAGCACACGGCCCTTGGAAACGATGTCACCGCGTTCTGCTTCATTGCCGGAAGCATTCACGCGGAAAACAGCGGTAGGGATGCTGTTCAGATTGATTTTCGGCATTTTCTCTCACTCCTTCCTTATGCGTAGACGCGGCAAGCCTGCACGTCGATGTAGTCAAAGCTCTCCGTCGTACCCTCGGTGAATTTTCCGGTCTGCGGAAGCACCTTGAAGTACAGTGCGCCGTTCGCGGTCGGAGCGGCAGCGGCGGGCTTGAGCTGACCGGCATCGATGGTCAGGAACGTGTTGGTTCCAACGGCGGCATTTACATTGCCGATACCGAAGCGGTATGCGTGATCGCCGTCGAAAACGATCTTCGTGAACGTGCCGTCGCGGCCTGCCGGAATTCCGAGGCCAAGCGTCTCCGTGCCGACGGCATAGCGCTGGCCGTTTTTGCCCGCAAGCAGCGAGACTTCGTAGGTATTCGCGGCATAAACGACATCGCCTGCCTTCGTGGTGGAAGTGGCGTCCACCATGATCCATGCGTTTTCATTCTTGATGTTCGGGAAGCCTGCGCACGGCAGCTGCGTGGTGCGCACGACCAGACGGCCCGCGTCGCAGTCCGCGTCCGCGCTGGACGCCTGATATCTGCCGGTCACATTGATGAGGTCATCGCGGAAATCGTTCGTCACGCGCGGCTCAAATGCGGTTTTTGCAGTAAACATTCTTTTTCACTCCTCTCTTATTCCTCGGAAGCGGCTTCGACGCCCCACTTGTCCAGCAGGCCGGCAATGGAGCCGTCGTCCTTTTCGCTGTTCTTTCCGAGCTTGTCCCATACATAGGTGGTTTTCTTCTTCGCGGCGGCTTCGGCATCCATCTTCTCGACGGCCTCTCCGCATACGGCATAAACGGCCTTTGCGACCTCTGCCTCGCCGGTCCAGTTCTTGTCTTTGTCGCAGCTGTTGGTGTAAAGTCCCGCCTCAATGTCGGTCAGAATGCCGGAAATTTCGCTATCCGCGACCTTCTGCTCCCGGTTGAGGTTAAACCTCCGCAGCGTTTCTTCCGCCTTCGCCTTCGCGGCGTTCAGACGGCGCTTGCTTTCAAACTCCTGCATTGCCGCGACCTGCGCGTTCGCGCTGTTCAGCTGCTGAGTCAGAGCTTCCACGTTTTTCTCCGCCGCGTTCAGTTTGGTGTTCGTTTCTCCGCAGATCACATCCACAAAATCCGCCGCGTCCGTGGTCAGCTGATCTTCGCCAAACTGCGCGACTGCATTGATGGAAAGCGTCTGGAAGCGTTCCGGCACGATGGTCTCGGCGGCGTTTTCCAGAATGTAGGACTTATACGCGCCATCCTTCGTCATCAGGCAGACATAGACCTTTCCGTCCTTTTCACCTGCCGCCAGAACCTTATAACCGTCGAAGCGCGCGGAAAGCTCCTTGAGCTGTCTCTTGCTGTAAGGTTTCAATGTTTTCACTCCTTCGTGTTGTAAATTCCCGTTTTCGGGTCCGTTTTCTCCGTCCGGGGCCTTCTGTAAAGATGCCGCCTTGAGCTTCAATGTCTTAAACTCTTCTCCCAGCGCGGCAAGCCGAGCGATGTTGGCCCCCGGAATTGCCGGAGCAACGCCCGCACCCAAAATCGTGACGCCAAGTCCCCGCCAGACTTCCTCAATCTCAATGTCTCCGTCCATGCGGTTTTCCTCGATCAGAGTTTCCACGGATACGTCCATGCGCCCTGTTCGCACGATCTCATCCACGGCCTCCTTTGCGTAGAAAGCGAAAAGCTTTCCCCTTGCCACGATCCAGGTCTGACCATCCCTCTTCTTGAGGGAAAAATCACGTTCATCATCCGACAGCGTTCCGACAATGCGTTCCGCCGTCCCATCCATGTAGGAATAGTATTTTTCGCCCGTTCTCGGGTCCGTCCGGAGCTGGCTGTTGTGCCCGTCTCCGACCTTTCCCAGAACGTAGGCGATCAAAATCGGCTGTCCCACAAACGTCTTGTAGAACTTTTCCAAATTCCGATAATCCCATTTGTTCCGATTCACGCCCTCGCGCATCAGCCACAGCTCCACGCCGAATTCGTAGGGATTCAGCCTTTGCAGCACGCGCAGCTGTCCCGTCGCAAGCGCGTTGGTGTTTTTTGTAAGCGGCATTTTCAATCACCGTCCTGTCTGTAAAGTCTCTCGATCCATCCCTCGAAGCTGGTCGCGCTCATTTCGTGCTCGGAATACATCTGCCACGCATACAGGAGCTTTTCGTAGCTCCGGCTGTTCTCCATCTGGAGGTTTTCAAACCCGCGTCCGAGCGGATAAAGCCCATTCCCGTCGCAAACCTCCACGCATTTCCGGAGCGCATCTTCGATCCTCTGCAGCATTTCAATGGCCGCTTCAAAGACCTCGTCGAGGTTTTCCGGCCGGTCCGCGTATTCTGCGGTCGCCGGGTAGATCTGCAAGATGTGCCTCTGGTGGAGCAGATCCCCCACCCCGTCAAAGCGCTGCGGCTGCAAATGCGCCAGCCTGTGCAGAACGTCCGCCGTTTTCGGCATCCCCAGCTCGATCAAAACCAGCTCCTTGAGCGTGTCCAGCCCTCTTGCCGCATCCTGATAGGCGCCTGTCACATCCCGCGCTGCATCGCGCACGGCCGCAAGCGCGCCGTTTTCAAAATCAAACCGTTCCTTCAGCCGAGCCATGTTCTTTCTCCCTTCCACAAAAAACAAAAAGAGCCAACGGCACGTTTCCGTGTCGTTGACTCTATCCAGCCCCTTTGCGGTACTATCCTACCGCAAGCACTCTATTTTCTTTTTCAGCTCCGCGCGATCTCCTTCTTCTCGATCACCCTCGCGCTGATCTCCACCACGCGGATCAGATCCTTCGTCCGCTGAATCTCAACGTTTTTCCAGTCGTTCAACGCCTTGTTGATCGCCGGAAGATCCTTTTCCGTCAGAAATTCAATCATTCGTACCTCCGTACTGGTCGATCATCGTCTCGCTTCCGTCCGCCGTCACGCTTCCGTCGCCCTTTGGCCGTCCTGGACTCTTTTCCTCTGTAATGGCTTTGCTTTTGGAATTGCTTCCCATGTTGTAGCTTGTCACAAGCGGAATCCGCTTGTCGAGGATACCGCTGTTGTAGACCGCATCCGACAAGCACAGATCGTCCAGCATCGACCGGTCGAGCAGCGCGTTATAAAGAATGGTGTCCGGCAGAATTCCGTGCTCCATCCCCTTCATGCACCGTTCGAGCGTTTTTTCATCCTCCGCGATATCTCCGAACATGACGAATTTCCAGTCGTACTTGAGATTGAGCTTCTTGAGAATGGCGTTCATCATCCGCTCAAAATCGCGGTAGACCGTCTGCATGAACTTGCTTTCGATCTGAAGCGAGATCTGCGCCGTTCCGGCCTTCGGATCGTCTCCCAGTGGAATGATCGCGCCCATGCCCGCCTGACTCATCGTGTCGCTGTAGCCCTGCTTCACAATGTCCATGGCCGACGGAGCCTCCGAAAGGCTCTCCAGCTTCATGTTTTCCACCGGAGCCAGATACAGGCCGATGCCGCTTGTGTTGTTGGCCTGCAGCATGTCGTACCAGATGGCCTCAAACAGCATCCGTCCGGCATTACTGAGCTTGTATTGATCCTCCGCCGACGCGGCCTTGTCATCCCGATAGGGAATTTCTCCATGCAGGAGGCTTACAAGCGGATTCTGGATCAATTCCAGCTGGATCTGCTCCATCTGCGCCAGCTGGAGCATGTTCAGGAAGAGTCCCGCAAACGGCGAGATCGCCGTCCTGCTCACATCGTCCGCCTCAAATGGAAAAACCGAATCGACCGGCAGATAGACCCAGTAATACCAGCGTCCGTTCTGATAATAGACGTCCGGCGTCCCCGGCATATCGCCCATTGCCTGAATCCGCTGGAATTTTTGCATGTCGATGCGCGTTTTCTGCGCGAAAACGACGCTTGTTCCCGTTCCTTCCGGCTTCTGCACCACGCTCCCGAAGTCGTACAGATACGGCAGAAACAGCTCTCCGAACTGCTCCGGCACGCATCCCGGCTGCAGGAAGTACATCATGTTGAAGGCGACCGTGTATTTGGAAACGTTGTTATATCCCGTGATCTTCGTCCAGTCGCTGGGCAGCTGCTGCATGAATGCGTAGTTTACCTTGTTGTGGCTCTTGTCCACGCTGTAGCGCGGGTAATAGAATACCTTGCCCTCTACCCCGACCTGCCCGACGATCTGATGTGCGTTTTCTTTGGGCTTGAATTCTTCCCGGAGTTTTTCCGTCAGTTTCCATTCCCGCAGGAAATCTTCCTTTTCCGTATCCGCTCCGGATACCATTCGCGGCATCACATAGCTGTGATAGGTCAGCAGATTCTGGTACGTTTTCCGGATGTGAAACAGCGGATACGCCGTGTATTCCAGAATGTGCGATACCTGCCGAAGCGGCTGCTCATTGTCATACGGAGCCGTGAGCATCTCGCCGACCTTGTCTTTCGTGAAATTGACCGGCAGCGAGGAGATCTGCTTGACGCGGCGATTTTGAATGTAGGGATTCGCCATCCCGTAGCGTCCGGCATTGATCCCGGCGAACGCCGTCGAGATCGCGCTCATCGGCATCCCCTGATTTTCTGCCGCCATTGTCCGGAGCTTTTCAAAGATCTGCGGGAACGCGGCGTATTGGAGCTTATTCAGTTCGCTTGTCTCTATCGCCATTTTCCGCATCCTCCGCCGTTCCGGCCTGCTTTCTGCGTTCTTCTGCCAGCGCGCTTGACAGCTCGTCGATCATCCGGCTCAGATTCTCCATTGTTTTCGGCTTTTCCTTTTCCAGCCGTTCCCGCAGAAGCGCCGTCGCGCAGCTCATGATCCAGTCTTCGTCTGCCTTCGTCAGCCGCTTCACGTTTTCTCCGTCGATCTCCATGCCGCCCTCTGGCCGAGCACCCGCCGTATAGATCAGGATGTATCCCGGCGCGATCCTGCTGAACCGTTCGCGCATCGCCGTTTCCACGGACTCCTGCGTCACGCGCATCGCATATAGCCGGTATACCTTCGTCTGATCTTCTGTCATCTCAAAAAATCCTTCCTCCGCGTCTCTGCGTCACAAGGCGTCCCGCACCCTGCGCAGGGCCTGCGTTCCGGACGCTTTCGCGTCCCTGATACCTCTTGAGCATTTCGTCCCAATCGCTTTTCTTCCGGATCTCACTTAAAGCCAGCTCTTTTTCCAGTTTCTGCGCCAGCCGCAGTCCGTATTTGATGGCCGACCAGCTGTCTCGCTGGATCGCCCGTGAAATACGCTTTTCGCTGAAGCCCGCGCCCGACGGCACGGCTTTCAGGTTCTGGATCTGGCCCGAAAGCTCCCGCGTTTTCTGATATGGCCTCGCGATCTGATAATCCAGATCGTCGTCCTTGATCTTGTGAAGCCGCTTGTACGCCTCCACGCCCTCGCGCGTGTTCATCGTCAGCAGCTGTACATTGTGGTTGTCAAACTGCGTCTGCGCATACCGGATCATTTCCACATCTGGGTCCGTCACGCCGCTTCCGCCCGCCTTGATGGGATAAATGACCGGCAGCGCCCCGTCCAGCTCCAGCGCCGTATATTCCGTGTGGTCGAGAATGCAGAGCGGCGGAAGCCCATCTCCGAGATCTTTCATAAGGTCCTCAATGACCGCCTTGCCGTACTGCCATCCGTCTATCGCAATGTAGGTCGTGTTTCCGCCGTCAAAGCAGAACCGATACCACACGTCCTTCAGCTTTCTGGCTTGTTTCATGGCGTTATCCGGAGGAGGCCAATCGTCCAGCCATACCAGCTGCTTCAAAAACCGATCCCGTTTCAGGAAATCCGTCTGCTTCGTGAGCTTCCATACGCCGACGGCGCATTTCGCGTTCTTTTTCGCGTCTTCATAGGAAACGTCATAGCATACGATGTAGGTCACATCCTGCGGCTCCGTTTTGCACCCCGGATATTTGCAGCAGTGCTGCCGTTCCATCGAAAGCAGACAGCAGCTCTCCGAAAGGCTTTCATCCGCAATGATCGGATATTCGTCCGCGCCGGTGTACCGGCTTTCCATCTCGCGCATCCAGCGCTCCGGCGTCAGCTTCGATTTCAGCTTCTGCGCCCACGAATATGGCCGCATCTGCTGCAAAATTACACATTGGTACGGAACGTCCATCTGGAAACTGCTCTCGCCATTCCGCATTCCCTTCCGAACTTCGCAGCGAACCATGTAAGCATGATTTTGCTTTCTTCCGGCGCTTGTGATCGAGTGATTTTTGTACGCGACGAAGTTTTCATCCTTTTCGCCGTTTACGTTGTGAGCCAATCGAACGGCCGGAAGCGCAACTGTCGTATATTCGTTGAAGTCAAACGCAGGTTGTTCTTCCTGCGCAAATTCTTCCGCGATAACAGCATGAAGGTTGTCACCACGTTTTGCTCCTATGTAGAAAGACGATCCATAATCTGTGGTAATTCTGAAATCGTCCTTGCTTTCTGCCGCAATGCGCCAGTGTTTTGTAATGCACGGATAGCTTTTTGCCAAGTCTGCGTGCGTTTTGCTTCCGATGTCAGATAATTGCTTGAGTGCCGGACCAGTATAGAGGACTCGCGTTCCGGGCCAAACAATACCGTTGATTTCCTCGCCGAGCATTTCCGAGTAGGTCTTGCTCAGTCCACGGGTTCCCGTGATCGCTACATCCTGATATCGAGCATTTGCACGCATCATGACGCGCTGAACAATTTCGAGTGTCTTGTAGTCTGCATCGTCGGCACGAAGCACATCTGCCAGTATGTCTGGGAAAAATCTTCCCACCCAAATCAGCAGACACCAAAAATCATTTTCAAAACTGCTGTAATCGCGTTGTTCAACTTCGCGTTTTGATATCCACCCAACGCCCTATTTCAGCTAACCCGGCGCCCAAGCCTTACCAGCTCTTCTCGCCATAGTTCTGCATCACCCCTCGATGTACTTCCAACCGTGTCCTGCTATTTCTTTTCCAGTTTTACAGGATTTCAAGATACTTGATTTGCAGATGCCTGTAATGTGTTCCGCTTCGCGGGCGCTTCTGAATATTTCTCCTGTTTGGATATTCATGATAGGCTTTACCCGTTTATGAATCGGAAGTGATTTGTCTGAATTATAATTTTCAAGGAAAGCCCATCTGTATCCAGCGGCAGTATAGCAGTTTTTCTTGTGCTGACAAACCTTACGGATTGTCATATCGGAAATCCCATATTTCTTTGCTGCTTCCCTGCAGGATGAATATGTTTCTCCGGTGTCCATATTGATTATCGGTTTATTCTCCGGCGCGGTCTTTCTTGACTCGTCGATAGTGAAAGAATCTCTGTTTTCGAGAAAACACCAGTGTTTTCTCGCGGCCTGCGCGTATTCTCCAGTACATGCGGATTTCAATGCATCTCTCTTTATCCCAGTCTTTCGCGTCGCTTCATGCAAAGATTCGAAAGTTTCTCCGGTTTCAATGCAGCATACTGCCTTGTGCTGCTCCCCACGAAGTATGTTGTATCCCCTGAGTGGATTTGTCGCATCAAACGTGCGAATGTATTCCCGTTCGATTTTGTAAGCTTCCTTCCGCGTCAGGTTTTCCGCAAGGATCTCGTGTTTGATGTTTTCCCAACCATAGTTTGCACATGCCAATGTGAACTCATGGTTCGCTTTATAAAGTTTTCCGTTTCCCCATCTAACTTCCGGCTTCTGCTGTGTCTGGCCTATATAAACCCTTCCATCCGGTGTAGTATGACAGTAAACGCAGTAATTCCTTTTTTCCATAACAAAACTCCCCTACACAGACTTTTGTTAAAGCTGGTAATCTCACTGTGTAGGAGCGAGAAAAGGTAGCTACCCTCTGTCCCAGCCAACAACCATTTTATTTTCCTTTTACAGGCGGCATTTTTACATACCCGAATCCTTCATAGGCTGTTTTTTCCATTTCGTTTGCTTCCTCTGCAAACTCATGGAGATTGTCACTGATCCTTGCGCTGTCCGGAAGCGTGGATATCTCTGGGAGAGAATCGTTTATGCGGGACGTATTGATGATCGCAAGCAGCATCTGTTCTGCTGCATCTTTCGTGTAAGAATATTTTGGCCTCCGATGGAAAAGCAGTTCAAACGCCTTATCCGGATCAACCGGTTTGCCATTTTTCATAAGGCCCGCTTTTTCGAGCCTTTCCGTAATACCGTCAATTCTGATCTCTTCTACCGGTTTTGCGTCACGTTTTCTCAGATTATCGCTGGCCAAATTCTCCTGAATGATCGCAGAAAGCTTTCTGGCCGCGTCAAACTTCCCAGCATCCGAAGCATCATTCATCTGCTTCGTCCACTTTGAAACATTTCGCAGGATCAACTGCTGTTTTGCACTCAGCGCATCTTCTCCGCCCAAATCAGACGCCAGAACGGCGTATATCCTGTCGAACTCCGCATAGTCGTCGTTCGTATACGGATGCTCTTCATTTCCGGTTCCCCAGTCCTTCCGCTGCCTTACCGTTCCGGCCTTTGCCGTCTGGGCGTTTCTCTCTGCGGAAACGGCCTTGGTGAACTCTCCATCCTTCAGACCTTCTCCGAAGATCTTCGTGATGTCCGTCAGTCCGTCCAGAAAGCCATAGGGTTCTCCGGACTTGTTCACATCGAGCTTTTTGATGTGCAGATTGTCGAGGTACGAAAGCCATCTGTCGCGCCCGTCGTCGCGCGGCACGCAGTCGCGCGCGAACGGAACGTCGTATTTGATGCAGCAGTAAAAGATCGCAAGGCTTTCGGAGGTCTTTCTGGCAAGCTGCGTGAAATATTCCTGCTGTCCCAGCTCACCGGCCAACTCGCTCATGCTTCCTCCTGTCCAACAAAAAAAGCCGCTTCGTTCGTCTCCAATCATGGAAACAGTCCCGAAGCGGCACGTCGTTTCTATATTCTTTTACCTGATTATACCACACTTTCCCGCAAAAAGCAAGAATAAATTGTGCAGTCCGTTAAATTCTTCCGTTTTTGGCTTCTTTTTAAGCCTGAATGTCCACACCTCCATGTACGTTCAGTACACCCGCAAAGCATGTGACGCGAAGCGCCGTCCCACGCAGCACGCCAAGCTTTTCATGCTTGCCGTCATTGCTCAGTACGTCCACCTCGAAGGAAACGTCATACGTTCCATCTCCGTTGTACTTCTGAGAAACGAATCTGTACTTGGTTCCTTCCAGTATCTCCGCGAAATTGACTCCCGGCCCGATTTCCTTCAAAAAATCAAGTCTCTCTCTCAGCGGCTCCGCCCAATCGGAGAATTGTCGCATATGCTCAAGCGCTTCGTCTGCCTGCCGTGCAAATTCTGACAGTTCCCATTCGCGGCGCTTGCTTTCAGCGTCCCTCTGGCGTTTCTTTTGCTTCCATCTGGCATCACGCCATTGTTGGTCATGTTTCGCCATCCGTTTTCTCCATTCCATCCGTCAGGATTTCAATCGCTTCTGGTGTTCCATACACGCATTCTGGGAGTCTTGCATCTTGAAATCGTCTCCAATCCGAAATGGCATTGGCTAATTTCTCGATATCATCATGCTTTACATCGCCTGGAAGTACAAAAGCCGTATATTCATCTCCTCGTGCCTTCGCGCGTTTCTGGATCTTTCTGATGCACTTTTCGTCGATGTCAAAACCCTTTCGCACCTCATAGACACCGCCGGTGATTGTGTTGCACACAAAAACCGTCTTGACTTCATCTGTTTTCATTTGTTATACGTCCCCAACGCCCCGCGTTCCGCCCGATCATCGGCGCGTTTTGCCATCCACATGAGGGCTTCTTCAATATGCGTGATTGCGCAGGCGTTCTCCCGCGTAGCGAACTCTCCCTTGTTGAACGCCGTCAGCCGATCCCGCACGATTTCCAGCAGATCCGCATCCAGAACGCCGGCCTGCGCCTTCGGATCATTCCGTGCACCCTTCTGAAACCGCACCAGTGCGATCACGTTCTTCCCGTCTGCATCCATAACGGTGTAGTCGTGATATCCGCCGCCTGGACCCTGATCGCCGTTCCGGTAGATCGTGTGCGGATTATTGTTCTTTTGAATCACGGACAGCTTTTTCATATATTTCCTCCCAATTTTCCAGCGGCTCCGGCAGCAGCTCCGCCGCAACCACCGCTCCATCCTTCAGCTCGAATCCGATGTAGTTCTTGAACGTCACGATTTCCACGTTTCCAAAGTACATACTCTTAAGCAGCCCGACAACGCGCCCACGGAACGTCACCGGCGGCGCATTTTCCGGCCGGAATTCTGCCGCGGGAAAGCTTGGAGCTGTATTGAGCACACTAAGGAATCGAAACAATTCATCGACCCTTTCCGTCTCCGGCAGACTTCCATCTTCCTTCCGATAGAGATCAAGTTCTCCGTCGATTTTCTCAATGAGTTTCGTCGCATTCACATATTTGTCCATATCTTCACTCCTTCGGGCAAAAATCCCGGCATTTCTGATACGCAAGCACCTTGTAAAACCACTCCATTTCGGAATAGGTCTTGCCCTTTTCTCTCAGGCATCTGTACGGGTATAAATATCCGTCTCGATACTCCCGATGCTTGCACAGCTCACAGGTCGCTTGTAATTTGTCCTCCATTTTGCCCTCCCTAGACTAAGCGCATCATCAGCGCCAGCGGCAGGAAGATCACCAGAAACAGCGTCGCCGCCGCGACGACCTTCTGCGTTTTCTTATTCATCGTCGTTTCCTCCGTACTTCTCGTCGTATTCCTCCTGCGAAATGACCTGAATGTCCTCCGCCGTGTAACCGGCCTTCTCAAGGCAAAGGAGCCGCAGAACTTCATCCTTGTTGATGCACCTTGCCATCGTCTCATAGGGGAGTTTTTCCTTTGCCTCAAACGTCATCTGCACACCGAATTCTCCGCGAATGCTGAAATAAAGCTTGTTTTCTACCATGTTTTACCTCCTGATCTTCAAGACCTTATGTGATTCGATTTCTGCATCGATGCTGAAAACATCACTGTACGGGTCTGCCTCTTCATCCTCGCAGATCAAAAGCGTCTGCGCTGCCGTCCCGACGTTCTCTCTTTCGATGTACCATACGCCGAGATTTTCCTTTCCGTATCCGATGCGAATGACCGTCCCATCCGTAAACCGGAAGCGGATCTCTTTGTCATAGCAGTCGATCTCATGGTCTCCGTGTTCGCTGTGCTCGACCACGACCAGATCATCGCTGTACCCGTATATTGTCACCATTTACCGTCTCTCCGTGTTCAGATAATTGATGATCTCATTGATTTTGAGTGCAATCGTCGCGTTATCCGGAATGTCCTGAACCAGAATCCCCATCACGCCACGTTTGATGGTCTTTGTACCGTCCGTATTGCATGTCACCTCATATCCGTTGACCTTGTCTTTTTTCATAAGCTCAAAAGGTTCAATAGGCTTTTTCCCCGTGCGCTCTTTGAGAAATGGGTTTTCATACGTGCCAACGCGCTTGAACTGCTTCCACAGTGCAGATTCGTCCCCTTCAAAGAATCCTCTGTTTCCGGGCATTTTCTCCGGATACAAAATATCCCAGTCAAAGACAAATCGCTTGCCGTTTTCACTTTCCGCCGGTCGTCCAACCGTGTTGACTACACCGACCATGCCGCGCAGGTTTTCTACATAATCGCCAGTTTTGATGTTCATCTCATTTCTCCCTCACATAAAGATTTGGCTCTTCCAATTTCATTTCCACCGTTTTTCCGCACCGCTCACAGACGACCTCGATCTCTGCGTGGTCGGAGCGGAACGTCACCAGTCGGCCCTTGTGTTTGATTCGAAGCGTTTCGCCTGCCTCGAACGCGCCGAGGATATGCCCGTTCGGACAGCAGATGGTGCAGCTCACGTTCAGCACATCCGCCGGCGCTTTCACATAGTTCGTCATTTCAGCTCCTCCACATACTGCCAGCTTTGCGGCGCACGCTTCAAGGGTCGCTTCCACTCGCAGTCATAACTGTATTCTCCGTTCACGTCTGCCACCTGATCGCATGGGCAGTCCCCACATCGTTCCCTTTCACAGTACAACTCGGGTGGAAACCAAAATTCATACAATTTCTTCGGATGGTCGTAGATTTTCAAGTTGGAAATGCGCCAACCGTATGCGCGCCCACGTGATCCGATATAATCCACCAGTTGCGTTCGTGATAGGCACGATCCAGGGTGAAACGCCGTGTTTGTAGTGCAAGCCAGCCAACCTCCATCGTATGTGATTGTATCGATCCAATCACACACAAATTCGCCGATTACCTTGCCGTTTCCACATCTATCAAATGCGTTGTGGCTATGATCGTCCACATACGAATATCGTGGTCCTGTCCAGAACTGCATTTTGGCATTTTTCGTGCAGTAAATATAGGCTATGAACGGCGTTTCCAGCTTTGGTCGCGTCTTGCGCACCTCGATGGTCTTTTCGCCGTCAGCAATTTTCTCGCACCATTCCGGCCGGATGCTGATAAGGACCGCCCTGCTCATACCGCCGCCCCCTTCTGCACGGCCTCCACCTGCATTTTCAGCCGGTCAGCTCTTTGCAGATGCTTTTCCGCCCGCGCAATGATCCGTGAGACCGTAGACCGATTCACGTTGTATTGCAGCGCGATCTGTCCCATCGTTTTTCCAGACATATAAAGCGTGTAATACAGCTCCTGTTTCTCCGTCATGCTATACCTCCATGCATTCGTTCCATCGGACGTTCACCCTGTGTCCGTTCACCGTCACCACATATCCCGGCCGTTCGCTGCGGTACTGATACTTTTCCGACGAATAGACCGCGCCGACCGCCGGCTGAAACTCGGCGAATACCGGCAGAATCTTTGTGATTCGGATCATGATCCCGTCCCATTTTCTCGCTTTCAAGCGTTCCGGCTTTGCCGAGTCCCGTGCCTGTTCCTGCTTTTTCATGTAAGCGTGGTAGCACTCCGGCCCGCAGAAAATATGCCGGTATCCGTTCTTGAGCCGCCGCGTAATGCTTTCTCCGCAGTTCGGGCAGTTCTGCGTCACATTAGGCATTTTCACGTCTCCTTTGCCTGTAAAAGAGTTTACACGGTATTGTGAGTTTCTGCCCACCATTCAGCGTCTTCATTTGGCCTCCTTGTTGCATGGTCTTCGCAACCACTCAACGTATTCATCTCGGATGTTTGGACATTCCCAATCGGTTATTCCGAGACGGCGAAGCATCTCTGTTACTACCCCAGAAATAGCTCCGTACAGAATGTCCGCAAGCTGATTGTCGTCTGCCTGCCTGATGTATTCGCCATTAGTTAGCGGGTCGGTGTCGATTCCTACCTTTGCACGGTTCGCGGCGCATTCGCTCCCGCGATATGCCGCAGTGCAGTTTTTACCGGGCAGTTATAGCACCCTGCTTCCATCATGGGCAGCATGGCTGTCCCTCCTTCTGTTTCTCTAGATACTCTTTCAGCAGCTGGCATTCATCCATGCAGCTTCTTGCATATGGATTTCCCCACCCCGTCACGCAATCGTCGCACGGTGTCGGCGTTCCCATCAGTGATTCTTTCAGCCGTGCGTTTTCATTTGAAAGCTTTTCAATCAAATCAATCGTATCATTGAAAAGCCTCTGCTTGCAGTGGACGAACGGCCTGTATCGGCATACCCCGCACCCGTTCTTTTCGTTCTCAGCACAGTATCGAAGTGCTTCCACGACCTTTTCTTTTTCCATCAACGTCTCCCAATTTTCAGATATTGATTAATATCATTTTTTCACCTACATCAGATGCCTCCACGCATCCCCATCTCCGTTTTCATCCCCAAAATGCCGTTTCGTGACCGCGATGCAAAACGGTTCAATTTCGCTTGCCCACTTGACACTGTTCCAACCGTTGAGTTGCATCCAGATCAAAGGGAATCCGCCGATCCCGTCAAAAAGGCTCCCCATCGTCGCGTCGCGCTCATACTGCGCACAAAGCCGTTTCAGTACCCATTTCCACGGCGGCAGGGCGATGGAGTTACCAAGCGCTCGATACCGAGCGCTGTCTGAGGATTCCTTGTGGAGTTTCCCCTTTTCGTCTGTCCACGCGCCAATATCCGTCCAGCCATCTGGGAAATTTTGAAGCCTTTCGCACTCCATCGGCGTAAGCCGGCGCACGATTCCGCGCTCTCTGCAAACATTATTCAGGTTGTACGATGTTCCACCGCTGCTTTTTGCTTGAAGGGTACCGTTTACATCTCCGTTTTCCGTTCCATTTCTGCAATCGACGGATACTACAAGGTCTGTCGCAGACTTGCCTTGCCGTGCGCTTTGCGTACACGCAATATCTGATTCTGCCAAGCTGTCGGAACGCTCCCAAGCATACGTCAGCGGCACTTGATTTCCGCCGGTTCCCATTCTGCTTTGCAGTGTCGGCACAACATCCCCACACTCACGAATCACGTCGTTTGCATGGCTCACATCCAGAATCGCAGGCTTGTTACCGCCGCACTCCGCGTTGAGCGTCGGGGCCAGTTCCTCCGAGTACCCGATGCTCCGTGCCTGTTCGCTATTGCCAAGCTTGAATCCCGCGCAATACACGCCATGCCTGTCCGCAGCCGTTAGCGTCGGAGATGGTTCTCCGTCGTGTCCCACTCCGAGTCCGTTTCCCGCACCATCGTCTTTTCTGGTGTCACCACCGCCAGAAAAACGAGTTGCCTTGTCGTTGATAGGTACACAGAAAACGCTTTGTCTGTTCTGACCGCTATTTTCCTGCGCTGGAAGCGTAGGCCAAATTCCGTCCGCGCCGTATACACGATTTTTCTGCGTATTATACGGGGTCAGGCATCCGACAAAAAGTGTCTGGTCGTTTCCTGTTCCGAGCGTACCACTCTTTTCCGTCTGAACTAAAGCTCCTTTTCCGCCTCCGTCACAGCCCCCCCTGATTCTGACTGTGCAAGAAGTGCCGCTTTCAGTGCCTTTGGAAGGTCCTTCCCACGTTTCTCCGCTCGTCTCAGGATGCCCATACACGCCTTTGGCGTTAAAGAGTATTTCGTGTGCGGATGTTCCTCCAAAATCTGCGACAAGCGCGATTCTACGGCGGCGTTGGGGCACTCCCCACCATTGACTATCGAGGACGCGCCAAGCCACGCTCCATCGTCCGTCCACGTCGCGGAATCCCCCCCATGTCGGCCATCCCTTGTCAGGCACTGGAATATCGGGGGCTTCCGGCTCTGCGATGCGGATTGCTTCTTCGAGGACTGCCGCGAAGTCGCGGCCGTTGTTGCTGGACATCGCGCCGACGACGTTCTCCCATACCATGTATCTCGGTCGAATAAACTGACCTGTCCGTCCGGTCTTTCTGTCATGTTCACGCATCTCCCTGATAATTCTGATTTGTTCCATGTAAAGGCCGGAACGTTCTCCTGCAAGCCCCTTTCGCTTGCCTGCGATAGACAGATCCTGTCTAACAGGGTGACCCTCCGATAATGCAGTCAACGGCCTCGATCTTCGCGCCGTCGATCTTGCAGATATCGCCATAATGTTTCACCCTAAACCACCCCCATTTTCTTCTTGTAGTTGTATATCGACGACCGGCTGATCCGAAGCTCCTCGCAGATCTTTTTCTGCGGCACCTTCAGCCGGAGCATTTCCTTCAGCCGCTCCACGTCGATCTTTTCTTCGACACTCGGACGGCCTTTCTTTTCGTGCGTACCGCCGCCCAGGCAGTTACAGCACTCCGTATCTGCGTATGGGCAGCGTTGGAGGCAGAAATTGATTTCCTCCTGCGTGTCGTATGTGCGTTTTTCAATGGGATCGTCCCTGTATACGCTGTTCCATGGCAGTGCCGCCAAAATCAGCACATTTTCACGTCCGGATCTCATATTTCTGCCTCCCGTTTCATTCGTATAATTCTGTGATCGTGATCTCTGTTCGCGGCTCGTCCTTGTCATATAAGACCCGGCTCCCGTCATGTGCCGCCGCAATGGAGCTGTTGTCGTCCGCCAGAACTCCGGCCAATACCAGAATGTCCATTGTCGCCTCGATCAGATTGCAGAGGTCAACCCGCCTGTGCGTTGGCATGTAATATACGCACTTTACGTTGACCGGAACATCGACCGGCTTCGCAGGCTTTCGGATCTGCCACAGGCACGCCTGCTCATACTCCTTGTACTGCTTCGACGGAATGACCATTCTTTTCCCGGTTTTCTTGTTAAAGATGATCTGGCTGTGATTTTTCTTTGTCCTCGGCGGCATTTTTATCATGATTCTGATTTCATCCATCGAAGCACCTCAAATCGTCAGCTCATAATCATCGCCGGCGGCTGCATCCCCTTCTCCGTTCTCCTGCGGTTCCTCACCCTGCATGTTCTGGCAAAGCTCCCAGAACGCATCCACAAAGCCCGTGTTAAAAGCCCGCATGAATTCGCTCCGGTCGTGGATATAGCCCTTCGACATCGCGTTTGCAAACGCCGTCCAGAGGCAGTCCACCATTTCCTCCCGATAGCTGTCGCTCTGAATGGCGATCTGCTCGATCCGAAGCTCTGTCCATGTCTTGTTCTCGCCCGCGCTGTTCTGATAGTCCTTGCTGGACCATTTACCGGCGATCAGAACGTGATCGCCCTTTCTTACGCGCTGTGCGATGTTCGTCTGTGGGCTTTCTCCGACGGAAATGATGTTCATGAAGCGCTTGTCCTCGTATGCCACGCCGAATGTGACCTTTGGCATCGGAGGCCGCGTGTCGGAGCCTTTTGTGTACTCGACCTTTGCGTCCCGCGTGACCTTTCCCCAGATCACCATGGTTTCGCAGGTTTTTCTTTTTGGGTCCTTGGGGTCTGCAATGATCGCGCTGTTGATCGGCCTCATCCTTCACCACCGCCGAAAAAGCCGTCGTCCATGGATTCCATATCGATCTTTTTGGGCTTACTTGCGGCTGCTGCTCTCGGCTGCTTTTTCACTGCTTCCTGAGTTTTTTCCGGCTGGGCGTCCTTCCGGCGCGTCAGTTCTTCATCCACTGCCGCAGCTTCAAAGAATTCTTCCTCCTGCGCCGCCTCAACGGCCGGGGCGTTCTCCGTCGTTCCAGTTACCTCACCGGTAGCCTTGTCCACGTTGATGATCGGCATGTCCGGAATTACACCATCTTCGGAGTCGTTTTCCATTGCATAGCGGATTTCATTGGAAAGCGGCGCATAGCCGGAGTTCAGGAGGCTGCGGAGAACGGTTTTACGGCACATCTTGTCTTGCCCATACCCAATGTCGTTCCAAGGTGAGGATTTCCGCATCTTTTCTTCCTCTTCTTTTGTCATTTCCCCAGAAGTGAACTTTTTGAACTTTTCAAGATCAAACGCTTGCGAATACCGATCTGCATGGAACAGTAACTTATTCATCGACCAAAATTCCGGTCGGAACATTCCATCTTTCAATTCGAAATAGGCATAGTACCCGATTACTTGTGCTGCTTCACGCTCTTCATCCGTAGAGTAAACGTTGAAGTCAAATTTTGGCTTTCCAGTACGCGAATCGCGTCCCATGTACTCGCCTTCTCGGATATCAAGGCAATCTATATCGTGGTACTGCTTAGTCGCAAGGGCCAGCGCAATATAGCCTTTATACGAAATGATAAAATTACACATCCGCCCGAAGGGAACCAAATGGTAGTGAATGTTGAGTATCAGGCCCATTCCTTCTCCGCGAAGTGCAGCTGCTACGACGCTTCCGGGATCACATGCCTTTAACTGGTCAGAAGAATTCACCGCTTGAATCAGCGTCGATGTAAATCTCGCTACAACTTTGGGGTCTTTCAAAGATTTTCGGATAAGCTCCTGCATCGCGTTCGACGTGATGGCGCTTGAGAATGTCTGCTTCGGCGCACTGGGCGTCAGTCTGTTTGCTGCATTCATCGTTCAGTTCCTCCCTTTTCAATCTCCAAATTTCGGCACGCGGCAGAAGCGAATCCCGTTGGCGTTCAGCCAGTCCCGCAGTGCAATCATCTGGCTTTTCGTCACAAAGCACCGGAAATCCAGCACCTGTTCAGCTTCCTGTGGTTCTTCCACGCGCACCGGCTCCGGAGCCATCTCCGCGTTCAGGAGCTTTTCCGCACGCTCTGCCGCCTCTGTTTCTGCTTTCTTCTGCGCCATGCGCTCTGCACGTTCCCGTTCCGCCTTTTCCTGTGCTTCCCGTCTCGCGCGTTCAGCGGCCTCCTGCGCAGCCCTTCTGGCCTCCTGCTCCTGCTTCATGCGTTTCAGTTCGCTGCCGCGCCGCATGGCCGCTCCGAGGTCCAGCGTTTTCTGGTATTCCAGAAGCATTTCGTTTTCGAACTCTCCGCCGGACTCTGTGATCGCTGTGACGTTCTCGCCGATGGCCGTCACAGCCGCCTGAATGTCGGTCTTGGCCGTTTCCATGTCATAGGTCACATTCATCCAGCGCGGATTTTCGATCCGCTCAAACGAAAGCCACGCCTGTGTGTTGACGGAAGCAAAATAGCCTCTCAGCGTCTCGCGTTTCTCGGCCTTCCGCTTTTCATCGAACGCCTTGACCTGCACGTCGATGTTCTTTGCCGCCTCGTCGCACATGCCGGAAAGCTCCTTCATCTGCGCTTCAAAGACGTTGTACGGCTCCAGATAGCGTTTCTTGATGGCGATGCGTTGTTCGGATATCGCCTTGCTGATCTTGGCGATCTTTGCCTTGTCGGCCTTTGACGCGCCGATGGCATCCTCCGTGACCACCATCGACTTGTACGCCGCCAGATTTTCCGCCAGCCACGCCTTGACTTCCTCAAAGTTGAATTCCAGACTCTGCGGAATGGCCTTGTCGAGGTCGGTTATCATCCGGATCTCGGTGGTTTCCATCAGCCATCCACCTCCGGCACGTCATATTCCTCGATCTTTTTCAGCGGGAAATAATCCGGATTGACGCTCTCCTCCGGCACGTTCACCGCCGTAACGATTGCCCGATTCTTTCCGTCGCCTGCCGGAACGATCACACGGTCGCCGACCTTCAGCGGCATTTCCGTGTCATGGCTGTAGCCTCGTCCGACGTAAGCCATCGCACTCTTGCGGAAAAATTTCACCTCTACGATCAATTTTTTACCCCTCCATTTTTCATAAACTCAGTGTCATCGGCGGCATCTGCCGCTTCTGCACATAGCTCCAAAACGTTTCCGCCTTATCCAGCAGCCACGCAAGGTCCTCCTCATGGTCGGCGCGTTCGATACGCCTTGTCCTGATCGACCAGTCTCCGCGTATATCCTGAAGCGCCGCGAACAGATCCACGAAATCCCAACCGGTCGCCAGCAGCTGCCAGCAGGTTTGTGTCAGATAGTAGACCGGCACATTCCCGTCCGCCCACTTGTCATAGTCTGCCTTTTTCATGAGCTGGCCCGTCTTGATTTCCAAGATTCCCTGCCGCCCGTTCTCATCGGTCAGTTCTCCGTCGAGCGTCGCCGTGAGCCACGGCCGTTCGAGCTGTGACAGAATGTCATACGGATAATGCTTCACTTCCATCTGCGGATTCATCGCCGCATACAGTTCACGGAGCGCCGGCTCCATCCGAACGCCGCGTTCCACCGCCGAATTGGCCGAAATGTCCTTGGCCTTTTTCTGCCCGGTCTTGATCTTCCATAGCTCTACAGGTGATGTCCACGGAGAAATCCCGCATACCGCCGCCGCGTCTGAGCCTCCGATTCCCAACTCCTGCCGCCCTTCCAGCCAGCTTTCGCGGTCCTCAAAGTGCTTCCGGATCAAAACCGACTGCTTCCCTTTCATGTACGGCATAATTCCTCCTTGCGCCGGGCCTGTGCTAAAAGATTCTTGATCTGCTGATAGCCCATGCCAACTTGCAGAAGCACAGATACCCAGTTTTCCATGTGTTCCCACCTCACAGCTCGATCTTAAGGACCTTTGCAATGGCCTTCGCCACATTTTCGGAATCACGCGCACCGGCCATGAAAGCGTCAATCGTCTGCCTTTTATAGCCGGTCAGTTTTCCCAAGTCCTCGTTCGTCAGTTTCCGTATCCGCTTCTGCTTCACGATTTCCGCCTTAAAAAGCTCGTAAATACTTACACCCCCAAATTGAATTCACATAAAATTCATGATTTTTCTGTAAAGGTGTCTTGACAAACGAAAGCAAAAAAATTATCATGTTTGTGTCAAATCACATGAAACAAGGAATTCCTTTCTGGGCTGCAATCCCATTAAGGCTCTGTTTTTCTGCCTTTCATGTCAATTTCTCTTTACGTGTGTACTATATCACACATTTCATGTGATTTCAATACATATCACATGTTTTATGTGATTTTGGACGCTTGCACAAAATTGGAGGTATATTTATGTCAAAAACAGCAAACACGTTTTCCGAGATCACAGACAACAGCAATGACCGGGCCGACGAGATCCGCGACAGGATCTTTTCGCTGATCGGGTCAGAGCATGGAAACGGTCAGGCATTCCGCCGCGCACTCAATATTGAGTCCAAAAACCTCATTACCGAATGGAAGTCTGGACGTTCCAAGTCCTTTATGAAGTACATTCCGCAAATCGCGGAATTCTATGGCGTTTCCGCCGACTGGATTCTTGGGAACTCCGATGTACGCGCCCCAGAGCAAAAAAATAACCCCGACGTCATTAACGACGCCGAGGTTATGGAGATGGTTCATATTTTCAGCCAGCTTTCCGCAGCCACTCGTTCCAAATTGCTCGAACTGGCTCGTCTCTATTCAGACGCGGAACACAAAAATTCAGAAACCGAATAAACCGCTTTCTATCCTTTACTTCCATCAGCACCTCTATAAGATCTTCGTTCATGTCCACTGCTTCTTCCTTTCCAGACTTCATCGTACCATGCATCCTTTCCTGTTTCATTCGTTTCCTGACATCTATCCCGTGTCTACATTTTAGAACGGATGTTTCAAAAATGCAATCGCTCATATTGCACAAATTTCCATTTCATTTTTCTATAGCACAAATTCAGAATCATCCCGTTTATCGGACTTATTTTGTGCTATGGTACTTCGTCAGCCCCGCCGCCTCTGGCACAGGCGGCGGAGCCTTGCAGCAGACCGCCTCATTTGTCCACCGCTCTGCTACGCCTACATCGTAGCAGAATCGCAGAGATCCGTATAGATGCAGTTTTGCGTTTTTATCCCATCTATTGCGATTTTCACATCTATCCTTTGTGAAAACCGCGAAAATTGTGAAATCATACGACGGAGGTTATACCCAATGAGTGCAATTCAGGAGTTAGCCCCATATATCGCGGAATTTCAGCCCAGCATCAAGCGTGCCAAGGCCGCAAAGGGCTATACGAACAATGACCTGATCGCGCTTTCCGGCGTTTCAAAGTCCGCTGTTGACCGTCTCTGTGACGGCTCCCAGACCGACCCGAAGCTGTATTACGCCGTAGCCATCTGCAAATCGCTCGACCTGTCTATCGACGAGCTGTTTGGTCTCACCTCCTCTTCCGGCTGCACGCCGGAGTTCACGGAGAAGCTCCACGGTTTGGAGCTTCAAAACCACGAAAAGGAAACGCAGCTCTCCGAGATCAAGGGCGCTCTGAACGTGGCTATTTGTGATACCGAGCACCAGAAGGAGACGACCGAGATGCTCCGGTCTCAGAATAAAGGACTCAGATATACCGTTTTCTTGCTTGTCGGCCTTTGTGCAGTCCTTGTGTTTACGCTTCTTTTCTATATCATTTGGGATTCCCGCATTCCAACATCCGGCCTTATTCGGAACGGAAACGTCAGCATTTTTGCATGGATCGTGATCGGACTGGTTGCCGCGTCCTTTCTTTTCCTCTGTGTTCTCCTTTTCCGGTTCCTTCGTAAAAAGTGATTTTTTCTTTAACTCCGTTACATATTTTCTCTTGGAGGTCTTTTCTTTGGGCAATTACAGCGAACGTGATAAAGCCGTTCTGGACAGTTTGGACGAGAATATTCGTCTTGCGCCTCATCTCGGAGTCTGCGCCGATACCTTCTATGCGCTTAAGCAGGAATTCCTGCGCGTCATGCGCGAACGCGATGAAGCCATCCGGAAGCTTTCGGAGGTGCAAGCGCATGGCAAACACTGACCTGACCGTCGCGGCCGCCTATATCCGCGTCTCCACGGAGGATCAGACCGACCTTTCCCCGGAGTCTCAGCTTGAAAAGGTGAAGGAATACGCCGCAAAAAATAACATGCTTCTCCCCAGTGAATTCATTTTCCACGACGACGGCATTTCCGGCCGTGCGGCAAATAAACGTCCAGGCTTTCAGCGCATGATCGCCGCCGCGAAGGACCCCGCGCATCCCTTCAGCGTCATCATCGTCTGGAAATATTCCCGATTCGCCCGAAACCAGGAGGAGTCCATTTTCTACAAATCCATTCTCCGCTCGAAATGCAACGTTGACGTGGTCTCCGTCTCCGAGCCGCTGATTGCCGGCCCCTTTGGAAGCCTGATCGAGCGCATCATCGAGTGGATGGACGAATTCTATTCCGTCCGCCTTTCGGAAGAGGTCAAGCGTTCCATGACCGTCAACGCGAAGAACGGCGTTCTGCAATCCACCGCCTCCTTCGGCTACAAGGTCGAAAACGGCGTCCTCGTTCCCGTGCCCGAGGAAGCGGAGCTTATAAAAGAGATCTTCCAGCGCTTCCTTTCCGGCGAGGGCTTTTACCCCATCGCACAGGACCTGAATTCCAGAGGTATCAAAACGCATCGCGGGAGCCGCTTTGAAAACCGCACCGTGGAATACATCATCCGCAATCCCGTTTACATCGGAAAGCTTCGCTGGAATCCGGCCGGACGTACCCGCCGGGACTTCCATAACGAAAACATCATCTGCGCCAAAGGCGCTCACGAGCCTCTGATCGACGAGCAGACATGGGATGCCGCCCAGCTACGCGTCGAGCAATTGAAATCCCAATGGGCATACCATGGCCGTCCATCCTCTGACCGCAAGCACTGGCTCTGCGGCATCGTCCGCTGTGCCTCCTGCGGTGCGACTCTGATATGGTCCCAGCCGCATTTTTTGAAGTGCAACAATTATGCGCGTGGTTCGTGTAAGACCTCGCAGCACATTGCCGTGGAGCTGATCGAGGAATCATTTATCCAGCAGTTGCGTCACGATTTTTCGTTTTCTTCTGAAATCTCCTACCAGATCATCGACGTACCCAAGCCGCAGGACACGCGCACCGGCCAGCTCCGCCGCAACCGTGACCGCATGTTGTCGCGCCTCGCACGTTCGCGCGATGCCTACATGAACGGCATCGACTCCCTTGAGGACTACGCTGCCATCAAAGCATCCATCCAGAAGGAGATCGACCAGATCGACGCGGAGCTGTCCACCCTCGAATCCGCGTCCGGCGCGTCCCCCGAAGTCTCCCTGAAAGAATCCATCAAACGCACCCTGGAAACGTTGGAATCGGACGCACCGATCTCGAAAAAGTACGACGCCGTCAAACGCATCATCGACACTTGTACTTTCGATAAGCAAAACATGCTTCTTTCCATCGTATACCGCTACGAAGTCTAACAATTTTCATCTATATCCAAAATTGTAGTCTATTGACGTCCGGTGGTCCATATCCCAACAGCCTACAATTTCACCACAAATGAAAATGCGCAGCAAACTTAACCGCTGCGCGTTTCCCATATTTTCGTGTCATATCTCATTCACGGCGCATGTACCGATCCGTTCGGAGCGCTGCTACAATCGAAGAATTTCGCTTTCCCTGCGTAAAGCTCGTTCATGAACGCAAGCGTGGCCTTTGTTGCAAACGCCTGCCGTTCTTCGTAATGGAGATCTTCAATTGCGATCAGGCTTCCGTCTTTCCTTTTCGCATAGCTGCACACCCTGATTTTTGTGTTCCTCTTCAATTCCGACCCCCTCTTCTACATTTCGACCCGTTTACAAAGTCGGAAGCACCATATCGTAGTCCAGAAGCGCTTCCCGCCGAATATCCTTTTCATCGACAAACACTTGCTGTTCTATCAGCTGTTCCATGAGATCCCGAATCGCTTCCGTCTTGAGCCTCGCCGTTCCCTTTTCATAATATGACGCTGGGACTTCAAAATAGCTCTCAAAAAATGCCGTGGCGCGTTGGTAGTAATCACCCTTGCTCATCTTCCGCTGCTCCCGAATCCGTGATCTCCGCGCGGTGTTTCCTCCAATTTCTCCACACTCTTGAACGCCGCGTGCTGGAACGGGATCAGGATCATCTGCGCGACTTTGCTTCCTTCTGCGACTTCATAATTTTCGCCGCTCGTGTTGACCAGTGTGACCATGATCTCCCCCGTGTATCCGGAGTCCACAGTCCCGGAGCATAAGATCCCGAACGATTTCAGAAGTCCGCTCTTTGCGCGGATCGCGCCGAAGTAGCTTTCCGGGATGGCCATATGCACTCCCGTCCGAACCGTACCGCGCGAGTGTGCCAGTATGATCTTTTCTTCTGCCGCAAACAGGTCCATTCCCGCATCCGCGTCGTGCGCGTAAACCGGCATATGTGCGCCATCCTCCAACATGACTGGGATACGTCTGTCCGAAATATCGATATTCGCCAGCATCTTGCACACGGCGCTGTCCGCAATTCCGTTCACAATGTCCGACATCTGCGCATTTATGCCGTCCAGAAAACCGCTCCAATATGCGCAGGCTTTGCTTCCGGTTTCTGCCGCCTCCAAGCCCGCAAAACCTTTCTCAATCGCGCTGTTCATCATGCTTTTCTCCCCTTGTAATTGAATTTTTTGATATGCTCGTTTCTGGCGTAAAACGGCTGAAAACGTTCTCCGTACCCCTTTTTCAGGATTCGGTCAAGTTTCTCCTGCAAAACATCGGATTCGTTCCCGCATCCCCATGCGTCTCCGAGTTCTGCATCCAGCTCCGCGACCTTCACGGCCAGCTTGTAAAGCCGTTCCGGGCCGTATCCATCCATTTCAAGAGCCGCTCCGTACAGGTCGGCGTATTTCTGACAGCCAGATTCAAACCCGATTTGAAGGTACTCCTGCAGTTGTTCCTTCTGCTTCTGTGCGAAGGTCATGCCCATCATTCGCCCTCCCGGAAACACGCGCGGATCTTGCTTCCATTCCACATGGTGAATTCTACCGTGTAAAAACGTCTATTGGGATGTACATAGATCACTGTTCCGTAGAGTGCTTCCTTGTCTGCCGGCCGGCTTTCCATTTTATCCGGCGAAAAATTAACGAACTGCTTTACGTTTTGTCCTACCTGAATCATTTCTTTTTCCCCCATCTGACGGCCGGTAGACTCGGCCGTCCATATATGCCTTGTACCCGTTTTTCATCATGGAGTGGATCGTATCATCGTCATAGACGCACGACTCATGTTCCGTCGCCATCATGGTCTTTCCGTCGAAAGCGCGGACGATTTTGAAATTCTTCATCGCACGCGCCCTCCGGCCGCCTTTGCGTCACGCTGGCGCTTTCTGGCGCGGCTTTTCTGCGCCTCCGAAACGCCGGTGCGGATACGGCGTTCCTGCTCATTTTTGAGTTTTCTTGCATATTCCGCCCTCTTTATTTCCGCATATGCGGCATATTCCTTGCATTCCTTCCGGCATTCCGCGCTTCTTTTCGCACACTCTGCCGTGCAAGGGCATCTTTTGTCAAAGTGCTGCGGCATCCTTGTCAAATGTCTTACACCCCCAGAAGTTTTTTCATGTCTCTACAGTCGCTCCGGCCCATGTTCTTTCTCCGGCTTTCGCCGACCATCATGACGGGATAGCATCTTTCCAGAAGTCTGTCATAGATGCGATTTCTTCGCATGTCGTATTCCTCCGTCATCTGCTTCGGTGTAAAGTTTGTGGTAATGACCATGGGGACCTTTGCCCGATAAAGCGTATCGACGATGGTCGTGATATGCTCGTTCATGTACTCTGTGTCGCGCTCAACGCCGAGATCGTCTATGGATATCAAATCCAGCTTCGCCAGCTCGTCGATGAATTCCATCTTCCCGTTCCAAATCGTGCTGATCTGGTTCGTGAGCCTCGAAAAGCTCGTCATGCGGCATCTGTATCCCTTGGAAACCAGTTCATTCACGATGCACGCCGCAAAAAAGCTTTTCCCCGTCCCGACATTCCCGTAAAGGAGAATCCCTTTCCCATCTCTCCGGAGCCTTGGAAAATTCTCGCAATAGCTCTGCATTCCTGCGGATACCTTCGGGTTTGCACGGTCATCTGCTGCAAACGTAAAGTTCGCCATGCATTTGTCCATTCCGGCAAAAGCAGCTGCTCTCAGGTCCGCAATCTCCATCGCGTGTTCCTTTTCTGCCTGCATCCGGACGGATTCTTCGGCCTTTTCCGTCATGCACTTGCAAAGGCACGGAGCTTTCATTGTTGTTCCATCCGGAAGATCGACCTTCGTCTGCCGCTTTCCTCCGCAGATCGTGCAGTAAAGAAATCCATCGCTGCCGGTTTCTGTGTTCGCCAAGTCCGTAGGAACCTTCTTTGCGGTATTCCGCATGAGCGCCGCATATCCGCGTCTGTTGTCCTCATCCGGGATGTAAGGGGCTTCCGCCTGCTTCTGTGCACGCAGTTTCATGAGTTCATCCATCCCAAGCGTCATTTGTAGAAATCCTCCGGTGAGCCGTATTCAGTTGGTACGGCATTTTTCAGGGACTGCGTTGCTTTTCTGGAACTGCCGCCCTTATCCTGCTCTCTCGCAAGCCATGCCGTAATAAATGCCCGTACCCCGCGCCGCGTCTTTCGCTTAGTTTTGTTGGAGTCGCACCATCCGGCCATCTTCCGAAGCTCCTGCATAACGTCAACAGCCGGGTACAGTTCTTTCCATTTGACGTAATCGTCGTTCGTGACATCGAAGTATGAGTTATCATGCAGGATAAGTGAGATCACCGGCGGCGTGGAGGCGGATTTTTCCGGCTCCGCGCACATAACCTCTGTATCTTTCTTCTTATCTTTTCTCTTATCTCTATCTCTTATCTCTATCTCTATAGAACGCTGTTCGCACAATGTTCGCACATCTTTCGCTTCTAATGGAACGTTTTCGGTTCCTGCGTTCTGTTTTGCCAGCTTTCGGGCATCCCTCATACGCTGTGCGGATGTTCCCTCGGAGCCGACGTTTGAAACGGCAAACGGGAAAAAGAAATTCACATTGTCATCCGTTTCTGCCAGACCGCAGCTCAGTAAATAAGCCATTGTGACCTTTACGTTATCAACCTCTTCGTCGAGTTCAAGCGCAAGCTCAGCTGCAAAGTCATCCTCCACGCCGCTCCAACGCAATATACCGTCATGCTGCATGGCGAGAAGCTGCATTTTGAGATAAATCGTAAGGTAAGTGTCGCCGCCTGCGAGTTTCCGAAGCTTTTTTATTCGGACACTTGAAAAGAAATCAGAATAGAGTTTCAGCCAATAATACCTTTTTTCACCCATATTCGCCCTGCTCCATCAAAACGGCAGATCCAGTCCGCTTTCATCGATCTGCGTGAAAACCTCCTCGACCTGCGTCGTCCCCTTTTCTGCCATCTTCTCGTGAACCGGCGGATTCTCGCCGCTCCGGCTTTCGCCGAAATAAACGCTGTCCGCCACGACCTCGGCCTTGGAGCGCTTGTTTCCGTCCTTGTCCTCAAACTTCCGGATCGTAAGCCGTCCCCTCACGATAGACATCTTGCCCTTTGTGAAGTTCCTGTCCACGAATTCCGCCGTCTTTCTCCATACAACGCAGTCGATGTAGTCCGTCTCCCTCGTTCCGTCTCTGTTCGGGATATCCCGTTCCACGGCCAGTGTGAAGGACGTTACTGCGTCCCCTGCCTGCGTCCTGCGCAGCTCCGGGTCCTTTACGAACCGGCCCTGCAATAAAACTTCATTCAGCAATTTCCAATCCTCCGTTTTCTAGTTCGCGCCGCGTCAAGCCGCACGCTCGGCCACACGCCGCGTTGATGTGTTCCGGTGTGAGTTTTATCGTCGAAACTAAAATTCGCCTTGAGGCCGCTCCTGTGGCCTTACAGTCACATGCCGTTCAGGAGAAGGAGCATCCCCCCGATTGAAACGGCCAGAAGCGAGATCCCCACGGCGGCGTAGCACACCATCTCGCGGCTGCTGCGGAATCCTCTCCACTTGTATCCGGCTTTCAGAAATATGATCCCGCCGACCATACACACGATATCCGAGAATACCGCAAGGAATGTCAAAAACACTTTCACTTCTTCTCTGCCTCGCTTTCCAGATATCGCTCTTCCATCCGTGCAAGATAAAACTGTGCCTTCCGGATGTCCTCCAGCGGTTTCCCTTTGAACGGATGCCGCCAGATGTACTTGACCGTCTGCCATGCCAGCACCGCCGCCACCGGATCATCCCATCCCTCGACCATCGCGTTCAGCGCGTCAATGCACTCAATGGAGCCTTGACAATAATGCGTCGGATGATCCACGGCGTTTTCAGCCTGTGTTACCTCTGCATCCCGATTCATGAACGCATTGACCTGTGCCATCGGCTTTTCCGCTGTACCCTCCATCTGCGTCATTTTTCCTTCGCCTCCCTCTTGTAAAATCTGCACCCGCAGTCAACCGAACCACCAAAAAACCGGCTTTCTGCGTTGAAGCAGCTGAACTTGTCCCACGACTCGCATCCCATGCACGTTTTCTGCGGCGCCGCAAGCTCCTCCCGTGCGGTTACGGCTTCTGTTCTTTTTCGTTCCGGCATTCGACGTCCTCCTTCCGTTCAAAAAACTCACATCCGCAGTTTACAAAATCTGCGCAATGCGGACTGTCTCCGTTGCAGCAGGCCCATGTGAAGTCCTCCCACCATACACATCCCTCACAGTGCTCCGACACGCTTCGCTGCCTCCTTCACGAAATATCGCTTGTACCGCGTCGCGTCTCCGAACCTGTCCGTTCCGTTCTCCCATACGTCCGTGACCTCATATCCGCGATGCTTCAAGTCCCAAATTCTTGCGCCGAGACGGGTATTCCCCAGCTCACGCGTTGCTTCCAGCTGCGTGATGGAGCCATGCTCCTTGCAGTAGGCAACGATCCTCTCGCAGTCGTTCATGCCATTCCTCCTTCTAAACGTCTGCCCAGTTCCGGCAGAGCATCGTGAGCGAAACATACGCAATGGCATTTTCTCCGACCTCTACCCAAAACTTTTCGTACATGCTGACGATGCTGACCGCATAGACCTTTCCGTGCCTGAGTCCGTGGTATCCGGTCTTTCCCGTATACCGCATCCGAACTGTGCTCCGTTTGTCATTCATCGTGTATCCCCTCCTAATTCTCATTCTACAAGCGGCAACAAATGTTTTTTGTACAATTTTATGTAAACCAAAGCAGGAAATAAAATCAGCGGAGCGCTTGGAATCGCGCCCCGCTGTTTTTGATTTCTTATACCCCCTTGGAATCCTTCTCAAACCACATCGAAGAGACACAGATTGTCGCTTCGCAGAGATTCGTCGTATTCCTTCAGATATCCAACCGCATCCCGGAAATAGTCGTTGTTCAGCTCAATGGTATATCCCCGCCTGCCTGCCTTGATGGCCTCCAGTGCAACCGTCCCAAGCCCGCCGAACGGGTCTAGCACCAAATCTCCCGGATTGCTGTACCGGTTTATGAGCCTGTCCACGACGTCTATTTGTAACGGGCAAACATGGTTCTCTTTCCGCCGCTGGCTCTGCGTTGTGTTGAGTGTTCGCATCCGGTTGATATCGTCCCATACCTGATCTGTCCAGCTTCCGGGCGCTACGACCATGAACGTGGCTGGAAGATGCCCGTCCGCATCCAGCTCCTTTGCCAGCTGCACATGCTCGTCATAGCTGTATACGGAATCGCGGCTGTACTTTCTGTAAAGAGCTTGCAGTTTGCCGGTATCCGCGTGAAGCAGCTCGTCCTTTGTGATAAGCCGGTTTCCGGAGCTTCGCCAGAAGCCGTGTGCATCAATTTGCCATTGTGCGCGTGTGTATTCCTCCTTTGTCTTGGAAACGCGCTCGTCTGCGTATGCCTTCGACCGGTCCGTTGGGAGCTTCCGGAAAAGTAAAATATACTCCGGGCAGCCCACGCCCATTTTCGTCCCGTCCTTGCACTGCTCGGACCATCCAAGCCGGTACGTCTGGTTATTCTCGCGCACCACGTCCGTGACGACCGTTATCATGCCAAAATACGCAAAGCCATGCTCCATGTAATGCCGGATGCACATGGCGTGGAACGGCTCCATCGTCGGCATACCTGTCCCCGTTGCGTTTCCGAAAAGTACGCGATCCTTTACATGGCAGCAGAATACACGTCCAGGCTTCAAAATGCGCAGAAGATTCGGCGTCAGATAGTCCATCTGCTCAAAGAACTTTCCCGTATCTTCGTTGTGGCCGAAGTCGTTATAGCTCGGCGTGTATTCGTAATGATTGGAAAACGGGATCGACGTGACGATCAGATCTATGCTGTCATCCGCCATTTTTGCCGTTTCCTCGCAGCAGTCGTTGTTGACTGCAATCCAGTTTTTGCCCCTGATCTCCACTCTTTCCACTCCTATGCTTCTGGCCATCTCCTGCTTCATGCGCTCTCCGGAAAGGCCGTATTTCTTTACGATCTCACGCATCTGATCCTGCATATAGTCGTGCTGCTTCCATTTCTTTTGCAGCACGTCCCATATCGGTATCTCCGCCTCTGTGTAGATGATGTCCACAATGACTTTCTCTGTCTGTAAAAAGCGGTAGCAGCGGTGGATCGCCTGAATGAAATCGTTGAATTCATAGTCGATCCCGACGAAGATCATTCTGTGGCAATGCCTCTGGAAGTTGCAGCCCTGACCGGAAAGCTCTTTTTTCGTGGCGAAGAGCCGTATCTTTCCGTCGGAGAAATCAATGACGCGCCGTTCGCGCTCGTCGTAATCCATTGTTCCGTAGATCTCTACGGACTCAGGCATCACGCGGTGAATCTCATGCCGTTCCGCTTCCAGGTCGTGCCACAAAATGAAGCTCGCGCCCGGATTACTGTCAACGATCTCCTTTGCCAATTTCACGCGGGCAGATATCGTCTCGCGCTTTTCTCGCGACGCCTCCTGAAGGTTTGCCGCCGCGTCGTTCATCATCTTCACCTGACCGTCGCGGTCTGTGATCCGTCCGAAATCGTCATGCACAACGTGCGTTCGGACCTCCAGCCCCGGAAGTTCGTATCCATCGTCCGAATATCCCAGGGCGGACGGCTTCCCGAGAAACAGCGCCCACGAGCTGACCCATAGCCAGAACTCTTCCTCCCTGTGCGGATACAGCGTCAGGTTATTCGCCTTCGTGCTGTCGCGCTTGAAAAACCGCGTAAGCGCCTGCCCTGTGTCCATGACCTCCAGATATCCGGCATAGTGAATGATCTCCTTATACCTGTTCGGAGCAGGTGTGGCCGTTGCGACCATTTTATATTTGACGCCTTTGAACTTTTGCAAGAACGTCTGATAAGTTTTGCTTCCGAAGGAACGCAATACGGATGCTTCATCCAGACTTGTCGCCGCGAAGTACGTCGGGTCGATATCCCCGTCCCGGACGCGCTCATAGTTGGTAAGCATGATCTCCGCCTCGGCGTTCTCGCGTACCTCTTGCATCGTCCGTACATAAACCGGCTCTTCATATCCCAGAATATTCACGGCGTCCCGTTTGAACTCCTGCCGCACGCCGAGCGGGAGCACGATCAGCGCGGGCTTCCCTTCGTGCTTTGCCGCATGATGGCAGAATTCCAGCTCCTGCGCGCTCTTTCCCAATCCGAAGCTTTCAAAGAGCGCCCGCCGGCCGCCGCGCAGCGCCCAGCGCACCGCGTCCCTCTGATGAGGCATCAGCGCCGGATTGATATCTTCCTCCGGAACGGAAAAGCCGCTCACCGGTGCCGTCTCGATTTTTGATTTCAGAAACTCCAAATAGCTCTTACTCACACGCTTTGCCCTCCGGAATTTCAGCCAGCCAAAAATCACGACGGCACTTATCGCATACTCCTCTATCCTCGCAATCTTTCTGAGATTTACCATGAAGCAACCCAACATCCAACTGGCATGGCGCAATGCTCGGTAGTCCATCATCACTAATCTCAGCATCAGGCCATTGTTCCAAAAATTCACTCTGTCTTGTTTTGACAGAATGTTCTTTTGCCAATTGCTCTACAGCTAATACTTGCCTGATGCGGTCATCTTCGAGGTCATCATCACAGCAATAAAACAGCGGGCAACTCTCTCCGCAAACATTGTCGTCACACAATTTTCTTCTTGCTCTTAAAAATTCAACAGCATCCATTTTCTGTTCCTCCTACATCCAGACCATATCGCATTTATTGTCCTCCTTTGGTTTTCCATAGCTGCAAAAATCATCCGGTTCTACGCAAAAGGCCTCACCGGAATACCCGCGCTCGTTCTCCTTTGGCTCCGTGTGCAGATAGAAAAGACCGTTTGGGTGGTTTTTGTAATACTCGCAGTTCCGACAGCGTGTCACCGGAACTGCATCCACCGCCGGCGCATTCTCCAAGATTCCCCGTAATCCATGATAAAACTGTTTTGCACGAGCGTAGCCCTCCATGCAATGGATGTAAACGGAAAGGTCATCGTCAATGCCCATGTGTTTTTTCAATTCTGGGATGGTTTTGACGTACAGGCTTTCCATGATCTCGCGCTGCTTTTTTATGACCGCGTCAGCGTCAATCAGCCACATTTTTATTACCCCCGTCATCCACGTGCGTTTTATACTGGAGCATCGTAAATGCCGCGAAGAACGCGATCCACCAATGCCCGGTGTGATACGCAAGCCCGCACCAGCACGCGATATTTACGATGTTGTAAATGATGCAGAATGTCATCCTTCACGCCCTCCGTTTCCCTTCAATTTTCCGCACGAACAGTAGTCATAAGGCTCCGGCACAAACCTCCTGCTTATCTCGTCGCTGACACATTGCCCGTCTCGGCAATAACAGCAGTCTTTGCAATACACCACCTGTTCCACGTCGGCCTTCGGCGCATGCTTGAGCAGAAGAACGACCTTCCGCAGCAAGAATTCGGCTTCTCTCGTATACAAAGACCCACTGTTACGCTTGATCGCATCAATCGCGCCGGAACGTAGGATGTATTTATCACTCATTTGTGTCCTCCATCATCGCGCCGCAGCCCGCTCATTCTGCCTCCCCGTAGTTGCAAAAATCGAATGGATACGCCGATGGCAAAACGCCTTTTTGCCGTGGATGCCCGCAGTTTCCATATTCCGTCCGATGCTTACAGTCCTTGCACCGCACCACCTCCGCCACGTCGGCGGCGGGCAAAGCCGAAATCTCGCTTGCAATGCAATCTGCCAGTCCGGTATGCCGTCCCAATACAAAGCCATTTGCAAGACCATACTTTTCAGCGATTTTCACTGCCGCATCGCGGCTGATATAATCAGTCATAATCCATATACTCCCTTACGATTCTGTTTTGCATTTCATGTGGCAATGCAAAAAGTGGCGTGCATCTACTCAGGATTTCCGCTTTCAAGAGCTGCTCCACCTGCCTCTTGGTCAGCTTCGGCTCTCGCTTCTTCGGCGGCAGCTCACCATTCTTTGCCGCAATGGCCGTAGGATTATGTTTGTGCTGTCCCATTCTTCTTTTCCTCTCTTTTACATTTCACGACTTCCCGTCGAGAGCTTCTCCACATCATCAGCAGCATTTCGGATACTGGGCGTGTCCGGTTTGCTCTTCTCGCGTTTTTCTTCGTTGCCAACATTGTTTTCTTTTCGAAAAACGGGCTTTCAAAGGTTTCCGGACAAAAAACACCGACATTGTACGGAATCTCCAGAAAGACTTTCTCATACACCTCATACGGCATGACGTAGTAGTTGAAATCCCCAATCAGGTTGTGGCCGTTCTTCGAACGAAAGTCCTCGACGGAGGACTTGATCTCGTAGCAGTACACATCGCCCTTTTCAATGCCGGACACGCTGTTGTTGACCGGCTTGAACTGCATATAGTCCACGCGGACCGGTGCGATGCTGCCGTAGTCGAACGTGACTTCCTTCGCCCAATAGACGCGCGGGTCATTTTTCGGGTCGATGTGCGCTTCCAGTAACTCCGAAAGCCATTTTGTCGTTTCCGGTCTGTTCATTCTCCCAACTCGCCTCGCTTCTCAAAAAGTTCCCTCACCGGGCCATTGGCCTCCGTCCGATTTGTCGTGTAGGTGCTTGCCGTTTCCACGCACTTGGCGCAATCCCCGTCGGAGAGCGTCCATCGTCCGCCGCAATATCTGATCTCGTCCGCCATTTACTACCTCCGAAACCTACGACCACAAGCCGGACAGTACCGCAGTTGAATGATATCCTGCGTCGTAAAAGATTCCCCATCGTCTGTGAGCACACGCACGCGGAATAGGCCGCTTGTGTCCATCGCCATTTCAATTCCGCTGTACAGCGCCGTATTGTTCAACCTTCGGAATTCGGACGAGCTGCCGGAGCAAAAATTACAAAGCACATTTCTTGTAGTCATGCATTCCGTACCTCAATGTGCGCAGCGGCCAGCAGCTCTTTCAGCGATTTCCCGTTGCTGTCTCCAATGTACCGCATGTTCTTGTCGTAGAAGTGATACGCAATATAAGGCACTGCTCTTATTCCGGTATATTCTCGGAGTTTTTCCAGAAAGAAACTGTAATGTTCCATTTCTGCATATTCGATATCGGCTTTCTGTTGTCTTGTGATGAAATCAGCCATCTTTCATCGCCTCCAAGGCTTTCTCTGCCTCCTCGCGGGTTAAGAAAATCGTTTTTCCTATGGAACTTTCCACGCATGGACAGAACGGGTATGTTTCAATGTCCCATTTTTTCTGTATTGCGAAGTATTTCATGCTTCCAACTCGGTGCTCGAAGATTTCTCCGGAAAACACGCGGTATAATTTATCGCCCACCTTGCACGGCAGTAGGACAATGCGCCCATCTCTATCTGCCCGCATCAACTCCCGGATTCGCTCTGCACGTTCCGGCTTATCCTCAAAAGCCATCTCCACGATGTTCTTTGCCGCGTCGGCCTGCCACGGCTCCAGTCCAAGATCTTCATAAGGCTTCAACCGAACATACAATTCCCGAATGATCTTCCGAAGAACGTCTTTGCTAAATCCCATGAGCGCAGGTCCGTTCAAAATCAGATCAATAACACTGTCCGATGCGGTGCTCCATTCAAATTCTCTTTCTCCGATTTTGGCATTCAGATACCGGTCGGTACCTTTGTCAACGCTGATATTCGGTCTGGTCAATCGTCCCATTTCAAAACTCCTTTCCCAACATATCTGCAATACGCAATTTCCAGCCTCGCACCCTTGCTTTCATTCGCGTCCGGCAGCGCGAACAGGATATCCGCCGCATCGATCATCCCGAAGCACAGCCGCATATAGTCCTTCGGTGTCAGACCCTCCGGCAGTTCCGCCGGATTCAAGATCACCGCGAGAGGATACAGCTCCTGTATTTGCTTCGCCGCCATGCGGAATTTCATCTTGTAATTCGGATCTCCGGTGATCTTACCGGCCATGTAGATTTTCATTCCTTGCCTCCTTCCTCCGGCGCTCCCGGCAAGCCGCGCCATTCCCAGCGACTGGAATTGACGCATCCGGCGCATGGACATTTTTTCGTCACACAGTTCATGCAGTCGATAACAGTCGCATTATCAAATTCGCAGTAGTCGAAATGCTTACAAACCAGACACGAGGGACGCGCTTTTATCTGCTCAAGCAACGCGTCCCTCTCGGCTTCCGCCTTCGCGTTCTCGGCGGTCAGGCGATCAATGAGGTCAGCCGCAGCAGCCACTAAGCGTTCTAGGCAATCCCCGTAGCGAAAGCATTTGCAACCAGAACAGTCCTTAAAGTCGGGATCGCTGCAATACCGTAGCGCCTGTACGATCTCTTTATTCGTCACGCTTTCCCCTCCAATACTCGTTGAATTTTTTTCCCGTAATGATTGGCCTGCACCATTCACGCTGGAAGCGCCGCCAATCCGGATCATATTTGCCATCTTCACCGCGAAACAGCATTGCATACGGGACAAATCCGGCCTGCATGGTCTGGATCAGGCGTAATTCTGCCGCCTCAAAACTGTCTCCGGCGTATCCGATGAGCACATAGCAGCACATGGAATGCGCAGAGTGCCGGAATCCTGCGTTTTGCAGCTTCTTCCCCATTTCAATCAGAGGCTCTAAATCGTCTTTGGTGTCATAGGCTGTGTAAATCCGCGCAGGATTGACTTCCCGCAATAGGTCTGCTTGCCATTGTTGAAGCAGCGCCGGTTCTAATCCCCCTGTAAAAACAGATCTGTGTTTTTGCCTCTTGAGCATGGCGCAGACAGATCGGAAATGCTGCTCCGACGTGGCGAGGATGTTGTCGTCGAGGATGTTCCATCCATCCACAATCGGCAACTCTTTGATTTCTCCGTGTGCGCAGCGCGGCACGGAGCAGAACCAGCAATCCTTTGTGCATCCGCGTGATGTAAAAATCATCCCCTCGCGCAGATACAGACCGGGCGTAAAGTCTCCCATGCGATCATCAAACGCCGAGCCGCCGACCTCCACCGGAACTCCGAGGATCTGCCATGCGTAGTACAGATCTTCGGCCTTTTCGAGATCCCATGTAAACGTTACGGAGATATGTACCTCTGTCACGCCCGCCTTGATGCAGTCGGCGATATTCTCGATGGTCGGCTGATCGAAGAACGCCAGCGCATCCGTCGGCGACATGGCCGTTTTACGTGGGAATACGCGGGCGATCATAGCGTATCCTCCTCCATTCCTTCAAGAACCATTTGTCCCGGCAAAACGCCATCCTCCATCCACCAGTGCATCACGTCCTCGCCGGTCTGCCACGCGCACGGAAGTTCTCGCTTGCGCCGTTCCGCAAGCATTCTGTCAAACGCCCGGATATACGCAAGCTTGTACTTTGAATATTGCGCAAATTCTTTTCTGCGCTCGTTTTTTGACGCAATCGGGCAACCTATGCAACCGACACGTTTCCAGCCGCAGCCGTACAGCGGATTCATGCAAATTTTTTCTGCTGCGGCATAACCCAAAACATCAGCGTCTTTCCAATCGATAATCGGGTTCACGATCCTTTTCCCTTTAAGCTGGCACGTTTCCATCATCATTCTGCTCTCGTCGTTGTCGTTCATCAGTGTTAGGCGTTTTGATATATCCCGATGCAAAACTTCCAGCGCACCGCGGTTCTTCCGTTTCGCTGATTCTGCCCAGCGTATACCGGTTGCAATCCATCTGCCTTTCCCACCGCCCTCTTTAAGTTCCGCGCAGCAGTATCGCACGAGACGTGTCGGTGGCATGAGTTTGCGCGGAATCAAATTCCACATGGTTACATTCGTTCCGTCTGGGCGCTTGTGCGTATCGATGGTGCATTTCACCCCCCCCAATTTCCAGTTTACGGAATATACTTTTGACGTGCCATACCGTCTCCGGCGCGTCTGCCGTTGTCAGCGAGTGTAGCACCTCATACGGGATACCAGCCGCTCCCGCCAGATGCAAAAGCACATCCGAGTCCTTTCCGCCGGAGTATGTGATTACCAACGGCTGCTTGTAGAGCCGCAAGCTCATCTCCGAGGCCATCTTGAGCCGCTCAATGGCGGTCTGTTTCAAATCCATCCGTTCTATTTCACCATCCTTCTATACGTTCGGCGCGTAGCGCCCGCGCAAAATTCAAATTTTCGCATCGAACACCGTTCCGCACCGCTTGTACCGGAATCCCGACCACATAGCAGAACTACCATGTCCGTCTGCGGCTTCCTGCCTGAATTCGCCCTTGTGCTGGAAGAACTTCACCACAAATTCAGATTCAAAATCCTCAACCATGACGATATCCCACTCGAAGATCTTCTCACCGTGAATATCATCCATGCCCGTGTACTGCCCCACCGTCTCCGGATTGACCTCCACGGCCGTGTCAAACGGCTTCCCGCTGTCGATGAAAGTCTTTCCTCCGCACGCGCACCCGTCGCTTTCTTTTCGGACGATCAGATTTCCGTACACCCACTCGCCGTTGTCCACACGCTTACCTCGAAAAAGAATGTCTCTCAATTCAATGCCTCCCATTGTTTTTCGTTTGAGAACTTCTGTGTCGCTCCCTATATTTCCATCATACGAATCGCCACAAATATTTTTTGTACATCGTTATGTAAACGCACATCATCCCGATTTTTCCCATCACCACCCACACCGAACCGTTGCCTACCTGCACACTACCTGACCTTCCGTCGAAGCACTTCCGAAGGAAACCTGTATCGTTGCCGAAAGGCAACCGCGCAAATTTTATTTTTTGAGGTATGCCTTATCACCTTTTCATTTTTTCGCCTCAGAATTGGAAAACCACCCCCCTCCCCATTTTAAGTGAGAAGAAATGGACGCATCGTCAGCGCCTAGAACGTAAAGTGCCGAGTTGATCGCACACGCCGGAGGTATTAAGAATCAGGTAGAGGTCGAGTGAGTGAACGTGGTTGTGGGGGGAAGTGCTATGCGTGGTTATGAAAACAGAAACCCATCCTGACTTGTAAAATGGGGGCGGCTTGCATTTCTGCCGTCTCGGTTCCTTATTCCGTTTACATTAGTACCAATAATGTAAACGGAAGTTGCTCCATATTGCATTGAATCTTGCAAAACTCGGATTTATCCGAACTTTTGACGATTTTTTGAGTTCCGAGGCGCTGCCGGTGGCCGTCTGCCTTGTCCGTTGCTATGGCAACAAAACGGGTCAGGCAAGCCGGAGCCGCTGAACACGGCGGAGCCGTGAACACTTTCCCCGCCCTGGCCTTGTGTTCCTGTATGCGCTGGCAATGGCTGGCGTGAGAGTGTCCGGAAGTTTGCCGGGCTGAGATGTTCCGCGCCTGCATTGGTGGGGCTAGATGAAACGGGAGTAAAGTATACTTTAGTCGTGGGCGTGTAAAACGTGTGTGCACGCACGCGCACGGGCGCATACACGCGCGACGCGCGCGCACGCACGCGATTTTAATTGTATGTAGATACAGTTAAGCCGCCTCGACGTGTAGCCGGGGCGGCGTGGTGGATGTATGGCGGGGCGTTGCTTCAGGCTATGGCGCGGTAGCGGCTGCGGATGGAGTCGATGCGGCGTTGAACTGCTGATTTGCTCATACCGAGCGCAGAGGCAATAGCGCGGACGGTGAGGCCGACTGCAAGCGCCTGTATGATCTGTCGATCGGTGTTGTCGGCGGCGGTGGCCTCGATGGCGGCGCGGATGATGGCGGCATCTTCTGGGCTGCTAGCGGGGGCGGCTGTGACGCTTGGGAGTGCGTCTAGTGCGGTTTGATCGGCTGTGTCTCCGTCCGCGTCGCTGGCTATGATTCGGCAGCAGTTGGAGGTGTGGCGATACTCTGCGCGGGCTATGGTGTGTACGGCCTGCGTGCAGGCGGCGAAGAGAATAAATGCGAGCATGTGCGGTTCTTCGGCCTGCTCGTTGCGGGTCAGGGCCGGAGCTACGCGGGGCCAGGCTTCAGCGGCGACGGTCTGCGCGTCGTCGGCTGTGCGCATCCATGCCGTGTCAGCGCTGCGGCCTGTAGCTTCAGCGCGGCTTTTGACGGTCCACGCCATTCTCTGCAAGGCGGTATACTGTTCCTCGCCGCTCATGTTCTCCCACTCACGGCGGACGCTCTGCGCGGCTCTGGCGGCCTCGTGGGCGGCTTTCAGGCAGACGGCAAACTGGGCGCGGCTGCGGGTTTGTGGGAACTCTGCGACGGTTGCGCGGTACAGGCTCCACGCCTTGCGCATGATCTGAGATTTGGACATGGTGACGATCTCCTTTTCCGTGATTTTATGGGGCGGGGCCGCTTTGATTCCCGGTGCGGCTCTGCTAGGGTGTCCGGGGCGGCTGGTGGTGCGTCAGCCTGCCGGGGTTGCGTCGATGACTGCGGGGCCGTCAAACACGATCTGCACGCGGTCGCCGCTGCGATAGTCTCCGGCGTCGGTGTACCATGTCCAGCACTCGCCGCGCGTGTCCTCGCCTGTAACCGCGTCCGTGTCGGCGCTGACGCGCTCCACTGCTACGATCTGGGCCGGGGTGGTGTCCGTTGTCGGCTGTCCCTGCTTGGGACTTGTGCAGGCCGTCAGAGCGGCCAGAAGGGCCGCTGCGCCTGTGATGATCCGTATCCGTTTCATGTGTTGCTCTCCTCTCCGTCAGTGTCGGCCAGATATGCGGCAGGGTTGGCCGCTACGGCCTTTATAGCGCGGTTTACTGCGGCGTTTCGGTATCTCCTGTCCGTGTCACTGCCCCATCTGTGGGACTCAAAGTGATCGTTGATCCGCTCAATGTGGTCAAAATTCAGGCGGTTTCGCTCCATGCAGGCGCGGGCCATTGCGGGGGACCATTCGCCGAAAGTATCGAGCGCGTGCCGTTCGTCTGCGTTGATGTGCAGTAGTGGCAGGCGGCGCGCCTGCTGGTTGGTGGTGCTCATGATCTCACCTCCCCGGCTACGGTGAATTCTCCGGCCCATGCGCGGATGATTGATCCGGCCTCGGTCACGGCGGTGATCCATCCGTTGACGTTTGCGGCCTTGCGGCAGCGGATGATGCGCCCGCGTCCGGCGTTGTAGTTGATTCGCAGACCCTCGGCGGCTGCGGCGCGGATCTCCTCGGGCGTGTGCCATTGCGGGCGGTCCGTGGGACTAATGTTGATCGGTAGATTCTGCATGGTGCAAGCTCCTTTCAGGTTGTCCCGGCGGCGTGTGCCGCCGGGGGTGTTCTGGTTAAATGATGTACAGTGCGCCGTTGATCTCCACGCTGACGGCTTCCTGCTGCATTTCGGCTTTGATCTTCTGGGCCAGCGTCAGCACGTCGGGCAGGTTGTCGCGGAGCTGGTCGGCGGTGCAGGCGGCGTAAACGATCGTCACGGCCTCGCGTACAAGCCCGGCGGACTCACTGAGCCAGTAGCCCGCGCTTTGCTGAGCGGTAGCACCGCCAAACATCGCACAAAATGAGCGGGCGACGCGCTCGACCTGCGCGGCGTTGTCGGTGGGTTTGTCGGTGTCCGTGGTGCTGGGGACGTACAGCGCGACGCGCTGCGGGAGCGTCACGGCTCCGGCCTGCTGCATGATTTCGGCGGGTTCCTGCGCTTCCTGCGCGGGTGCTTCCTGCTCCTGCGGCGCGGGCGGCGCGTACTTGCTCATAGCCTGCGCGAGCTGGTTGATGTGCGCGGGGTGGATTTCGGCGGGCTGGTAGATGCTCTTTGCTTCCAGCTCGTCACGGGTCGCGGCGGTCTCGATGGTGGCGGCCCACTCGCGGGAGCTGGGCCAGATTCTACCGTCCCACTCGCCGACGGTGTTCACGATTTCAGCGATTGCTTCGCGGGCGGTATCGTATCCGAGCCGCTCCACGATAGCGGCGACGGTCTCGGCGGGGGTCCGGTTGCTGGTTTCGCAGTAGATGTTTACCACGGTTTTGATATTCGCGCGGGTGGTCTTGATCTGCTCGCGGCGGGCGGTGATCTCGGTTGCGTTCATTTTCATGGTGTTTTCTCCTTCCCTTTCGGCTCGTGTGTTTTCTCAGAAGATGCACTTGCGGGCGCTGATTTTTGCGATCTGCGCCATGATCAGCTCGGCGCGCTGGAAGTAACTCCAAGAGAATTTTTCTCCCTTTTTGGCTTCGATCTCCTGACCCTTTTTGATCAGGGCGGTGCGCTCGTCTGCCAGCCTCTTGATTTCTTCGGCCTGCTGCTTTTTCGTCATAAACATAATTTCTAACTCCTTTTCGGTTTTGCGTGTTGGTGTGTGTTTCATTTGATGGCTTTATTATATATTCGATTAACCGTATTGTCAAAACGCCGTTTTAGTTATGATTAACCGTATTTTAGTATACGATTAACCGCATTATAGACTTGAAAAGTTCAGAAATTTCCTCTTTTCGGTACTTTTTCCGTGTTAATCATACATTTTGTGAAAAGCTCAACAAATGTTAATCATATATTTTGTTCAATTCGACAGTGGTACAAAAAACCGAAACCCGGTAGAATAAAGAATAAAATCAACCGGATCGGGGGCATACATTATATGAGCATCAAAAAACCAAACAGCGCAAAAACGGACGCGGAGCGCCGCGCGCAAAATAAGTGGGAGCAGGCCAACCGCGTGACGCTGGGCGTGCGCCTGAGCAAGGCAGACGGCGAAGCGTTCCGGGCGTGGTGTGCGGCGCGGGGCCAGACGGTCAACGCGGCGCTTTCGTCCTACGTCGCAGACTGTCTGCGGGGGGCCGCTTCCCCGGATCAGGCCGCGCCGGAAAATTTCCCAGCTTCGCAAAAAACCGGAGCCGCCGAAGCTCCGAAAATCCCGGCCGAAGATTCCGGAGCCTGAACAGCCGCTTTCCGAAAACTCCGGGGCCTGACGGCCTGAACAGCGCTGCCGGAAAACTCCGGGGAAAATACAGAACAGCGTCCGAGAAAAACTCGGGCGCTGTTTTTTGCGCTTGCGCGGGACAAAAGCAGAAAACGGAGCAGATTATGAATCAGAAACAAAAATCACACCGAACGGAGGAACTTCAAAATGACGAATAAAGAGCTTGGCAGCGCGATCCGCGCGAAACTGAAAACGGCAGGCTATGCACCGCGTGATATATCGGTCCGTGTCCGGGACTGCGGCTACAGCACGAGCGCGGGCGTGACGATCAAGAACCCGGAAATCCGCCGGAAAAGCGTGGAACGCCTGCTTTCCAAATTTGAGAGCATCGACCGCGACTATGCGACGGGCGAAATTCTGGCAGGCGGCAACTGCTACTTATACGTAGACTACGCGGACGGAATTTTCGACGTACCGGCGCAGGAGATGGCAACGACGGCAGCGGGCATTCTCCGGGAAAAACGGGAATGCATCCGAATTTTTGATGGCCTTTACCTCTGCAACATCCACGGACGCACGGAGCTTCGCCAGCAGAACGGCAGCGGAAGCTTTTCGCGTCAGATCGGCGGCATTTCGCTTCTGAACGAGCTGTGCATTGCCATGTATAAGTATGCAAAATTCGGGACCATAGCGCCCTGACGGCGCGGCGTTCGAACCAGAAAAACCAGAAAAACCAGAAAAACCAGAAAAACCAAGAAAAACCAAGGAAACCGCAGAATCCGGCAAAACCAGAAAAACCAGAAAGCCGTCCCGTTCGGGGCGGCTTTTTTGCGTCCGGATGTACAAAAAACCACTTACACGCCCTGCTATGCTGAAATCATGGGGCACCGCAAAAAAATGAAAAAAGACCGAGACCAGCGGGACAAATCCGGATTTCCGCGCAGAACAAAAACTGTAAAGAAATCACCCAAAAAGGAGTTAAAACCATGAAGCCTGAAACTTTCAAATCGATCATTCGCGGATTTCTGCTGACCGTTCTTTTCATCGTGATCTTCAGCGCGGACGCGCTGATCGAGTACATTTTCTGAGGGAGGAAAAGGCCATGTCAAACCAAGAGGATCAGGACTACCGCCCGTGTTTCGCAGTCATCGTCAAGTACAACACCTGTTCGCATGGCTATGTCATTCACGCAACAGACAGCATTGACATGCTGCAAAAGTTATCTGAGAGGGCTTGTCTTCCAAACAACGCGGAGATCATATATTCCGAAATTCTGCTTGAAAGCGATTTTATTGACTAAGGAGGCCAACAATCATGCAAGTTTTCGTAGCCGTTCATCATTGGGATACGCCCGACAATGAGGGCGTGGAAATTCTGGGCGTTTTTGGAAAGATCGAGAAAGCCCGCGCGCAGATCGTGGCCGGAGCCGGAGCCATCCGCGCGGAGTACGACGAAGATTTCTGGGACGAGGATATGTCCTGCGAGGAGCCGAACGAGATCCGGCTGGGCCACTGCGCCCGCGACTATCTGGAGCTGGACACCGTCTATTCCTGGGAAATTTCCGAGCAGGAGATCGAATAAAAATCTGAAATTTCCGGGACAAACCCGAAAAACCCGGCAGAACATTCAATAGAACAAAAACAGGAGGAAATCCCCTATGAAAAATTTCGAGACCATCGCCAAAACGATTGAAAACCAGCTGAATTCCGGAAATTCCCGTATGACCATCTGTACGCAGAACGAATTCGGCGGCGTGTATTTTCTGCACGTCACCGTCACCGGGGCGGACACGAAGCCCTACGCGCAGTACAAGGAAGCCATGACCATCTACTTCAAAAAACGCGGAGGCCGCACGGTGTACGGGATGCGCATCTACGGCGAGAAGCCCATCGCGATCTTCAGCGGCTGGCCGGAAACGACCTACGAGCATCCGAAAAGCTTCTGGTGCTTTGATAAAAATCTGTTTTACGGCCTTGTGGACGGATTCCCGCAGGAGCTGAAGCTTGCGGAGGAATCGGAGCGCGTCCACCTCGCAGAAATTCAGCAGAAGGGCAAAATCTATAAGGTCGTCAGCATGAACCCGGACGATCCGCGTCCGCGCATGATCGTTGAGACTTTCCAAACAGTCGAAGATCTGAAAAAAGCATTCGAGACCGCCGGAGAATTCCGCAGCGTATCCTGCCGGGCCGAGCTGCAAGGCGCACCGAAGCTCAAGGATTTCTGCGGGCCGATGTACGACGGAACGGACGAAGCCGGAAATTCGGTCATCCGCTACGAATCGCGAGAGGTGTACGAAATTCTGAGCGCATAAAATTGAAAGAATTCACGGAAAAGCGGGACAAACCCCGCTTTTTCTGTAGAACAGAAACCAGAAAAACCAAACAAGGAGGCATTTCAAATGTATTACATCATCAACCGCGAGACGGAAAAGCTTGAGCTTCACTTTTTCAAAGAGGAATATCAGGCGCTTCCGGAAGCGGACAAGGCAAAGATCAAAAGCAACTTCCTGTTTTCCAAGCGCGGCGGCTGCTGGGTGAGCCGTGCGAAGCGTCCAAATCTCTACTACGCCGAAAAAACGGCGAAGGAGCTGGGCGCGGAGGATCGCGGAAAGACCGGGGAGCTTCTGACCTTCGAGGAAAAAATGGCGCGACAGGCGGAGCGGGCCGCAGAGCGGGCCGACCGCATGGAGGCGCGTTCGGAGAACGCCAGAGAACGGGCGCAAGCGCTGCAAGCACCCATCAACGCCATGCACGGAGACATCGCGTTTTTCACGCAGCCGAACATCAACACGTCATCTGGCCGTGCCTTTACACGGCAGCGGGAAAGAATGTTCGCAGCCTTTGACAGAGGCTTCGAGGAATTCAAAAAATCCGAATACTACGCAGAGCGCGCAGAAATCGCCCGCAGAACAGCGGACCAGAAAAACGCCGGGGATAAAGCCTTCTGTGACCGCCGCGTGAAGGATGCAGAAAAGGCCATCAAAAAGCTTCGGGAAAATCTGGACCATTACCACGTCATGCTGGAATGCGACGCGATGGGAGAAGCCCAGACGCGCTGGGACGGGACAAAAATCGAGCGTTCGGAGATCGAGAACTGGATCGACGATACGGAGGACCGTCTGGAATCGGAAATTTCGAAGCTCTGTTATTATCAGTCGTGCATTGACGCACTGGGCGGCGTGCAGTTCAGCAAAGAGAACATCAAGCCTGGCTATGTCGTGAAGATCAAGCATTACAACAACTGCACCGTCCTGCGGACAGGCCCGAAGAACTTCACCTATCGCACGCCGAGCGGCTTTGACCTGACCGCAGCCTACGCCGAAATTCTGGAGATCGTCAAGGCGGAGGAAGCGAAAAAACCGGTACAGCCCTTCAAGCCCGGAGAAATTTTCACCGTTCGCAGACTTCTGGCAGGCGCATGGACTCCGGAGCAGTGGGAGATCGTCAAGGCGACCGCAACGACCGTCACGCTGAAAAACCAGACGACCGGTGAGATCATCCGCAGAACGCCGAAGATCCGCTGGACGTGCGAGGGTGACAAGTGGGCGCTTTCGCTCGATGATTACCGTGAAACCGTTTACCGCAATATTGGAGAATAAAAAATACCTGCCGGGAACGGGACAAAGCTCCCCTTCCCGGCAGAATCCGAGCTGTGTGAAAAACCAAGAAAACCAAAACCATCGGGAGGTCATTTCCATGAAAGTAAATGCCAACATCGGCGGAAAAATCTATCCGCGCAAGATTCACAAAACGACCGTCGAATATTCGGACGGGACGCGGCAGCGTTTCAATTGCATTTCGGTTTCGAGCCGGGAATACGTCGTGCAGACCTGCAACGGGATTCCGGTCAGCGTCTATCCGCTGATCTCATTTCTTCTGCTTCCGTAAAAAATTTCCACGGCCTATGGAAAACCAGAAAAGGCTGTGCTATGATGGAAAAACAGGGGCGGCAGGATTCCAACAATCGGAGCCGCCCGCATCACAGAACAGAGCATTTTCGTGACCTCACGAAAATGCTGCAAAACCAAGAAAAATAATGAATCCATAGGATGAAAGGAATCCAGGACCATGGAATTTTTGCTTTTCGCTCTATTTGCAATACTGATAGCCGTCGCTGCATGGGCGAGCGCCAAGGATAACAAGCAAATCGAAAATAGTACCGCCCACGAGCGCAGCCGCATGCTCACAAGCGCTCTGAACCGCGCCGTCTCCGACGGTTTCAACATCACGCGTCAGGTTCTCGGAACGGATAATAATTTCACATTCTGCATAGACGCCGAAAAGAAAAAAATCATGATTGCAACGCCGGAGGATGAAGAACCATGGTTTTGCAATTTTTCGGATATTCTGTCCTACAGCGTCATAGAGGACGGAAGCGCCACATCGGATATGGCATCCATCGTCGGCAGCGGTATCCTTTTCGGAGCCGCTGGGGCGATGGTTGCGGCTTCCGCAACGCAGGGAAGTAAAAAAACATGTACCGATCTGCATTTGGAAATCGTCTTGAAAGATTTGACCTGCCCACGAAAGCAGCTGAATTTCATTCAGTCGGAAGTGAATAAAGATTCGGACATTTATGTCCGCGCAGAAGAGGAGCTGCGGGAGATCACCGCAATTTTGGATAATATCCGTCAGGAAAATGAAATGTCCCATCCGGAGCAAAAGCAGCTCGAAAGCCAGCACAGAACGGGCGATATCTACGCAGAGATTGAAAAGCTCCACACTCTGAAGGAAAAGGGCATCATCACCGACGAGGAGTTCCAGAAAAAGAAGCGTTCCCTTCTCGGCATATAACAAAAGCCGCCCAACCGGGCGGCTTTCCGTTGACAAGGCGAAATTTCGACGATAAAATAAAAAAGCCCCAATGGGGCGGGGCGCTGCCAAGGAGGTGGCAGGCGGTCGGCACTTCCTGAAAAGGAGGTGTTGCTTATGGTGACATATTCCGATCTGATTCAGATCGGTATTTTGATCGTAGGCATTTGCTCTCTGGTTTTCCAGATAAGCAAAAAGAAATGACCGTCCCAAGTTAGCCGCTCGGACGGTCGTTTCTTTTGAAATGATCTTTAACTACGGCTGACTGCCTGCGGCAGCGCCCTTGTTTATTATATTAACAGCTTGCACAGAAAAGTCAAGCGAAAAGAGGAAAACAATAAACACTGAGAAGCCGCCCATCCGGGCGGCATTCACCATCTATCAAGCCTTGCAGGATGCGAAAACCAGCGCAGTTTGAGGTCAGGTCGAATGTGTGAACGCATCTGACGCGCCGTAGGAAGCCATAGAAGCAGAGAACAAGCTGTTATGAGTATCCTATCATTATTTCATCAAGTTCGCGGCCTGTAGAGCCTCTGAGAGCGCGAGGCGGAAAGCAGAGTTTTGAGTCAATACGGCATACGGCGTGGAGGCGGATTTTTCCGGCTCCGCGCTATCAGCATTATCAGTTATTGAAAATTTCTCTTTCTTTTATATTTCTTTCTCTTACTCTTACTCTTACTCTGTAGAACGCTGTGCGCACAATGTTCACACATCGTTCGCAAATTGTGACGTTTTCTGGAATAAATATACGAATATATGCAGCAAGCCGCCCAAATGGGCGGCTTTTCTCATGCTTCCGAAATCACAAATTTTATGTACTTCGCGGGACAAATCACATATTTTCAGCAGAATATTAACGTGTGAGCGAATGTATCCCAGTTTCAGTCTCAGACCAGAGCAGTTTTCCATCTCGAAATTTTTGGATCATCGTGACCTCACCGTATTGTACCGTAACCAAATAATCATCATCCCCATAAAACATATAGGATGTCCCACCAACGACAAAACTGGAATAGTCCGGTTTTCCCCACTTCGTCATTCCGATGTAGCGTTCCGGCATTCCTATGTACGGTTTTTCGATCTCAATAATTTCAGATTTCTGTTGAGGCGGAGGTTTGGATTCCTCAGAGGCCGCACGCTGTGCATCTTCCTCCCGGAATCGTTCGATCATCTTCTGCCTTTCCTGTTCTGCGCGTATTTTTGCATGATCTTCGCAGCTTTTCCCAATGCATCCGAGTAGGAAAATAAATAAAACGATCAGGAGGACTGGTGGAAGGCAGCCGCTGTTTAGAGGCGGACGTATTCGGAACCTTCTGAATCTGTTCCGGTATGGTTGGAAAGCCGTAATATCCCCTTCTTTCTAAAATGGGTGTTGACAAGTTGATAAAATGGTGATATTATGATTTCGAAAGGAGGATAGAAAATGCCGAGGCCGAAAGACAACACGGAGCGCGTCAACGTATTCTTCACTCCGGAGGTCTTGAGCAAAATCAAAGCAGAGGCTCAAGAACGAGGAATGACCGTAAGCGGATATATCCGTTATGCAGTTCTGGAATACCTGAAATCCAGCTCCGAAAAATAAAAATACCGCCGCGCTGGCAATCTTGGCGGGTCGCAGCGCAACGGTATGGACGAAATCAACGCGACTTCACGCGCGATCTCTGTATACTTTTATACACGAATTGCCCGCAGAAGTCAAGGCTTCGGCGGGATTTTTATACCCATTTTCAACCGGAACGAGAAAGGAGAAAAAATGAACGATTTGCAAGTCATTCAAAATAACGGCGTCGAAGTCGTAGACAGCCGCGCAGTCGCGGAAATGATTGGTAAACAGCACGCGCACCTCATGAGGGACATCAAAGGATATTCCGAAATCCTCAAGAATTCCACTGAATCCAGTTTTGGATTGAGTGACTTTTTCATCCCGCACACCTACACGGATTCCACAGGCCGTACCCTCCCCTGCTATCTCATCACGAAAAAGGGATGCGACATGGTAGCAAACAAAATGACCGGTGAAAAGGGCGTGCTGTTCACAGCGGCCTACGTCACAGCCTTCGAAAAAATGCACGAAGCCCTGAAACCGCAGCAGCCGCAGTTTTCCGCCTTATCTCCGCAGCTGCAAGCGCTTATCAGCATCGAAATGCGCCAGCAGGAAGCGGAGCGACGCATGGACGCGCTCGAAGCCAAGACCGAGACCGCGCAGAAAACCATGCACTCCGCAATTTCGGCGCTTTCCATGCCGACCGTGAGCCGCGACCATTGGCAGGACGCGACGCGCAGTAAGATCCGTCAGCTGTGCATGGAATTCTCGCTGAATTTCCAGACGGAAACCGGCTCGCTTTATCGGAAGCTGGAAGAAACGGCGAGCTGCAACCTCGATGTGCGATTGAAGCATCTCCGGGAGCGCATGAGAGCGGGCGGCGCAAAATACTCCGAATGTCAGGCCGCGAATAAATTGACGGTCGTCGCGCAGGACCAGCGCCTCCGGGAAATCTTCTCCGGCATCGTCCAGCGACGGAGCGCCCAGCTCATGGCCTCCAAGATTCCCACCTGAGAACGGAGAGATCGAAAAACCGCCGAAATTCCAACGAATCCAAATTTGGTTCGGTTGATTTCTTCATCTCTCCAGCGTTTCATTGTTGACATAAAAATGTACAAAAAACATTTGCCGCTTCTGCTATGCTGAAAGTAGAGTACCCCAGAAGAGACAAAGCACTAAGAAAGGAAAATCACCATGGAAAAAGAACTTATCAAAATGATCGAAAGAACCAAGAATCAGGAAGCATTTCTGAACTTCCTGAGATTCTGCCTTCCGCGCGTGGAATCTGGCCTGACGGTCGAAGAGATCTGGAACGAATGGCAGATCATCCGGAGCCACAGCGAGGAGCCGCGCGTATGACCGCGCAGAAAATGGACGCGCTGGACATTGAAATTTACCAGCTGATGAAGGAGCTGGGCATTCCGGCCAGCATGACGGGCTATGACTACCTCCGCAGCGCCATCCGCCGCAGCGCAGAAAACGGCTGTCCCAAAATTTCGACCATGAGCGCGGACGGGATCTATCCTAGGATCGCCGAAGAATTCGGCGTCAGCTCAAACAGCGTGGAGCGTGCGATCCGGAAGTCCATCGGAGTCGGAGTCGAGCGCGCCGGGGGCAGCAAATTTTATAAGGTGTTCGGACTGAGCATGGACGCGGACAAAGCCCGTCCGACAAACGCGCAGTTCATCCGTCAGGCCGCGTTGGAAATTCTCTGCCGTAAGTCCGAAAAAAATCTGAAAACAGCGGGACAAAAGCGGGAAACATGGCAGATCGGATAACTGTAAATCAAAAAAAACGAAACCCGAAAGGAGAAAGAAAGAATGCCGAAGAACACAAATCTGGTCCCCCTCCCCATGACGGGGCCTGAGAATCTTTTTGAAAACGTCGTCAATCGCCATCACGACGAGGTGAAAGCGGAAGTCCGTGCGGAGGTGCGACGCAAACGGGAAAAATTCGTCACCCGCTGGCTGATCGCGGCGCTGCTTGCCGGAATGGCCGCGTCTGCCTACGCAGGCTTTCTGATCGGCGCATCCATCGTCTGAAAAATTTCAAAAAACCGGGACAAACCCGGAAACCCCGCAGAATAGAAAACATACCCGGATGTACAAAAAACATTTGCGGCGTTTGGTACAATAAAATCAGAAAGGACGAAAACAGATGGGCTTCCCCAAAGCGTATGAAAAATTCCGGTCGGCCATGATCGCCTACGAAGATAACCTCCGGGCGTTGGGACGTTCCGGAGTCACGATCAAAAATCAGGAACAGATCTTCAAAAATTTCTCCGGCTTCCTTCTGGAAAACAAATTGTGGGATCATGAGGAGGGCTTTCCGGAGATCCTCGCATGGCGCGACCAGATGCGCCGGGACGGCAAAAAACCGTCCACCATCAAGCAGTATCTGACCGTCCTTTCCGCCATGTACAATTTCGCCTCCTCCGAGGAACTCGGCGAAAACCGCTGGTACGACCGAAATCCCGTCGCAAAGCTCCTCATGCCGGACACGCGAAAGCTCGACAAGCGACCGTATGAGCAATTTTTGACCGACGAACAGGTCATGCTTCTCTGGCGAAATAACCCTCCCACAAAAACCGTGGAAAGCCCGAAATTCTGGCCGCGAAATTACGCCATCGTCATTTTGCTTCTGACCACGGAGCTTCGCAACAGTGAGCTTCTGGCGCTGACGCCTGCGGATCTCGACTGGGAAAATTCCGAGCTGTACGTCGAGCACGGTAAGGGCGATAAATTCCGTCCGGTCGAGTTCCCGGCGCTTGCGCAGACCGCCGTCCGTCTGTATCTTCGCAGCGGACTGCGTCCAGCGGCCGCAGGCGACCATGACCCGCTTTTTGGCACGGAGGCAACCAAGGAATTCAAGGGAACCAATCGGGGCGCAGAATGGCACGCAGGCACGCGCCAGTGGCTTTCGGACGTCGTGAAGCGCCATGTAAAAACCGTGACCGGCGTGGATATGATCCGTTCGCACGATTTGCGGCACGTCGGCGCACGGCTCGATCTCAACAGCGGCATGAGCTTCGAGGAGCTTCAGGCAAAGCTCGGCCATGAATCCGTAGCAACCACGCAGATCTATTCCGGCAAGCTGACCAGCCGGAAAAACCGCCGTCTGACGAAGATCGTGCAGGAGGAGAAGGAACGGCAGGCGCAGCGGAACGTCCTGCGTCTGGAAGAATCGGGAGATGATTTTTTCGAACAGCTCCGGCTGAAGCAGCCCCGGCCGGAGATCGCCTGAACAAACCAGAAAAACAGAAATGATCCGGGTTTCACTGGAAGCCCGGAGGCACGGCGGAGGCAGGTGCGTCGTGGGGGCAACCCACACCCCGCGATTTCGGTTCAAATCCGGATTCCGCCGCAATGCTGTGAGTTTGGGCATGGCTCACAGCTGGTCATAACTGACCTCCTTTCTGTGAAGAAAAGCGTCACCCATGTAAGCGAAGGCGCTCACCGGAACATTTCAGAGATTCCGGTGCTCCAGGCTGGGAAGCCTGGCCATGGGTTTTCGGGAAGAACGCTCCCGCACCGGAGTAAAACGGGGAGCCATTTATGTGCGTGTAGTTTAACGGCAGAACTTCAGACTTCCAATCTGACAGCGGGGGTTCAACTCCCCTCACGCACTCCAAAAAATCAAAAAACAGGAGGAAACCAAATGAGCTTGGACATTCGCTATCTCACCAACGGCACAAAAAGTGTCTACGTCGTCTCCGAGAAGGACGTGACGCCGGTCGCGGTCCATTTCTACAGCGAACGGGACGAGATCCCCTACCAGATCCGCCACTACGCACCGAAAGGAAAGCCGATGTTTGTCGGGCCGGATTCGGCAAGAAGCCTTTTTGCAATGAACGCCCTGTATCCGGAACTGATCCACGAATTCTGCGACAAGCCGGGGTGCGTCGGATCACCCTGCATCTTCGAGTCGTGCAGCCTCGCGGACTGGAAAACCTGCAAATACCGCTGTACCGCAAAAATCTGAATGAAATCATGCGGCATTTGGCAAAGGGCAGTGACGAGCAGCTGACCCAAGGACGTTCGATTCGGTCACGCCGCACCGTCGTAAAAATCGTGTGACTAAGGTTTTCGTAGAACGCCGCGCATTTTCAAGATGCAAATCGTTCAGCTTGCCGGAGAAAGCCAACGCGTGGCCGATCCGGATGAAGTCACTTGAGAAGCCGAACTGACAAAACCGGCCGCACCGGAATCCGGTGTGAAGCGGAAACGGCAGGATGCCGCAAAGAACTGCCCGTTGGCCAGCGCGCATGGCCTCACGTCCGGTACGTCAAGCCGGAAACGACGGACCGTTATCTCAAATGGCTAGAGCAACCAGCTCATAACTGGTAAAATCCCGGTTCGACTCCGGGACGGCCCACCATGAAATTTTCGGGAAAGGAGGAAAAACCATGAACAAGGAAGCACTTGCACAGGCCGTAGCCAACCGCACGGGCATGCCGAAGGGCGCAGCGTTGGAATCCATCGACGCGGTTTTTGAAAGCATCCGTGAAGCGCTGATCTCGCACGAGGCGGTGAACATTCCGGGCTTTGGAAAATTCGAAGCGCCGTATAAGTCGTCCAGAGTCGCAAGAAACCCGGCGACCGGCGGAACCGTTTCGGTCCCTGCGCATCACGGCGTGAAATTCGCGCCCGCGAAGGCGCTGAAGGACGCCGTACATTAAGGAATCTCTGAATAAATCCCCGGCCGCGGGCGACGGATCTTTTCCGCCAATCCTGCGGTTTGAAAAACTTGAAATACACAAAGTATTCCTGCGTTTTTCAAACCTTGTCTTGACGAAAAAACTCTCGCCGTCCACAGCCGCTGATTTAATCAGAGTTTCCTTGAAAAATCCGGGCGAAAGCCCGGAGTACATAAACGCCCGAAAAATGAAAGGAGCAGCCCATGGGACAGGAAATTCATCGCGGAGACGTATTCTGGATCGCGGATACACAGACGGAGGTAGGCTCCGAGTACACAAAAACCCGGCCGGCCGTGATCGTGAGCAACGAAGCAAATAACCGATACTCCGCGAATCTGGAAATCGTCTGGCTTACAACGGCAAATAAAAAGCCGCTTCCGACGCACGTCACGCTCTATTCCGCACCGCGCGTTTCCGTAGCGCTGTGTGAGTGCGTCACAACGATCTCCAAGGAGCGCCTCTTGGAATATTATTGCACGCTCACATCGGAGGAAATGGCGCATATCGACCGTGCCATCCGCATCTCGCTTGGGCTTCCGGAGCCTGCCGAAAAACCGGAAAAAACCGCAGCGTCCGAAAAAACGCCGGATGATCTCCAGTTTCCCAACCTCCGCAGCGACTATCAGCTCCTGCTGAAAAAGCACGACGCACTGCTTGCGCAGCAGGCCGTCTATGAGAAGATCTGCATGGCCTTCATTCCGAACTGGATGCCGCCGTCCAAAGCCGCAGAGAATGGGGGCCGCGTATGATCTACCTCGACCACGCCGCGACCTCTCCCCTTCTGGCAACCGCCCGTCAGGAATTCTACCGGGCCTCGCAATACAGCTGGGGCAACCCGAATTCCGTCCATTCCTTCGGGGCCGCAGCCGCGCGGGAGCTGGAAAGGGCGCAGAGGATCGTCGCCTATTGCCTTTCGTGCGAGCCGGAACAGGTGATCTTCACATCCTCCGCCACGGAAAGCTGCCGTCTCGCCATGAACGCCATGATGTACGAATGCGGAAGCGTCTATATTTCCAGCTTTGAGCATAAGGCCGTTTCTGCAGGATGGGAGGACAGTTTCCGCTTTTTCGGGATCAACCGCAGCACCTCCGGCTTCGCACATATCCATACCGGCAACGAAACGGGCGAAATTTATGACCTCACAAAAGCCTTCGAGCCGTACACCGTCTGTTTTTCGGACTGCACGGCAGCCATGGGAAAAGCGCCCATCGACTTCCGGCATAGAAAATGGTCGTATATCGCAGGCGGCGGGCATAAATTCGGCGCACCCATCGGCATCGGCGTCCTGATCGCCAAAAAACCGGAGCTGATCCGCGAGCTTTTCCATCCGGCAACGCCCGCCGTTCCTCTGGCCGCAGCCCTCGCGCAGGCGCTTTTCTTCCGCACGGAGCACATCGCAGAATTTGCGGATACCGCCGGATACTTGCATGACCGACTGATCGATGGTATCATGGAGGAAATTCCGGACGCGCAGCTGAACGGCACGAAATATCGTGGAAACGAAAAAACGCAGTCGCCCTATATCACGAGCATTTCCTTCCCAAACATCGAAAATCATGCGCTTGTTCTGCGGATGTCCGCCGACGGCCTGATGGCGTCCTCCGGAGCCGCCTGTTCCAGCGGAGAAAACGAGCCGTCGCCGGCGCTTCTGGAATCCGGATATTCCGCCGCCCGCGCAAGGGGCGCCGTCCGCTTTTCTCTGGACTATAAGCTCGACCCCTGCGCTTACGAATTTTCGCACGATCTGGGCATCGACCGCCGCCGGGACGAAGCCACCATCGACCACGCCGTCAAAATCGTCGCGCAGAACGTCCGGGAGCTGAAAAAATTATCTCCCGCGCGGGACAAAGCGTAAAATCCCTGTAGAATCCAAACCAAGCCCGACCGGGCAAAAAATAAAAGGAGAACAGATATGGATATTCAGGATATGGCCGCCGCAATGGCGCAGAAAAATGAAAACTTCCACGGAACGGTGCAGAACGAGGCAAAGGCGGAGATCTTCCACACCGTCCACGAGCACGCCGCCGCCGTCGCAAAAGCGCTCCGCACGCCGATGCACACCGAGGGCTTGGAGCTGCATGAGCAGTGCGCTTCCGTCTCCGTCGATTTTCCGCTTCCAACGGGAATTCTGAACGAGAGCATCCGCCGCAGGATCTCGGAAATGACCAAACTCTGCGACATGGTGACGTATGCGGACGTGAACTGCCGTCTGCGCATGACCTTCACCGTCGCAAACGTCTGGAAGGAGGAATGAATATTTGGAAAAGCCAAAGCTCCGCACGAATGTCATAAGCCATGGATACACATTTCTCGTGACGTTTCACGGCCGAAAAAGCAAGGAGATTCGAGTGGAAGCAGAAAGCATCGACGCGGCAATTTTGAAGCTTCCTGCTGACCGTATGTGCGCCAGATTGCTCCGTGAAGATACATGGGAGGTCACAGAAAATGAATAACGATCAGGAAATGAAGCAATTTGCAGACCGTTTGTGGGAATATTTCCTTCCGAAGGTCGAAGCGCTGACGCGCGCGAACGTCTGGTATTTCCGTGCGCAGGTCACAAAGGCCGCAGAAAACGGGCGCATCACCGTCCGGCGTCCTTTCGACAAGGAGATCGCACTTCCCTATGTGACCAGCATGGCAGCCGCATCCATAGGCTCACAGGTCACGGTTTTCGTCCTCGGAAGCAGCCTCACCAACGCCGTCATCATCGGCGACGGCACGCTTTCCAATTTATAAGAAAATAAGAAAAGAGTCGGAGAACGGGAGTTCTCCGGCTCTTTTTATCCCTACTTTCTTTTCACATACTGCTTGGAAACGTAGCCTTCCTTACCGCCTGTCGTCCGTACATAATACCAGTTCTCTGTCTGATATCCGTACCATGTGACGACCTCGCCGAATTTCAGCACCGTTTTGACCGCCGTCGAGGTCCCGGCTCCGGCCCGAAGATTCAGCGCGCTTGCCGTGACCTTCATCCGGACGCCCTTCGCAGCGGACTTGTCCGTCTCCGCCCAGCTCTCGGTTTTCGCAGGCTTCGAGGGTTTGACCGGCCCTACGGACTTGCTCAGATAGTTCCCGCTTCCGCCCTTGAGCCAAATTCCGACGAACCCGCGAAGCTTGTTGGCTCTGGCCCATGCCTTGGAGGGAATGGCGTATCCGCTGGAGCTTCCGCCGTCGAGATTGATGGCAAAATCGTAGCCCTCAGAAACGAACTTGTTCGCCACGACCTCCAGATTCACGGGATTCTGCGTCACGAGGATTCCGAGCACATCGCCCTTGAGGCCCATCGCCGTGCGATAGCGGTTCCCCTCAAGCCCCTTGGGGACCGTGAAGGACTTTTCACCTCCGAGAACGAGCGCGGGGTAGCCCCCGACCGCATCGGGCGAGGAAACGGCGCTGTAGCCCTCCTGAATGGGCGTCCTGTAATTCGAGAAGCCGATAAACGGCTGCCACCCGCGATATTCCATCTCTCCATGATGCACCACGCCGGAGGCCGGCGTGTAATTGGAATAATTGAAAAGCTCCGCGTTTATGACGATATCCGGCGCACGCCCGTTCCATTTTGCGCGAACGGCCGCGCTCGTGAGATATTCGCCTCTTGCGCCATCCATCCGGATGTGCTCCATCCGCTCGATGCAGGAAAACGGAACTTCGGCAAAAATTCCTCCCTGGAAGGAGCCGTACCGAACGCTTTTCAGCTCCGTCCGCTCCGGGATACCGGAAATTTTGGAAACCACGTCCCATTTGGGCCGTCCGATCCCGCCGATGGCCGCAGAATTCCGGTAGTACCACTTCTTGAAAACGCCGCCTCCGTTCGGGATCACGGTGTTTTCTCCGGAACCCGTGTTTCCTTCGATGGTGTAAATTTTCGCGCTGTCCACCTTATAGACAATTCCCGTGTGCGTCATGTTTCCGGGAGAACCGAAAAAGATCTGATCTCCCTCCTGAACCTTGGAAACTGGAACACTCTGGCCCGCATCCCGGAAATAATTGTAGGACATCGTGCATCCGGCTCCGTAGAGTCCCTTCGGCTGGCACGTCATCTCCATTCCGGCGGAAAACCCGAACGCCGTGATAAAGCACCAGTCCACGAACATATCGCACCATGCGTAGCCCTGCTTGGAGGCATTGTAGGTCCCCCATTTTGCATGATCCCGCGCATATTTCGTGTAATTGTTCCGTCCGGCGTTGGCCGTTTTGTCATCAAGCTGGGCGTTCGTAGCCTTTTCGAGATAACCGACCTCGTTTTCGGCCACGGAAAGCAGCTTTCTGACCGCCTCGGAGACCGTCATCCTTCCCCACCTCCGTAAAGCTCATGGTGGAGCGTCAGCACCGCAGACTCGATCATCTTGTCCACGGTCGCATCGTCAAACCGAATGCCCTTTGAGGCCAGATATTGCAGAACATATGCCTTTTTCTCCTGACCCTGATCGGATCTGTAGAGCTGCTCTGCCGCCCGAACGGCGATCTCCACAACCGACTGCCACTTTTTCAGCTTTTCCGAACCGATCTTCTCCTTCAGCCACGGAACGAGAAACGCCGAGACCAGCGCCGAAATCAGCGCAAGGAACGTTGTAATGATCTTTGTGTAATCCATGATATTTCTCCCTTCAATCCTTCAAAACCGTTTCGAGAATTCTGCTCGTGCTTTCAATTCCGTACCGATCCGCCAGCTTTTCCACAAATTTCAGCGCGTATTTGCTCCGGTTTTCATTCTTGGCCTTCCAGAAATAAAAGCCGGTCGCGGCACCGCACTCCGCGATCCACGCGCAGAGCACCGCCGCAGCGGAGCTTTTGTCCGACTCCGCCAGAAAAACGAAGATCAGCACCGCCAGCACGAAATACGAAAAAACGAGAATTTTCTTGCTCCATTCCATTCTCATGACACCACTTCCCATTCGTCCACTTCCCTCTTGATCTTGTCGATGAAGGAATTCCCGTGGAGCGCCTTGTATGCGTCGTACTCGTACTGGAAATTTTCCGACTCGTACTGCCGAATTTTCTGCTTTTCCTTGTTTTTGTAGTAGGTGTGCAGCATATCGGCGCGAAGCTGACATTTCATCCCGTCCTTGATGGCTTTTGAGCCAAGCACACGCTCCCGCAGCGGCCGGACGAGCGCGACCAGCAAAACGCCGATGGTCGTGATCCCGCCGCAGACCGATACCACGTCCTTGAAAACTTCCATTCCATTTCTCCTATCGTCATTTTTTATAAAGCCTCCGGATTCCCTCAACAGGGGGAGGAATCCAGTTTCTCCCGAAAAAGTGCGCGCACGCGCGAATTCCAAAGACCGTATCTCTCCAAAACCGCCCGTTACTGCGCATTCTTTTTCTCCTTTCTGTCCGCAGGAATTTTCCGAACCTCTGTGATCTCCGGATTGCCTTTCCGGAACTGCCGTCCCTCGCAGTAGAAGAATTTTCCGTCCTCGGAAAGCACCGGGATTTTTTCACCGCTCGTAAAAACCAGAACCTTTCCGTATTCCCTTGTGCTCAAAGCCGCACCTCCCTTCTGCCTACGTCGGCCAGCTTGTGACGGTCGCAATGGGAAAATCATTGACCGATACCGCTGAGATCGTCATGCTTCCGTTTCCGGTCAGAGGCCGGGAATAGCCCTGAATGAGATGGCGCTCCACCGGCGCGCCCGGCTTGTCCGTCCGGCAGATCGAAACAAGGTTATTTTCAAAAATGTGCATGATCTGGGAGCACGAGATGGAGACCGCCTTCTGTAAAACCGCCGACCGCTTGAGCTTCCACACCGCCAGATCCTCACACTGCTTCTTCGTGTAATACCCCGAGGCCGATTCCCGGAGCGTTTTGCGTCCGATGGAAAAAACGTTCGTGTCCGACGCCGGGTCAAGATTCTGCGCACGACCGGCCGCCTGCGGGTTTCCGTCCTCCTGTTCTCCCAGAATAATGTAATCGTTGTAGACCTCGTTGTTTTTGACCGTGTACGTCGCGCCAAGTAGCGAAGCCTCATCCGTCGAAAACTGCCACAAAACGGGCTTGTTCACGTCCAGAATATCGTCCTGCGAAGGCTCGACACGCAGCGCACCGTTCGGGTCATACCCGACGAGCGCGCCGAGCATTTCCGAAAGCCCCAGAACCACGTCCGCATAGCTCCCATCGTCGGAATCCACGCGGAACGTATACGGCGTGCTCGTCAGCGCGACCGTTCCGCCTCCGGGAAGCACCTGCGTTTTTCCGTTGTAATACTCCGTAAAAACTGGAGCCACCGGATCGACCTTGTATCCATTTCCACGGTCAAGCGCCAGGATCGCAGAGATCGGATTGAAAACGTAAGTCCCGATGGGGACCTCATACGTAGCCTCCAGCTTTCCGAAAAGCGTCCCGTCCAGATACGCCCATTTGTCCACTAAGGGAAATTCCATCGTCCTCTGGCCGGGCTGCAAGGTCTCCACCGGCTCGGAAACGTAGAAAACGCCCTGCTGGATGTAAAAATCGGAGCCGTCCGAAAGTACCAGACCCTCGTCAATGGCGATCTGCTGGCCAAACCAGATGTTGTTTACGTTGTAGTCATATTCTTCGTCCAGATTCGACAGCAGAACGTTCGCCGTCCGCCTCTGGCCGTTCTGGAGATTTCCGGAGATGGTTCCCTCCGCCAGAAAAGCGCCGCTTCTCCGATTCAGCGGATTGTTGTCCAGCGCGAAGGCCGTGGAGCCGTCCGGCTGCAAAAAGCGCAGCCGGCACAGCTTCGTAAACGGCGTTCGGAGCTGCCGCAGATAATCGTTCATTTTTTCCGCGTAGGTCGTAAAAGCCATTTTTCAGCCTCCATCAATACGGCCATGCATCGTCCTGCTGTGTCAGCACGATCTGCACATTTTCCGCACCTCCGACCTCCGCCCACGGAATGCTGACGGTCTGGGCCTGACAAACGGCGTCGTCCATCGTCTCCATCGTGACCGGCCCGGAAATGCGGATCTTCATGAGTTCTCCCTTGCGATTTTTCAGGAACAGCGTCCTCTGCGTCACAGAAAGCCCGTAGACGGCCTTTTTCAGCTCCGGGGTGTCGGAATACGTTCCTTCCGTGATCGTCCCGATGAGGCTTTGCAGCGTACCGCTCCGGTAATTCTGCGGAGCCGCCTGAATCGTGGGATACGGCGTAAAGTTCAGCATGACCTGCGGTGCATTGTTGTTCGAGACCGCGCCGGAAACCAGATTCTTGCCGAAACGGAAAATTTCCTGCGCGTGATAAATTCCCTTCGCATCCTGTGTGCAGGAGAGAATGGTCCAATCCCAGAAGCACGGCGTGATCTCGTTTGAAATGAGCGCCGAGGAGGAATATTTGTCTCCTCCGATGCCGTAGGCGTAGTAGGTGTAATTTTTTCCGGTCGCCGCACCGCAGTCAAACAGCACGTCTCCGTAGGCCGAATCCGTGTCGAGCACATGCTCCAGAACGGCGCTTCCTTCGGTCTTGCGGTAAATCGCAAAGGAGAAAATTTTCGTGTCTCCGACGCCGCCGCCGTTTGCCGAGCCGTCGAAGTCCGCAAAGAACCGCGATGCCAGATCGTTCGGGTGATAGCTCCCGTCTGTAAGGATCTTGTTGATGGTCTCCTCGGAAAGCTTCCCGTTCGAGACAAACAGATAGTCGCAGCTCTGCACGCCGTCCAGTTCCAGCGCCGTGATGTACTCCCACGGAATTGGCACGGAAACCGAATCTGCCGCACCGCCGCCGCAGAAGAAAATGCTCGTCCCATCGCTCACAATGGAAAGGAAATTTCCGTCCGGGACCGGCTTTGTCTGCGTGATCGTGTCATTCAGCTGGAATTTCAGCGTCCCTTCCGACTCGCTGGGAAGCACAAAACCCGTGTTTCTGCCGTATGGAATGGCAACGAACTGTTTTTCCCCGTAGCAGATGTCTCTCTGTTCGGTATTCGCAAGATTCGGGCCGGGAGCCTGATACCACGCAGAACCGTCGCTGGATATCAGCGCCCGATTCGAGCCGGTCGCCGCAAATTTTCCATCCCCGTATGCAACGCCCGCTGCGTAAAGATCAGATACTTTCGCCCACGTCGTTCCGTTTGAGGAAAGATAAATTCCATTATTTCCGGCAGAACCTCTGACCGCAACAAACTTCCCATCTCCGTAGCAGACATTGGTCAATTTTCCAAAATCTTCTGTTCCGTCCGCGACCGTCCACGTCGTCCCATCCGCAGAATAGAGGATTCCGTTGTCCTGATCGCTGACACCGACGAATTTCCCGCTACCGTAGCAGATACTGTTCACCCGGAATCTTGTGCCGGTGGAATGCTCCGTCCAGCTGATACCGTCGGAAGAAGTAAAATACTTCCCAAAACCGGCGAAAAGCCAGTAGGAGCCGTTCACATAGATCATGCACCAGCAATAATCCGTGATTGTAGTATCGTAGTACGTCCACGAAACACCGTCCGCAGAAATGGCCACTCTTGCGTTTTGATTCGGCTCTCCGGACACAGATACTGCGACAAATTTTCCGCCGCCGTAGCAGAGCGCTCGCCATGTGTAGCTTGCGTCCATCCCAGCGCTTGCCCAGCTCTTTCCGTCCGTCGAATACGCGCCCGTGCTGTTGATAAGAACTGCAACATACCGGCCATTCCCATAAACAACCTTTTGCCAGAATCCAGAAGCCGGCATCGTCATCGTCTCATAGAGTGTGTTCGATTCCGCCGTGACCGTAAGCGTGCCGTCCGAAAGCCCGCCGCTTTCCGTCACAACGGCCATTTTCTGTGTGCTGTCGGCGACCGCCGCAAAGCCTTCTCCGCCATAGCATACCGCGCTCCAGTTTGCAGCCATCGGCATCGTGTCCGCCGTCCATACCGCGCCGTCCTGCGATTTTGCGCAGACCGTCCCGCCGGAAGAAACGGCAAAAAACCGTCCGTCTCCGTAGGCGACCGCCGTCCAGTCCGCCTCCTGCGGCATATTTCGGCTGTACCACGTCATGCCGTCCGAGGAATACGCGCAGATCTTTCCCGTCTGCACCGCCACAAAAATACCGTCTCCGCAGCATACCGCATTCCAGCATCCGAATTCCGGCAGTGTGCAGCGCGTCCACGAAAGGCCGTCCGAGGAGATCGCCGCATCCGCGCTGGAATTTGCGACCGCCACGAACATCCCGGCCCCGTAGCAAATGGAATACCATGTACCGGGAAAACTGACCGCGCCGGAGCTTCCGGCGTTTACGAGCACGACGTTTCCCGCTCCATCGTCGCTTGCATAGACCGCTCCGCCGTCCGCTTCCATCGTGATCTCGCCGTTTCCGCCGTCGGTGCATGTCCCGGAAAAATGCGTCATGTCGAGATTTCCGCTTCCGTCGTCCGTCACGCTCATGCCGGAGCTTCCGCCGGAGCCGCCCCAGTGGATGCCGTCCTCCGACCGTGCAAAATAATCATGCGCAGCGGCAACGAAATAGCCGCCTCCGTAGCAGACCGAATTCCAGTAGGCCGATACCGGCAGATCCGCCTTCGTCCATGTCTTTCCGTCCGACGAATAGGCCGCAATGGCGCTGTCGCACGCAACGGCCACGAATTTGCCGCCGCCGTAGCAAACGGAAAACCAGCCCGCACCCTCTGCGGGCGATTCCGCCGCCGTCCACGTCTCCCCTTCATCGGTCGAATAGGCCATCTCTCCGGAGGCCGCGACCGCCACATATACCCCGTTTCCGTAGGCAATGCCGTCCCAGCAGGCCGCCGCCGGCAGCGTCTGAATTTCCGCCGAGGTGCGCATTTTTCCGGAGACCTTCAAAAGTGTGCCGTTTGCGTTCGGCATCCCGCGCCATACGATGTCCAGCGGCGCGTCCAGCCGCATGTCCGCGCTGTTGACCTTGTTCCAGACCGCCTTCGCACCGGCCGGAAGATTTAAGAAGCTTCCAGACATTGTGGCGCTTCCGGTCAGCGCTGCCGGAATGTCCCGCGTCGCAGGGAAATTAAGCTTGACGCCGCTCACGCCGTTCACCGGACACGCGCGGAGCGTCCCAAGGAACGGCTGTGTCTGATACGATACTGAAAACGCCACAAAACCCGTGGTGGCCTCGATCCCGTTCTGCGTCTGTACCGTGCAGCGCACGGCGTACCGCTTCCCGGAGAAAAATCCGTCGTAGTCGAACCGGAGCTGGGCCGTTCCGTAAATCCTCCCGGTGTCACGGAGAATTTCATACTCCGTCCCGTCCACAAGCGCCAGCTCCCAGCGCACCCAGTTCAGATTGTCACCCTGTGTCTGCGTGTATTCCGCAGAAAACGAGGCGCTCTTGGCCGCGACCGGGGACGGGATCGTCCCCATCGTGACCACCGGCGCAGCCCTTGTGATGAAAACGCTTGCGCTCGACTGCGTGACGGAATCCGACACGCTCCACCACTGCGTAATGAGAATTTTGTATTCGTTTCCGTTTGTGATCTTGGCCGTCTGCAGCGCGGAAGCGGAAATGGTGTAGCTGAAAAATTGCACGTTTCCTGCGTAGTCCACGCCGTAGAACGGGCATCCCGTGCTGATCTTGCCCGTCGAATAGACCTGATCGGAGGTCGAATTGTTCTTGCAGATGACGATCTGATAGCTCACCATCGCAGAATTTCCGTTGACCTGCCAGCTCACGGTGAGATCCTTCGAGGCGTCCACAACGCCGTTTCCAAGTCCTCCCGTCATGCTCGGATAAATATTGGTCGGCTGATAAAGCATCGCGTTTCCTCCCGCCTCACATATTTTTCTGAATGGCCAGCGTCGCCGCAGACCGCGCGAAATCCGCCACACTCATGCCTCGTGCGCGTCCCTCGGAGATCGTCACGCCTCCGAAGCTGTAAAAGCTGCATCCGTTCTGCTGTGTGCCGACGTGGTGATCGTCATACGTCGAGCCTGCGAAAACGTTGGAATTCCGCAGATCTCCGCAGAGCGCCGCGCGCATCCGGTCCATCCCGCGCTCAAACCGCGCGTCCGCCTGCGGGACCAGAAGCATATTCTGAATGGCTTTCGTGATGTCCGGCGGCAGCACCATTTCCGGCTCTGCCGTGGCCTTGATCCCGCCGATCCCTTCGAGAATTCCGCCACGGTCGTATACCGTGTAGACCTTTCCGTCCTTCTTCGTGATGGAGGTCGTACCGTCGTAGTTTTTCAGCCACGACGTGCCGTCTCCGCCGGTCATTCTGGCTCCCGCCGCCTCGTAATTGAGGAAATCCAGACCTCTCTGAGAGCTGATGGTGTACCGGGAGCCGTCCTGCGCGTAGGCGTAGACCGTCCCGCTGTATTTCAGCCCGCTTCCGGAGCCGCCGGAGCCTCCGGAGGAATCCCCACCAGGCGGCGCGTCGTACTGTCCGCCGTAATTGTAGGTGGTCTGATTTTTGTCCACCAGCTGAGACTGGTACGTTCCGTCCGGATTGACGCCGATAATTTCATAAGTGCCGCCGCCTGTGACCACGCGGTCGCCCACAGAAAGCCCGGAGGGCGCTTTTCCGTCCGCACCGACCTTCACGATGCGGTTTGCCGTTTCGTTCACCGCGTCGGAGAGCTTCGACACGTCCACGCCGAACTGCCGGAAAATGTCCGCGTTTTCGAGAATGATCTTTTTCAGCTCCGGCGTGGCATTTTTCCAGATGTCCTGCAGGATCTCCCCGATTCCGCGCGTCTTGGCCTTGAGCGAATCGAGGAAATTGTTGTACTGCCGTTCCAACGCGTCATACTGCGCGTTAATGGCGTCCTTCCGGGCCTCAATTTCCGCCACAGCCGCGTTGTACGCCAGATCGTCCTGAAAATCCTTGAGGTCCTTTTCGGCCTTTTCCAGAGAATCCTTCGCAGACTTGACGTTTCCCTCGTCCGCGACCCATTCCCACTGTCCCGTCGAAGCGTTCCACTGCCGGACCGTCCGCTCGTTCTGAGCGTTCGCAAGGTCCGCCTGTGCCTTCTGAACTGCGAGAATTTTTTCCTCCAGCGTCAGCTGGTCGTCCTTCGTCTCCTTCTGCCGCTTGAGCGCGTCGAGCTGCGCGTCCAGCGCGGCCAGCTCCGCATCCCTCGCATCCTGCTGGGAACTGAGAGAATCCTGCATCGCATCCTTCAGCTCAGAAAGCAGGTCGTCCATGCTCTTCGTCTGCTCTTTGATCTTTTTCTGCCAGTCGTACCATTCCGAGGAAAGGTCGTTGATGTCTGCCTGACTGGCTCCGATGGAGCGCATATAATCCGCCTGCGCGGAAAGCGCGTCCTGAATTTCGCGCATTTTGGCCTTCTGCGCGTCCTCACTGGCTCCCTGCTTTTCCAGCAGCGTCAGCTCGGATTTCAGCAGCGTCACGCGCTCCTTGTGCGCTGTCAGCCTCGCATCCGAGGAGCTTCCTCCACCACCGGATCTGGAACCCCTGGAACCAAAGCTGCCGGACTTGTTCCACGAACTTTCGCTGTAATCAAAGGAGTCGTAAATTCCCTGAAGAAGCTTCTGTTCGCCCTCTTCATAGCTTCCGACCTGTCCGGTTTGAATCCATCCCTTGATGGTTCTGTCCGCGTCGGAGGATTTCATCCCGCTGATCGACGCAATGGAAGCCGCCGTTGCACCCGCCGCGCGTCCAAGCGCAATGACCTGCGCGATCTGCGCGGAAAGATCGAGTCCCGTTTCGTTGAGCTTGATAATTTCCAGAGCCAGGTCGTAAAGCGCTTTTCCGGAGTATCCGGCGTTTTCCGCAACATCGAGCAGTGAGGAAACAAATTTCGTGGCTGCCTCGTCCGCGCTGGACGAAGCGCCGATCTGCTGCTGTGTCGCGTCCACATCCTCGAGGATCGCACTTGCCACCGCCTTGAGCGATTCCTCCGTGATCCGCAGCTGCCCGTCCTCGTCGGTCAGCATTTCCACATATTGATCACTCAGCCCGATCAGGCTCTGCAGCGTAGAGGCGGAGATATTTCCATTGATGCGGTATTCGCCGAGCGCCGCCGATACCGCCGCAAAGTCTGACTCCTGCTGCTTGAGCGCCTTGCCGTATTCCTGAATTTTCGAGACCTTTTCAGAAGTTTTCTGATTGTTCTCATCTGTGAGCTGATTGTTTTCCTCCAGCAGCTCATTTTCGCGCCCGTAGCTGTCCAGCGTCCCGTCGCGCACCGCCTGAAGCTTGTTTTCCAGCTCCGTCTGATTCGCAATGGCTGTGTTATAATCCTCGACTGCCGACTTGACGCCGTTTATGAGTTTTTCATTGCTGGAATACTGGTTTTCGCCGAAAATTTTCGTTGCGTCCTGTTTCCCCGCATCGATCATTTCCTTACGGGCTTCCAGATTTTCCTGATAGTCCTTGATAACGGCTTCTGGACTGTCCAATTCCAGCGCACTGGCCATCTGCGAACCGTAGGTATCCTTCGCTGCGGCCACGAGCGCCTTTTCCGCCGCGATCGTCGCAGCCTTTGCGTCGTAAAGAGCCGCCTCGAGGGCCGATTCCGTAGAGGCCCGAATCGCCTCGTCCAGACTTCCGTATTTTGCCGTCAGCTCGTCTACGCTTTCCTTTTCGTATCCGAGTTTTTCCAGCAGCCGGTCCGTCGCGTCCTCAAAGTCCTCCTTCGAGCCGGTCCCGGACTCATAGGAGCTTTTCAGATCGGAATAGGTCTGGTAGAGAGACTGAATTTCCTCGGTCTCCCGAGCCGCAGCCTTTCCGGCTTCCAGCGCTTTTTGCCGTGCTTCCTCCTGTGCGCTTTTTATTTTGTTGACCGTAAAAATGAGAATCCCAATCGCGGCTGTAACAGCGCCGATGGCCAGCTGCGTCGCAGAAAGGGAGATATTCAGAGACTGCATGACCGCGCTGAACGACGATGCGCTCACGCCCGCCGTCTTAAAGATCGTCACAAGGCCAGAAACGGCGCTTCCGATTTTTACAAACGTCGCAACGACGCTGTTCCATTTCGCGGCAAGCAGGAAACCGCTGACGATCAGGAGCACATTTCCGAGATTGTCAAACCCATCGATCAGCCACGTCAGCGCGTCCACAAGCCCCTTGATCCAGTTTGTGTCGATGGTTTTCGCAATAAATTCCGTCCATGTGTTTTTCAGTTGATTTGTCTTGGATTCCCAGCTCGTCAGCATCACGCCGACTTCCTTATCCGCACTTCCTGCCGCCGAAGCCACCTTATCGAGCATTTCGGCGTACATGTCGTAATTTTTAATGAGCGCGTCGAGCTGGTTCGTGCGAAGCTTGCCGCCAAGCTTTGTCTCGATCTCGGCCAGCTGTGCCTGCGTCAGAACGCCGTCCTTATACGCCTCTGCCAGCGCCGCAACAGCCTTCATCGGATCGACGATTTTTCCCGTCGCATCCGCCGCCTTCATCGCGTCCTCCGCATAGACCCAGAGAACGTCGTTCAGTCCCTCGATTTCCTCCTTCGTCCACGTCACGCCGTCCTCGATCTCAGTCTCGGTGTCGCCGATGATGTTAAGGATCAGCGCGCGGAGCGCCGTCGCCGCCTTCGAGCCGGATTCCTGCGTGACCGCCGTGATCGTGCCGAGCGCCGCCATCGTCTCGTCAATGGACATATTCGCCATCGACGCCACATTCGCAACGATCGGGAAGCCCTCGGCCATCTTCTGAATGGAGGTCGCGTAATTATTTTCAATTTCGTTGGCTCTGTCGAGAACGCCGGAAAGCTCCTCGACATTGCCCTTCATCTTATAGGCCGCGTCCGCCGAAAGCAGGAACTGATTCGCGGTCGCGGAGTTCACGTCGCCGACGAGCTGCGTCTTGGTCGCCAGCTCCGCCATGTCCTCCGACATTTCCTTGTAGCCGGCCTTCGCAAACGTTCCAACGGATTCCAGATAATCCGCCACCGCTACGCCATACTGCGACGCGACCTCATAGGCGTGTTCGCTGAGACTGGCCATTTCCGCGTCGGTGTTGTCCGTCACCTTCTGGATCGCAACCAGCTCCGTGTCCACTTCCTTCATCGTCGCCAGCGCTTCCTTGAAGGAACGTGTGATCGCGCTGACAGCGCCGCTTATGTAGTACCATTCCGCGTTTTTGATGACGTTCTTAAGCAGAGAGCTTCCCTTTTTCTCTGCATCCTGAAAAGAATCCCCCGTTTGCCGAACCGGCCGCGAAACGTAGGTCTCAACATTTTCACCGAAAGCGTGTGCGCCCTCGGATGCTTCCGTAAAAGCCGCCTTGGATTTCTTTCCAAAGCCTTCCACCCTGGAGGAATCCACCGTGACCTTGATTTTCTGCTCCTTCAGGCTGTTTACGTCCTTGATGAGATTGTCGAGCTGTGTCCGAACGACCTCAACCTGAAGCTGAACCTTATCCACATTTCCGGCCATGTTTCATCCTCCCGTCATTTGACATCGAATCCAGCGGCTTTCAATCCCGCCTGCAGCGCACTTTCAAACCATCCGGATTCCACAACAATCTCCTGTGCTCTTTTGTGGAACGGCCTAGGCCTCTGCCCGTCCCACGGGAATCGGTAGCCCTCACCGCTTTCCACGACCGGCGCGACCAGCCTTCCGGTTTTTTCGTCGCGGCTCATGTCCTGAACCTCGAGGGTCTTTGTCTGCGGGTCATAGGTCGCCTCCATGTTGTCCGGACTCTGATCCTGCAAGCCGCCGTCCATCGGTCCGCGCCGGATATACATGTGCGGATCGTAAGCGTCGTAGACCTCCGTCTCGACCGCCTCCGCCAGCGATACCCGGACCGCCGAAGCCACATCGTTTTCCATCGCGTACTGAATGGCTCTGTCCAGCTCCGCGCTGAACTGCGCCGCAAAATCTTCGATCGCCATAAGCTCCTCCGAATTCCGAAAACGCGCCAATCCGGCATTTCCTACCGTCCTCGCGCGTTTCCCGGAAGGGATTTCTCCCCTCCGGGATTTTTCAAATGCCTTACGCCGTCACGGAAACGTCGCAGGTGTCCTTGAACGTGGACTCTCCTGCGGTGTAGCTCACCTCGACGGTGAAATCACCTGCCGTCGCGCCTGCGGTAATGAGGCCGCCCGCCGCAACGGTCGTTCCGGTGGGAGCGCCGGTCGCGCTGTAGGAGAAAACGGCCGGGTCGCCCTTGACCAGCTCGCCGTTTTTCATCACGATGCGCGGCTGCATCTGATAGGTGCCGGACTTCGCCACGGAAATGCTGCCGATGGAGGCAACAATGCCCTCCACATCGTCCGCAGAGCTGTCGCACGGCTGATAGATGTAGTAGCAGAGATCGGAACCGGCTCCGCTGCAATCGTCGCAGCCGTCGGAAATGACGTCCGGGTCATACTGCACGGCCTGACCGGAAAGCGACGTGGTGTCGTTGTTGGTCTGATCGCCGTTCAGTCCGCCGTTTGCGCCGAACTTCAGAGAAGGAACGATCACGAACAGCGTGCCGACGCGCGTACCCTCGTTCTGAGCCGAACCCGCGTCGTTGCAGAAAACGGCCAGCGTCGCAGTGAAGTGAACGACCATCGGGTCCATTGCCGTGGTCATGGTGGCGATCTGCGCGCCCGCCTTGTTCACAAAATAGAACACCTTGTACTTCTTGCCGTTTTCGGCCGTGAAACCGGAGATCGCGCCGGTGTCCGGATCGAGCGCATACGCAACACCGCCCGTTGCGACCTCGGAGGGCGCACCGACCTCCTGCACATAGCAGAAAATCTTCGAGAAGCCCTTCTGCGCGACCGGCGTACCCTCTGCCTTGTTGATGGAAAGCGAGGTTCCCGTTGCAGTCACGGTCGTGCAGGTCATGACGGTCGCGTTGTAGCTGAGAACTGCGCCCTGCTGGGCGGCTTTTGCCCACATGGAGAAATCGGCGGCGTTGAATTCCACGGTGATACCGGCGTTCGAGGGGATCATGGCCGCAATGGCGTTTCCGAGGCCCGCGCGAATTTCGCCGTTATCGACGTTCGGGGTCACGTTGCCGGTCTGGAACTTGTTCGACCAGTACCGGATATTGCCCGTGGCCTTGTCGGTACACATGGCCTCGCCGATGCCCTTCACGTAGAGCCGTCTGTCAGTAAATCTAATCATGTTTTTCACTCCTTATCGTCTTGTTGAGATTTTTTCATGTCGTCCTGTTTCCAGCGTTCTGGTATGCCCGCATACCGCCGCCTCCGGCGAAGCTTTCCAGCGAGATCACGCCGCCGCTCGACTCCCGGATGCGGTCGAAAAGCGGGCTTGGATACGGATTTCCGTCCTTCCATTTGGCTCCCTGCGCTTCGGCAGCGCCGCAAAGCAGATATCCAAGCATCCTTTGCAGCGCCTCCCTTTGCCGCAGAAAGCGCAGGATTGGCCATTCGTCCATGTCCTCCTCGGGAACGCCGGAAACGAGAGAAATACTTGCCTTGACGGATTCGAGAGAAAAATCCAGCTCCGGCGCGTTCAGCTCCGCAAGGTCGCGTTCTGCCTGCACAAGCTCCGGATTGGCATTTTCCGAAACCATTTCAATGCCGTTCTGGGCCGCGAGAATGGGCCGAATTCTCTGAAACTGTGCAGGAGTTACGCTTTTTTCTCCGTCCTCCGTCCGAAAAACGATCCTTTCGAGCCTTTTCGGGTCGTCCGCGTTCGGAACGATCTGCACAAGCTGCATCCTCCGCTCCATTTCCATTCCGTCTCCGATCCGGAGCGCCAGCAGGAGCGCAAGCACGCACTTGAAGATCATCCCTTCGCTTTTTTCGCCATGTTCCGCCGCGTCCAATTCCATCCGATAGAACGCCTGCAGGATCGGCTTGGAGATCAGTGTCACAGGGAGACACTGCTGCATAAAGTCGATCACCGGCCGCACGATCGAGAATTCCTCGAACTCGCGTACACGGATCGGATATAAGGTCAGTCCTTCGGCCTCCACAGGCTCATACCTCCGGATCTTTCTGACCATGCCTTGAGAAAGGTTGTTATAATGCATCGTTTCCCTTTCCTTCTGCCAAAACAAAAAGAGCCGCTGCATATGGAAATACCATACGCATCAGCTCTATCCAGCCCCTTTGCGGCACTATCCTGCCGCAAGCAAATTATCAGATTGTTCCGCCGTCCGGCGCATCCTCGTGCGAATCGCACCATTCCAGACTCAGATGCGGCATTCTCAGCACATGCACGCCGTAGTCGAATCCGCCCTTGCTTCCGTTGTCCGGATGCGCGTAGCGGTTAAAATCGAAAACGCCCACACCCGTCATGTTCACACCATGCAGCGCCTCAATGATGCACTGCTCGATGTCGTAGCTTCTCGCGTAAGCGTCCGTCCTCGTCGTGTTTTCCAGATTGACGTTTACGAGAATTTCAAACTGCAATCCCAAAACCGTGTGAAGGCTGTCCTTCGCAATGGTCCTTCCGAGATACAGTTTCAAAAGAACGCCCGCTTCTGTGCCGCTCTGACCCCATACTCTTTGGGGAAAAACGCGGTAGCCCTTCGGATGCCTTGCTTTTTCCTCCGCCGTGTTGAGCACGGGATGCTCTCCGTCAAAAAGCAGAGAAAGCTTTTCCTCCGGCGTCGGCAGCGGATTTTCCAGCGGCCTTGCGCCGTCGTACCAGAGATATTTCGCCAGCCGCACCCTTGCCCGTTCGTTGTCGTCCTTCGGGAGATATCCCGGCAGCGGCAGATCGAGCAGATACCGCAGCACCTTCATCGGGATCTCTTCGGTCCCGCGCAGCCGGTTGTATCCCGGAAAAACGCGGCTGTAAGGATACGTCGGGGAATCGACCGATACCGTCATTTTTTCAGCACCGCCTTCTCGCGTTCTTTCTTATAGGATTCCATTTCCTTCTGCACGTTTTCCAGCTCCTTCTGCAAGCCCTGCATGACCTCCGGCGTCGTCTGGAGCTGCATTGCCATGAGAATGCGGCTGACCGGTTCGTTCATGACCATGAGCTTTCCGGAAATTTCCGCGTTCAGCATTTTTTCGGTCGTCCGCCAATCCGCCAGAATGTCGAATGCGCGGTCGCGCACCTCGCCGTATTCGGATTTCAGCCGCTCGAGCTGGTTAAAAATGTGGCTTCCGGCATAAAGGTCATACGCCTCCTGCGTCATGAGCCACGGGCAGACCTCTCGCTTTATGGGCTTTCCGGACGCATCCTCGGAGGCTTCCGTTTCCGTCTCAAACTCCATCCCGAGATACAGTTTCACGAATCCGCCCATGAGCATCCGGAGCTTAAACTCCGTGTTTTCCTTGTACATCGGCGGCATCGGCAAACTGTCCGGTCCGCCCGAAAGCTTCAGATTCAGCCGGTCGAAGCAGAAATTCGCCGCCTCATTCGCATAGTGCGTCTTGAGTGCCACCGGCACATAATCTTTCGCCCTCAAAAGCTGTTCCGCCGTGATCGTGATTTTTTCCATGCTTTTCAAACTCCTCTCAGATCTTCCATGGTTTTCTCCGCACCGCACAGTCCGCCGAAGCGCACCGGCGCGCCCATGCGGTGCTTTCCCTACGATTTTTCTCTGTGGGCATTTTTCAGGATCTCGCATTCACACGCGCCGTCCGAAACCTCCCACATTTTTGTCCTCTTGCACAGATACTGATGTGCGCACCAGTCCCGCCGATTATCCTTTCCGCTCAGAAGATCGCAGTGCAGGCTTGCATCCGCATTCTTCCGAAACGCATGCTGGCATTTTCCCATACGCCATCAACCTTTCTTTCGCCTCGATCTCGCAATCCGGGCAAACCATCCTGCCCTCCGGCACGGCCCGCCCGCAGCATACGCACGTATCCATCAGCTGATCTCCTCATTGATCGTCGCCACAACTGCCGACGCATCCGTGCAGATCAGCGATATACGGATGTAGTGTTCCGTCGTAGCCGTCACCGTGACGATATTGCCGCTGTTCGCAAACGTCATACCGTTCCAGGTAAGCCCGCTATGCAGATATGTCGATGTGCTGAACGTTCCGCTTGCATTGTGCAGTGCGATTGCACTGTAACTATCATTCGATGCGGGTAGGCTTGCACCCTTGATGCGGAGCGTATCTCCCGCTTTCAGGTGAATCAGACTTGCTGCATCTTCGTTGGCACCGATGGCCGCATATCCACTCTGCGCACGATTTGCACCGCTGGATGTGCTCAGCCGCGTATCCGCAGATATCCCGATGGTATCAATGATGTTCGTGATCTCTGCCGCGCAGGTAATCACGATGTTGCCCGTTGCCTTGGCAATTGTGATCGTGCTGCCGGAAACCGCAGACGCGGAAATGTCCGTACCGCCCATCGTAACAGCGATCGCGCCAAGTTTCTTGAAAGTCCCCGTCGGGGAGAGCGTCGTGGTGTAGGCCGCGCCATCGGCAATGCTGTCAGCCTTGTTGGAAGATGCACAGTTGGTGAGATTCCGTGTGATGGTGTAATTCACCGACGGTGCAGATGCCGCCGCCGTGATCGTAATTGCCCCTGTGACCTTGGCGATGTTGATTGCACCGCTGCCTGCCGAATAAGCCGTAGCTGTAATGTCTACGCCACCCATTTTTATCACAACGGAGGTCAGCGTCTTGCCGTTTTCCGGTGTGAGCGTCGCGGTGTACGCCTCGCCGTAATCCACCTGAGATGCGCCGTTGCTGATCGTGCATCCTGTGAGATTTTTGGTGATGCTCTGATACCAGTGCAGCGTCTCTGGCGTTCCGTTGGTCATAGCCGCGCGGTAAGCGTTGATATCCGCCATCGACATTCCGCACGTTCCCACGGCAAAATGTACGCACTTATCACGGAAAGTTTCGCCAGAAACGGCGTTGATCTCATTGATAAGCCCCTTCCAGTCTGATTCATTCCTTCGACGCGCAGTCGCATCCGACCCGGAGCCAGAATAAAATGTAGTAAGCTCATAGTCCTTGTCGATATCGCTCTGGCTCATGCCGAGTAACCCTTCAAGAACACAAGCCAGCGTGCCGGTTCTGTCCGCGCCTGCCGTGCAGTGGAAATACACCGGCTCCCGATGCGTTACAGCATCGATCACGCAGCGGAGGTAAGCCTGCCATGCCGCTACCGGTGTCAGAGCGTACCATGCATATTGCTGTGTACGGGTGTACCATACATCGCTCCCAAGCGGAGATTCTGTCATGCCCGGCTCATCGTCGGAACCGCCGCCCTCTCGACCACGGAGATCAAGATCGTGCTGAACACCAAGTTCTCCCACGAGTACTGCCCGATCTGCCGCGCCCAACTTCCCGCCTCGAATCAGCAGCCCGTATTTCACGGTGCCGCCATCACAGGCCCAGCCTCCGAGATCGCGCACATTCCACGCTTCTGCGGAGTTAACCCGCGTGCGAATCCAGCGCAGCGCATCCAGCGGCTTGAGCGTTCCTGCCGCGTCCGTTCCGGCAAAAGGGGTGATGGCATTTGGCACTTCGTTGTAGTGCGTCACCCCGCCCGCCTCCTGCCCGATGGGCTTGTAGTTGCTCACAACTGCCGTTGCAGGCGCATAGGATGCGATTTGCGACGTGCTGTAATCAGCTGGATCGTATACCACATTCGCGAGGTAGTTCCGCACCAGCTCTGGACATTGATGCCATTCCAAGGCTTCCACAGCGCCGGTCTCGATTGCCTGAATGGCCGACACGAAGCCCGCCGGGTACACCAGCTGTGCAGCCGTGCCGCCCTTCGCGCGGATCGCGTCGGCGACCGCCGTCAGGTCAGCCGTGTTTGTCAGATATTCCGCCATCAGAAGCTCCCTCCATTCGCGTTTGCGATCTCTACAGCCGCCCACGCACCGTTGACCACACGCAGGAATTTTCCATCATCAGCAGTTGTAACAGGTGGAACACCATTCGGAATTTCCACGTTTTTCGCCGCGCTTCCGTCATAGCTCGTCGTCGTATCGCCGATCTTGATGTTGAGTGAATACGGGTTTTTGAGTTCCGTCGGAAGCGTGGGGATATCATCCTTGGATGCAACATCGTCCGTTTTCGCCGTCAGATTTCCAGCGCCATCGATCATAACGGTCAAGTAAAAGGTATTCCCACCAGTCGAACCAATACCGCCGAACACACATACCATGCTGGAAACCACGAGTGCCGGAAGTGTCGCAGGCAGTCCCCTAAAATCAGAGAACGTAGCTGAACAAATTGGTGCAAATCCCGCCGTCTGTGCAGCCACGATCTGTGCAGCCGTCTGCGTCGTCGCAGGGGACGCCACACTACCAGTTACATCGAAATACCAGTTTGTTTTCGCCTCGCCCGTCTGGCCATTCACGCTTTTAACCGGCACATCATCCGCGCTGATGGGCTTGTACCCAAGGGCATTTTCAATGTCGGTCTCAGTTACCGTACCGCCGCCTCCGCCCTCCGGAACCTCATAGGTATCCGGAAGCCCCGGAAATTTGATCGATTTGAGGTCTTTTGTCGCCATCTTCGTTCTCCTTCCTTATGCTGTTTCCGTCGGGGTGCCGATCTTCTTCCCATCTACCAGCACATTCCCGTTATCGTCCACCGTAAGCTTGTGCAGTCCGTTCGGAGATGCAAGCAGCAGATGCGGAGCCACCGTATACGGTGCAAGCACATATTTCTGGTAATCCTTCGTTTGTGCTGGAACAGCATTGTATGTGAGCGTTGCGTTTGTCAATGGTTGGTTGGTTTCTAACGTCCAAGTGTCATCGCATGCGCTATATGTGAGCGTCGCAACATAGTCAATGCTTTTCCTTGAAAATTCCAGTTTCGCGTATCCAGTCCATTCAAACGTAACCGGGCTAAAACTTATTTCGTCAGAACTCAACGTGATACTCGCCCGAACCGGGATGTTCAACCCGTGTCCGGTATACGGCAATCCGTCTCCAATATTCCCAAGTTGAACCGTTTTAGAATTACCGTCTATCTGTTCTCCAACGTATTGCAGTGCAACGTTGAGCGGATGAACATGATCCCCTCTTGCGTATCCAATTTTCGTTCCTTCGCTCCCGGAAAGTTCCGACTTTAACGGGACACCGTTATATGGTCTTATCGTTGATTCAATCTTTTCCCATATGTGACCGGATTTCCAATTGAACGCTGCATATCTTGCAAGCTCAAAGGAGGTCTCTCTTGAAACGATGTAAAAACTCACAGACATACCAGCTACATCTTTCCCATATCCGTCCACCAGTCCGACGTTGTTCGATTCGCCAAATACAGAGGCCACTGCCGCAACGAGCTTCCCGTTGTTTATCGCAGCCTTGATATCTGCGTATTCGGCATAAGTTCCGTCGATTTTTTTGGAAAAATACGTTTTGGTCTTTTGATCGAATTCAAACGTGATCCAGTAAACATCCTTTACGTTTTCAAGCTCAAGGAATTTTTCCGGGATTTTCACAACCTGTCGAATTGTACCCTCGAACACCGCGCTCTGACCTGTGTACGTACCAGCCGTCTGTGCGATCCATTGAGATGCCTGATAGGCGCAAAACACATAATTCGTAGCCGTGCCGTCTGCAATGTCCTCAATAGGAACAGTCGCAAAATAAGGGATTCCGTCAAAGTCGCCAACCGTGCAGTCGATGCTTTCCGTCCCGACCTTGACCGTGACAACATCCCCGAGCGTCGGCACATAGTCCATTTGAATGCTTGCCATCTCCGGAAGTATCCCCTTGTATATCTCGGTTGCAACCGGGTCGGTCATATACGCGCCCGGACGATTCTTCACGAAATCCGTTGCCTGCACATCGTTCTGGCTCCAGTCTGCCTGAACGCCTCCGCCAGAGCCTCCGCCAGAGCGTGCCGCCTCGTTGATCGCGGCAACAAGATTTTTCTTCTCT